>Ga0164294_10006332_pt1 | contig 10138 bp, 11 predicted proteins | sample GEODES005metaG_FD_111479 | JGI IMG/M metagenome (GOLD analysis project Ga0164294, IMG submission 111479) | Oligotrophic lake water microbial communities from Sparkling Lake, Wisconsin, USA - GEODES005 metaG | ecosystem: Environmental > Aquatic > Freshwater > Lake | place: USA: Sparkling Lake...
ACGACCGTATATGGTAGCAATACAGTTCAAGTGTACGTACAATTGTTATCGTAAGTTAACTGTATGGCACAATGTCCCTCCATGTCTTACTCTAGATTTTGCTCAATAAGCCATCAATCTTTGTTACCGCATCTTTCAATCTATGTTGTCCTACTTCCGCATCCAACTCTCTCCTGTTCATCTCCAACAAATTCATCTCTTCCTAACATGTGCCTCACCCAGCAGTGCGCCTACGCTGCTTCCGATAATCAATTTCCCATCGTATCCTCGAAGTCCTCAATACTATATCCCCAATCACAAGTCAAGATATTCTTACCTCCTACGACAGTTATCAGGTTCCTCCTCTACCTTCTCCCCTACCTTTCTATCAACCCATTCTTCATTCCCATCGTGCACAGCTCTCTAGTCTCTTACTACTCTCCTTCAGGATCATATGAACGATCTGTCCAACCATTTCAGCATTCCTTATCACTTGTCAATATCCCCATTCGGACGGCACATTATTATACTCTAATCAGCAAGGATTCCTCTCTCTGGCAGAACTTGATTCCTAAATTTTGCTTGTATGAAGTTCTGCCAGACATTAGCTTGGCGCTTCTACCTCCCTCATCCTCATTGTCGTCGCTTGCTTCGTTCTCCCATCATTGATCAAGAAGGTCATCATCTCACCACTGGCTGCCCTTTACGGGGTGTCTGCCAAGCCTCAAAGACTGTTGTATATTCTGAACTATGACAATGCTAGCTGTCGTCCCACTCTTGAAGACAGCTGCATTCTTCGAGCGCATGATGAGAAAGACCCGGACATTACCGTTCTGAATGCTCCGAATTAACCTGGTCCTTTCCTCAATGATGGTTCTCATGATCCATCTCGATCACTTTCTGCTCGTAAAGCAACCCTTTATTCCACCATTCTCGACCATTCCGCTTCAAGTCAACACAACGCAAAAAATAACAAATACCTGCGCGTCTGTCATAACGGTGTGTAAATAGCAAATACCTGATAGCGGTGTGTCTTTCCTTCCCTTCACTGTTGAGTCCAAGGGTTACATCCACCCTTCAGCTCAGGAATTCCTTCTTGACCTTGCCTCAAGCATCCTTCTATCGTTCTATTCCTTCCACTAATCTCTACACCTTCTATCTGTTGGTCTTCTATCTGATGCTATTCTTACTCATTCTCTGTCCCTCCTCCCATGCTTATCACAGTTTCTGACTCTGACATAGCTACTGCTCATATCTCAGTTACACTGTACGTACTGTATGTCCAGTATTTCATGTACTCCATGTACAGTACCTTCTCTTGTGAAATTTTGTTTATTCATCATCATCAAATGATGCATATTGTATCATTCGTGGTATCTACTTTGTTGATCATTTGTACCCTCATGCAGTTGGGATCGAGTGTATCTATCCTTAATGACACAGACTTCCACCTCCACATTCGTAACAGCTACGATGGTAGTCCCAGTATCAGCAGTACAGCCGATGGTAGTCACAGCTGGCAGCACTCCGATGGAAGAAACAGGTACAGTGCTGTATTTGAGGTGACGATCAAAAACTATCGATTCCACGACAACTATCGAGTGACAATCAGTGATTACATGGGGGGCATCGTCTGTGATTTACAAACCAACTACACTATAGAGAGATACAATGCAGTCAACTTTTATGACCCCTACAGTCCTTCGTCGTCATATTCGATTTCTGCAAGCTGTGTCAGCGAAGATACCGTAGTGATGGCCCTGCAACCATACAGCGACAACGTGTTCTACTTGACAGTATTCTCCGTCGAGACCGAAGAGTTACTCTGCAACTCAACCCATCTCTTCTTCTACACCCCAGCAAGCACTGTCACTATCAGTGCTGAGGTGAGGGGAATACATAGGATAGCAGTCGCGACGGGTACATTAGTTACAGCGGTATTCTTGTGGAGGAGATACATAGGAAAATATTCTCGTACAAAGGTGAACAACAGGGTGGTCGAATCGAACCACTCCCAGTCTGATGCGAAGGATGGTAAAGGTGACCATGGTAGTAGCAGCAGTTGGGAGTCGTGGTCACAGCCGTCATCATCATCCCTCCTACGAGGTTTCCCTCTCACCAACCGTTACGTGTCGAATGAGATGAAGTTGACGATACCAGGGAACGAAAGCTACAAGACCGCGGAAGTAATGGTTGGCAAGAAAGCGATTGGACCACTTCCTCTCTATCTCGATTCCACTCCTATCGGCAAGAGGAGGCGAGCGGTGTTCGTGGACGAGCTGGATATCCTCAGAGCCTATTACGGCCAGCTACCCGCCTCTAGCACCTACAGCAAAAGAAGGGGCGATGACGCGCCTCGTATGGTGAGGAACCGGATGTCGGACTTCGACTTCTATGTGATAAGGTCGTACTTCGAACAGTCCAGCAGTAGCAACGATACTGCTGTCGGGTGTAGCAGCAGTGGTACCTCTCAACATCACACAAGCAGGAACAATGACAATGACAGGCCTATAATATTTCGCAGACGCACTGTCAGAATGAAGAACAGCAAGCAAACTGTTGGCTAAACTAACAGTAATTAATTCCAAATACAGAGTATAACATATACCCCTACTATACATACAGTAGGAAGCAGAACAGTGTCACAGAGAGTTGAAATCAATGTCGAGCAGAGCCCTCGCCAGATCCACTCCTGCAGTGGTGTTCAGGCTGCCTGTCGCCATCCGAGCCAGTTCGGACTCCCTCTCACTGCGGCCGGATAGCGTGCTGATCGTGCTCGAAGCGGAGGCTCCTGCAATAGGATGGGTCCTGCTGGTGACCTGCTGCTTCACCACCGCGATGTGCAGGTCGGCGGCCGCAGCGATGACTGGGTTGTGGGTGACTGCAATGATCTGCCGAGATCTGCCCTGCTGCTTCAAGAGCTTAGCCACCGACACCGCTGCCTCCCCGCCGATGTGTGCGTCGATCTCGTCGAACACCAAGCAGCTCTCCATGCTGTGAGGGAGGCTTGCCTCATTTTCCGTGGGACGTTGACCATAATCATATTCTGAGCTAGGGCGTTCGTCTCGATCACCACAAGATATAGTCTCTAACGCTAATGCTAGCCTAGCGCATTCACCAGACGATAACTCGTTCGATATCCCACTCGATGATGGAGGGGCGACCATTGTTCCTTCACTGATGTCATCAGGGGATGTGAATACATCATTGGTAACTGATGGATCCCAATACTGCTGGTAGATAATCCCACTGCTGTAGCTACGTCCAGCGCTGGTGATATCCGGAGTATCATCGTCAACTGAGTCATCGACAGTCAAGTGCATCGAGTCCCACCCCGACTGACCCACTCGACCACCCGGGACTACGTCCACATAGACCGCAGTGATCGACTGCAACTCCCCTTTGCTGATAAAGGAACCCTCTCCGCGATCTAATGCATCCACAGCGCTTGCTAAATGTTCGGCAGTGACTGCAGAATCGAACTTGATCGAGATTTTCTTATCCGGCATCTCTAGTTTGGGTAGCAGAGAGTTGACTTTAGAGATGATCGATTGAGCGCTCTGATACCGATAGACGGAAAGCTGCAAGGCCATGGATACATACTGCCTCCGCAGCTCGCTCTCTATCGACTGCTGGGTAGGTAGAGCCACCGAGAGATTGTTCATGACACTGATCTCGTTGCGCCACATGTTCTTCAAAGACTGCAGCTCAGAGGGCTTCCTACTGTGCTTCCTTGCAAGAAGCTCCCACTCGCCTCTCAGTCTGAGCAACTGTTCCAATAGGGAGCTGAGGTCGGGCAGCTGCCTGGATATCCGCACGCTGATCTGTGAGGCCACATGCAGAGAGTCCATGCTTGTCTGAACGGACGAGTACAGCCCCTCTATATCGATCAAGATGTCATTGTTCAGGATGCCGATGGAAGTCAAGCTGCGCTTCAGCTTCAGCACGACGTTGCTGTAATCATCGAGCTGCTCCGCCATCGTCAGTAGGACTGTGTAGCCCGATCCCAGTGCTTTGGAATGCAGGTGATCTGATCCGCTACCTTCCATTGCCCGACCACTGGGCAGCGGACCACCTCCCTTCTTGAGAGGCTCCGCTGATGAACTCATCCAGTCCGACAGGGACTTGGTCAACCGCTTCAGGAACACCTCCGATAGCATGATCGCCTGCCATGCCAGGGTCATGTCCAAATCGTCCTTCGCCACCCCTGCGGTGCTAGACTCCAGAAGCTCCACTATCTCAAGATATGCTGCTGCTCTGTTTGCGCCACTCACAGCTGCATGTTGATCTTGATCCCGGTCGAAGAAGTCCCGCAGAGCCGCTACCAAGAGGCCCGTCCGCTGCTGCAGGGCAGACAGCTCACCTAGTTGCTGCTCCACTAGCCGCAACTCATCGTTCTCAACTATGCGCAGCTGCATGTCCTTCAAATACAGCAGCTCCCGGTGTGACTGTGACCAGTCGTCGAACACTACGGCTATATCGCTCAGCAGCTGCACGCTCCGTTGACCGAGATTCAAGTCCACGTAGTAGATGAACTCATTGGTGTCCAGCTTCCTGATCGAAGAAGTGGACCAGAAGCGGATGCAGCTGGACAGATACATGGATAGGCTCTTCATGAGGACCTTCCTATCGTTGATCTCGCACACCGACTTCTTGGTCGTTAAGCTGTACACGCGCTTCACTGTATTCGAGAGACTGGTACCAATCGTCGGAGAGCTTGGATGCAAATGTGATACCAGACTCATCGCAATTTGAATCTCCTTGTTGTCGCTGTTGCTGCTGTTACTGTTGAACTGCTTGAGTTTATTGTTGTATATATTCAGTCCAGAGATGTACTGCAATGCTGCGATGAAGTTACTCTTGCCCGACCCGGTCTCCCCAGTGATTGCGATGAAGACCGGCCGCCCCGTCAGGTTCACCCGCACATCGTCGAACACACCCCATCTGCGGATGCTAACGCTATCGATAAAATTAGCGTATCTTCTACTGGCCTTCCTCCTCCTGTATTTGCACATGTTAACATCCCACACAGTGCCGCAACTATACGCTATCACTGCAACAGGCATGAATAGCAACAACAACACAACCAAGACATTCATCCGAATCGATCTTGCTAACTTACAATGCCATTTACAGTTAACGTTTGTGCAAATATGTACTATAACCGCCGAGTAACGGTTACACTTTTACTCCGTCGGAGGGAGTTCTATGCGGACAAATTCGAAGCCACTCTGATGAAAGTGCGTCCTAATTAGCGCCTCTACATCCGCCGGAAACCTAGCACGATCCAATGAGGAGTGAACACTACATTTGAGATGCAGCAAATAAATCTTAACATTACCAGCCAGATCCGTCCGACCTCAGGCACAGAAGGGCTCCTCCACTGCCAGTGAACTTGGCGCTCATGCCGTAGTCCTTCGCCAGCTGCACCATCCGAATGTTCAGTGGCCCCACCACTGCATCACCATAGAGGGCTCTACGCATCGCGAAGTTCTGTTCGACCAATGCCGCGAGACCGGTGATGTCCTGTGTCTTGAGACATGCCACAGCTTGGTCGGCCAATGTGCCTTGTGATAAATAAGAACATTGAGACAATAAAAAGCAGGTAGTTGAGAACGTCTACATCCATAGTGCAGTTGCAATAGTACCCAACACTCTCATGCCATCCACCAGCTCCGGATCCCTTTGCTCCCACCTTGACCTTACAGTGTTATGCACCGCCCCCGACTCCCCGCCTGTTGCGGTGTTGTAGGCGAGATACATTGACGGCAACAGGGCGGGACTCAGCTTCGTGTATGGGCTTTCCGACTCGGCCACCGACCCAGTGAAGTCCATATGCACCAGTCCACCGTAGGTCTGGATAACCCTATCCTGTAAGCCAGCCGAAATGCCTAACTCAGTCTTCTCGACGCTGAGAACCACTTGAGGGAACTCTGACGGAACGAGCAAGACATTAAGAGAAGTAATAGAAATAGAGTAGATGGCTCCCATATCTCCAGTTACCTATCATCGTTATTCCAAGATCCTTCAGAGTCAGCTCAAAGAACTTCAACAAGCAGCGGAAGGCGGCCACTATGATGGCAGATGAGCCCGACAGCCCCACCATGCGGGGTATGGTTGTGGAGTAAGACATGCGGAACCCCTTCGACCGGTATACGTCCTGCAAGCGCTGGTTACTGCAGTATGCAGTAAAAACCTTGCAGGTGGCTTGTAGTAATCGCATCCCGGTAGAGTAACCCTGTAAATCACAGCCGCGACAACAGCACACGTCTTATATATTACAATGGCTTCTATCATTACAACACTGAGTCATGCTGTATGTATCTTACGATCTTAGTGGAATGGTCTGTTAAGCTGTCCAATCCAGCTAGCTCTAGCGAGTCTACTAGCTGGATGCCCTCGGCGGAGGGCCTCTCCACCATCACCACCTCTGCGCTGAAGTTTCGGATCAAGAAGGACACTGTCTTCCCGTGGAAGCCATCGGAGGGGTTACCCATGAGACCCACTCGAGCATAGCACTGTTCTCGTACCTCCAGTGGGGATGGTGAAGGAGGACATGAGTCCATCAATAACGTTACAAGAAAAGCAAAATACCGTTACACAGAACCGTTACAAGATTATAATTGAAGTGATCATGAAGCACCACAAGGATCTGATCACGAGTCGGATGGTGAAGTCTAAGCCCCCCGCAGCAGTGCCGTGCTTTCAGTTCATCGCGGACTGCAAACACGACCTCAAGTCACGCAGCTGTCCTCTGTGCAAGCTGGTCAATACGGTCACCAAGAGCCACTTCGAAAAGGAGAGGGAAGATAGCCAGCGTGCCAGAGATGCTAGTGTTGTGAACAGAGCGATTCTGCGCCTGACACTGCTGCGGAGGTGGTCGCGGTGCCAGAGCAGCTTGTACAGCAGACACGTGCAGTGCTCCTCCGTGGACATCGTGCTGTCCCGTATCACTGCTGCTCTCCTGGTGGACAATGAGGATGTTCGAATGGTGGACTTTTCAGAACTGGGCAAGCTGTTAGCTAGGAGGAACCGCATGCGAGAGGTCGGCCTCTTTGCTGTCGTCTTCTTGCAATCACGAATAAGGACTTTCTTAGCCAAGTGCAGAGTGAGGAGGATGCTCTTGAGGAGAATAGAATACGTGGAGGCCGGCCGCACTAGGCCTGCCTATTGGTATGACAAGAAGAAGCTGAGGAAGTTGCATCGACCTCCTGCATTGCTGTGTAGACTGCAGGACAGCGTGCTCACCCAGCCGGTGACCCCTCGCACCGTCGAGCGCAGACTAGCTGCTGAACAACGGAGAGCTGATAAGCGCTTGGCTCTATATACTAATTCGATGAGTACAGCCAAGGCCTCCAGCAGTAGCTGTAGCAGTGGAGATGGAGATGTCCCCGGGCGAAACATTATGGAGCGGGAGGACCTCCAGTTACAACTGCTAACGGAACTGAGCGTGCTACGCGATCTGATCCTCGTTGCAATGACAAGCATAACACGAAGCATTAGAGCTGACCAGGAGAGCAAGGATGGGATCGAAGCTGCAGATGCCTCTGGACTTGTGTGGGTGAGCATGTCGGCACCGGCCCCCTCTTGCAGGAGCATCGGTCTCTCCCTCGCCCTACAGACCACTCCCTCCCCAGTGCTAGCTAACAACCACAACAGCTCTGATCACCCTACCAGCAAGCCCTCTGCTACAACCGACGACAAGCTGCTGCAGCGGTACTTGAAGGCCCTAGAGGACCGAGTGTGGCAGAGCCTGTCGTGCTCCTGTCCTGAAGACGTACTCCGGATAGTGTTGTCCACAGACTGGACGCCGACCCTCGGGAGTGTGCTGAATATCACTCAGGACGACAAGGGCATTTGGAATGGACTACTATCCCACTTGCCTGTCTCTGCTTCGAGTATTGCTGTTGATCCAGGAAGTAGCAGAAATAGCCGCGACGGTGTTACAGCTGATGAGTTGGTCCCTCGAGCAGCAACCACCACGGGCACTGCACACCAGCTAGAGGTCCTACCCCTGTCCCTGCAGCTGCACTCGAAGGATCCGCAGATGCAGCCCAGCGGCTTATTTCGGCTGTTCTTCTATCGCGAGGACCTAGTAGCCGTGTCCGCCTGCTCGCCATGGGTGTTCTACCCGGAGGTCGGAGCTACTTGTCTGTCCTATCTCCCTTGTCCCTATCTTTCACCACACCACTCATCATCCTCTGGATAGGTCTATGCGCACAAAGATGACATCAATGCGTCCATCAGGGAATATTCATCCTTAGGTACTACGAAGGCCTTCATCAAGCAGCTTCTCCAACGAGCTAACACTCACTGTGCCTCCAGTAGCAACCAGATGAAGTCCGCGGCACTAGGCAAGCAGAGGGGGTGAGTATCATCATCATCATCATCATCATCATATCATCGATGGACCATAAGCTACATAAATGCGACCATGTGCAGCAAGGGCCTGGCACCTTTCGAACATCAGCTGCAAAGCCTGTTCCTGCCCCCATCGGAGCTCGTGTATGACCCTGCAGTACCAGCAGGAGAGCTGAGTAACTTGTGTCCAGAATTGGATCTTAACAAGCTGACTGATGAACGAGTCCTCTACCTCGCGGAGCACTACAGGTGAGGATGCTGTTGATGCTCGGACACATGAGAGATGAGGGCATCATCATCAATCATGTGTTTACTCTATGCGAAAGGTTCCTTCGCAAGAAGCCGGGCTTCACGAACCGTTACAGTCGAGCTAACAACAACCGGAAGAGGAGGAAACAGAAGGCAGATGCCGCGGGACTCAAGACAGACCAGAGCTCGACAGCTGCTGTGAAGTCATCTAGCGATGGTTTCCATAGTTGGTGCAACGATGCGAGTAGTGAGCCTCATCTTGATCCTGTGGTGCTTAGAGATGAGAGTGTGAGCAGTGCGATCATGACGAAGGATGCGGATAGTAGCCTCTTGATGGATCTGCGATCGATCCAGCAGTCGAAGGGCTTTGCTGGGGCCAGTATCAGATCTCTGTTGAGGGGAGCAGACCCTTCAGAGGCAAGTCTGGACGATAATGAGGCCCAAGAGCGGTCACCGGATGGACTGCTCGAATACCCGGCCAAGTTGCATCGCTACAGCAGTCGAATCGCCACGGACATTGAGGACAGGATTAATACGCCGGGTGGTAAGTATGCAATAGAATGATAATGGACAATGACGATGTGAGGTATACAGAGTATATTGAAGCTGTAACTGCTGTTGCTGTTGCTGCTGCTTGATAGATATCGAATGGCCGAACGAAAGTTTTCCGCTGGTAGTAGTGGATGTGCATGTGCACCTACCAGAGAAGATGAGTAGCCTGACGAACAGAAAGTCGTCCGACAAGAGACAGCTGGGCGTGGCGCTGCATCATGTCGTGGGAGCATTCCCGTGCGAGACAGACAGACCTCCTCCCAACTTGGATTGCAGCCTCATTGATTGGCACTACATTGTAGGGATCCACAGCAGTGAGATGATGCTGAGGGGGACCTTGGATGCCATCGATGCGCAGAGTCACTATAAGGTGGGACGCAAGACGATCAAGAAATCAAGTGTAATGGGATCTGCTCAAAGCACTAGCAGTCATCCCGCTCCAGCTTCGGGGCATTGGAACTCTATAGACTCGGTCACAGGTACTGCTTCTACTGCTATTGCTGCTGTTACTTCACTTCATTCTGATAGTGTCGATGATAGATGAATGGATGATCAGTATGTATGTACACAGTCGAGATGATGATTCCCACCTCTCTCTTCCACCAGGAGTGAGTACGTACCGAGTAACGGCTGGTCTCGGCAAAGAATTCCAGCTGTGTGTACTGGGCGCCCCGCCCTCGAGACGATATCTTGAAGAGACACTCCTGCCTCCGAAGGTCAAGGACTGGCTGGGCATGCAAACAACTTCAACTCACTAATCCCTCGAACCGCGACACTGAGATATTCTGCGTTGAATTAACAGTAGTAATTGAATTATAGCGTTCCATCTAAATCTAGTATCTTAAAGCATCAACTACAAGATGCAACTAATCCACCACTATCCAACGAGATCAGCAGTATAGACAGCTAGCTATCTCATGACGACCAACAGCAGCAACGAGATAACACAGTTAGCAACGGTCATCTTGCAGAGTGACTGCTTGGATTTAGCCAGCAA
>Ga0164294_10006333_pt1 | contig 10137 bp, 6 predicted proteins | sample GEODES005metaG_FD_111479 | JGI IMG/M metagenome (GOLD analysis project Ga0164294, IMG submission 111479) | Oligotrophic lake water microbial communities from Sparkling Lake, Wisconsin, USA - GEODES005 metaG | ecosystem: Environmental > Aquatic > Freshwater > Lake | place: USA: Sparkling Lake...
CGAAAGATCAAAGAAACCGGGCTGTCCATTCATCGCCGCCTCCGCCACTCGTCGGCGAAGTGAATCAAATCTGCCCTTCAAAGGCCAGAGTTTTTCGAGGTGTCCAATTGACCGGGTTTTTGCCCCATGCAAGCCTTTCGCCGATGCAGGTCGGATTCGTGCGTGGCCCCATGTTCGCGATGGCCGTGGCCACTTTGGCGCTTGGCGCCCGGGCGGGGGCGCAAGTGCCGGTGCGCGTCGATATCGACGCGGCGGGCACGGCGGCGACGGGCGCGCGGGCCGCCGAGAATGCCGTGCGCAGCGCGGCCGATGCCTTTGGCACCACGGTGGGGCGCGAGATGATCGGGCTCTACAGCCCGGAAAACGTGCGCGGGTTTTCGCCGACAACGGCGGGCAATGTGCGGATCGAGGGGCTCTATTTCGATCAGGTGTGGGAGCTCGGCGCGCGGCTGCAGCGCACCACGCAGATCCGCGTCGGGCTCTCGGCGCTGGGCAGCCCGTTTCCGGCGCCGACCGGGATCGTCGACTACGCGTTCCGTACGCCGGGTGACGAGACGGCGGTGAGCCTGCTTGGCGCGCTCAACCAGTGGGGCAACAATTCGCTGGAAGTCGATGCCAATCTGCCGGTGCGGACGGGGCTGAGCCTTGGCCTTGGCGCGGCGCTTTACAACGACCGCAATTTCAACGCGACGCGGGCGCGGTTTCTGGAACTTTCGGCGGCGGTGCGCTGGGAACCCGCGCCGGGGCTCGAACTGGTGCCCTTTGCCACCCATGCCGATGGCTTCGAGATCAAGGGCCCGATCTTTCTGCCAGCCACCGAAGGCCTGCCGCCGCGCCTGCCGCGCCGCTTCTTCAAAGGGCCGGACTGGGCGCGCTATTCGGGGACCGCCACCAACGCCGGGCTGATCGCAAGCTGGCGTCTGGCCGAGGGCTGGGACCTCAAGGGCGGGCTGTTCCATTCGCGGTTCGATGACCGGCGGGGCTTTACCAACCTGATCGTCGATCTGGCGGCGGATGGCCGGGGCACACAGATCGTCTTTGCCGATCCGGCGCTCAGCTTCATCTCGACCAGCGGCGAGCTGCGGCTGACGCGCACCATTGCCGATGGCCCGCGCGCGCACCGCATCCATGCCAGTCTGCGCGCGCGGGCAGGCAACCGGCGGTTTGGCGGTTCGGACGTGATCGATCTCGGGCCGACGAGCGTGTTCGAGCCGACACGGGCGCCCGCGCCGATCTTCGCCTATTCGGTCCTGCAGCGCGACCGCGTGCGGCAGTGGACGGTGGGCCTTGCCTATGAAGGGCGCTGGCAGGGGGTGGGCGAGCTGAGCCTTGCCGTGCAAAAGACGCAGTACCGCAAGCGCATCGGCCTGCCGGGCGAACCGCCGGTGGCAACCGATGCCGCGCCGCTCCTGTTCAACGTCACCCTCGCCGCCGAACTCACCCCGCGCCTCGTCGCCTATGGCGGCTATGTCACGGGGCTGGAGGAAAGCGGCGTCGCGCCCGAGAACGCGGCCAACCGCAACGAGGCGCTGCCCGCGATCCGCACCAGCCAGCGCGATGCCGGGCTGCGCTATGACCTGACCGGCGAGATCAAGCTCGTCGCGGGCGTATTCGACGTGCGCAAGCCCTACTTCAATCTTGATGGCAATGGCCGCTTCGATGCGCTGGGCGATGTGATCAATCAGGGGGCGGAAATCTCGATCGCGGGGCCGGTGACGGAGCGGCTGAGCGTGGTGGCAGGCGCGGTGCTGCTGCGGCCCAAGGTGACGGGGGGAAGCGTGACAGCGGGGCTGATCGGGCTGCGCCCGGTGGGGGCGATCAGTCGGCGGATCGAGTTCAACGCCGATTGGCGGCCAAAGTGGCTTGACGGCCTCTCGCTTGACGTAAGCGCCTCGCACCGCAGCCCCGAAACCGCGACGGTGAGCAACCGGACCGCCATCCCGCCACGCACGCTGGTCGATCTGGGCGGGCGCTATCAGTTCGCGATGGCCGGCAAGGCGACCACGCTGCGCCTGCAGATCGAGAACCTGACCGACCTGCAAGGCTTCGAACTGCAGGGCGCGGGCGCTTATGACCTGATCGCCGGGCGGCGCTTCGGCGGCTATCTGACGGTGGATTTCTAGGGGCGGTTACCTTGGCTTACCCCTGCCTTGCTCACCCCTGCCATCACCCCTTATAAAGGGCGTCGATCCTGGCGCCGTAGCGTTCCCTGATCTTGTGGCGGCGGATCTTCATCGAGGGGGTCATTTCCGCGTTGTCGATCGTGAAGGCCTCATCCGCGAACGTGAACTGGCGGACTTTTTCGATCACCGAGAGGTCCTTGTTCACCCGGTCAACCGCCGTGCGGATGGCGGTGCGGAAGGCTGGGAGGTCCTGCAGGGCGGTGAGATCGAACTTCTCGCCCTGCGCGCGCGACCATTCGAGCGCCCATTCGCCATCGGGCACGATCAGGCCGACGATGTAGGGCCGCTTGTCGCCCGAGACCATGGCCTGGCCGATTTCGGGTTGGAGCGTGAGCATGCCCTCGATCCGCTGGGGGGAGACATTGTCGCCCTTGTCGTTGACGATCATGTCCTTCTTGCGGTCGGTGATCTTGATGCGGCCCTTCTCGTCGAAGTGGCCGATATCGCCGGTGTGGAGCCAGCCCGCCTGCGGGCCGTCCTGCGGGATGGCGCGCAGGGTTTCGGCATCATTGCGCCAGTAGCCGTGCATGACCAGTTCGCCGCGCACGAGGATCTCGCCGTCCTCCGCGATCTTGACCTCGACCCCGCGCAGCGGTGGGCCGACGGTGTCCATCGCAAGGCCGACGCGGGGCCGGTTGCAGCTGATCACCGGGCCGGCCTCGGTCTGGCCATAGCCCTGCAGCATGGTGAGGCCCATGGCATCGAAGAACAAGCCGACATCGGGATTGAGCGGCGCGCCGCCCGAGACGAGCGCCTTGAGTCGGCCGCCGAAGCGCTGGCGGATCTTGGGACGCAGCGTGCGTTCGATGAAGAAATCCATCGGTGCATCGATGATCCGGCGCAGGATATTGGCGCTGCCATCCGCCTTGCGCGCGCCGATCGCCAGCGCCCGGGCCATGAGGTAGTTCGGCAGTTTGCCCTGCTTTTCGACCTGCTTCATGATCCGCGCGCGCAGCACTTCGAACAGGCGCGGCACGACGACCATGAGCGTGGGCCGGGTCTCCTCGATATTGCTGGCGAGCTTTTCGAGGCCTTCGGCATAATAGATCTGCGCGCCGAGGCCGATGGGCAGGAACTGGCCGCCCGAATGCTCGTAGGCATGGCTGAGCGGGAGGAAGGAGAGGAACACTTCGGTCTCACGGCCGGTGGTGTCCCAGCCCAGATCCTCCGCGACGACGGCTCCCGCGCCATCGACATTGCACAGGATCGCGCCGTGGTGCTGGCATACGCCGCGAGGGGCGCCGCCGGTGCCGCTGGTGTAGATGATGCAGGCGGTCTCATCCCGGCCGATCGCGGCGACGCGCGCGGCGACCGAGAGGCGCGCCGGGGCGGGATCGCCGCTGGTCAGCGCGGACCATTCGTGGAACTGGATGCGTTCGGACTGCATGCGGCGCAGCGGTTCGATGCCGATGATGTGCTGCACGGGCGCCGCGCTGAGGCAGGCAGCAAGCAGCGGCTGGGCGAGTTTGGCGTTGGAGACGATGACCGCGCGCGCACCCGAGTTTTCAAGCACGTGAAGATGGTCGCGCTCGGTGTTGGTGACATAGGCGGGCACGGTGACGAGCCCGGCGGCCATGATCGCGAGATCGGCGATGCACCATTCGGGGCGGTTTTCCGAGACGAGCACGACGCGGTCGCCCGGATCGAGGCCGAGGCTGCGCAGCGCTTCGGCGAGAAGGCAGACCTGATCCGCCGCCTCGCGCCAGCTTTGCGAAGCCCAGGCGCCGCCGCGCTTGGCCCAGAGGAACGGGCGGTCTGCGAAGAACTCGGCCCGATCGAGGAACATGGCGACGAGATTGGGATAGGACGCGAAATCGGAAAGCTGCACGGCGTGATGATCCCCTGGCCCGATCGGGCCCACTTCTTGGGGCCCTGTGTTTGGGGTCGGAAACTAGGGACGCCGTAGCGGAAGGGCAAGCTGCCCTGTGGATATGGTATCAGGGCGAGGCAGCCGCGCCTTCGCTGCGCGGATCGGCGGCGCCGACCCAGTGGCCTTCGCCCGGATCACCGCGGCCGGGCAGGCGCACCCATTCGATCGCATTGGCCTTGAGACGCATCGGCATGGCGACGACCTTGGTGTGGCCAAGCGCCTGGAGCGCTGGGACCATCGCGGCAAGCGGTGTGCCGGCCTCGACCGCGAGAACGCCCGGGCCGGGCATGACAATACCTTGCGCGATGGCGTCACGCGCGGGCAGGTCCCAGTCGAGCGTGCCGATGATCACGCGGATCACCTGCGGGGGAATGGTGAAGCCGCCCGCCGCACCGGCGATGAGGCGCACGTGGCCGTCCGGGCCATAGACCACGACCGGGCTCATCGAGCTCCTCGGCCGCTTGCCCGCCTCGACGCGGTTGGCCGTGGGCTTGCCGTCGCGGTTGGGATCGAGGTTGAAATCGGTCAGCTCGTTGTTGAGAAAATAGCCGCCCACCACGAGGCCCGAACCGAAGGCGCTTTCGATAGTGGAGGTATAGCTCGCGGCATTGCCCCAGCGGTCGGTCGCGGCGAAATGGGTGGTGCCGTGTTCCTCGACCGGGCCGGCCATGGCGAACTGGCCGGTCGCGCCGGCAGGCTTGCCAGCGGGGGCCGCATCCATCGTTGCGGTTTCGGAGATCAGCGCCGAGCGGGCGGCGAGATAGGCGGGATCGATCAGGCCGGCGGTGGGCACCGGCACGAAATCGGGATCGCCGAGATAGGCATCGCGATCGGCCGAGGCGAGGCGTTCGGCTTCGGCGATCAAGTGCCATGCGGTGGGTGAGGCAGCGCCCATGGCTTTCAGATCGAAGCGTTCGAGCATGCCCAGCGTCTGCAGCACGAGCACGCCGCCGCCCGAGGGCGGGCCCATGGTGCACACGCGCCAGACGCGGTACCTGCCGCAGACAGGGTCGCGCGGCTTTGCCTTGTAGGCCGCTAGATCGGCGGTAGACATCGGCGCGGGATTGCGCGGCGCGGTGCCGACCTTGGACGCGATGGCCCTGGCATTCTCACCCAGATAGAAGCTGTCCGCCCCGCGCGCGGCGACTTTCCCGAGCGTTGTGGCCAGCGCCGGGTTGCGCACCACGGTGCCGACCGGGAGCGGCTTGCCGTCTGCTCCGAAGAACAGCGCGCGACCGGCAGGATCGAGCGCGGCGATGTCGCTCGCCATGGCCAGCGTGCTGGCAAGGCGCGGGGTGATCGCGAAGCCATCGCCGGCGAGCCGGATAGCCGGGCCGAACAGCACGCGCCAGGGCAGCTTGCCGTGGCGAGCATGCGCGAGCGCGGCAAGGCGCAGGTTACCCGGAACCCCGACGCTGCGTCCGCCGGGGACAGCGTCGCTGTGGCTCAGCACTTTGCCATCGACGGTGAACCAGGCGGGGCTTGCCGCCGCTGGCGCCTTCTCGCGCCCGTCAATGCTCTCGACCTTGCCCGCAGCATCGGCGGTGACGAGGAAGCCGCCGCCGCCGATCCCGGAGCTTTGCGGTTCGGCCACGGTGAGCGCGAGCATGGTGGCGAGCGCGGCATCGGTGGCCGATCCGCCAAGACGCAGCATTTCCGCGCCCGCTGCAGCGGCGCGCGGGTCTGCGGCGGTGACCACGCCCCTGTCCTGCGGCGGCGCCTCGGCGGCGGGCGCGAGCGCGGCGACCGGGCGCGCGGCATTGGGCAGCGGGGCGCAGGCTCCGGCGAGGGAAGCTAGCGCGAGGGGGGCGAGGAGCGAGCGTGCGGTGCGGATGATCATCACCGCCCTTGCCTATTCGCTGCCGACCGCCTCGGCAATGCTGCTCATGCCTTCGGCGCTCACGCGCTTGGCGAGCCCATCGACAATCCGCTGCACAAGGCCCGGCCCTTCATAGACCAGCGCACTGTAGAGCTGGATCAGGCTCGCCCCGGCGCGGATGCGCGCCCAGGCGTCCTCCACACTGGCAATACCGCCCACGCCGATCAGCGGAATCGCCCCGCCCGTGGCGGCGCGGAAATCGCGCAGCACCTGCAAGGCCAGCGGCCGCAGCGGCGCGCCGGAAAGGCCGCCCGCCTCGCTTGCAAGCGGCGAACGCAGCGCCGGGCGCGTGATCGTGGTGTTGGTGACGATCAGCGCATCGAGCCGCTTGTCGAGCGCGATCCGGCAGATCGCATCGATATCGATGGCGGTGAGATCGGGCGCGAGCTTGAGGAAAAGGCGGGTGGGCAGGCTCCCGCGCGCCTCGATCACCGCATCGAGCAGCTCGGCCAGTGCGGCGGGATCCTGCAGCGCGCGCAGGCCAGGCGTGTTGGGCGAGCTGATATTGACCGTGAGATAGCTGGCAAGCGGAGCCATGATCCGCGTCATCTTCGCGTAATCGGCGATGCGATCGGGCGAATCCTTGTTGGCGCCGATATTCGCGCCGACCACCCCGGGCCGGGCGGCGCGCGCGGCAAGGCGCGCCGCGACGACCTCTGCCCCGGCATTGTTGAAGCCCATACGATTGATCACCGCCTCGTCCTCGACCAGGCGGAACAGGCGCGGTTTGGGATTGCCCTCCTGCGGGCGCGGGGTGACGGTACCCGCCTCGACAAAGCCGAAGCCGAGCCCCAGCAGCGCATCGGGCACTTCGCCGTTCTTGTCGAACCCGGCGGCGATGCCGACCGGATTGGGGAAAACGAGCCCCGCGACTCGCTGGCACAGCAGCGGCTGCGGCGCGGCGCGACCGCCGCGCGGTGCGCGGGCCAGCGCTGCGATCGTCAGTCGGTGGGCAGATTCGGCGGGAATGCGAAACAGCAAGGGGCGGCAAATCGAATAGAGCATGCTTGGGCGTTTCCCTCCGGCCCGCTGACGGACAGCCTGCTCTATTGCCGCCAGGGGAGTGGAGGCCAAGCCGCAATTGCAACCAAATTGTAAGTTAAGCGCCAGTTTACCAATGAAATCTCTTCGCTGTGGCATCGCTGCCACCGATTTTGTCGAATCCGTACAATTCTTTGTAATGTCGGTGACCTAACACGCTCCTGCGACCCGAAGGGCTCGGTGCAGGAATGCATTGAGTTCTCGACTTTATGGCGGCTCGTGCCCTGGCACGGCCGCCTTTTTTTGTCCGCGCCAGACTACGTTTCGGACCTGCCCTTCGGGTCTGCCTTGCGTTCAAGGCCCAACCCGCCTAGATAACCGGAGCAGATCAGTCCGATTTCATTTCGGGCCCAATCCGGGAACCGCCGCAATGCGACTTTCAAGCATGGCCGACTATGCCGTGGTGACGATGAGCGCCGCCGCGCGCCATTGCGGCCGCCACGGCGCAGGCGGCGCGCGCGTTTCCGCCCAGCAGCTGGCCGACGAAACCGGCCTGCCGGTGCCGACGGTGCAGAAGCTCGTCAGCAAGCTTTCGGCGGCGGGGCTGCTCAAGTCGGTGCGCGGCCTGGGCGGCGGGCTCAAGCTCGCGCGGCCGGCTGCAGCGATCACGCTGGCGGATATTGTCGAGGCGGTCGAAGGGCCGATCGCGCTCACGCCGTGCAGCGTGCATGGCCGGCATGATTGCACGCTGGAAGCCGAATGCACGGTGCGCCCGCATTGGCCGATGGTGGACGAGGCGCTGCGCGGCGCGCTGGCAGGCGTTTCGCTGACCCAGCTGGCACGGCCGGTTCCGGCAGGAGCCCCGGCATGAGCGAGGATACCGGTATCGAAATCAAGGACCAGGCCGCACGCGATGCGGCGGCGCGCGTTGCGGACTACGAGCACGGCTGGTCGTCGGACATCGAGCAGGAATATGGCCCCAAGGGCCTGTCCGAAGACACCGTCCGCTACATCTCGGCCAAGAAGGACGAGCCGGAGTGGATGCTCGAATGGCGGCTCAAGGCCTATCGCCACTGGTTGACGATGGAGACGCCGGACTGGGCCAAGCTCTCGATCCCGCCGATCGATTATCAGGAAGCCTATTACTGGGCCGCGCCCAAGGTAAAGCCCAAGCTCGGCAGCCTTGACGAGGTCGATCCTGAAATCCTGCGCATCTACGAGAAGCTGGGCATTCCGCTGGAGGAGCAGAAAGTGCTCGCCGGTGTCGAAGGCGCGCGCAAGGTGGCAGTCGATGCGGTGTTCGACAGCGTCTCGGTGGCGACGACGTTCCGCAAGGAGCTGGAGGCGGCCGGCGTCATCTTCCGCTCGATCAGCGAGGCGATCCGCGAATACCCCGATCTCGTGCGCAAGTGGCTGGGCCGCGTCGTGCCGATGCAGGACAACTACTTCGCGACCTTGAATTGCGCAGTCTTTTCGGACGGGACTTTCGTCTACATCCCGGAGGGCGTGCGCTGCCCGATGGAGCTTTCGACCTATTTCCGCATCAATGCCGAAAATACCGGCCAGTTCGAGCGCACGCTGATCGTCGCCGACAAGGGCGCCTATGTTTCGTACCTCGAAGGCTGCACCGCCCCGCAGCGCGACGAGAACCAGCTGCACGCCGCCGTGGTCGAACTGGTCGCGCTCGACGATGCCGAGATCAAGTATTCCACCGTGCAGAACTGGTATCCCGGCGATGCCGAGGGCAAGGGCGGCATCTACAACTTCGTGACCAAGCGCGCGCTGTGCCAGGGCGCACGGAGCAAGGTTTCGTGGACGCAGGTCGAGACCGGCTCGGCGGTGACGTGGAAATATCCCAGCTGCGTGCTCAACGGCGAAGGCTCGGTTGGCGAGTTCTATTCGGTGGCGGTGACCAACAACCACCAGCAGGCCGATACCGGCACCAAGATGATCCACAACGGGAAGAACACCCGCTCGACCATCGTATCCAAGGGGATCAGCGCCGGCCATTCGAACAACACCTATCGCGGGCTCGTGCGCGTCGCGCCGCAGGCCGAGGGCGTGCGCAACTTCACCCAGTGCGATTCGCTGCTGCTGGGCGCGGACTGCGGCGCGCATACCGTGCCCTATATCGAGGTGCGCAATCCGTCGGCGACGATCGAGCACGAGGCGACCACGAGCAAGATCTCGGACGACCAGCTCTTCTACGCAATGCAGCGCGGCCTTGCGCAGGAAGATGCCATCGCGCTGATCGTGAACGGTTTTGCCCGCGAAGTGCTGCAGCAACTGCCGATGGAATTTGCGGTGGAAGCGCAGAAGCTGCTCGGGATTTCGCTGGAAGGGTCGGTCGGGTGAGTGATGCGATGACCCTGATCGTGCGCCCGGTGGCGGTGGAGGATGCCCCCGCGCTGGCGGACCTGCTCAACGCGGTGATCGCGGCGGGCGGGACGACGGCGCTGCAGGAGCCGTTCACGCCCGAGGCGCTGGATGCGGCCTATCTGACCGGGCCCACCGTCCACTGCTGTTTTGTGGCCGAGGACGAGGACGGCAGCTTGCTCGGCTTCCAGACGCTGGGGCGCTATCCCGGCCTGCCCGATGATTTGGGCGATATTGCCACGTTTGCACGGATCGGCGGGACGCAGCGCGGGATCGGTTCGGCGCTGTTTGCCGCTACGACCGCGCGCGCCACTGAGCTTGGCCTCAGCGCGATCAACGCGACGATCCGGGGCGACAACACCGGCGGCCTTGCCTTCTATACCAAGCAGGGCTTTGTCGATCACGATGTGACAGCGGGTGTGCCGTTGAAGGATGGCACCCCGGTGGACCGCGTGCACAAGCGCTTTGCGCTCGCGGTCGAGGCTCCGGCCAAGCGCAAGCTTTCGGTACGCTTTGGCGGGGATGATGCGCCGACCCTGCAGAAGAAGGGTCGCGGCTGGGAAATTTCGGAATCGCGGCTTGATGTCCTGCACGAGCGTGCGCGCGAGATGCGCCGCAATCCCAGCGATGCGCAGGAAGCATTGGCCGATGCACTGACCCGGGTCGAGACCGGCGGCTACAGCTTCAAGCGGCAGGCGGTGATCGGCTCGGCGATTGTCGATTTCGCCTGCAAGCAATTGATGCTGGTGGTCGAGATCGACGGCGATGCCGATGCGGCCTTCACCGCCGCGCGCGACAAGAGCCTGACCGAAGTGGGCTACCGAGTGGAGCGCGTCGCCGCCGCCGAG
>Ga0164294_10006334_pt1 | contig 10135 bp, 8 predicted proteins | sample GEODES005metaG_FD_111479 | JGI IMG/M metagenome (GOLD analysis project Ga0164294, IMG submission 111479) | Oligotrophic lake water microbial communities from Sparkling Lake, Wisconsin, USA - GEODES005 metaG | ecosystem: Environmental > Aquatic > Freshwater > Lake | place: USA: Sparkling Lake...
ATCAGCATCGCCATCAAAAGCGAGCCCAATATCTGCGCTTTTTTCTACTACCGATTTTTGCAAGTCTCGTAAATTCGCAGGATCAATTGGATTTGCTTCATGGTTGGGAAAGCTTCCATCAAGTTCAAAATAAAGCGGAATAATCTCAGCGCCTAGTCGTTCAAATATTGCTGGAGCGGTGAATCCAGCCATACCATTACCTGCATCTATAACAATCTTTAACGGACGATTACCTGTAAACGAAACCAATTTATGCAGATGATCAGCATACGCTTGAAGTAAATCTTCGTTAGTTTCGATTCCGGGTGGGCGCATTGCAATTGGAAGGCCATTACGAACAAATTTCTCAATAGTTAGCAATCCGGTTTCTTTGCCGATAGGGCGAGCGCCACTTAGACATAACTTTATGCCGTTATACGCAGACGGATTATGGCTTGCCGTAAACATCGCACCTGGTAAGTTTTTTGACCCGGCTGCAAAATAAAGCATGTCAGTTGATGCTAAGCCAATGCGAATCACATCTGTTCCATTGCTGGTGACACCAGCTGAAAATGCCTCAGCTAACTCTGGCGACGAGGGGCGCATATCTTCGCCAATAATTACTGTACTTGGTTCACGCTCTAGTTCAAGAAATCTGGCGAATGCTAGACCGACTGCAAAAGCAAAATCAGGCGAAAGTTCGCCATCGACTAATCCGCGAATGTCATATGCCTTAAAAATATCGGGGATGTTTTCACTCATGACTCACTCGATCAATTACTGATTTGGTACGGCTCGAAGATGACCTCGTCTACCGATTTGCTCAGTACTTGCTGCAAGAGTTGCAGCCGTTGAAGTATTTTCGGCAATAGGAGTTGAAGCGACTTCGCGAACTGCATCTGCGATCGCCATTAGATCATCGTTAGATGGACCACTCTGGGTATCTGTAATCTGTGCGCGGATAACTTCCCAACCATTTGGAACAGTTAAGCGTTCTGCATGAATCTCGCAGAGATCATAAGCATGTGGCTCGGAATATGTGGCCAGTGGTCCAACCACAGCTGTTGATTCAGCATAGATATAGGTCAAAGTCATAGTTGCCATTCGACGGCAACTAGCGCGAGAACATGCGCGACCCACTTTTAGCGAACTCATATGTCTCAGATTAGTGGGCAGTTGCATAAAAACTTGGGATTTTTATGGATTTAGAACCCTAATGTTTGAGGATGGAATTGCTACTTTAGTAAGTTCGGCACCTGAAGCTATTGGGAAGAAGGCATACCCACTCCTTGCCGCAATCAGAGCCCCTGCGTAATTATCTACACCCGCACGCACAATAGTGATTGCGGTCGCATTATTTGGCACTTGCCAACTAACCAGATCAGAACCGGTGATTCTTTCTTCCTTAACTTTGCCGTTTGAAAACTCAACTTTTAGATCAATCGCAATGGCATCACCGGCAAAAATAACTTTCGGCAAAATGCCGCTAATCGCAATCTGCATCGGAGCAAGGGCTGGTGAAGGTGTGCTCCAGATAAAGTCACTATTTCCGTTCGAGGTCGCACGAGATCGGATGGCTGCAAGCAGTGGTTGATCTGAAGTCAGTTTTATTGCAAATGCCCCTTTGGCCACTTCTGGCGTTAGTTTCAATTCCACCACTTTGCCGCTGGCCAATTTACGCTCATTAAAGCCAGTTGGAATAAATCGACCATTGCTTGAAAGAAATTCAAGTGTGAAATTAGCATCTGCCACCCCTGGCACAAACAAACGAAGGTAGTGATTTGGTGATTTCTTATTTACTAACTGCTGCGCAATACCGGTAATCACGAGTTTTCTGGCTGGCGCAGAAATCGCATTAACCGAATCGCCGCCTAACCTTTGCAAACCCTTAACACGTTCATCAATTAAAAAGCTATTAACCCGGCCAGATCGAGCCACAACTTGAACCACAATATTTGAATCCCCTGGCGCTAAGGAATCAAGTTTTACTGCCGCACTTGAATTGGCTTTAAGGGAGATAGTTTTTACTGCTTGTTCGCCATTTTCGCTCCAGGTGAAAATATCTGCAATCGAAGCACTCTGGCCGCTATTGACTAAATAAACAACCCCCTTACTGCTCACATCTGAAGTTCCGCCGACAAACCATTGTGATGTAGCAGGGGCAGTACAGAGAACTGAACCAGCCCAAACACCTTTGCGACTCTGGAAACTTACTGGGGTTATACCTTCAGTTTGCAGCAAGATCGGATCACTAACACTGGAATATCGAAGTGTTTTAATCTCTACTAATTTTGTGCTCTTGTTTCCAATTCGATAAAACGGCGTCTTCTTTGATGAAACTGAAGTGGCAGTCGTGATGCCCGCGGGATTAGGTGGGCAAACAACTGCAGGGTAAGACCGAGAGAATTGTCGCGCACTTGTGTTGGCATCAAAGAAATTAGTTATCACTAAAACAGCAGCGATTGCCGCGGCTAGAATTGCGCCTTTCTTAATGTTCATGCGAGCTCCATCTCTGAGATCTCTCGCTTACGTCGGCCGGCAGGCAGTGCCAAGATAATCAAAACTACCCAAGCTATAAATTGCAGACTGAGTGCACCTCGACGCATAGTTCCATCATGAATCAGGGTGAACTCACCAGCTTCAAGCACCTTGAACTGCGGCAATCCTGCTTCGTTCTCGCTACGTTCAAGCTTTAAGCCATTTTGCAGAATTTGCCAGCCTCGATCGTAATTTTCGGTCAGCGAAATTACTCCTGGGCCCGGAACACTTGTCGTTACGCCAATATCTCCGCTGGCAAGCAAAGTCACTTCACCCTTTATGTTGGTAAAGATCAAGCGACCAGTTGGCTCGCTAACTTTCCAAACTATGCCATCTGTTGTTGCCGAGGTGCGAACAAAGCCGCCAAGAGCATCAATAGTGCGAACCACATCCTTTTCAATCGGATTCTTCGCAAATAGATACTTAATCCCGAACTCTGCAAAAGTTTTACTCGTAGTTAGTCCACTGCCGTCGGCGAGTTCGATCACGGCCCTTGCAATTGCTGGATCTTGAATTGGTGCTACATCTGGTTGGCCAAGAGAAATATCTGACCCTCGCGAAATATAGAAGGCGAGTGAAGTGACTTCTCGATTAGTGATTTCACGAAGAACGAGAGTTTTTGCATCTGCCTCAACGCCTAGATATTCCGGCAAAATATTTACGCTCTTTGAATACACCGGCGATGATGAAGCTTGCGAAACATTCCAGGAAATAGCAGTCACAGAATATCCCAATGTAATTACTAGCAAACAGGCAGATAAAATATGTCGGTAATTAACATTTGTAGCAATCAAATAATCTCGTAAGTCATTAAGAATTATGGTGCCAACTGTTATTGCTGCCAAAGTTGCAATTGTTAAGAAAACTCCGACCCAAAGCTGAGTAGGTGCGATTGTGCCATTTCCGGTAATTGATAGCGCACTTAATGCAACTGAAAGCAGTAAGAACAATGTTCCAATTTGAGAGACTCTATGTAACTGAGTTCTAGCAAAGTACCCCACGATTAGAACTAACGTGACCGGACTAATTGCCCACCAAGGTAGTGCCCCAGGACCACCTGGGTTTCCTAGGAAAGCCAGATTCGGTCCACCGCCACTTAACAAAATTCCTGGTTCGTAAAGAAAGCGATTGGGATCAAAAAATGCTGCGATAGACCAAGGCGCAGTGACAATCAAGGGCGTGACCAATAGCGCTATTCGGCGCTTTAACCTCTGGTCAAAAAGCTCTTTGTTTAGATCGATGTTAAAACTTCGGAAATCAACGCCAACTCCGACTGCCGTTACTACCAACACGGCTAGCCAAACCATTAACGTAAATGAAGTGGCAATTGAGACCAAACTGGCAACGCCGAATACCCGTCGCCACGAAACTCTTTCAAAATTATCAAGTGAGGAAATAGTCGCCACAATCCAGGGCAGCAAAATCAACAGGACTAAGGTTCCCAACCGTCCAGTGTTAACACTTGCTATCGCAACTGGGCTAATTGCGTAAAGCATGCTTGCCGACACCCGCAACCAAGAATTTGCAGTGACTAACTTCAAGAACTTGTAAGCCGAGATCGCCATGAGCGCTGGTGCAAGAAAGATCAAGATAGAAATCAACACAGCTGGCTTACCAAAAAAGAAAATCGATAGTATTGAAAGTACCGCAACCCAAGGAGGCGTTGGTGCTGAACTGCCCATTCCAACTTGATGCCAAGATTCAATATAGCTGCGCCAAAGTGAGCTAGTGCCATGAGGTGTGGTTGCCAAAGCGCCACCAATTAAAGAACCAAAGCGCGACCTTGATGACAGCAACATAAAGATAAGTAACGAGACTCCTAAAATAACTTGAGGGCGTTTAAGCACACTCACCCAGCTGACTATCTTGACCGGCGTTAGCAGATCAGCATCATCATCAAATTCTTCATCAATATCGTTATCTGTGGGCAGCTTTGCAAATATTCGATCTCGAGTTGACTCCAAAAAATTGTTGATGCTATTTCGATACTGAGTAAAGCGCGGCGGGATGAAATCGGCAATTACTCGAGGAGGCAACAGGCGATGAATCCGGCGCTCCTTGCGAGCTGCCCGCAGAATTGCTGGACGGAAAACAAGTGAAGCAATAGCCAAGATTTCATCACTGGCATAGCCCGGTAATTTTGCAATTAAGTAGCCGAAAGATCTAATCGCTGCGCCCGTTGTCAACTGCAGCATTAACCAAGGCAATAGCCAAACTGACGAATTCGCCAATAAAACATAGGCTGAGTTGCGTCGGTCTAACAGCAAAGGACGATGCAGAAATGCGCCGTCGACATCTACCGACCTACGTTCCGATGCGGCAGCCTGAGCGTGAAAAGCAACAGAATCCGTAACAACAATTATCGAATGACCGGCCATACGGATTCGCCACCCGAAATCGACATCATCGCGAAATAGCGCTAGTTGCGGGTCGTAGCCACCAAGTTCTACAAAAACATCTCGCCGGATGAGAGCACCGGCGGTACTTACTGAAAGAACATCGCGAACGCCATCGTGCTGACCTTGGTCATATTCTTGAGGCTCCATGCCAGTCCAACGAGCACCGTTATTAGTAATGCTGACGCCAACTTCAAGTAAGTGCGAGCGATCATGCCAGCCCAACAACTTTGGTCCAGCCATAGCTACATTGGGGCGATCGACAAGCTCTGCTAACAATTTTTCTAAGGCATCAGGTTTTGGTGCACAGTCATCATGTATAACCCAAATCCATTCGTTACGTTCATCATTTGATTTCGGAAATTTCTCAACGGCACGATAAACCGCATCACCAAAACCGGCGTTGCGAGGTAGTGAAAGAACTGGAATTTTTGCTGCTTTTAAACGTGCAGCTGATTTATCTTTGGAACCAGTATCAACTGCAACAATTTTATCTAAGGGACGAGTTTGCGAAGACATCGCCGAGATAACTTCTGGTAACCAAACTGCGCCGTCGTGAGACACAATTACCGCTGTGACGTGAAATGGATCAGTTATTTTTGTAGTCACCATATTTTGTGGTGGCGTTTCTTTATGGGCTTCCTAATTAATCGAAATGAATCGATTAAGCAGGTCGACGCTTAAGTCGACGTCGCTCACGTTCGGAGAGCCCACCCCAAATTCCGAATCGCTCATCATGTGCGAGAGCGTATTCAAGACATTCGGAACGAACATCGCAGGAAAGACAAACTCGCTTGGCCTCGCGAGTAGAGCCGCCCTTTTCAGGGAAAAATGCTTCGGGATCTGTTTGTGCACAAAGTGCACGTTCTTGCCAGGAAAGCTCAACGCTCTCGCCACTGGCTAACTGAATTACGGGACCTGAGGAGGAAGGGTTTTGTGCTGGACGAATCGGCATTAATAACGCTCCACATAAATAGTGGCCCTGCCCTGACGGCATGTGGCCTTCTCTTGGGTGAATTACACGCGTGTAAGTCCATTAAGTCAAGCCCAAGCAGGCCTAAAAACGGCAAATAGGACATGAATTAAGCGTAAAAAGTAAAGTAGAAGTTGAGGGTTTTTATAGTTTCAACGGAATTACTTCGCCATCGGCCAAGTAGGCACGGCTCACCATAGTTCCTTCTGGAACCGTTGTATTGGCTTCAACAAAAACGCTTTCTAATTTAGAACCCTCAGCAATTGTTACACCATCTCTAATAATCGAAGCGGCAATTTCCACGTTTGCTCCGATAGTTACGTTCTTACCGATCGCACTTGCGCCACTAATTTTTGCGCTGGAAGATATCTTGGAATTCTCGCCAACTATAAAATCTTGACTTCCAACATAATCTTGCGAACCTTTGAGTAAAGCTTTTGGCGTTCCCATATCTAACCAATAAGAATTATCCACGAATGCTTGCACAATTCTTCCACGCTTTAACAACTCTGGAAATACTTCTCGCTCAACACTAACAACTTTTCCAAGTTCAATGCCTCTGACTACTTGCGAGCTGAAGACATAGCACCCAGCATTAATCGTATTTGTAATTGGGTTCTCCATTTTTTCTAGGAAATCTGTAACTCGGCCACTTGCATCAAATGGCACACAACCATATGGGCGAGCATCTTCGACGCTAACTAGGTGCAAAGTAGCTGCTGCCGACGAAGTCTGATGTAATTTAATTTGCGCAGCTAAGTCATGTCGGCTTAATACATCGCCATTGAAGACCACGATTGGTTCATTCTCAGAAACTTCAGCCAGAATTAACTCGGCGGCATTACGAATTGCACCGCCAGTTCCGAGTGGCTCGCTTTCTAATGCATACTTAAGTTCAATCCCCCACTTTGCACCATCGCCAAAATAAGGCGTAAAAGTTTCAGCCAAATAAGCAGTAGCGAGGACTACTTTGGTGATGCCAGCAGCTTTTGCAGCGAGTAATTGGTGTTCAGTTACTGGCAAATTTGCAATTGGTAGCATCGGTTTAGGTGTTTTTTTAGTAAGTGGAAGTAATCGGGTGCCAAAGCCACCAACTAGAAGAATTCCGATAGTCATCGCTAAACCTGTGTAGCCGCAGCAATACGAGCTGCAGCATCTGCTATCTGTAAATCTGATGCCGTCATGGCAATGCGAACATGCGATTGCCCAAGCGGTCCATAGAAATTTCCGGGTGTGGCCAGAATTCCTAAATTAGCTAACCAAGAGACTGAATTCCAATCGCTCTCTTTACGCGTGCACCAGATATACAGGCCAGCGTTCGAAAATTCGATTTCAAAGCCAGCCGCTTTAAGGGCTGGTGTTAATTTAGCCCGGCGGGCGTTATAGCGAGCCCGCTGTTCGGCGACATGTGTTTCATCACTTAGTGCAGCCGTCATAGCTTTTTGAATTGGTAGCGGCACCATCATGCCTGCGTGCTTGCGGACTTCGCGGATGCGGGCAATTAAATCTTGATCACCAATTAAGAAGGCGCCACGGTAACCAGCCATCGAAGATCTCTTTGATAGGGAATGCACCGCCAAAATATTACGGTTATCACCATTGGTGTATTGCAAAATCGAAGTGGGGGCTACGGTGTCACCAAACTCTAAATAGCACTCATCGGAAACCAAGATTGAATTTTTCGCACGCGCCCATTCAATAGCAGCTAAATACTCGTGATCACTATGAACGCGACCAGTTGGATTAGCTGGTGAATTAACCCAAGTTAAATCAGCTTGCGGCCATAGTTCTGGGCTGATAGCAACTGCCGCCTCGCTGGCACCGGCCAAAATTGCCCCTACTCGATATGTTGGATACGCAATCTCTGGAAAGTTAACCGACTTTGATTGTAGATACGTAGGAAGCCATGCGACTAACTCTTTGGAACCAATTAGCGGCAGGACATCAAAATCACCGGTTGCTTTTAATTTATTTTTTGCCCAACTAGTAATCGCAGCGCGAAGTTCTGGAGTGCCAGTTGTCACTGGATAGCTTGGTGAATTAGAACTTTCTCGAAGAACGGCCTGAATAAATTCGGGTGTCACGTCTACCGGTGTGCCTTGTGATAAATCGATGATGCCACCCGGGTGCGCACGTGCAATTTCACCATAAGGGGCAAGTGCATCCCATGGGAAATCTGGCAGCTTCAGTTGAGAACTTTTCTATTCGGGTTTTGCTGGCATAGCTACCACTGTGGCGTGATCAGTATTTGTGTGGCCTACTTTGCTAGCACCGCCAGGTGAGCCAATCTCTAAGAAGAACTCAGTGTTGACCTTGCCAAACTCTTGCCACTGCGCAGGAACATCATCTTCATAATAGATAGCTTCAACGGGGCAAACTGGTTCGCAAGCACCACAGTCGACACACTCATCAGGTTGGATATAAAGCATGCGAGAACCTTCGTAGATGCAGTCAACTGGGCATTCTTCGATGCAGGACTTATCTTTAACATCAACACAAGGTTCGGCAATAATGTACGTCACGAAAAATCCTCCATCTGGGTAGCCACTGCCGTGAATTGTAATACCTATCAAGGTTTGAGACGCCTTTTAGCAACCGCGGTTCCACTGACACCTTTTGGAGAGGCGTTTTTTGGATTGACGATTATCGTTAGGCCATGGAAACCCAGCCGCTCCCGCTTGAGCGCATCGGTCAACGGTTTTCGATTAGGTTGCATGACCCAGCAGGTGGATACCGAGACGTAGTAGGTCACTTAAAAACTGCGACCAGCTTGATTAATCGCAAAGGCCAGGAAATTTCCTTCGATCCAGAACAGATCTTCGTGTGGCGAGAAATAGTCGATCGCCCGAATTTGGCTGGTAAAGGTGCTCCCCTGACCCTGCGAGTTCTTGAGTTAGATCAAATCTGCAATCTAACTTGGCCAGCTACTGAGGAATTGGTCAACTCTGGCTGGCTTATGCGCGCAGCTGATGGTGTAACAAATCGAGCTAATTCAATTCTTCCGCTTCTGGCAAATCTCGAAGCTGGCGTGCTGACGGATTTTTCTGAAAAACTTGAAATTGCCCAAGATTTTTATCAAAAACGAAACTTACCCACTATTTTTCAAGTAGCCCTGCCCACTTGGCAAGTTTTATCCAAGAAATTACGATCAATCGGTGCGGTTGAAACACTTCACGGAAACACTATGGTGGCTGACTTAACCTCTTCTAAACTGAATGTTCCAGATGGCTTTGAAATTTTGCAGTCGAATCAATTTAGCACTGAGTGGTTAGGCGTGCATCCAACGCCAGGAATTGAGAAAATACTAGCCGGATGTGCAGCCACATATTTAACGATGATTAAAAATGGTCAAGCAATTGCTACTTGTCGTATTGCATTAGCAAAAGGTTGGTCCTCGTTAACTCGAGTGTATGTTCATCAAGATTTTCGCGGGCAAGGGTTAGGAAAAGCAATTACAGCCGCTGCCCTCGTAGCCAGCTTTGAACAAGGTGCAACTAAAGCGCTGCTACAAGTTGAAGCAAATAACGCCATCGCTATTGGAGTTTATGAGTCGTTGGGATTCAACTTTCATCATGAGTACTTCTACTTGGAATTAAAGTAAAATGCTCAAAATTTATGACACTCAAAGTCGCGCCACAAAAGAGGTGGCTAGTGCTGCTAATGAAGTCACAATGTATTGCTGTGGTCCTACTGTCTACCGTGATGCACATGTTGGAAATTTACGAACATTTCTCCTCTCTGATTTGATTCGCAGAACTCTGGAGCTACAGGGGAAAATCGTAAATTTAGTTCAGAACATTACTGATGTTGGACACATGGCTGAAGATGTAAACCCGCAGGACAAGATGCTTGCCCAAGCAAAGTTAGAAGCGATTAATCCCTTTGAAATCGCTCGCAAATATGAGGCAAATTTTCATACTGATCTAGCCCTGCTAAACATAAAACCAGCTCGTAGCTACCCGCGGGCAAGTGAGTCAGTGGAATTAATGCACAAATTGATTGCTAAGTTGATTGAACTTAATCATGCTTATGTTGGCTCTGATGGTTCGGTTTACTTTGCAGCTGAGAGTTTTTCCAGTTACGGCGCAATTAGCGGTAACCGCCTAAAAGATTTAAAGCCTGGCCACCGGTACGAATACACAGATGAAGGTGGCAAGCGTTTCCATGCGGACTGGGCGCTTTGGAAAGCAGCCGGCGAGCGCACAGAGATGGTTTGGGATTCTCCTTGGGGCAGCGGCTTTCCTGGTTG
>Ga0164294_10006335_pt1 | contig 10135 bp, 8 predicted proteins | sample GEODES005metaG_FD_111479 | JGI IMG/M metagenome (GOLD analysis project Ga0164294, IMG submission 111479) | Oligotrophic lake water microbial communities from Sparkling Lake, Wisconsin, USA - GEODES005 metaG | ecosystem: Environmental > Aquatic > Freshwater > Lake | place: USA: Sparkling Lake...
CTAGGAATGAGCATTGAGTGGATGGCCTACACCAGGAAAAACTTTATCTTTCCGCACGTTCAAAAGTTTCCGCATCGCGACCCGCAAGAAGAGACTAGCTACCTCCGCGAGTACTTTCCTGAAGGAAGTGCATTTCTTATGGGCCCGCTCACAGGGGATCACTGGCTCGTATATGTTGCTGATTATGTTGATAGACCGACCACAGAGTGCGTCGATCGAACGCTAGACATGATGATGTTTGGGATCGACGAGTCTGTCGCAAAGCTCTTTACTAAAGACACGTCGCGTTTTCCTAAGGATTCTGATGTCACCATGGCAGCAGGAATCGACATGCTTCTTCCAGGAAGTTCAATTCAAGAGTTTTGCTTTGAGCCTTGTGGCTACTCAATGAACGGTCTACTTCGCGACGCCTATTGGACGATTCACATAACACCAGAAAGTCACTGCAGCTATGCATCGTTTGAAACGAATGTTCGAATGCGCGACTATCAGCGCCTAGTTCGTGCTGTTCTTGCAATTTTTAGGCCAAAGCGATTCACAATGACCTTGTTTGCTGATGAGCATGGGATCAGACAAATGTCTCGCATGCCTTTTGACCAGCTTCTCCCTGTTTCGATTCCTCCAGTTGAATCTGCGCGATTAGAGCTACCTCCTTGCCAGGTTGATCAAGATGGTAACACTGTTTATCCTTCAGATGTACAAACCACTGTCTCAAAGCCTGGTACAATTTCTTATGTGCAGAGCCACAAGAGTTCCAGCGAGTTTATGGGGTATGGCTGTCAGATGGCAAACTTTACATTGGTTACTGCAGCTCGCCTTCAAGATGTTCCTGAAGCAGCCACCCAGAGCATATCAATTCCTCGAGCTCGCTATATCATCTCTGATAGACTTGAGGAGCTCAAGTCGTCGACAAAGATCCGATCACTATCCGAAAGCTTATAATCTCATACTTTAAGTTCGACTTCTCATTGTAGTTGAAACGATTTTTATTTTCTAACACGATCTTATTCATCATCTGTCACGAATCGACTGAACAAACTGTCCTGTTCGCTTTAGAAAGCCAGAAAACCCTGCACCCCATTCACTAGTTGCTGCGCTAGTCGGTTTAATGGGTGTTTGAGTTTGAGGGACTTGGCCCCCGGCATTCATGTTTCCTCCTCCTGAATTCATGTTTCCTCCTCCTTCGCGGTCTCGCCAAGGCCCTCCATCTCCACTAGCTGGCCCACCGTGTGCTGCAACATCTGCGTTGTCTTCTGCTCTCAGCTGCATCGCAACGCCAAGGAGTTGTAGGAAGTCATCATACGGATAGTTTTGCAGTAATTTGACGCATACATTGAAGTCTCCTCGCAAGAGTGCATCCTTTTGAGCGCGAACCATGCCAACACACATGTGCAGCAAAAAAGCAAACCTATGCGGGTCAGCGAGCAATGTGTCCCAGAGCATGATCACTTCTGGAAATGGAAATTCTCTAGTCAGCATAGTCGTGATCCATCGAAAGCAATAAAACTCTGGAGGAAGGCTAATCCTACTAAAATGCTCAGCCAATCGAGGCTCTCTTCTTGTTAAGAGACGGCTATAGCGCATTAAGACACCTCGAACACCTAGCTCCCCATTATCATGAGCCGAGATAAAAAGCTCTCGAATTTCACTCATCAATGCCATGAAGCAGAAAAACGTCTCTGCTTCAGCATTAGCCAAGTTCCTGCCTGCAACCTTTGCCTCTGCATCTGGATCCTCGTCTAATTCAGCAGCAGATGCATGAGGAGAGGACTTGTCCGTAGCAAATACATACCATAAGGGTGAAAGGATCTCATTCATTCCTTGAACATACCGAACACCGCTATTTAATCGAGCGTAAACATAAAGAATTCGTGCCATCGCTTCTGTGTGTTCAGACTTATTGAACCAATTGAGTTCTGGATTAGTGCGTTCAATATCCTTTGCAATCTCAGACCGAAGAGATTCGTCAGACATCATAATTTCTACTCCTCTTGTAGCTTCGTCCACATCGTCATCTTCGCTTTCACTGCCATCTCCAGCTCTAGAAGCTCGCTGCGACGTCGGCCTAGCAGCAGTTTCTCGAGTAAACTCTGCATACTGAACCCTTGTCCTGTCGATATGATCTTTTCGAAGGCTCTTTTGCAAAGGTAGGTATCCCAGCAAAAGCTTCCACACAATCGGCCGATAGTAATCGGGAATCCCCGAGAACGACGCGGCCTGCAACTCTGTCAAAGTCAAACTTTCCTTGTCTAAAATCGCCTCAAATCGAGGGTCTAGGTTTGGCATTGTTATACTTAATTATTCTGGATAAATTCTACTGTTCGAGTTTGTGTAAAAATCCCAACTTGTAAATCCCAACTTGTAACTGATGAACCATAACGCTCGCGATACGTTATTTCGGGCACGAGTTGAAACGCCCATCTCTGATGAAGAGCTTGCGTCTATTGCAGAGAGAGCTTCTAGACAGGCTTCTCGCACATCGTCCGTGTCTCATACGTCTGAGGCTCGACAGCTTAATCGACAAGAATCTGAAACAATTATTGAAAAGCCTACAAGGAAGACAATGTCCTCTTCGTCGCCTTTACCATTTAGAGGACAAGTCAGTGGAAAGAATAACGTGAAACCAGGGGATGATACTGAAGATAATGATGAGGAATGGAATGATGGAAACGCTCACAGATCTGTGGGCAGTTCTGAAGGAAGTGAAGAGGGAGACCTATCTCTTCCCTCTGTCATCCTTGCTGAATTGGCATCTCCCCATAAGCGCGGCTCTATTCCTGATGATTTTGAAAAAAATAAGTCCAAACCTCGTGACGTTTCTTTACGTTCGTCATTTTCAGAAACAAGGAAAGGGTTAGGGGGCGCAGCTCCTTCAGCTGTTCATCAAGAATACGTTCTGCGCATTGAGCAGCTTGCTGAACAGCTTGAACAGGCATTACAAGCACGTCGGCTTGTTGAAGTTGATGCCCAGCGTAAAATAAGGGACGCTGGAGATATTGCACGTAAGGCCCAACTAGAGGCCTCTGCAGCTGCAGCTCAAGCTCGAACGGCTCAAGACGCTGCTGAAACGTCTGAGAAAAGGTCGAGAGAGTTTTTGACAGCTTCTCGATCGCAGATTGCTGATGCCATTTCAAGTGCCGCATTAGCAGTTTCTGGAAGCGCTGCTGCTAGTACTATAGATGCTAAACCGAACAACACAATGAGTGCAGCCCTTCAACTCATGTCTGAACTTCAACGGCTACCTATGGATGCATTATCTCCACGACAATTTGTTCAACTAACGGTCCTTGAGCACCTTATGTCTATACAGACTCGTTGTGATGCGTTACATCGCTCTTTAGAACAGCGAGAGGCTGTACTCCAATCTAATCGTGATTCTGCAGAACGAGAACGTCTTTCGCTTTCTCAATCAGTTGCAGTTGCGCAGTCCAGAGAAGCACACGCTAATGAGCGGGCAACTCTTGCAGAGACCACTTCTAAACGTTTGCAGTCTAAACTCGACGTTGCTTTAGCCGATTTAGAATCTTACAAGGCCAAGGCTTCTGCGTTCGACGCATTAAGTGTTAAACGAGATGACCTCGAATCAAAACTTCTCCAAAGTGCGGAGCAGTCTCTGACTCTTACGGCAAAGCTAGAGGCCTTTCGAGAAGACCGAAACTCATTGAATACACGTGTTGAGGCTCAGCAGGTGCGCATCGAGGCACTTCTCTCTGAGAAACTTTCTGCACTAGCTTCACTTGAAGAGACTAGGTCTCGTTGCAAGTCACTTGAAGACAATGCGGATAGACTAGAGAGTCTGGCCAGAGACGCTGCCAAGTCGCGAGACACTTTAAGTGAGCAGCTTTTATTGCGATCGAGCGCAGATTACAATAATGGCGGTGGATTAGAAGACCGTGTAGAGAGCGAGCTTAGAAGGTTTCGTGACGAGCGCGAACATCATATGGAGTCGATTCGTTTAGAGCGCAGTGAGCTCCATGAGAGAGAGATTCGAGTTATGCGAGAATCTCGCTCTGAAGTGATTGCAGAATGCGCTCGTCTTCGCGATTTGCTTGCCTCTCAGACGAGCGAATCTGCTGAACAACGTTTACATCTTCTTCACAGAACAGAACAAGCAGAAGGTATTGCTGCAGAATCTCGCGCTCAGTTTAAACTTCGATCTCTTGAGTTTGAGCAGCTCCGTTCTGTTCATGCTGACACTCTTGACCAGCTGCAGTCACAAAGCTCCATGAATGAAGTTCTACGAGAGAAACTATCCCTTGTGTCAACAGAGTTTGCAAGGCTAGAGGCTGTTTCCGAGACGCAACAAGCTGGGCTTTCCGCGCGTTTGGAAGCAGAAAAGGCACGCAGGGAAGAATATGAAGCTATGGAGACTAAACTCGACGAGGTAGTTCTTGCGTCAGCCTCAGCAAGCACGACAACAATAGAGAATCACAAGGATGGAGGCCAACATCCGGACGACATTATTCATTCTCTTGCTATCCCCTCTTCTTCGCAGCGACGAATGCAGCAGGCAATTGGATTAGCTCGCGACCTTCTTTCCACAAAGGCAGAAATGTCTGCATTGCAAACTCGAAACGATTCTCTAAAGGCTATGTGCGAACAGGCACGGTCTGAGGCAACCTTGCTAAGGAAACAACTAGACGCCGTTGGTGGGCCGCAAGAGTACTTTATTAGAATGCTGCGCGATCGTGAAGATGAATTAAAGAAAGCTAGAGAGGACGTTGCTGAATTTCGCTCGCAACTATCGAGCGCAAACAAACTAGGTCTCAGCCTTGCCAGTGCAAAAGACAAGTTAGAAGGAGATGTTCGGCTCTTTCGTGATAAACTTTCTGCGTCAGCTAGCATTGAAGCGAATCTGAGAGCATCTCTTCTTGAATCTTCCTTCGTTAAGAAGGTCTCTTCTAATGCAGCTTTGGCGTTTGTCCCCCCCGCAGCTGGTGAACAACAGTTGCAGCCTTCTCTGCATGGAGGCGGATCTCCTACTCCTCTTCAGCGTTCCCAGAAGATGAACACTGGATTGTTGGGATCACCTACTGTTGCTTCAGCAACAAAAAAGAAAACAACTCGAGGGGAACCTTCTTCATCTGAGTTTTCAGCTGATGCGCCACTTGCTGAAGGAATATCAATCAATTCAGAGATAACGTCACCTAGAACGTGGCAGCAGACCAATAACTCTGGACAGCCGCCAATGGCATCTTCTTCAACGACTCTGAACTTCTTCACGGTAAATAGCGTTGATTCTGTGACTGCTGGCGGAAGAGAAGCTCTCAAGCCGATTACTGCTACTGCGAATGTTGTTGTTCGGTCAGTTAGGGGAGGAAAAAGTGAAGCAGTCTCGCTTAGTGCCCCTCTGCCGAAGTGGTTTCAAAGGAGATAATATTTTTAATTTACGTTGTACCATCATGGGATGCAGTAATTCAACGCCAGTTGCCGTTGGAAAGTTGGGGATAGAAAAAGCGCAAACCAAACAATCGAGTGAAGAACCGAAACTGCAAGCACAACAAGCACAAGTTAATAATGTCAATTCTGATAAGAAGCATGTTATCAATGAAAGCCCTCTTGAAACTATGGCATCAATATCAATTCATACAAATGGAGTGGAACACGATGAGAAGGAATCGTATGTAACTGATATTGAAACAAAACAAATGAAATCGGAAGACGATGTAACTGATATTGAAACTATAGAATCAAAACAAATGAATGAGGTTCCTGAAGACATCACACCACCTCCACCTCTACCTCCGATGGCTCTATCTACACCACAATTTCAAAGGAAACCCCCACTTCCTTCTCAGATACCTTCATCTTGTGCAGCAAAATCGTTACGCAAAAGAGAAGAATATCGAGAAGCTATGTTCGAGGTGCTCTTGGCTGACGCAGATGAAGTAATTCTAGCAGCAAGAGAAGGAAGAAAACCTTTACCAATTGATGTTGATTCGATTGTAGCAAATGTTCGTGCTCGTTCAAGCCTTGTAACTCAAACACCCATTTCTGAATCATTTTCTTCCCCCCCTCGTCAAACAAGTGTCGTTCCACCCGCTCAACCAGCTAGATCTCCTCTTCCTGCTTCTCAAAAAAGAATAAAGAAGAAGCTTAACTCGACAAGTCGTATTCCTATGGGTAAGCGAATAATGAGATGATCGCACTTAAAACCTATCAAACAGACGCTACCTTTTAAGCTATCAAGCGTCAGACGCTTATTTCAAGCAGACGCTACATGAAGCATTTTCTCTACACTAACTATCTTTTCTCGGGGCTTTCCAATAGAAAGCCCATCTGCTCGCTCTTTTGTGTCAATCTTTAACCAAGATTGCCAATCAACAAGTTGTATCGAGTCTTTACCCCGTGTTTGAAGAAGCGAACGAAGAGAAGTTAGTGGAGACTCTTGACCAAGCTTGTCTAACTTGCCCTCCTTCTTGTCTTCGAGAAGGCAGGCCACAGTTTCTCTCGCGTCCGTGATATTCGTTCCAATAATGCCGCTAGGACCTCGCTTGAGCCAGCCGGCGCAATATAAACCAGCCTCTACACTACCTTGATCAGAAATCACTCGGCCTAGGACGTTTTTCACAATGCTTTTTCTAGAGTCAAAAGGAACGCCAGGAAGCGACTCGCTCTTGTAGCCAATACTTCGAAGAACCATTCCTGCAGGAATAACCTCCTTCTTTCCAGTCGTTCGGGCTGACTGTTTCTCTGGCTCGCCTTCTAGTGCTGTAACATCTAGCTCAAAGGATCCAACACGAGTTGAATCTCTCGGATCTGCAATCAATTTGCTAGGAGAAAGAAGAAAGCGTAAAACCACCTCTCTCCTCTTCATTGCCGAAGACCCAGACGAGCCTGCCACCTCCACTAGAAGAGCATCTAATCGTTTCTTCGCTCGCTGAGTTTCAATCTCCTTCAAGCTTTGCGGATTTCGGCATCTCTCGAGCTCTTCAGCCTTTACGATACAATCGGCATCTTCAAGGCGAGTTATCTCACGGAGTTCCTTCATTGTAAAGGCTGCTTGGACATGCCCACGTCTTCCAACAACATGTATTCGCTTCACCTTGCTTGCTGAAAGGGCCAAGAGCGCATGATGTGCAACATCCGTCTCCTTTAACTCATCAATGGTCTTTGCTAGAATTCGCGCACAATCTATAGCGACATTCCCCTGTCCCACAATAACAACATCCTCACAATCTAGGTTTGGTTTAAAGGACGCAAAATCTGGATGTCCGTTGTACCAATTTACAAAAGCTCTAGCTGAAAAGACGTTTTTTAAGTTTTCGCCTTCAATTCCCATGGTGCGATCAGAAACGGCACCATAAGCTAATATCACAGCAGTATATCGTTCTCGAAGCTCTTGTACCGACACATCCTTTCCAACGAGAACGTTTCCTAAGAAACTAAATCTAGGATCCTTTGCGACTTCATCAAAATCATTTGTGACATTCTTTACTTCAGGATGATCAGGTGCTACACCACTTCGAACTAATCCTATTGCAGTGAAAAGAGTTGATATAAAAGTATTAGAATAAGTAAGATGTTATCATATTGTAAGTGGATATGCTGATGTTAATCATTTCACGACAAGACATTTTATAGACTCACCAAATGGCGACGGTAAATAATCAATCACATCTACTCGAACCCCAGCATCATCTTTTAATAGATATTTTGCACTGTATAGACCACTTGGACCACTGCCAACAATACAAACAGTAGAGGAAGGCAAATAGGAAGGTTTAGTCGAGGAAAAGAAACGAGCTAGTTTGACGACGCTTCGCATCCTCAGCGAACACGCAAAAAATTGAACCCAAATAAGACTGTATTGATAATCTTCTGTGTCTTTATATCTTAACTATAGTCAATCAAATTTAGGAGAAGAAAAGCGCTCGTTCTTTGACTCGACAAAACAAAACAAAGCGCTCTCCTTTTCCCTCGTCCCCTTTCCCCCTATTAAACGAGAAATGGCAGCGAAACGCATGTGAGTATAGCTTCTTATGTCTTCTCTTCTTGTTCTCCTGACTCCTTCTTCTGCTTGGTAGTTGATCATTGACATGATGCATCCACGCGTTCCCTAGGAACACGTGCTTCGTTCGTTCGTTCGTCACGTCTCTCCACCCAAGCGCTGATATAAATGAATCTCCCTACATTCAACTATTACTAACTCTTCATAACCCTTCTTTGTTTCTCTTATCTACAGCAACAAGGAACTCTTGGATTTAGGGCGAGACCCACCCTCTAATTGCAGCGCTGGACCCGTAGGAGACGATATGTTTACTTGGCAGGCGACAATCATGGGTCCAGGAGAGTCTCCTTATCAAGGCGGCGTCTTTTTTCTCCAGATTAAGTTCCCAACAGACTACCCGTTCAAGCCTCCTCGTATCCAATTCAACACTAAGATTTACCATCCAAATATTAATTCGAACGGAGGCATTTGCTTGGATATTCTTAAAGACCAGTGGAGCCCAGCTCTAACAATCTCAAAGGTGCTGCTTTCGATTTGCTCCTTATTGACAGATCCAAACCCGAATGACCCGTTGGTGCCTGAAATTGCGCAGCTTTACAAGACCAACAAGGCAGAGTATGAGAAAACTGCTAGAGAGTGGACAAGGAAATATGCTCAATGAGATAATGAAGATAAGCTTTTAATTTGTTAAGGGAGAAGCCCAGCACGAATTATAGCTAGAAGAATAAGCTTGCGCGAAGATTTGATGAAAGAGGATTGGCAATTACGTTGAACAACTTATCAAATCCTTGTAGATTGATTTCTACTTCGAACACACTACTTTGGCAATCAAGTTTCAAATCAAGTTTCAAATTAAGTATGATAATGCCATTATTATCGACTTAGTTTTCGAACAACCTCAACAATCGTTTTTACATAGGTCCCAATAGAGAATAGACTACCCGTGACGTGTCCGCCACGAACAGTCCTAACATCGCTTCCTTTCCATTGTTCTCTAACATGTTGCCACATATCGAGTGTATCCTGAACTCTGGGTACATATTGGTCAGCTGATCCAGTGACAAAGATGGATGAATCTGGGCGAGGCGGCGGGGCAAAGTTAGTAATGTCTGTTAACCGCAAGAGCCTCACGGCTTGGCGAAGAGTGCGTTCTAGCACTAGAGGAGGCACGTTTGAAAAGTACGCTGCAAGAGCAGCATTGTCAGAAGCAGTGGGCATAGCACTTCGGGGAACAGAAAATTCAGATGAAGTAGGGTCTTCATTCATTTGATTGCTCCATTGACCTGTGCGAACTGCACTAGCAGGGGTGATTGATCCAGGCTGCATGTATAACAACTCTTCTAGTTTTTCAATGTTGTGATCAAGCGAACGACTAGAAACGGGACCTTCAACATCATTCGCAAGTGCGTCAAAGTCTGTAGCGAATGCCAAACGGCCTCGAGTAAAGACGGCTGCACCAGAAGGAGGTCCGAGCCAGGAAGCGACTCCACAGTCTTTCCAAGATTGAGGTAAAAGAGAAGCAGACATGGCTGCATGGAGCCCTCCCATAGAAACACCAGCAAGAACAATAGCCCCGTGCTTATCAGATGTACATTTCACAGATGCCTTATCCAAACTAACACCATTTCGTCTTCTAAGCCATTGAACAATGGACCGCGTTTCTTCAATTGTCATTCTTCCTAGTAGCGGAAGTTCTGTCAAGGAACGCAACTTTGATGCTACCTGACCAACAGGGCGCCTACTTCCATAGTATGGCGACTCTAGTATCAAACTAGCTATGTTAGACCGAGCCAAGGGAAGAGACACTAATTGTCGTCGACGATCAAATCCTTGCTCTCCTGTTCCTGCTAGGATAATCGCAACGGGTTGCAATCTCTTCATTTCTTGAAGTTGTTCAGCATTTACGCCGGATTCATTCTGTATTGCTTGTGAAGGCCATGTTCCGCTCATGGATCCAATTGTAGACGTAGCATTTTCTTTCCAAGATATCGGTGTGATGAGCTGAAATCGAGATTGCAAACACGACTCGGGCATAAATCGAACAGAAGATGTACTTGTCGGCGGGGTTGAAAACGATCCTTCATGCACAGTGGCTAGTCCTTTCAGTTCTGGATACTCAGATGGTAAACACTCTTGTAACACTGGATCTATAGTGTGAATGGTAGACTTTTCAATTTGTTCGTC
>Ga0164294_10006336_pt1 | contig 10134 bp, 5 predicted proteins | sample GEODES005metaG_FD_111479 | JGI IMG/M metagenome (GOLD analysis project Ga0164294, IMG submission 111479) | Oligotrophic lake water microbial communities from Sparkling Lake, Wisconsin, USA - GEODES005 metaG | ecosystem: Environmental > Aquatic > Freshwater > Lake | place: USA: Sparkling Lake...
CCGTGGCCATCAGCTCGGTCGAAAACGGCTACGGCGACACCATCCTCAGCCGCGACACCGCCAAGCGTTTGGCCTCTTGGATGTCTTTGGAAAAAGCGCTCGAGTCCGGCGAATTCGTCACAGGCACCACCAGCGGCAAAGTCAAAGGCGGCCTGACCGTGTTGGTCAACGGCATCCGCGCTTTCCTGCCCGGCTCGCTCATCGACACCCGTCCCATCAAAGACTTGTCTCCCTTCGAGAACAAGACCATGGAATTCAAGGTCATCAAGCTCGACCGCAAGCGCAACAACGTTGTGTTGTCACGCCGTGCCGTGATTGAAGCCTCCATGGGCGAAGAACGCGCCAAACTGATGGAAAACCTGAAAGAAGGCTCCATCGTTCATGGCGTTGTGAAAAACATCACCGAATACGGCGCGTTTGTCGACTTGGGCGGCATCGACGGCTTGCTGCACATCACCGACATGGCCTGGCGCCGTGTGCGTCACCCCTCCGAGGTGGTGGTCGCTGGACAAGAAATTACCGCCAAAATCCTCAAATTCGACACCGAGAAAAACCGCGTGTCTTTGGGCTTGAAACAAATGGGCGACGACCCTTGGATGGGCGTGAACCGCCGCTACCCACAGGGCACCCGCATGCACGGCAAAGTCACCAACATCGCTGATTACGGCGCATTTGTCGAACTCGAACCCGGCATCGAAGGCTTGGTGCACGTGTCCGAAATGGACTGGACCAACAAAAACGTGGCACCTTCCAAAATCGTGGCCTTGGGCGACGAAGTCGAAGTCATGGTGCTCGAGATCGACGAAGACAAACGCCGCATCAGCTTGGGCATGAAGCAGTGCAAAGCCAATCCTTGGCAAGAATTTGCGTCTGCCACCAAGCGCGGTGACCGCGTCAAAGGCCCGATCAAGTCCATCACCGATTTCGGTGTCTTCGTTGGCTTGGCCGCTGGCATCGACGGTTTGGTGCATTTGTCCGATCTGTCTTGGAACGAAACCGGCGAAGCCGCTGTGCGCAATTTCAAGAAGGGCCAAGAAGTCGAAGCCTTGGTGTTGGCCGTGGATGTCGAGCGCGAGCGCATTTCTTTGGGCATCAAGCAACTCGACTCCGACCCGTTCACCAACTTTGTGTCGGTCAATGACAAAGGTCAAATCGTCACCGGCACCGTGAAAACCGTGGATGCCAAAGGCGCTGAAATCGACCTGGGTGAAGAGATCATCGGCTACTTGCGCGTCTCTGAAATCTCCCGCGACCGCGTGGAAGATGCCAGCCAGGTACTCAAAGTGGGCGACGAAGTCACCGCTGTGGTTGTCAACGTCGACCGCAAAACCCGCAACATTCAACTGTCCATCAAGGCCAAAGATGCTGCGGACCAAGCCGACGCCATGCAGACCCTGAGCCAAAACTCGGGCAACGCCGGCACCACCAGCCTGGGCGCTTTGTTGCGGGCCAAGTTGGACACCAACGAGAAGTGATCACAGCGGCCACGTTCGTGGCCCTGTGACCTGATCCACCGGCAGCATGGTTGCCGCCGGTGGCTTTCCCAAGGTTTCTCAAAGCAGCACATATGACACGCAGTGATTTGGTTGAAGAACTGTCAGCGCGTTTCCCGCAGTTGACCCACCGCGACGCAGAATTTGCAGTTAAAGCCCTGCTTGACGCCATGAGCGATGCCTTGGTGAAAGGCCACCGCATTGAGTTGCGCGGGTTTGGCAGCTTTTCGGTCAACCGCCGCCCGCCACGCATGGGCCGCAACCCACGATCAGGCGAAAGCGTTGCCATCCCCGAAAAAAGGGTGCCGCACTTCAAACAAGGCAAAGCGCTGCGCGAAGCCATTGAAGTGCGAACCAAAGCCATGCTGAATCAACCGGACTCGCCCAACCCCTAGAATTCCCACACACTGGGGAACAATGTGAAACCATTCCTGAGGCTGCTTCAGTGGACACTGAAAGCAGCTATTTTTTTGATCCTGTTGGCCTTTGCCTTGAACAACAAGGACGATGTCGCCGTGCATTTTCTATGGGGTCTGCAGTGGCGCGCCCCCATGGTGTTGGTGCTGCTGGTGGTTTTCACCATGGGCGTGGCCGTCGGTGTGTTGGGCATGGTGCCGCGCTGGTGGCGCCAGCGCCGCTTGGCCCAGCGAGCCATTGATCAGAAAACAGCCGCCGCCGTCACTCCCGTAGCGCCCGATTTGCCCTACACGCCATGAGGTTCAGGGACTGATGGATTTACAAATTGGCTGGATTTTCATCGGGCTGCCATCGGCCTTTGTGCTGGGCTGGCTGGCCTCGCGGTTTGACTTGCGCCAACTGCGTTTAGAAAACCGCAGCAATCCAAAGGCCTACTTCAAAGGGCTGAACCACTTGCTCAACGAGCAGCAAGACCAGGCCATTGATGCCTTCATCGAAGCGGTGCAGCGCGATCCTGACACCTCGGAGTTGCACTTTGCATTGGGTAATTTGTTTCGCCGCCGTGGCGAATTCGAGCGCGCGGTGCGGGTGCATCAACACCTGTTGGCGCGTGCCGATCTGAGTGACGCCGATCGCGAGCGCGCTCAATATGACTTGGCGCTGGACTATGTGAAGGCGGGCATCCTGGACCGCGCCGAAGCCGCCTTGCGGCCTCTATTGGAAACCAGATTGGCGCCGCAAGCCTTGCTGGCTTTGCTGACCATTTATGAACGCACCCGCGACTGGCAGCAAGCTGCAGATATTTCCAGAAAACTGGATCAATCCGGCCAAGCCCAATTTGCCGTTCGCCGCGCGCATTACCTTTGTGAATTGGCCATTGAAAGCAACGACCCTGCCCAAACCAAGCAATGGTTGCTTGAAGCCATCCAAGCTGCCCCAGACCACGCCAGACCCCGGATGGCCTTGGCGCAATGGTTCATGGCGCAAGGGCAAGACGAGCCAGCCTGTGATCAGTTGCAACAACTGGCCCAACAAATCCCATCTGCCATGCCCTTGGTGGCCGACAAACTCGCCACGCTGGCACCCCAAGTACAACGCCAAGATGAGGTGCTGACCTTGCTGCAAGGCTGTTATAACGCCGATCAAAATCTGGATGTTCTGGCCGCCATCATCAAGCTGCAAAGCAGCATGGGGCACGACTTGGGGCGTGAACTCTACGCCCAGCATTTGCTGAAGCATCCCTCATTGATCGCCGCCACCCAATGGTTGGCCGGTGAGAATCTCAATCCCGCACAACAACCGCAGGTGCAACGCGCCTTAGAACAAGCCGCCAAACCCTTGCGTCGCTACCGATGTGCCGCATGCGGCTTTGAAGCCCTGCAACATTTCTGGCAATGCCCGGGCTGCCAAGCTTGGGACAGCTATCCGCCGCGTCGCATTGAAGAACTCTGATTGCCGCGTTTGATTTCAGGACGTGGCACTTTGCCTGCGCTGGATGCGCGGGCCCTGTAATCGGTGTTTTTGAAATGGTCTGCCGATGCGCCCCTTGCTCTTGTCCCTCGGCCTGAACTTGTGCATCCCCGCTTGGGCTCTCGACGTCAACTTGGCCACCGAAGCGGAACTTGATAACTTGCGCGGCTTTGGTCCGTCTTTCACGCGCCGCGTCATGGCCGCTCGCGCCGAACGGCCATTTGCCAATTGGCCCGACCTGATGCACAGGGTCAGTGGCATGGGCGAACGCACCGCCCACAAACTGTCCGTTCAGGGCTTGACGGTGCGAGGACAAAGCTTCCCTGCGCCCCAACCCAAGCTCACGCCCTGAGCCTTGGCCTGCATTAAGCTCAGGCCTCTCCTGAAAACGCACCTCGAATGACCCCTTCACGCCCGTCTGGTTTCATGGTTTTTCACAGCAACCGCATGGAAAGTCTGTGCGAATTGCTGGTCCACCACGTGAAAGACAAGCCGTTGGCGCCGCTGGCCGCCGAAACCATTCTGGTGCAAAGCAATGGCATGAAGCATTGGCTGACGCTGGCCTTGGCCCAAGACAGTACCCTGGGCATTTGCGCAGCCACACGTCTTGAATTGCCTTCCAGCCAGTTGTGGCAAATCTACCGCAGCGTTTTGGGTGCCGACAAACTGCCTGCCCACATGCCCTTGGACAAAGCGCCATTGGTGTGGCGCATTCTGCGCCGCCTGCCCAACTGGCTGAACGACCCGCGGTTTGCACCCCTGGCGCACTACGTGGGCGACGACACCCAAGGCAGCCGTGCTTTTGGCTTGGCACAGCAACTGGCAGATGTCTTGGACGGCTACCAGAACTACCGCGCCGATTGGTTGGCGCACTGGGCGGCCGGGCGGGATGTGCTGGACCGGGGCCAAGCCCTGCCACCCGAACAGTGTTGGCAAGCCGCCATGTGGCGCGATTTGCTGGCGGATGTGCAGACCGATTTGGCCGTTGAGCACATGGGTTTTCAAGCCCGCTCAGATGTGCACAAAGCGTTCATGAACACCTTGAAGCATTTATCGCCCGATCAGCTCCCCACGGGTTTGCCGCCTCGTTTGCTGGTCTTTGGCATCACGGCCTTGCCCTTGCAAACCTTGGAAGCGCTGGTGGCCTTGGGTCGCTTCATGCCGGTTTTGATGTTTGTGCACAACCCCAGTGGTGAGCACTGGGGCCACTTGACCGAAAGCCTGATCCCCGAAGGTCACCCTTTGTTGGCGGCTTGGGGCAAGCATGGTCGCGACTACCTGCATGCCATTGATGCCTTTGAAGGCACCGATCTCCATGCTTCGCCATTTGTCCGGGTTCCGATGTTCATCGACCCGATCAAAGAAGCCCAAGAAGCAGGCCAAGCGCCCAGCGCCTTGCAACAACTTCAGTCAGCCATTCTGCATTTGGAAACACCGCCGACGAAGCCCGTTTTGCGTCAGCAAACGGACCCCAGCATTCAATTTGTGCAAACCCATTCGGCGCAACGTGAAGTCGAGGTGCTGCACGACCGCATTTTGGGCTGGTTGGATGAAAACCCCGCGTTGCAACCCAAGGACATCATGGTCATGGTGCCCGATATGGCTGCATTCGCGCCACATATCCATGCCGTCTTTGGTCGCTTCCAAGCGCCGGGTCACCCCGCCAGTTCACGCCATCTGCCCTATACCGTGGCCGACACCACGTCCCACCAAGAGCCCATGGTGCAAGCTTTGCAAAGCTTGTTGCAACTGCCGCAAGCACGTTTGAGTTTGAGCGAGTGGTTAAGCTTGTTTCAGGTCGAAGCCGTGCGCACCCGTTACGGTTTGAAAGCCCAAGACGTGCAAAACCTCCACACCTTGCTGTCGGACGCCGGAATCCGCTGGGGCTTGGACGCGCCCCACCGTCAAAACTGGGGCATGCAGCTAGATGCCGCCAACAGCAACCAAAACACCTGGGCGTTTGGCTTGCAACGCTTGTTGCTGGGCTATGCGCTGGGGGCGACGGACGCGCAACACGCCACCTGGCAAAACACGTTTGCGCAATCCGGCATCGACGGCCTGGATGCCCCAGTGGTCGCTGGGTTGTTGCGTTCATTGCAAGACTTGCAACTCAGCATGCATCAACTCGCCCAAGACCACACGCCCCGCGCTTGGGTGGACCTGTTGCAGGCCTTGGTCGCGCGGTTTTTCAAAGTCCAAGATGACACCGGCCAACGCGTGCTCGATCGCATCTTGTTGCCCTTGGAACAATGGTTGAGCGACTGTCAGTTGGCGAAATTCGACGCCCCCCTGCCGCTGGCCGTGGTGCGCAGTCACTGGTTGGCGCAAATGGACAGTGGGGGGTTGCAACAGCGTTTCATGGGCGGCGGCGTGCAGTTCGCCACCCTCATGCCCATGCGCGCCATTCCTTTCAAGGTGGTTTGTTTGCTCGGCATGAACGATGGGGCATACCCGCGCGCACCCGCACCGCGCGACTTCGACTTGATGAGCCAACCCGCGCATGGCCGCGCCGGTGACCGGGCGCGACGCGAAGACGACCGGTATTTGTTTTTGGAAGCCTTGTTGTCCGCCCGCGAGCGCTTCTATGTGTCTTGGCAGGGACGCCGCGCCAGCGACCATGCCAAGCTGCCCCCTTCCGTGTTGGTGGCGCAGTTACTGGACCATTTGAAGCTTTGCCACAGCCTGCCTCATCCGCACGCTGCTGACGAAGCGGAAAAAACCAAACCTGCTTTTGAAGCACCGCTGCAACCCCTGCAACCGTTTTCCGCCAAGTACTTCACCCAAGGTCATGGTTTTTTCACCTACGCCGCCGATTGGAATGCGGCCATGAGCCCAGTGGCAACGCCCAGTGTCGAAGTACCCACACCGCTTGCAGTGCTGCCGTTCACGCGCCTGACCGAACAAGAACTCGGCCTGTTGTTGCGCCACCCCGAAGAGGTGCATTTCCGCGCCAACTTGCAAGTGCGCTTTGCGCAACCACCCGAAGCGGGCGAGGAAGACGAACCCTTTGACACCCCCGGATTGCAGCGCTTTGTGTTGGACCAATCGGTTCTCTACACCGATCAGCCCGCTGTGCAGTTGTTGCAATTGCAACGTCAAGGCCAACTGGCTTTGAGTGGTTTTGGCCAATTACAGCAAGCGCAGATGCTGGCGATGCGCAGCAAGGTGTTGGCGCATCTCTCGCCTTGGCTGTCTCAGCCCAGCCAAGACCTGCCGCCGCAGGTTTTCCAAATGCATGCCCATGGCATCGATCTGGCATTGCGCTGGGGTGGTGCGGCACCCACTTGGCGTCAACTTAGCAAAAACACAGCACTGCAAATCAATTTGCGCCCTGGCAAGGTCCTGAACGACGCGGGTCAAGCGCGCTTGTCCACCTTGGCAGGCCTTTGGCTGGGTCACCTCTGCGCCAACGCGGCGGGTGTGGCAACCACCAGCCTGCAAAGTGGTGAAGATGGTTGGGTCGGCCTGTCGCCTTTGAGCGAACAAAAGGCGCAAAGCCTGTTGGCCGACTTGGTGGCGATTTACCGCCAAGCCTGGCAACAGCCGCTGCCCTTGGCCTGCAAAACCGCTTGTGCATGGCTGATGGTCATGCATTCCCCGTCAGGCCATCACAAGACAGCCGATGAAGTCCAAGACAAAGCCTATGCAGCGGCGCGGCAAGCCTTTGAGGGTGGCTTTCATCGCACTGGCGAATGGGACGCATCGCCTTGTTTGCAACGCGCCTACCCTGAATTTGATGATCTCTGGCCCGAATTGCCCGTGTGGGCGGAGCGGGTTTATGGCCCGATGCGGCAATCATTGATGCACGACGAACAGGCGTCCTCCGCTGGCGCCGTGGCCGATCAAGGGATGGACGCATGAGCCTGAACCTGCGCACCCTGCCCTTGTCGGGGCGTCAAGTCATCGAAGCCAGTGCAGGCACGGGCAAAACATTCACCTTGGCGGCGCTTTATGTCCGTCTGGTGTTGGGGCACGCACGCGCCAGCGCCGGCTTGCAACCCGCCAACATCTTGGTGATGACCTTCACCGACGCGGCAACCGCCGAGTTGCGTGAACGCATTCGACAACGCTTGCACGAAGCGGCACGTTGGTTCGACGACCATGTGGCTGGTCTTGCACCCACGATAGATCCTTTTCTGCAAGACCTGACCGAGGCCTACACGCCCGCACAATGGCCACACTGCGCAGCGCTGCTGCATCAGGCCGCGCAAAACATGGACGAGGCCGCCGTCTACACCATCCACGGTTGGAGCCGACGCATGCTCAGCAGTTTTGCCCTGCAAAGCCGCGACTTGTTCGAGCAAACCCATCTGGACAAACCCGCACAATTGCGCCAGCAGTTGATCAACGACCATTGGCGACGCTGGTTTTATCCACTCACTTTGGCCGAGCAAAGTTTGGTTCATGCGCTGTTGGGCGGCGACCCCCAAGCCTTGCTGAAAGACTTGACCTCCCGTTGGCAAGCCATGGACCGGCAACCAGCGTCGGTTGTGGTTGCTGAACCCCTTGCACCTTCCTTGGTGTTGGCCGTGCATGGTGAATGGTTGGCACAGGAACAAGCCTTAGAGAACACGGCAAAGCAAGCTTGCCAGGCCGCACTTGAAACCGGGTTGGTGGCTATCGTGCAGGCGGCGCAAACGGCGAAAAAAATGAAGGGCTCCCGCGTCGACCATGTCACCAATTGGTTGAATGAATTGCAGGCTTGGAGTCAACACGACGCCGAAATTCGCGCCGTCACTTTGCAGCGATTCGCACTGCGCAAGCTCCAAGAAAAGGGCTGGCCGCAAGCAGCCGACCACCCGATGTTTGCGCACATTGAAGCGCTGTGTGATCACCAACAACGCGAACCGGTGACCAAAGACAAATTGCTAGACCACGCCGCCTGGGCGGTGCGCCAGCAATACCAGCAAACCAAATTGCAGATGGCGGTGTTCGATTTCCAAGACCTGCTGCAACGCATGCACGCCGCTTTGCATGCCGATGACGGCCAGATGGCTGCAGCCATCCGCGCCCAATACCCGGTGGCCCTGGTCGATGAATTCCAAGACACCGACCCTTGGCAATACCAAAGCCTGGACCGTATTTACGCCGCCGACCAAACCGACGACACCCATGCACTGGTGATGATTGGCGACCCCAAACAAGCCATCTACAGTTTTCGTGGTGCAGATCTGCGCACCTACCTCGAGGCGCGCCGCAAAGCCCTCGCCATCAACCCCCAAGCCTTGCACAGTTTGGACAGCAATTTCCGCTCAACACCGGCCTTGGTGAACGCGGTCAACCATGTGTTCAGCGGTATCGAGCAGCCCTTTCGTTCGGCATGGGGTGAGATAGCGTTCACCCGGGTTGACAGCCAAGGCACCGCCCAAGCGCTCCAGAACCCACAAGGCCAAGCCCTGCCCCCTTTGACGGTTTGGCATCTGCCGCCACCGGAGGGAAAAAAGTATTGGAACGCGCCACAGCACTTGTTGCAGATGTCACAAGGCTTTGCGGCGCAAATGGTGGCTTTGTTGGACCAACACCCTGAAGTGATGCCGGGTGACATGGCGGTTTTGGTGCGCACCCATGTGCACGCCAAGGCGATGCAAAAAGCCTTGCAAAAACGCGGCCTGCCCAGTGTCTTCATGTCCGACCATGGCAACGTGTTTCAAAGCGCTGAAGCGCAAGACCTGTGGCGGGTGCTGCGCGCCATCAGTGCACCACGCCAAACCATGTGGTTGCGCAGCGCGGTGGCCAGTCGCGTGTGGGGCTTTGACATGCCACAGCTTCAATCTTTTTTGCAAGACGACCGCTTGCTTGATCTTCTCGCCGAGTCCTGCCAGCGTTGGCTCCAACAATGGCAGCAACAAGGTTTATTGCCCATGCTTTACAGCTGGCTGCACCAGCAAGGCGTGGCTCAACGCTTGCTGCAGTCGGCACAGGGTGAGCGTCGCCTGACCAACCTGCTGCACCTGGGTGAATTGCTGCAAGACGCCAGTCAAGGTTTGCAAGGACCCGCCGCCTTGCTTCAGCACTTGGCCGACAACATGTTGTCGGGCAGTGACAGCCCCGAAGCACAAAAAATGCGGCTTGAAACCGACGATCAATGCGTGCAAATCGTCACCTTTCACAAGAGCAAAGGGCTGGAATACCCGTTTGTCTTTGTGCCGTTTTTGGGCAGCTTCAAAAAACCGCCGAAGGACGATGCCAAGCCGCACACGGCATCTGACGATGAAGAAGGGGAACCGCCCGACATCACCGAATCCAACGTGGACGAAGACATGCGTTTGCTCTATGTGGCGCTGACCCGGGCCAAGCGTGGACTGTGGCTTGGCTTGGCGGGCAGCCGCGACAGCTTGGCGGGCCAAGACAAAGACTTGCGGCTCAGCGCGGTGTCCCGTTTGCTCGGGCGTGAAAAGCACGAAGATCTGTGGGCCCGTTTGCAGGCCACATGGGGCACCTGTGAACACATCGCCATGGACACCTTGCCCAGCCCGACCTTGGAACGCTATCAAGCGCCTCGGTCCAGCGCCTTGCCGCAAGCCGCCTTGCAGCCCCGGCGCCGTGGTCATGCACGATGGTGGACCGCCAGTTTCAGCAGCCTGACCCGTGGTTTGGAAGCGGGGACGCCGCACGAAGAAGCCCTGTTGGACGCCGACATGGATGCGCAAACCATGCCTGAAGCTGTCGCGGGCGACATCCCGCCGCCTGTGAGCGCTCAAGCAGCGGCATGGCAAGGGTTTCCAGCCGGTGCCCGCTACGGCAGTTTGTTGCA
>Ga0164294_10006337_pt1 | contig 10133 bp, 9 predicted proteins | sample GEODES005metaG_FD_111479 | JGI IMG/M metagenome (GOLD analysis project Ga0164294, IMG submission 111479) | Oligotrophic lake water microbial communities from Sparkling Lake, Wisconsin, USA - GEODES005 metaG | ecosystem: Environmental > Aquatic > Freshwater > Lake | place: USA: Sparkling Lake...
CATGGTACGGTCGCGCGTTGAGCCCCCCGCACCAAATGTGACCGAGAAGAATTTTGGATTAAGCAGCGCTAATTGCTTACGCGTTTCACGTAGCTTTAAAACACCCTCTTCCGTTTTTGGCGGAAAAAACTCAAAACTAATTTCAGGTTTCATGAATGCTCTCTTCTATCGTTTAGCCATCAACAGGCCACATAAGTGGCCTGTGAACATAAGCTTAATTAATAGCGGTAAGTGTCTGGCTTGAATGGGCCGTTTTGAGAGACACCAATATAAGCTGCTTGCTCATCTGATAAGCGAGTGAGCTGAGCGTTGAGTTTTTTCAACTGCAACACTGCAACTTTTTCATCTAAATGCTTGGGTAGCGTATAAACACCTACTGGATATTTGTCGGCGTTAGCAAACAACTCGATTTGCGCGATGGTTTGGTTGGCAAATGATGAACTCATTACGTAGCTTGGATGGCCTGTACCACAACCCAAGTTAACCAAACGACCTTTAGCCAACAGGATGATCTTTTTACCATCAGGGAAAATCACATGGTCAACTTGTGGTTTGATTTCATCCCACTCATATTTTTCAAGTGAAGCAACATCAATTTCATTATCAAAGTGGCCAATGTTACAAACAATCGCTTGATCTTTCATCTTCGCCATATGGTCATGATCAATCACGTGGTAGTTACCAGTGGCTGTCACAAAAATATCAGCGTGTTCACAAGCATAATCCATCGTCACAACACGGTAGCCTTCCATCGCTGCCTGTAAAGCGCAGATTGGGTCAATTTCTGTTACCCAAACTTGCGCTGACAAAGCACGTAAAGCCTGAGCAGAACCTTTACCTACATCGCCATAACCAGCAACAACTGCAACTTTACCTGCAATCATTACGTCAGTTGCGCGTTTAATCGCATCAACCAATGATTCGCGGCAGCCATAAAGATTGTCGAATTTTGATTTTGTGACTGAGTCATTCACGTTGATTGCCGGGAAAGCTAAGCGACCTTCTTTATGCATTTGATATAAGCGATGAACGCCTGTCGTTGTCTCTTCAGTCACGCCTTTGATTTGTGCAAGACGTGTTGAGTACCAAGTTGGATCTGTTTTCAGCTTTTCTTTAATCGCATTGAATAAACACACTTCTTCTTCACTACTTGGATTATTCAATAAAGAAATGTCTTTTTCTGCATTCGTACCAAGATGTAACAACAATGTAGCATCGCCACCATCATCCAAAATCATGTTGGTATAACCACCGTCAGTCCATTCAAAAATGCGATGTGTGTAATCCCAATACTCTTCTAAGGTTTCACCTTTGATTGCAAACACAGGAGTCCCGCCAGCAGCAATCGCTGCAGCAGCGTGATCTTGCGTTGAATATATATTGCAAGATGCCCAACGTACTTCCGCACCTAAATCTTTCAGCGTCTCAATTAACACGGCGGTCTGAATCGTCATGTGCAATGAGCCAGTAATACGCGCGCCCTTTAATGGCTGTGCCTTTGAAAATTCTTCGCGAATTGCCATTAAACCTGGCATTTCAGTTTCAGCAATCGCAATTTCTTTGCGACCAAAACCAGCTAAATTAATATCAGCAATGATGTAGTCTTTAATATCAGTCACAGTATTCATGTTTTTTCCTTGAATGGTGTGACCGGAGGGAATGCGGTAAATTTGGAGTTAATTATAAAACTAGAAGTGAAGCCACTTGAAGCTCTAACACTCTCACCCGTATCCCGTGCCCGGCACGGTTAATATGGTGAGCGCCGTTAGAACATGTTCCGAGCCTGGGAGTTTTCTCTCGCAGCGCTCCTCGGAATCTTTACAATTATACCGGATTATTTTTTTTGCACAAATTTCAATAGATTAAAAAATAGGAGCTAAAAAGGTTACATCAAATGACGACTACCTTAGCCCGTCACAATCCCCTACAATATCGCTAATTATTCAGTCAAGTTGACAGACGAAATATGCATATAAAATTTACTAAAATGCAGGGTATAGGCAATGACTTTGTAGTTATTGACGGGTATAGCCATGCAATTGACTTGACCTCAGTTCAAATTCGCCAGCTTGCTGATAGGCATTTTGGTGTGGGATGCGATCAGCTATTGCTTGTCGAAAAACCAACAAATCCAACTGCAGACTTCCGCTATCGTATTTTTAATGCCGATGGTGGTGAGGTTGAGCAGTGCGGCAATGGCGCTCGCTGTTTCGTTAGGTTTGTTCATGAAAAAAAGCTCACAGATAAAACCCAAATTTGTGTTGAAACGGCTAATGAGCTGATTTATCCACAGCTAGAAGATAATGGATTAGTCACAGTGAATATGGGAGCCCCACGATTCGAGCCGGCGCAAATCCCATTTCTTGTAGACCAGTCTGCACTGACTTATTCGCTCAACATCCACAATACTCAAATAGAAATTGTAACGGTCTCCATGGGCAACCCGCATGCCGTGCAAATTGTCGATAATATAGACAGTGCGCCCTTACAAAGCCAAGGCCCTTTAATAGAAAATCACCCTCAATTTCCACAACGTGTAAATGCTGGTTTCATGGAGATCATCAATCCGCACGAAATAAAATTACGGGTTTTTGAGCGAGGCGCTGGCGAGACTCTAGCTTGCGGCACTGGCGCATGCGCGGCGACTGTGGCTGGCATTCGTTTAGGCAAGTTGGTATCGCCGGTCAAGGTGTCAATGCGTGGTGGCGATTTAAACATTAGGTGGGATGGTAATAACGCAGCTGTCATGATGACAGGGCCGGCCTTGTCAGTTTTTGAAGGCGAAATCGAAATTTAATTAAAAGTAATTTTGGAATATAGACTTATGGAAAATCAAACGAATAACAACATCAACGAAGTAGAAGTCGCGCTATACCTTGAAAAGAACCCTCAATTTTTTACGGCGCACACAAGCTTGCTTGCAACGATGCATCTACCAAATCCTCATGGGAGTGGCACGGTATCTTTAGCAGAGCGTCAACAAGCCGTCCAACGCGAAAAAATCCATCAAATTGAAAAAAAATATAGCGAACTCCTTCAATTTGGCATCGAAAATGATGAAAAAATCAGTAAAGTACACAAGCTTACTTTGGCCTTATTAAACGCAAGCAACTTGTCTGAGATTGCTGACGCCCTAGACAGCAGCCTACAAAATGATTTTGGTCTATCAAGTTCAAAAATCATGCTATGGGCTGAGCCAAAAAATAGCGAAGATACAAGCCTTGCTGTATTTGACGAAGTGGATGACATTTCAAAAAGCTGGACTGAAGCGCTCACCGAGCCATATTGTGGCAAACTTCCAAATGAAAATCTGGTCAGCATTAAGGCCAACGATGATGCCAAATCCTATGCGATTACTACCTTAGAAATTGGCACCCCAATTGGTATATTGGTGATGGCGTCAGTTGACGAAAAACGTTTTTACCCAGAAATGGGAACTGTATTTGTGAAACGTATTGGCGAACTACTCAGTGCTGCAGTCAGTCGGCATATCGTTTAAATGAAACACGCTTGCTCACAAACGCACCCAGTTTGAATTATTTAGAGGCCTATCTCAATCACATTACTTTCGAGCGTGGCCTAAGTAAGCTCACGCGAAGCAACTACGCACGAGATATTAAGCTTCTGTTGGATGCGACTTCTGAAAGTAAAACGCCTTTAGATGCCCTAAAGCCTGGAAATATTCGTCAACTCATTGCAAAACTACATGGCCGAGGTCTTGGCGGAAAAAGCATTGCCCGCATGCTTTCATCATGGCGCGGCTTTTTTGATTACCTTGTTAAACAACACGGCTTTAGTAGCAACCCTTGTATCGGCATGCGCGCACCAAAATCTGCGAAGAACTTGCCACAAGCACTTTCGGCAGACCAAGCGGTGCAATTGGTGGATATTAAAGAGGATGACTTATTAAGCTTGCGCGACCATGCAATCCTAGAGCTTTTTTATTCTTCAGGCTTACGCTTGGCAGAGCTTGTTGGCCTCGACTTCAATACACTAGACCTCGCCAACGGCTCAATATCTGTTACTGGCAAGGGCAATAAAACCCGCATCGTGCCTGTTGGCAGTTATGCAATAACTGCGATTCAATCTTGGCTTAACGCACGAGCAAGTATTGCAAAACCAGACCAGCCAGCCCTGTTCATTACCAAACAAGGTAATCGCATCACGCCACGAGCAATTCAATATCGACTGAAAGAATGGGCTATCAAACAAGGCATTAATAGTGACGTTCATCCTCATATGCTCCGACATAGCTTCGCAACACATGTTTTACAATCGAGCGGAGATTTGCGTGCGGTACAAGAAATACTTGGACATGCAAACATTAGCACTACCCAAGTCTATACCCACTTAGACTTTCAACACCTTGCAAAAGTATATGACCAAGCACATCCCCGAGCAAAAAAACCATAATCCCTTTTCCCTAACCAAAGTATTGTTTTTTATCTGTCATTAATGTGGCAAAATCAAAGATCAAAATTTTTTTACCACCACTCTATTAAGGAATTTTCATGGAACACCAATTACCAGCCCTGCCCTATGCAAAAGATGCGCTTGCTCCTCACATCTCAGAAGAAACATTTGATTACCACTACGGCAAACATCACCAAACGTATGTGACTAACCTAAATAACTTGATCAAAGGGACTGAGTTTGAAAATAGCAGTCTTGAAGAAGTTGTAAAAAAATCTTCAGCGGGCATCTACAACAATTCAGCACAAGTATGGAACCACACATTTTTCTGGAATTGTATGAAGCCTAACGGCGGCAGCGCTCCAGTTGGCGCATTAGCAGATGCAATTAATGCAAAATGGGGTTCATTCGATGAGTTTAAGAAGGCATTTCAAGCTTCAGCTGTTGGTAACTTCGGTTCAGGCTGGACATGGCTAGTTAAAAAAGCAGATGGCTCAGTGGATATCGTGAATATGGGTCCAGCTGGCACACCACTAACCACGGGTGAAACAGCTTTGTTAACAATCGATGTGTGGGAACACGCTTATTACATCGACTACCGTAATGCGCGGGCAAAATTTGTTGAAGTATTCTTAGCTTCATTGGCTAATTGGGACTTTGCTTCTGCAAATTTCAACGCTTAATTAGCCCCTCAAAATCAAGCCCAGTATGCTTTTTTGCACGCTGGGCTTTTTTAATATTAAGATATTGAGCATTATGGAAATAGCGTTAAAAAATCAATTAATCAAAGCCGTTAAACTAGCAAACGCTGGTGATTGGGATGCGTCACATCGCATCGTCCAAGATTACAACGATGCAACAGCCTGCTGGATACATGCCTTGCTTCACAAAATTGAAGGCGATGAAAGCAATAGCCGATATTGGTATGCACGCTGCAATGCACGTTTTAAGACCATGCTGACATTAGTCAAGAGCTTGATGCTATTGAAAATAGTTTAATCTGATACAATCACGCCCATGTTGCGCCGATATTTCATTTATTTTACTTTTGCTCTGCTGTTTGCTTTAACACAGCAAGCCGCTTTGACGCATGAAATTTCGCATATTTCAGATGTGCAACAAAGCTCGCAAAAACAAGATAAAACCACGCATACAAATTTCTGCGAAAAATGTTTGAGCTTTAGTGATCTCGGTCATAGCCTTGCATCCAAGCATATTTCCTTTGCACTATCTGTTGTTAACTTTGACTTCAGAAGCCATTCCTCGCTTCAACCGTTAAGCAGCACTTGTGCTGTTTACTCTGCACGCGCCCCACCTTTACACGCTTAATTAAATTGGCTTAACGCAAATTTGCGTTCTTTTTTCTTTCAATTTTTGAAAGAAATGCTTTTATTTTTTTAAGGTGTAAGTATGAAAACCAATAAAACTTTTATTGGGCTTGTGGGCATTTTTGCCGCACATGCGTCATTAATGCAGGCCGCACAAGCTGCCGAAAAAGCTTTAATTCAAGCGCCATCAATCCCTATTACTGGAAATCCTCTAGGCGCAGGCTCTGACGAGCTAGTAGTTCCCATTTCAGTATTAAACGGGCGCGAGCTATCATTAACACGCGAATCAACTATTGGTGAGACATTAAAAGGCACGCCTGGAGTCAGCTCTACTTATTTTGGACCTAATGCCTCACGCCCCGTCATTCGAGGCATGGATGGCGACCGCGTCAGAATTATGCAAAACGGTGTGGGTGCACTAGATGCCTCAGCCCTTAGCCCTGACCATGCAGTTGCAGTAGACCCTTTAATTGCAGAGCAGATTGAGGTTATTCGCGGTCCAGCCACAGTGCTTTATGGTGCAGGCGCTGTCGGCGGCGTGGTCAATGTCATTGATCACCGTATTCCCAAAGAACCATTAAATGGCGTCATGGGGCGTGGGGAAACAAGATTTGGTGGTGCAAACAATGAGCGCAGCGGCGCTGCGGTCATTGACGTAGGCAATGGCACGTTTGCTATTCACGCCGATGTTTACACAAGAAGAACAGATGACTTGAGCATTCCCAATAGTGCTCAAAATAAACTCATCAACTCCGGAAAAGCAGACCATGTGAACAATGGCAAACTGGCGAACAGCGGTGCTAAATCTGATGGAGGTGCATTTGGCGCATCATTAACATTCGACAAAGGCCATGTCGGCGTCTCATATTCTGAATTTAACAACTTTTATGGCACAGTGGCTGAGCCAAGCGTAAAAGTGGATATGAAGAGTAAACGCTGGGATTTGTCATCTGAAGTACATCATCTAGACACCTTTATAGAGCGCATTAAATTTCGTATGGCGTTCACTGATTATAAACATCAGGAAATTGACGATGGTACGATTGGCACCACCTTTTTAAATAAAGGTGTCGAGAGTACACTTGAAGCAGGCCATGCCAAAATAGGTAATTTATCTGGGGTCATTGGACTGCAAACCCAAAACACAAGATTCTCCGCCTTGGGTGATGAAGCCTTTGTGCCATCAACGCACACCTCCAGCCAAGGCATTTATCTATACGAAGAATTGCCTATTGAACGACTAAAACTTTCTGCAGGTGGTCGAATTGATAAGACCACAGTCAAATCTGCTGGCGGTGGTCCCGACGATCCTAACACCCTGCTTCCTAAGTTTGGCGATGCTTCATCCAAACAATTCACCCAAAAAAATCTTTCTGCTGGGGCTTTATTAAGTATTGATGAGCAATGGGGCATTGCAACCAATCTAACGCATACCGAGCGAGCCCCCACCCAGAACGAACTATTTTCAAATGGTCCGCACATCGCAACCAATCAGTATGAAATTGGATTAACTCAAAGCTCAATGGGGTTAGCAAAGGTGGCTGTTGAAAAAGCTAATGGCATAGATGCTCAAATTCGGTGGAAAACAGACAAACATAGCTTTAGCTTAGGTGGTTTCTACACTAAATTTGATAATTTTATAAACATCTTTAATACAGGGCGTTATAGAGACCACGTTGGAAATGCAAGCTTAACGCAAGATGATACTTTTAGTTTAGCTGAAGCTGAAACAGTAGGTGTGCCAGCTACTTTTACAGGGATGGAAGCACAAGGTAAATTTCGTATTTATGAGGGAATTGGCGACCTAGATCTTAATATACGCGGCGATTATGTGAGAGCAACAAACGAAATCACTGACGCCCCGCTGTCCAGAATTGCCCCTATGAGAATTGGGACAGGTCTTGATTATCATCTTGGCGAGTTTGCTTCTAAAATTGATATTCTGCATGGGTTTAAACAAGATAGAGTTGCGACGAATGAGTTACCGACCGATGGCTACACAATGGTAAATGCCACCATTAGCTATCGCTTAAAAACAGCACTTAATTTAGAAGCCTTTGCAAAAGCACGTAATTTACTAGATGAAGATATTCGCGACCATAGTTCGTTCTTAAAAGAAATCGCGCCGATGGGTGGTCGTTCAGTTCTGTTTGGGTTACGCGGGGAATTTTAGTGCGTTTTTTACCTGATACTCAGGTGCAGTGTATCCACGCTTGCGCTATCATGAACGCTCTAGATAATTTTCTATTAAAGAGATGAATATGGCACGTACAGTTAATTGCATCAAATTAGGTAAAGAAGCAGATGGCATGGACTTTCCACCGTACCCCGGTCCACTAGGCCTCAAGATTTTTGAAAGCGTTTCAAAAGAAGCTTGGGCAGGATGGCTCAAACAGCAAACCATGCTAGTTAATGAAAATCGCTTAAGCCTTGCTGATGCGCAAGCACGTCAATATCTCAAAGAGCAAACCGAAGCTTATTTCTTTGGTGATGGCGCAGACAAAGCAAGTGGCTATGTACCGCCTCAAGCTTAATCAGCTAAGCAAATCGCTTTATGTCATAAAATCGTCATTATTGGTACTTACAGTCTAGGATTATTTTGTCGCACGCCATCAAATTGAACTCAGAACACTTCGTCAATCGTGAACTTGGCTTATTAGCTTTCAACAAACGCGTTCTTGCTCAAGCAGAGGATGATCGATTGCCCCTGCTGGAGCGCCTGAAGTTTCTGTGTATTTTTAGTAGCAATATGGATGAGTTCTTTGAAGTCCGTGTTGCTGGTATTAAACATCAAATTAAATTCAATGATCAGCACGCCGGTCCTGACGGTCTTTTGCCAAAACAAGTCTTCGCAAAAGTCAGCGCTGAAGCACACAAACTGGTTGATCATCAGTACAAAATACTCAACGAGGTAGTACTTCCAAAGCTTGCTGAGGAAAATATTCACTTTCTCAGACGTACAAGCTGGAACGATGAACAACGCCTTTGGATTAGAGAGTTCTTTTTTAGAGAGCTCATGCCAATTTTGACGCCGATTGGGCTAGATCCAGCGCATCCATTTCCAAGAGTCTTAAATAAAAGCTTAAATTTTGCTGTTGAGCTTGATGGCAAAGATGCCTTTGGTCGCAACTCTGGCATTGCTATTGTTCAGGCCCCAAGAGCATTGCCTCGGGTCATCCGCTTACCAAGTGAAGTGGCTAATTGCGAGCATGGCTTTGTATTCTTGTCTTCAATTTTGCATGCCCATGTGAATGAGCTTTTTTCGGGCATGACCGTTAAAGGCTGTTATCAATTCAGAGTAACGCGCGACAGTGAGTTAACGCTTGACGATGAAGATACAAAAGACTTAAAAATTGCACTCCAAGGTGAGTTGTCACACCGCCAATTTGGTGATGGCGTTAGGCTAGAAGTGGCCGATAGCTGTCCTGATGAAATGTCTCATTTTCTACTTGGTCAGTTTTGCTTACATAAAGAAGACCTTTACCAAGTCAATGGCATTGTAAACCTAGTTCGCCTGATGCAGATCCCGGATTTAGTAGATAAGCCAACGCTTAAATACCCGCCTTATACGGCTTCTAAGGCCAAAGAACTAGTCAAAGAATCTGACGTTTTTAAAGCGATACGCAAACAAGATATCTTGGTTCATCACCCGTTCCAATCTTTTAATGCTGTGACTGACTTTATTACGCAAGCTGCTGAAGACCCAGACGTATTAGCCATCAAGCAAACTTTTTATCGCACCAGCGCAGACTCTACTTTAATGAAGTCTTTAATTGAGGCGGCGAAGCGTGGCAAAGAAGTGACTGTTGTCGTTGAGCTGTTTGCACGCTTTGATGAAGAAGCAAATATCAATTGGGCAGCCAAACTTGAAGATGCTGGTGCTCACGTTGTGTATGGCGTAGTCGGCCACAAAACCCACGCCAAAATGGCCATGGTTGTTCGCCGTGAAGATGGCACGCTGCGTCGTTATGCGCATCTTGCAACAGGTAATTACCATCAACGCACAGCTAAACTTTATACAGACTTCGGTTTATTTACATGCAACGATGAAATTTGTGCTGATGTGAATGATGTCTTCGCGCAACTGACTGGTCTAGGAAAATCAAACAAGCTCAATCATCTATGGCAATCACCATTCACTTTGCATAGCAACTTGATTAAAGCGATCAACAAAGAAACAGAAATTGCAAAGTCCGGTAAGAAAGCACGCATCATTGCCAAAATGAATGCGTTGTTGGAGTACGATGTTATTAGAGCTTTGTACGATGCATCTAATGCCGGCGTTGAAATCGATCTATTAGTGCGTGGCGTCTGTGCGCTCAAGCCTGGCGTTCTTGGGGTTTCTGAAAATATTAGAGTGCGGTCAGTGGTTGGTCGTTATTTAGAGCACAC
>Ga0164294_10006338_pt1 | contig 10132 bp, 11 predicted proteins | sample GEODES005metaG_FD_111479 | JGI IMG/M metagenome (GOLD analysis project Ga0164294, IMG submission 111479) | Oligotrophic lake water microbial communities from Sparkling Lake, Wisconsin, USA - GEODES005 metaG | ecosystem: Environmental > Aquatic > Freshwater > Lake | place: USA: Sparkling Lake...
CCGAGACAGAGGTGACCGGCGCTGCCACATCGGACACATCAGGGAGGTTCTCGGCCGCACCCCAACAAAGCAGGGTGCGGTCGGCCGCGACCGCGCAGGCGTGAGCGATGCCGACGCCCACGGAGACGAAGCGCTCATCGGCGGCGTAGCCGTCGGCCACGGTGTCCTCGCCCCAACATTGAAGCACGCCGTCCATCGTCAACAGACAGGTCGCCGTGGCGCCGGCGGCCAGCGCGCGCGGCGGGCAGGGGTCGGTCGGCGAACCCTCGCCCCAGGAGGAGTCGGTGTCGTCGCAGTCCAAGGCGTTGTCCACGGTGTCGGCAGCGGGGGCGCAGGCGTAGATGGCGTCGGCGATGTCCCCGAAGCCGTCGCCATCCGCGTCGCGGAACCACCAGGACTGGCCCGAGACGCTCTCGTCTTCTTCGTTCACCGCCCCATCGCAGTCCTCGTCGATCATCGCCGCGTCGCAGACCTCGGCGGCGCCCGGGTTGGCGCCCGGGTCGCCGTCGTCGCAGTCGCCGACATTGTCAACGAATCCCTCTGGCTGATCGCAAGCGTTAACATCACGGAGCAGGTTGCCGTACCCGTCGCCGTCGGCGTCCTCAAACCAGCGCCGCTGCTGAACGCGGGGGTCGGTGTCGTCGCAGTCGTTGGCCGTCTCCGACCAGGAGCCCTCCGGCCGGGTGCAGGCCAGGGTGGCGCCGTACTCCTCCATCAGGCCGGCGCCATCGCCATCCTGGTCGCGGTACCAGGCCTCGGCGTCGGACCAGCCCGACTCGTCGCGGAGCCCGTCGCAGTCGGCGTCGACCAGCTCACACAAGGGCGTGGCCCCCGGCGCGACCCGGGCGTCGCCGTCGTCGCAGTCGCCGCCAACGTCCGACAAACCCACGGCCTGTCGGCAGGCGACCACCCGCTCTTCGCCGCCGTAGCCATCGCCGTCGGCGTCGAGGTAGCGCTGCACCTCGCCCACCGCTGGATCGCTGTCGTCACAGTCTTCGGGGCGGGCGACGCCGTCCTCATCGAGATCGAAGCGGGCCTCCAGCTCGGCGGGTGAGATGTAGCCGCAGGCCCCGGCGAAGAGGAGGCTCAGGATCGACAAGACGTTGATGCGCATCGGGGCTCCACACTCGCCCTTCCGCTATCTCGGCCCCCCGATTCCCTCCGCATCGGGCATGCTGACAGCCTGACTGAGGTCCCATGCAGCCAGATCCATCCTTCGCCCACTCCTTCGCTGACACCCCGCGCAGCCCCCTGCCGCGGCCCGAGGGCATGCTGATGCAGCCAGCGATGGTGGCGCTCGACGTGGACGATGATCTGCCCGCCGAGCGCTACTCCCCTCGCCTTCGCGTAGCGGCGGCCCTGATGTTGACGGCCTTTACGGCGAGCACCATCGCGCTCGCCTACCATTCGGCCGGCCGTCGCAGCCTGCTCATCAACGGCGGGCATGTGGCCCCCGTGGCGGCGCCGCGGTAACCGCGCCGATGTCCCTGCGCGATCAGCTCCTCAAGGCCGGCATCGTCGACAAAAAGAAGGTCCAAGAGACCAACCGGCAGCTCAAGGCCGAGCGAAAGGTGGCCGCCGGGCACCGGGAGAGCCGCGACGATCGAGACGCCCGCGAGGCCGCCGAGGCCGCCGCCCGCGCCGCCCAAGCCGCCGCAGAAGCCGAGCGCCGCCGCGCCGAGCGAAAGCTGCGCGAGGCCGAGCGCGAGATCGCCGATCGCAAGCGCCTGATCGGCAACCTGCTCCGCGCCCACCGCCTGCCCGAGAAGCGTGGCAACCAGCCCTTCTTTCACCGTGGCGCCGATGGCATCGCGGTCAACCGCCTGATGCTGCCCGAGAGCCAGGCCTGGGACCTCCGCCGCGGCCGCCTCGCCGTGGCCTGGTGTGGCGAGCGCCCCAGCGACCCGCAGTACGCCCTGATCTCCCGCGAGGCCGCCGAACGGGTGCTCCGTATCGATGGGGGCCGCATCCTCTTCTTCAACGAGGTGCCAACGGCCTTCGACGATCCCACCGAGGATCTCTACGCCGCCCCCACCGCGCCGCCGGACTGGCGGGCCCGGGTGGCCACCGTCGCCGATCTCGCCCGCTTGGGCGCCGGCTGAGGCCTCAGGCCTCCAGGGCCGCCAGGATCCCCTCCACCGACGGCTCGGCCAGATCCACCGCTGAGAGGCCGTCGGCCTCCTCCAGGCGCAGGCGCCCGGGCAGCACGGCGATCACCCGATCTTCGGGGTCCACCTGCCCGCCAGCCACCGCGCGGCGCAATCCGGCGATCACCATGGCGCCTTGCCGATCACAGCCGATGCCCAGCGCGCGAATCGCCGCGACCGCCTCGGCCCGCTCCTTGTCGCCCACCGCCACCCGCAGGCCGAAGGTCTCCTCGATCGCCCGCGCCACCCGCAGGTCCACGGCCTTGTGGGCCAGGGCCCCCAGGCGAATCGCTCCGGTCGGGGGCTCGCTGGTGCCCAGGCTCTCGGCGAGCCGGCCGCCCAGGCCCCGACCCGCGCGCGCCGGCTCGGCCCCCACCACGAAGAGGCGCGGCACCGCCTCGATCAGGCCGAGCTGATGGGCCTCTTCGAGGCACTTGGCCATCGCGCTGGCGAGGCCGGGCTCGGCCTCGGGCAGGGCGATCCAGTCCGGGCCGCCCCAGTCGACATCTTGGAGCAGCTCCAGCCCGAGCGACTTGAGCCCCTCGCGGTACCAAGGGTCGCCGGCCTGAATCCAGCGGGCGCCGATCTGCTGGGCCACCGCTTCGGCGAGGGCCTCCACCGCCGCCGCCGCCCCCTTCACCGCTTGGGCATGGGCCCCCAAGGCCCGCAGGTGCGACATCGCGGCCGGGCTGGCCTCGGCCGCCGGCACCAGGATCACGCAGGGAAGGCGCGCCGCCGCGGCTTGTTGCGCCACGCTCTGCCCCAGGGGCCCCGCGCCCACCGCCAGCACCGCCTCGGCGGCGAGTCCCTTGGCCACGCTCATCGCGACGGCCACGCCTCGATCGACGAGGTGCCCGCTCGGGTTTGCCGCCTCCATCTTGAGGCCGAGCACCTGCAGCCCGGTCCAGGCGGTCAAGGCGGGCACCGAGCGCAGCGGCGTGCCCCCTTCCCAAAGGCCGCTCAGCTCGTCGGGGGCCAGCACCGGCGCCAGCAGCTCGTGAAAGCGCCAGGCCGGCGACACGCCCAGCCCCTGCTCGCGCCGACGATCGAAGAGGGCGCGATCGACCGGCTCGGCCGGGAGCTGCACATCGAGGAGCTCGCCACAGACACAGGCAGAGGCGGCGCTCTCGACGGCGAAGTAGGTGCGGCAGGTCCTGCAGGTCAACACGCTCATGGGGCATCCGGACGCGGGCAAGGCCCCGATCCTACACCAGGGCGCACCCGCTCCGTTTACCAGAGCCCCAAATGGCCAGAACAGAGGCTTCGAGGCCGATTGCCGCGAAGCCAGCCGCCCTCAGGCCGAGTGGGCGACCTCTTCGACCACCACGACCGGCTCGACGATCTTGGTGTTGTTGGCCACCTCTTTGGGCAGGCTCGCCACCTCGCGCTCGACCACCCGCCGCACGGGGATCGAGCTGACCAGGGCGATCTGGCCGTCGGAGCGCTCCAGGCGCACCGCGGTGTCGCTCTCGTCGATCTCCACGTACTTGGCGATCACCTTGATCAGCTCCGCCTTCATCTGCTCCAGCTGCGCCGGCGAGAGGTCGACCTGATCATGGATGAGCAGGAACTTGAGCCGCTGCTTGGCGGTGTCCTTGCTGCCCGGCGCCGCTCCCTGGGTGCGCCCGAAGATCCGTGAAATGAACTCGATCATCAGGCCACCTCCCGAGCCGACAGGCCCATCAACTTCTTGAGGGTCGACCAGAAGCCCGTGTTCACCGGGAACTCGAGCATGGGGACATCCGGCTCGCCCTTCAGGCGGCGGCCGATGCGCCGGTAGGCCTCGCCCACCAGGCTCTTCTCATCCAAGACCACCGGGGCGCCGCGGTTGGCGCTGATGATGATCTCCTCGTGATCCGGCACGATCCCGAGCAGGGGGATCGAGAGGATCTCCAGGATGTCCTCTTTGTTCATCATGTCGCCGCTGGCCACCATCCGGGGGCGGTAGCGGTTGATGATGAGCTGGGGCTCGGGCAGCTCGGCCGCCTCGACCATGCCGATGATGCGGTCGGCGTCGCGGATGGCGCTGACCTCCGGCGTGGTGACGATGATGGCCTTGTCGGCGCCCGCCACCGCGTTCTTGAAGCCCTGCTCGATGCCAGCCGGGCAGTCGACGATGACGTAGTCATAGCCCTCGGCCTTGATCTGGTTCACCAGTTCGCGCATCTGGGCCGGCGTGACCGCGTTCTTGTCGCGGGTCTGGGCGGCGGGCAGCAGGAAGAGGTTCTCCACGCGCTTGTCGCGGATCAAGGCCTGCTTGAGGCGGCACTCGCCCTCAATGACGTGAACCAGATCGTAGACGATCCGGTTCTCCAGTCCGAGGATGACGTCGAGGTTGCGCAGACCGATGTCTGCGTCAACCACCGCAACCTTGGAGCCGTTGAGGGCCAGGGCCATGCCCAGGTTTGCGGTCGTCGTGGTCTTGCCGACGCCACCCTTTCCCGAGGTGACGACGATACATTCAGCCATGGTTGGTCTCCGTCTGGGGGGAGCGCCCAGGAGCAGACAGGGAGGAGGATTGAGGGACGGAGCCCGCCCGTGAAGGCGGGGCGAGGAGGCCTCCGCTAGCCAGGGATGCGGCCGCGGTAGTCTTCGAGGACGATGGTGCCGTCGCGCACAACGGCGATCTCGGGAGAGAAGGCCGGCTTGGCCGACTTGTCAGACTTGAACAGAGAGAGCAGGCCGCCGGACTCGGCGCGCACCTTTTCGGGCGGGTAGCCGATCTTCTTGCCGATGCGCAGTTGGGTGGGCCGCAGCTCGAAGGCCATGATCACGGCGGACTCATCCTGGGGCGCGCCGGCGTGGGCGATGCCGCGCAAGGAGCCCAGCACCAGGATGCTGCCGCCGGCCTCGATGTGGGCGCCACTGTTCACGTCGCCGTAGATGATGATGTCGCCCGGAAAGCGGACATTGGTGCCCGAGCGGATGGTGTGGTCGAGGGTCAAGGCCTTGCGCCCGCCTTCCACCCCAAGCTCGGCGGCCCGCGGCGGAGACACCGGGGGCGCCTCGATCTTCGGGGCCTCCACCTTGGCGGGTTCGGCCTTGGGCGCCTCAATCGGCGCTGCCTTGGCCGGCGGGTCGCCCGGCTCGGGCCGGAAATAGACCCGCATCTTCAGCTCTTGCTCGGCGTAGCGGTGAAAGCTCCGCCGGGTGCAGCACAGCCCCATCGTCACCACGCCGAACTCGTCGCGCAGCAGGTGAACGAGCCTTCGCAGGTCAAAGAGCTCCCAGTTGCGGTCGCCAAAGTCGAGGCGCACCGCCTTGCCCTGCAGGGGGTTCTTCCAGTCGGCGTCGCCAATGCGCTCATGGGGCGCCATCAGCTCGCGAACGCCCTCGCGCAGCTCTTCAAAGCGCACGTCCTCGTCAAAGACCAGGACCGGCACATCTTCGTAGACGACGCGGACGATGTCCGACTCGGACACGCCCGGGGCGAGCTCGTTCATAGGGGGTCTCGACAGGGGCGACCGGGGGATGGGCGCCGCAAGACGGGAGGGAAGGCGTAGACCCACGGGGAGCGGATCTGGGAGGAGGTGTGTTCGACGGGGCCGCCGCTCACCCCCGCATCAGAACCCACCCCTCTTGCGATGTCAAGACTCAACCTCGATTCGATCCAGCGTGGAACCCGTCGCCTGCGCCGTCGGGGATCCACAGCCCCGGCCCCCGTTCGCCCCCGCGGTGCCGCTCAGGGCGTGGGGAACAACAGGGGGTCGAGGCCCTTGCGCTGGTCGAGGGCCCGCAGGTCGTCGTAGCCGCCCACATGGGTCTCCCCGACCCAGATCTGGGGCACCGTTCGGCGGCCGGTCTGGGCGACGAGGGCCTGCCGACCGTCGTGATCGTCGGTGAGGTCGATCTCTTCGACCGTCACCTTCTTGACCTCGCGAAGAAAGCGGCTGGCCGCCACGCAGTAGGGGCAGGCCTGGGTCTTGTACATCCGAACAGGGGCGTGGGTCATAGACAGCTCCGCCACGCCTCTACCGCGCCGATCGGCCCTGTCACCGCTCAGTGGTGCTTGCCCGAGAAGCGATCCATACCGGCCAGCAGGAAGGCCGAGACCACAAAGGTCAGGTGCCCGGCCATCTGCACCCAGGCCGTGTCGCCCGAGAAGTCCTTGGACAGGTACTCCTTGAGCAGGTGGATGCTGGAGATGGCGATGATCGACGTGGCGATCTTGAGCTTGAGCCCGCTGGCGTCGACCTTGCCGAGCCAGGAGATCTCTTTGGGCGAGGCCGTGACATCGAGCTTGGAGACGCTGTTCTCGTAGCCGCTGATGATCACCATCACCACCAAGGTGGCCAGCATCGCCACGTCGACCAGCGTGAGCACGCTGATGATGAAGCCCTCTTCGGTGCTGTCGTGCAGATCGTGAAAGGTGTGCAGAAAGGCCTGAAAGAACTTGTAAACCACCATCACGAGCGCGCCGATCAGGCCGGCGAAGATGGGCGCCAGCAGCCAACGAGAGCCGACCAGCAGGTTTTCCAGGAAGGACTCGACCGCTTTCATGAGAGCTCCACCACAAAAAGGGCCGCGCAGGCCACCGCAGTTCAGGGCTGGCCGCCGACCATCGGGGGTCGCTCCGCCGCAAGGCGCGGCCGCTATCCCAGGGGGCCCGCCGGGTCCAGGCGAGCGCGGGGCTAAAGCGAGAGGCTCCCCCAGGGCCCCTGCAGCCGCAGCGACGCCCCCTCGATCCACAGCTCGCAGCGCTGCCCCACCCAGTCACCCAGGCAGACAAGGTGCCCGCCGCGCAGGGCCCGCCGCTCGATGTGGTGGCTGTGCCCCAGGCCGACGAGGTCCACGCCGTCGTCGATCTGGCGCTGGGCCCAGGCCGCCTGGGCGGCGATGAGCCGCGCGGGCACGGCTGGGTGGCCCCTCGAGGCCCCGGCGAGGCGGTCGAGCAGGGCGTCGCCGCGCGTCGGGCCAAGGACCTGCATCAAGGCGCCAAAGGCGGGCCCCCGCAGCGCCGCGCTCAAGACGCGGTAGCCCAGGCTGCGATCGGCCTCGTCGCCGTGGGCCAGCAGCAGGCGCCGGCCGCCCACCTCCAGGCGAAGGGAGGTTTCGACCTGCACCCCCTGCGCGAGCAGGGCCGGCACCACGCCAAAGTCGTGGTTTCCCGGCACAAAGACCACCCGCACCCCCCTGCTGATCAGGCGATCCAGGGCGTGGAGCGTGGGCGCGTAGCCGGGGCGCAGGCCGCCCGGCCAGGCCCAGCCGGCGTGAAAGAGGTCGCCGAGGAGGTAGAGCGCGTCGAGCTCCACGCGGCCAAGCAGCGCGACCAGGGCCGCCTGGGACGGATCCTCGGGGTCGCCGGTGATGTGGGCGTCGCTCAGGGCCAGGGCCCTCATCCGGCCGCCCCCACCGCCTGCAGAGCCCGCTTCGGATCGATCCGATACAGATCCCAGAATTCCACCACCATCCGCGCCGCCGCCCGGGTGCTGGCGATGCGCCCGGCCGCGAAGCCCTCGGCGAGGAGGCGTGCCACCAGGGCCTCATCGGCGGGGTCGGGGTGAAAGCTGGGGTAGACCGCACGCACCAGGGCGTCAATACGCGCCGCGAGCTGCGGCAGCAAGCTCGGCCGCACGGGCCGCAGCTCGTGGAGGTGCCGCTCCACCACCACCCGGCGCAGGGCCCGGTCAATCGCCGGGTGCGGCGTAAAGGCGAAGAGGGCCACCAGCGGCGCCGCCGCGATGAAGCGCGGGCCTACCTCTCGGTGAACGGTCTGGCCACCTTTGTACAGGGTCTGCGGATCAAAGGCCAGCTCGGCGTCGGGCAAGGCGGCCACGGCGAGGTAGCGCAGCACCGTCTCGGCCAGCTCCTGGCTCGGCCCCACCATCCGGTCGAGGTACTCGGCCTCGTCGAAGAGCAGCGTGAGGCCGCGCCATCCGGCGTCGGCCGCCCAGGTCGCCACGCCCGAGAGCAGGTGGGCCATGATCTGGCCAAAGGTGCGGTAGTCGGGCAGGGCCAGCAGCCGATCGCCTCGGTAGCCGGCCCGGCGCAGGGAAGCGGAGAGCTCGGCGCCGTCGCCGCCGCGGCCTTCGACGAAGGCGACCACCGCCTCGGCGAGGGGCTCAGGCGCGTGGTGTACGGCGTAGAGGGCCGCGCTGAGCCAGCGGTGGCGCCGATCCCCGTCGAGGTGCCGCGCCGAGCTGCCAAGGGTGAGCAGCAGGGGCATCAGCCCGCCGTCCGCCCGCCCCGGCCAGCAGAGCCCGGCGGCCAGGGCGCCGTAGATGCGCAGGGGGTGCGAGGGCGGTGTGGCCTCTGGGTCAAAGGTGACGCGGCCCAGGCCGTAGCCCTCGGCCAAGGCCTGCTCGCCGGCCAGATCGAGGAGGTGGGTCTTGCCGGCGCCGTAGTGGCCGCTCCAGATCTGAAGCCCCCTCCCCTGCGCGAAGAGCGCGGTCAGCGCGGCCAGCTCGGCCTGTCGACCGACGGTGAGGGCCGCGAGCCCGCTCGGCGGCACCACGCCCAGCCGCAGGGCCTCCAGCGACTGCCGATCCCCGATGATCGGCGCCGGCGCACGCTCGATGGCGGTCGCGGTCTCTGGCGCGGGCCCCTCGGCCACGAGCTCGACGGCCGAGAGCACCGTGGGCACGGCCGGCCGGGCGTCGAGGCGCACCAGGGCCCGCCGACCGCCGTCGATCCAGCGGATCACCGTGGCGAGGCCCTGCTGGGCGTGCCGAACGCGGTCTCCCGGGCCCATTTACAGCGCGTCGAAGGGGTCAGACGAGGCCGGCGGCCGCAGGAGGAGGATTTTGCCCCCCTGGCCGGTCGACTGACGCGCCTCGTCTTCGCCGATGGCGTGGGGGCTTTGGGCCTGGTGGTGCAGCAGGTCGATGGCGGCCTTCACGAAGGCGCGCCGGTGGGCCACCTCAAAGGAGGTCGACAGCACCTGGGCGGCGAGGCTGCGCAGGTTGCGGCCCTGGAGGCCTGTATCGAGGCGGGCGCCGTGGCCGACATTGTACAGGTGCAGCAGCTTCAGTCCGATGCGCACCAGCAGCTCTTCGGCGGGCAGGTCCAGGCGCTCCAGATCGATCACGGCGGCCTGGGGGCTGCGCTCCGACAGGGAGACGGGCCCCTCCAGTCGTTGCTGCAAGGCCGGGTACTCGATCACGACCGTGCGCATGAATTCGGGCGGCACAGCATACAAACAGAGCAAGCCGGGCAGGGCCGCCCGACCGCAGAGATCGATGAGCTGGCGCAGGTTGTCGGCCACCGCCACCCGCCGCCGCTCCGACAACGAGAGGTTGCGATCGAGCTCGTCAAAGGCCAGCAGCAGCCCGGGGGCGCCGAGGTGCTGCAGCATCTGGCAGAGCGCGCGCAGAAAGCGCAGGGCCGTGTCGCGCCCGAGGCGCTCGCGCACGCCGAGGAGCCGCTGCTCGGCCTCGCTCAGGGCCTCGCCGCGCAAGAAGGCCGCCGCCAGCTCTTCTCCGGCGAGGTCGCCCCGCAAAAATGCCGCGCCAAAAAAACAGACCGCGGTGCGCAGCGAGGGCGCGTCGACTGGCTGGCGCCGCAGACCCTCCAGCCAGGCCGCCACGCCGGCCTCACCCAGCTCCGCCCGCCGGGCCGTGAGCGCGTCGCGAAGGGCCATCTCCACGCCGCGATCGGGCAGGTGGTCGTCGTCTTTGGGGGCCCAGCACAGCTCGCGCATCACCGCGGCGTAGACCCGGGCGAGATCGTCCATCGGGCACTCTTCGGGCGACAGACCCACCAGGGCCGAGGCCATGCCGCGCCGCCAGGCCCGGTCGCGCACCGCGAGGAGGAAGTGGGTCTTGCCGCCGCCGAAGTGGGCCTGCACCAGCTTGAAGGAGGAGCCCCGGCGGCTTTGGGCGATGGGCTCGATGTACTCGCGGTCGAGCACGCTGAGGTAGCGCTCGTTGCCGACGTTGACGAAGGACAGACCCAACTCGGGAGGCTGACCGGCCTCGCCCATCCGGTGCAGGATGGCCCGGGCCAGGGTGGGGCTCAGCTCAGCCACCGGCCACCTCCTCGGGCTC
>Ga0164294_10006339_pt1 | contig 10132 bp, 9 predicted proteins | sample GEODES005metaG_FD_111479 | JGI IMG/M metagenome (GOLD analysis project Ga0164294, IMG submission 111479) | Oligotrophic lake water microbial communities from Sparkling Lake, Wisconsin, USA - GEODES005 metaG | ecosystem: Environmental > Aquatic > Freshwater > Lake | place: USA: Sparkling Lake...
ACTTTCTTCTTCAGACCGTCCAGAGAAGACACGAGATCTCCCAACTTCCGCTTGGAGACCATCACTGCATCGGGGGAGGACGAGTTGTCGCAATCACCATCTGATGAGTCTATTGCAGGCTCAACCTCGAAGTCATCGAAGAAATAATCATCGCTGTGGGGTGAGTTGGACGACTCATGGTCGCTGTGGGATGAAGAGTCGAGGGCGGGGGATGTTGCCTTGGCTGATGGAGTGACTGGGTAGACTGTCCGTTGTAATTGAGAAGTTACCTTTGCTGGCCGAGAAGCGATCGTCGTGCGACCCGCCTTCAAACGACTGATATCACTCTTAGCGGCTGGCTCTGAGTCATCTTGTGGTTGCTGGTTCTTCGGCTGCTGTGAAATGATGACGGCTGCAGTCGTGGCTTCTTCAGTGAACGATCGAAGCACTTGTTGTGTCAAGTCTACTAGTTCGCGCATGAATGAGGAGAATAGCTGCCGAGCAACAGATGGATCATGCAGTCTCTGCTGTAGATCGGAAGTGATGTAGACCACCTTGTCGTCGATCATGTGGTCTTTTGAACCGAAGATCCCGACCGGTACGCGCGAGCTCACATTGAGGAACCTGTAGCCCGCGTCGTGCATGGGCTTGAAGAGCTTCGGGAAGGGGAGCACCAGGGCCTTACCGAGAGAGGGAGTAAGCATAGTGGAGGCAGCCATGAACTTCTTGGCGAGGTTGAGTGCATCGGTCAATGCGGAGGAGTGCAGCTCGAGATAGTCCTTTGCTTGCGTCTTCCCATTGATCAAAAATGGTCGCATGGGTCTGGGGCAGGCGAGGGGCCACTCCTCAACAGTGCTGAGTGCATTTAATATCTGGAAGGTTTCTGCATCACTGACGACGGTGACATCTCCAAAGCATAGATCACGCAGAGTGTCCAGGACGATTCCTTGTCTGCGAAGGTCAGATGCTTCCAGCGAGCGGTGGTACTTGATAAGCGCTGTCACCAGCACAGGCTCTGAGCCATAGCCCATCATCTGATCTCCAGAACTGAGAGAGCATTTCAAGGCCACTGTAACCAACTGCAACACAGTAGCTTCTCTCGCTAAGACAGCGACGAACAGCATTCTCCCCAATGCCAATTCCGCTTGGTTCTCGAACACATCGGTGCGGTCTCTATTCGTGTAGATCAGCACCGACGAGAACACCACTGCCAACCTCCTCTCAGGAGCCTTCTCGCGGTCGATTCTCTTGGAGCAGTAGAACAGACCTGGATACAGATAGGTCTTGAGGACACTGCTGGCTTCATTCATAAAGAGGAAGTAGCCGAGGAAATGTCCGGACTCATCCTTTACCAAGATTCTCTTCTTGATGGTGTTCGAGCTGGTAGAAAAAATATGCTTTTTGAGAGCAGCCATCAGGTTGTCCTTCATTTTTAGTTGGTCGGGCAGCGACTCAGAGGACCGAAACACCTTCTTGAAAGCCACCAAAGTACCGGCAGTTCCACCCTCTGACTTCAGAGCCCTTAGCACACTCTTTGCTTTCATGGGGAAGCCTCTCATGGGTGCACTATCAGTGTCGGTGACGTTCATGGTATATTTGCCTTTATACTCGGACATAGCTTTGTCGCACTTCAGTTTACTCTTGCTCATCCGGAAAGTGCGGTAGTCGTTGTGTGGGTGATAGGTGGAGACATTTAATTCACTGTATCCGAGGATACTGAATGCGGTAGTGATCACATCCTTGAGGCCTATACCGTGTCCACCTGCAATGTAGTCCTGTTTTCTTCTATCTAGACGATAACCGTCAGTGAACGAAGGTAGCTTGTGCGATCCCACCTCGAACGCATCGATTGGCATAATGCAACCTCGATTATACACCATTAGAGTTACTGATTTCTCCTTCGCATCATGATGGATATAGACCTCCGCTGCTAGGCCTTGATTTAGATACAGAGCTACGCCGTTGTCGGTGTCTTGAGCATGCCAGTTGTACTCGGCATGCGGCTCTAGGCATCTGATACATGCATCAGATGCATTTTGTAAGAGCTCCCTAACAATTACAGCACTATTATTCCAGACTCTTCGGGCTTGATTACTGGGTTCAACGACCGCGGACGTTTCCACATTAGTCCGTTTGTTCCCTTCACAGGGCGAACCATCTTTCTTACACAGCGCTGTGATCTCGGGTGACAGGCTAAGATCGAACTTAGCCTTCTGTGCATGTTGGTCGGATATGAAGAAAAAAGTTGGATCGACGGGAACGACTTGGCATTGAGCTGTGTCGGGAATGACATCGTTCTCAAAGCTCTCGATCAGATCAATGGATGCATCTATTATACGATTATCATCGTCACCTTTCTGTTTTCCAAGTAGCTGGGAAGTGCTCATTCTAACTTTGATTACGTACAGTAAGTTACCAAGACCAATTTTTTTGAATTTTGAATTTTGAATTTTGTTTCAAAAGAGGGATTTAATTCAAGGTGAGCTTAAACTTACGTAAAGTTTACGGTCGTACCGTAACTGAACCGTCTGGTGAGGATTAAATTGTTGAGAAATTGACATAAACTTATAACTAGTTAGTCAACTCCAGAGTTAATCATCACCATTATCATCATCACCAGCAGTAGCAGCTGATCTCACCCTCTACGATCATGGCTATCTTATATGCGCTAGTTGCGAGAGGGAAGACAGTACTGTCCGAATACACGTCGACCAGTGGTAACTTCCCCACCATCACGAGAGTACTCTTAGGTAGGTAGGTATTGGTCTCGATTCCATCTGTGCATGCATTTCAAATCTCGTGTTTATGTTTCGATCTCAATGACAGGTAAAATCGAAGATGTGGATGGAAAGATGTCGTACGTCTACGACCAACACGTGTTTCACTACATAATCGAGAATCACATAATATACATGTGCATGTGCGACGACATGGAGAAGAGGAGGGTCCCCTTCACCTTCTTGGAGGACATTCGGAGTCGCTTCACTGCCACCTACGGAATCCGCGCCCAGACAGCGATAGCCTTCGCCATGTCCGAAGACTTCGGTCGCACTCTTCAGAAACAAATGGAACACTACAATTCCTCCGCAAGTGATTCATTAGCCGCCGTGACGACGAAGCTGGACGATGTTAAGAACATCATGGTACAGAACATAGAAATGGTGCTAGAGCGAGGAGAGAAGTTGGAGCTACTGGTGGATAAAACCGACAGACTGAGGACGGAATCATTCAAATTTGAAAAGTCTTCAAAAGAGCTACGACTAGCCATGCTGTGGAGGAGGGTCCAATTGTATGTTATGATCTTTTGCATCCTCGCAATCATAATATGGTTGATTTCATCTGTTATTTGTGGATTTGATTATTCCAAGTGCTAGTTCAGCAACTCCACTCTCGGCATTTATCCACTTCTGTTTTCATCAAAGCTCCTCAATGCCACACGTCCACTTCTTCATGATTGAGATAGGTCGGAATATGTTCGTACTGTACGTACAGTAACATAACACGATTGAGTTAAGTTACGACATGTCATGACCGTTTCATTTTTTTAGTTGGAGTGCAATAAAGTTACAGTACAAATACAGTAGTTAACTTCAGCATCAGCTGTCATGTCGCTGGTACTTGGCTTCGAACTAGAGTGGCTGAATGAAGTGTCTGGTATAGTACAGATCCTCCACATGAAGTTCTTCCTGGACGACAACACCATCGAGTTACTCACGGAGACGTCGAGCTTCCTCAAACGCATCTTCTATCCACACATCTCCCTGTCCGACATGTTCGTCGGGAACACAATAACGATGTAAGTGCAACCTATGTAGCTAGTCTTATGCAGTAGGTCCTATCACAGCCTACTCACTACTGCTTTGTAGTTACAACCGCTTGATGATAGTCAAGAAGTATGCCAATAAGGCTACCACTGACTATATGAACGCCCGAGAAGTACGCTTCCTATGCAAGGTGGATCGACGAGACCTGCAGCAATTTGGGACCCTTTTGCTGATGGCGAAGAAGCATGGACTAGTGCTGGGCAAGGTGCTGACCGTGTCGGACGACTTCTACTCGTCCGCCATAACGTCCGTCGCATCGGGCGATGTCGTAGCGGAGCTGGTAGGTATCTTAAGCACGAACAAGGACGGATTCCTGAATGAAGTGCTGACAGATAAGAAGCTTTCCTCAGCAACCGTGGTGAAGGCATCAACGAGAGACATCGATGTATGCGTGGAATCTAGTCTAGTGTAGTATCGCGACTTGATCAGAATGCATAACATTGGTCCATTTCATGGATAGGAGGCGTTGAACACTCGCACAAGGGCACAGATGAAGAAGACCAATTGTACGCTCTGCGTGATTAAGCCTCACGTCATAAAGGCACAGCAGGCGGGCGAGCTGCTGACCCATATCAGCTCGTCGGGCTACTGCATCGAAGGCCTCTTCTCCGTGCACATGACCCTGCAGATGGCACACGAACTGTTCGAGGTCTACAGAGGTATGGTATGGTTGGATGGATGGTCACGAGCAGTTGTGAGACACTTCACGCGACTAATCGTTTTTGCGTAGGTGTACTCCCTAATTACACTGCCTTGATCGAGCATATGTGCATCACCCCCGTGCTGGCTGTGCTGATCACCGGAGGTACGAAGGGAAGCACTGGCAGTGACTGGGATGACACTACGGTGGTGTCCTCGTTCCGAGAGTTTGCTGGTCCACACAACCCTTCCCTAGCGAAGGCTCTGAGGCCGCGGTCGCTGAGGGCGTTGTTTGGCGTGGACTCTGTGAGGAATGCGGTGCATTGCACGGACCTGGAGGATGATGGAGAGCTCGAGTGTCGGTACTTCTTCGAGACCCTCGCTAGTCTATGACTCGCCTACCGCCTACTCTCAGCATAGTCCTGTGAACTCAATCGACTCGCCGCACATTTAATATATTTAATGATTCGTTATTGTCATCATCATCTTGTTATAAAACGAATGTCGATTAAAGCGAATGTTGAATGGTCTTGCAGCTATAACTGAATAGGGAGCTCATTCGACAGCCGAACGATCTATCAGTATTTGAAGTTGAACTCGATGTAGGACTTCTCGTTCTCGAATCGTTGCTTCAGGCCGTCGATCTGATCGATCAGCTCCCAGTTGATGGCTCCCGACCTCCTTCCGCGTAGCTTCCTGTCACGTCGCCTTTGGACCTGCAGCTTACGCACGCGCGCTTCCTCCTCCCTGGCCTGTCGGTCATCGTGGTAGTAGGCGATGGAGCTGACACTATCGTCATAGTTGGTGCCGTGAGGAGGGCTATCGAGTGTTGGAGACATCTTCCGGGAGATGTCGTGGGTTCGCGTGGCCAGAGGGGCACGAGTCATGGGTGGTGGTTGCATTGTAGTCTTCCTTGACTCAGGATCCTTGTATTGCTGTATGGATACTTGATGCCCCTGTGGATGATCTTCGATAACCCGAGACTGCTTGTGTTCACCAGTGATGACAGCGACACTCCTCGGGACCAATACTTCTCGAGGAATGGATTGTCGTTGGAGGGCTCTTCGTCTTGATGACGCCATGTCGGCGCGAGAATAAGGACTGCCGAGTCGAGCACCTTGAGGACTGCCGAGTCGAGCACCTTGAGGACTGCCGAGTCGAGCACCATGAGGACTGCCGAGTCGAGCACCTTGAGGACTGCCGAGTCGAGCACCTTGAGGACTGCCGAGTCGAGCACCATGAGGACTACTTAGAGGTCTATCAGTTATCTTCTTGGGCAACACCAATTGGTAGCTGCTAGATCCATCGTCGGACTTATCTCTCAACAACAAGTTCAAATTGTATTTGTCCACCATAGAGTAGCTGTACTCCATGAACTCGTCGTTCTTCGTGGATGGAGGCTGGTGGTACCTCTCGATGTGCGCGTCCAGGGCAGGCAAGTAGCTCTTCCGAGACCGGAGCTTCTTCTCTCTCAACGCTGCGAATATCTGCTGATGCGGGTTGACAGCTGTCAGTTGGTCATCGATCTCATGACCCTTCTCAGCTAATGGAGCCAGGATCTGTGCATTGTTTCTGCTCCTATCAGGTGTAGGTGCTTCTTTCCGCTCCAACAGGTCTTCGTCCTTGTATGATAGAGCGCTGCCCAGTCGGAGGAGGGTGGTCCTCTTAGGTCTGTTGCTGGGTTGTGCTCCCGCTAACCCAGCTGTACTACTATGCACCACCTGATCTTTGCTCCTCTTGAGCTTATCCAGCACCGAAGCCTTGGTATTCCCACGACGAGATGCTTCACTTCTTGAGGTGGTTAACAGTTTCATCTTTTGAGACGATATGATTCCAATGTCATGCAGGGCAGGGATGATCTTGGACCCCTCGGATCCCCACCCGTTGTCGTCCAGATTGCTGGTACCCATGGGCGTTATACCCATGGTATTCTTCATGATCTCCGCTATCGGGTTCAGCAGCTGCTCATACAGCTTCACCTCTTCTAGATAGGTCTGTAGCCCCACCTGGTCGAGAGTGGACTCGATGCTCTTGATGGTGTCTGACTTCACTGATGCTCCCTTGCCGATGATGTTCGTGTTCGCAGCCAGCAAGTTGACATTGTTGCCCGAGTAGGTGGCTTTGTCCGGTCCTGCGAATACCGAAGCCTCCCAGGGACGACCAGGCCGCCGCTTCTTGTCGGGTTTCCCGTCGCGACTGAAGTAATGCACCTGCCACCGTCGCCGCTCATCCGCCGCACCGAACCGCTTGCCATGTCGTAGTCTCAGTATCTCCCGCTTATAGGTCACGTGTCGCTTGTCTTCGTACTCCTGAGAAGGAGGAGGAGGAGGAGGAAAAGGAGTGAGGGCGAGGGGGGCAAGCAGTAGTTACATGATGGTGTGGTGGGTGAGACATGTTATGTGGGGACATGAGAAGGTGTGCATCGTACCGCTGATCTGCTCTGGTCGACCTTATCTCTGCAAGCTGCATGCTGCTCGATGATGCGGACTTGGTCCTCGAGCTTCTCATCTTGCTTGAACACTGCGGGGTACAGCTCGAAGAGACACTTCAGCTTCAGCTCGGTGATCTTCTGCCGCGTGTCAGTGATGTTCTCCGCGAGTGTGACGTGATACAGCTGCTCCCTGGCCCGAGGCGACAGAGTCTCCAGCTGCCTTTGGTACTCAATCAGGTAGTTCTCCGTGATGTATATCTCCGCCTCACAGTCCTGCACTCTGCGGTACAGCTGTACGCACTTGTCCTTCAGATTGTTCTTCATAAGGCGCTCCATGCCCTTCGTGAGCTTCTCCTGGTAGAAGGCCTCCTCGCTGCTCAGCATCTGCACGTTGAGTGAGCGGTAGCCGACCTCTCTGTCGAACAGTCGGTCGCCGAGGGTCTTGACAGAGCGGTGGTGACGGAACTTCTTCTGGATGATCAGTGCGGACTCGTTCTTCAGACTCCGCAGCCTTCCATATCGCTTCTGGGCTATCCGACCGCGGTATGCATTCTGAATACACACCACCTGCTTGGTAAGCCACATCCTATCAGCCTTCAACCGGTCCACGAGGCCTCGCCATAAGGCTTGGATGCGGACGGCTGCTTGATGTCGCGACAGATTCGCACAGTACCTCCGGGCTATGCGGCAACGCACCGCTCGTTGTATACACATAGCCATGTCTTGTTCGCGTTGAAGAATCGGTCGATTGTGCAGATTCGTCAAGTATCTCCTCACGTGAGCCTGCCAAGTAATGACGATGCTTGTCCGCCTGAAGAACCACTCGGCCACATACCTTCTGGTCAGCATCCCTCGGAATCTTCGCTGAATCCGGATGGCCATCTTGTGGCAGAAGATTGCTCGACGCCACGGGCCAGCCATCCTCGATCTCTTCCAGATCTTCTGGATGGCCCTCGCCGCCTCGTGCTCCACTCGCTGCACCTCGAAGTACTTCTCAAGGTGGGAGTACTTGAAGTCGCCGCTGCGATGCAGGTTCTTAATGGACGACGTGAAGGCATATTTCCTCTTTCCGTTGCTAGTGCTAGATGCCGTCCTCATCATACAGAGTAAGTTATACGTTAAGTGGTAACTTGTACGTACTTTGGCCTGAAACGGTTGATGATGTAGTGTACTGTACGTACTAATTATTAAGTTAGTGTACGTACTGTCTGTCTTCTACCGACTATAAGGAGATTAAGAGAATCGAGAGAACAGCAATAAATACAGCATCGATGCTATGAAATAGTTATTTTGTGGCGCATATGCAGCAGCTCTCGCAAGGATAAGGTGCATCCTGTACGAACCAACCGCTCTCATCAGTGCTATTCGACTCCTCAAACGAGGTACTACTGTTGCTTCGAGACACTCGAGCGCTTGTATACCACAGGTAGAAGGCGTAGAAGGGATTGATGTAGCCTGTAGTGAGGTCCTTGGCGGACGAATCTGACCAGAATCTATAAGTCTCCTTAATCATCCTCACGCAAGAAGTGCCATGGTGCTCACACGAGTCGATGTAGGCTCCGTTCCTGTTATCCCTCCGTCCTAAGATGGTTCGCCGCATGGCATCCATCAGCAACCCGCCGTAAAGCTGAACATCATCCCGTCTCTCGGACCCAAGGATGTTCAGCACCTGCCACTTGTCGTACTGGGACTGCATCCCAGCAATTCATGGAGGAAATGGATGCACTTAGGGACACTTGTATATATTCCGATGTAACGGCAGATCATGTGCTCACCTGAATGGAGAACACTGGCGTACGTACGAAAGGCAGTAGGAACTCTGGGAAGACACAGTCGGAGACGACCCTGGACTGCACATGCTTGAGGCAGTTTTGGTTCACACCGGCCCGCATGTTGGTGAACTGAAATACCTTGCGCATGGCGAGCACGTAGTCGAGGGTGTTGGAGAGGGGGTTGATGGGCAGGTCGCTGCCTGTGCCACGATGGGTGATAACGTCGGAGTGGTGTCTGCTGCGATTAAAGGATAGGAAGAAGCCGCTGTCAGCCAGACCCGTTATCCGCACATGCTTGGATGACCTGCTGCTCGCCTTAAGCCTGCGCACGTGCTTCTTGATCTGATCAGACATCTCGTCAATGCCCAGATACACCCCCAGGGCACCAGCTGAGCGACCTGATATCACGATCTCGGTGGCATTGCTCATGTTCTCTCTCTCAAGTAGTTGGTTGATCACCGCATTCCGGTTCCGCTTGCCCCAAAAGTAAAGCTTCTTACCCTGTAGACACCGATGGTAAGGGAGACCGTTACGTTAAGTGGCGGATAACAACTGTATGTAGCACAGAGTCAATTACTTTGTATTCCAACACGGCATCCCCCGCGAATGATGAGCCGTCGCAGTACTTGATATCAACTACGTTCCAGTTGTACATCATGACATTGACACGCGGATCATCCATAAGAATGGACGGCACGGCCTGTCTGATGGACTGACTGTAATCCTTCGAGGAGCCCAGATAGCTCTTCGAGCGCGCGACGCAGGACTCCAAGTCGTAGCACCATCCACCGCCCTCGAAGTACAGGACCCACTTGCTAATGCCCTCCCCGAACCCAGACCGCATGTAGTACACCGGCCTAGACCCGTCGATGCACCTCGCAGAAGATGAGGGGGAGTTGCTGTTGTTGTCTCTACGGTCGGAGATATACCGAAGAACCATTTCTTTGCATGAGATAATGGTGAGCCCTACCACAAGCCAATATACATGTATACATACACACACCATTTGTGTTACAGTAAGCAGTTACTCAGTACTGTCATGACGGTTACAAATCAGTACGTACTTTACTTTTCTCTCGTTCTGTGGGTTAAAGTTAACTTTTGTGATGCTTTCTCTACTTCGTGCGACATACAGGACAGCACGTCTGCAATCTCGTGCACCTTCATCAGGGTCAGGTTGCATCACGTTTAAGCCAGTGAGAGTCTGGTCGATGCTTTTGAGCGGCAGTCGTGTATCTTATTTTACTACCCGTAGCAGCAGCGGTGGAGTAGTCTCGACTGATACACTTGTTCCCACTAAGTGCATTGTATTGAGCGACCTATCTTATATCGCAGTGGTAGGAGCAGATGCCCGAAGGTTTCTGCAAGGTATATGCACCAATGACATCAGTAAGCTGAAGCCAGCTGCAGGCGATTGTGTAGCCACTTCGTTGCTGAATAACAAAGGCAGGATACTTTTCAACCTACTCCTCTACACTTTGAGGGAT
>Ga0164294_10006340_pt1 | contig 10132 bp, 9 predicted proteins | sample GEODES005metaG_FD_111479 | JGI IMG/M metagenome (GOLD analysis project Ga0164294, IMG submission 111479) | Oligotrophic lake water microbial communities from Sparkling Lake, Wisconsin, USA - GEODES005 metaG | ecosystem: Environmental > Aquatic > Freshwater > Lake | place: USA: Sparkling Lake...
ATCGTTTGTTGCTGGTCCGGCCCCTTTATAAGGTATGTGCTGAAGGTTAATACTAGCCATATTGTTGAGTAACGCACCTGCCAAGTGCTGTGAACTCGCATTACCAGAGGTACCGTAACTGAGCTTATTAGGCTGAGCCTTTGCGAGTGTTACTAATTCAGAAATCGTTTTAAGGCCAGTTCCTGGATGTGCGACCACAACCAAAGGTGTTAAGCCCGCCAAAGTAACTGGAAAGAGGTCTTTTGCTGGGTCGTAGCGCATTGATTTATACGCAATAGGTGAGATGACGATCTCAGCAGGAGAGGCAAACAAGACCGTATAACCATCTGGTAACGCTTTGGCAACGTACTCAGCGCCAATCATGCCATTTGCGCCAGCCTTGTTGTCCACAATCACAGATTGACCAAGACGTGATGTCAATCGCTCAGCCAAAATTCTTGCCATTGAATCGTGCCCACCACCTGGAGCGTATGGAACGATGATTGTGATTGGTTTGATAGGCCAGTTAGGTTGAGAAAGAACGTCAAAAGTAATACACGAAAGTGCGAGTAATAAAACCTGCAGCGCGTGTCTACTGATAAAGTTGATATGTAGTGTATTCACTTGGCCTCCTATAAATTTCTTTATATCTAAAACTCATCTCAACATTTATTTGATCATTTAGCAAGACTGGTATTCCCCCAATTCTGCAACTGCTCTTCATAAGGCTATTTGAAGTGTTTAGAACTCAAGGAGGATGAGTTGCTATGGAAAACGGACCACTCTGGACGGGTAGGGAGTGTCCAGAGTCTGGACGCTTTAGCCCAACATTTTTTAAACAATAGGCACCCCGTCTTCGCCCACGCGTTCCTTAAGCATAAGAAACTTTCCGGTGAGTTCAAATACCTTTTCGTCATTCTGATTGAACTGTTCAGCTTTAATCGTGAGGATGCCAACGTTGGGCTTGCGGGTATCGGTCTTGTTAGCTACGGTGATTACGCAGTGAATAGTGTCGCCGTGGAACAGTGGCTTCGTAAAGGTGAGGCTACCAAGTTCCAAAGCGGCCAAGGTAAAGGGGCCGAGTATGTCTTCCATCATTCCTGCTGTGAAAGAAGCTGTTAGTAGCCCGGGTACTACGCGACGCCCATATTTGCCATGTTTGCGTGAGTACTCTGCATCAATAAAAAGTGGCGCCTTCAGTCCAGCTAAACTGGTGAAAACTACACAGTCGGCTTCGGTGACAGTACGTGCTGGGGTGTGGAACTCTTCGTTAAGGGCCATTTCGTTCAGTGTCTTGAAGCGATCGTATCGGTTGCTCATTTCAGTCTCCTTGGGTTTTAAATGCTAAGGCTATTCTGGCAGTGCTACGCTTTTTACTCTAGCTTCGCGCCGCTAATGCGGACCATTTCGGCCCAGCGGCGCAGCTCAGATGGACCGGTTCGAGCGTAGATATCGGCGGCCATGGGTTCTTTTTCCAAACCCTGTGATTCAAGAAAGCGCGCATACTCCGCTGAAGACGTAACTCGAGTTATGGCCGAGCTGAGTCGTAAGGTAATGGCATCCGGAGTAGCGCTGAGAACTGCTAAAGCCTGGCGTGAGCTGATTTCGGCGCCGCTCACGCCTGATTCAGAAAGGGTAGGGACGTCGGGTAGCAGGTTGGAGCGGCGCGAGCCAGTTACGGCAAGTGCCTTGAGTCGTCCTGCCTTGATCAGTGGCGCCGCAGTCGGAACGGCTGTCATTGCAATGTTCACCTGGCCACCTGCTGTGTCCATGATGGCTTGAGCGCCCCCTTTGTATGGAATGTGCCGGAGTTGTATTCCAGCGCGCGAGGCGAAAAGCTCGGGTCCGAGGTGCGTGGAACTTCCAACACTGGCCGATGCATAGGTGACTTCTCCCGGCTTTGCTTTAGCGAGTTCGATTAACTGTGTGACATTTGCTGGCGGGAACGCGGGAGCGGAGACCAGCACGAATAGGGCTTCATTTACCGGAGCAACCAATTTAAAGTCGCGCACAGGATCGTAGGGAACATTTTTGTAGAGCGCGGGGTTGGCGTACAAGCCTGAAGCGGTCAGCAGCAGGGTGGTTCCGTCCGCAGGCGCTGCCATGAACTGTTGTACCGCGAGGATGCCATTTGCGCCTGGCTTGTTGTCAACGACCACTGGTACAGCCAGATCTTTTGTGAGCTGTTCTGCTATGAAGCGTGCCGATAGGTCAGAGGCGGTTCCAGTGGACGTAGGTACGATGATGCGCAGTCCTCGTGCAGGTATGTCCTGAGCATGAGCTAATGAGCTCATGGCTAATGCGACTAAGCTGACTATTGAGTTACGGCGGTTAAGTCTATGCATTTGAGTCTCCTTATTCCCTTGTGGGAGTTGTTGGCGCGTTCCGCGCGCCTCGGTGGTATGTGTGGGCTAACGTGGTGTTAGTCGTGCGCCCGCGTCAAGACTTATCGTGGTTGCGTTGAAGTAGGCGTTGCGCACAATCATTTCGGCAAGGTTGGCATACTCATCTGGTTGCCCCATCCGTGCTGGAAATAGGACCATCCTGTCAATAATGGATTGTGTGACTTGGACCGGCAGACCCGAGACCATTCCGGTCTCGAACAGACCCGGCGCAATACTGCAAACGCGGATTCCCTGATCGGCCAAGTCTCGTGCCACAGGAAGAGTTAGCCCGACGATTGCGGCTTTAGAGGCCGCGTAAGCTGCCTGGCCAACTTGTCCCTGGAATGCTGCACCCGAACTGGTGTTAATGATTACGCCGCGCTCGCCGTCGGCATTCGGATGGTTATTCGTCATGACTGCTGCGGCCAAACGTATGACGTTGAAAGTGCCTGTGAGATTGATGCTGATGACTTTGTTCCAAATGTCTAACGGATGAGGTTTGCCTTTCGATACGGTCTTGGCTGCGTCTGCTACGCCTGCACAATTCACAGCTACGTGCAGTGCGCCATATCGTGACACAGCCATGTCGATGGCACTACTCACTTCCTCTGAGTCTGCAACTGAGGCTCGAATGCCCATAAATTGCTCTGCCGGTAGTTGACCTTCTAGGGCAGCTAAGCCCGATTCGTTGATGTCGATGGCTACTATCTTTGCTCCGGATGCGGCAAGGCGAAGCGCAGTAGCCATACCCAAGCCGGAGCCGGCTCCGGTGATAAGTACGACGGTTTCTTTGTTAATGTCCATGCGCGCTCCTTAAACCCGCTCGAAAATATTGACAGCACTAACTGCTTCTTCGATGCCGATGAGTCCGCCGCCGTTTTCTTGGATGGCTATGCGAGCGTTAGCCACTTGGCGGGCCCCTGCCTCGCCGCGCAACTGTGTGACGAGTTCGTATACCTGACCTAGGCCAGTGGCGCCAATTGGATGCCCCTTTGACTCAAGGCCGCCAGATGTATTGATTGGAATACGGCCCCCGATGCTGAATTCGCCACGCTCGGCTGCAGGCCCTGACTCGCCGTGCGCCACTAGCATGAGTGCCTCTGCGTTTAACAATTCGCCCATGGCTGTTGCGTCATGAACCTCGGCAATGTGGACGTCTGCTGGATCGATTCCCGCTTGGTCATATGCACGTCGAGCAGCTCGTGCGCTGACATAGTCCTCAGGTTGGTCCGCGGTGCGATCAACGCCGGTCTGCACAATGCTAGCGCGCAGGCGAACGAGGCGTGAACGTCCCAGTCCCAATCGACGTAGGCCCTCGTCGGTGCACAACACTACGGAGGCGGCGCCGTCACTTATCGGGGAGCACATTGGCAGGGTAAGTGGGTAACTGATGGCCGGTGCAGCTAGTACCTCATCTATGGTGTAGGCCTGCCTGTACTGGGACATAGGGTTGTGAACTGAATGCTGGTGGTTTTTTGCAGAAACGGCTGCGATTTGTCGCTGTGTGGTACCCCAACGGCGCATGTGGTCGCGGCAGAATGCGGCATATACATCCATGAACACGCTGTAAGGCCTTGTTGAGGTGGTGTTTGGTGGCGGCTCAATTCCGCGGCCGAGGTCCAGAAGCGATTCCTTGTTGGCGTCAACTGTCTGCACATCCCAGCCAGAATCAAATACAGCGAACATTCGGGCTTTGTCGGGGATGTTCATTTTCTCTGCGCCAACGGCTAGGGCGATTTCGCAAGAACCAGCGCGCAAAGCCTGAGCCGCCAGATGCAGTGCACTGGATCCACTGGCACAGGCATTTTCGACGGTGAAAATTGGAATGTCCTGTAACCCCATGCGCCTCATTGCGATTGGGCCGGGCACGCAATACTGACCCTGCAGCATGCCGTGGGTCAAGGTGCCGTAGTAAACAGATTCAATGTCACGAAGTTCGGCTCCAGCATCTTTCACGGCAGCGTTAACTGCCTGGGCTATCAGTTCATATACGCCAATACCAGTGTGCTTTCCAAATGGCGTCATGCCCACGCCAGCTATATATACGTTATTCATGTTTTGCTTGCTGGTTTTGTTTGGGGGTTATGTTTAATAAGGTCTGAGCGCTGGTTCTGGATTTGCATCAGTCTTAGCGACCAGTAAATTGAGGAGGGCGCTTTTCGGCAAAGGCGCGCAAGCCTTCGGCCATGTCGTGTGAGCGCAGGTGTTTGCGCAGCATTACCTGTTCGTGAAGAAGCGCGTCAGATCGGGTCTTGTCGGCACTGGATCGTGCTACTTCCTTCATGCGCCTAAGCGTTGCTGGGCTTCGAGAAGCAATATGACGTGCTAGGGCTAGAGTTGCTTCGGCTAGAGTCTCTGCGGGGTGCACTTCGCAAATCAAGCCTAGAGCATGCAATTGAGCAGCGGTATAGGTACGCCCAGTGTAGAGAAGGTACATAGCTGCGTGAAGCGGTATTACGCGTGGCAACACCGCGGCCCCGCCCCCCCCAGGGTAGACGCCGAAATTAGAATGCGCATCCCCAATTCGGGCGCCATCTGCTGCCACGAGCAAGTCAGCGCTTAGAGCTAGTTCCAAGCCCCCAGCCATTGTGATTCCGTTTAGGCTCGCAATTACCGGTTTGGGCAGCGCTGCTATACGTTCGAACTGTGAGCTGGCGCGGTCAAGAAAATCAGGCTCTCCGGGTGCGACGGCCTGAGCCTCATCGAAGGCTTTAAGGTCTGCACCAGCGCAAAAAGCGCGTCCTGCTCCAGTAATGATGAGCACTCGCAGGTCTTCACGACTCTCCAAATAAGCAACGGCATTGTCTAGTCCGTGGAGCATGGACGAAGTCAGCGCATTCATTGCTTCGGGTCGGTGGAGTGTGACACGCATGATGTCGTCGATGATCTCGACACCGATTTCGGGGGTTACTGGAAACTGCATGTCCTGTGACTCCTAGCTTTGCTTTTGAAGGTTGAATTAGGTATATTTTTAGGTCACTGCGGTTGGAGCCCAATAGTTTCCACAACCTTTGACCAGCGGCGTAGTTCTTCCTGAGCACTGCGCGCGTACTCTGCTGGCGGCACGGCCTCAGATTCCAAGCCTTGCGAATCGAGGAAGCGCTGGTAGTCGGGCGAGGCGATGATTCGGCTCACAGCTGCGACGATTTTGACCGCAATAAAGTCAGGCAAGCCTGCAGGCGCAGCTAGGTAAGTCTTGGATGTAACTTCGAAGCCTTCGAAGCCTGACTCGGCCATTGTTGGAACGTTGGGTAAAGTCTTGGAACGACGTGCACCTGTTACCGCTAACGCTTTTAGTCGGCCTGCCGTGACATTGGGCGCCACGGTGGCGATGGCTGGCGCGGAGAGTTGAACCTGTCCTGAAATTGTGTCGGTCAGCAATGGGGCACTGCCCTTGTAGGTAATACCCACCATATCAATTCCCGCCATCTTTGTTAACAACAATGGTGCGATGTTGGTGACGCTGGCGCCGCCAGCGGACCCAAAGTTCAGTCCACCGGGTTTGGACTTGGCTAAATTTACGAACTCGCGCATGTTGTTGACTGGCGCGTTGGCTGGTACTACGAAGGCAAGCAGGGCATCGTTCACGCCCATGAGCACCCTGAAGTCTTTAACCACGTCGAATGGCGTGGTCTTGGATAACAGCTTGGTTAGGTAAACTGCCGAGCCGCCCATAAAAAGTGTGTAGCCATCTGGTGCTGCCTTGGCTGCGGCGTCTGTACCTACAGTGACTCCGGCTCCGGGCTTATTGTCCACAACCACTCCGGACTTCCACTCCTGAGACAAGCGCTCGGCTATAAACCGGGCCGTTAGATCGGTACCGGCTCCAGGCGTTTGGGGCACGATGATGCGAACTGAGCGTGTGGGCCAGTCCTGAGTTTGAGCTATGGATTCTCCTGCTAGCGCGCCGGCTGTTAGAGCAATGAATCCGCGACGATCGATGTTTGCCGAGTTTGAGGTAATTTTCATGCCTTGTCTCCTGAGTTCTGGGGTTGATGAAGGGGTGAAGCTGCGATGACGGTTTTACTTTGCAATAGTTCAGCTATCTGTTCATCGGTTAGGCCAAGCCGTTGCTTAAGTAGTAGTTCTGTGTGTTCGCCCACTCGTGGAGGCGCGCTCCATTTACGAGTTGGTCCGTCTAAGCTCATAGGGCTTCGCACCATGGGCAGAATCACGCCGCGGCCCGCTGTTACTTCTGTAAGAAGCTCGTTGTGGTGAACCTGTGGGTCAACGACCAGTGCTGCATAGTCCTGCACTGGTGCGCACAATACTCCTACTGGTCCAAGAATGTCGAGTACCTCGCGCACGGTGCGGTCTGCTACCGCATCTTGCATGGTCTGAGCGACGTCAGCACGGTGGGCCATGCGAGATTGTGGAGTTAGAAAGCGTGGGTCTTTTGTTTCCTGTGCGATGCCCATGCTTTCGCAGAATGGTTGCCAGTAGTGGTCTAGTACAGTGAATGCAACTCGTCCGTCTTTCGTCTTGAATACGCCAGATGCTGCAATCAGTGGGTGTTTATTTCCCCGGCGAACTGGAGGATTGCCTGTCAGAAGGTACTCAGACAGGATGGGTGCTTGAAATCCGACTATTGAATCGAGTAAGCTGCTGCCAACCCAGCCGCCCAGTCCAGTTGTGTGTCGGCGATTTAGGGCAAGAAGCACACTGGCAAAAGCGTTAGTGCCCGTTAGCATGTCTGAGACAATATTTGCAACGCGCAGCGGCTCTCCGCCTTCATCGCCAACAAGTGACATTAAGCCGCCGTAGGCCTGCATGACCGAGTCGCTGGCTGGAAGTGCCACGTTTGGTCCAGTTTGCCCGTATCCAGAAATGGAGCAGTAAATTAATGACTCATGGCCCTCGCGAAGATCCTTCGCGGAGAGGCCAAGGCGGTGCATGACGCCGGGACGAAAAGCCTCGACCACAATGTCGGCATCGGCACAAAGAAGTCTTGCAATTTCTACAGCCTTTGCTTGAGACAGATCCATGCACAGACCGAACTTATTGCGATTCAGACTCATGAAAGTGCCGCTCATTCCAGCATCTTCATCGATCACGCCCATCTCGCGCGCCCAGTCTCCCCTAGGCGGCTCGACCTTGATGACATCAGCGCCAAAGTCGGCCAGAAGTTGGGTGCAGTAGGGCCCTGCACCACCTTGGCTGAAGTCGATTACTTTTAAGCCTTGCAGTGCAAGTTGAGTTTGTGCTTCAGTTGTCATAGCTTTGAGAGTGGTCTTAATGTGGCTAGCACTTCAGCTGTATGTTGACCAAGTTTCGGCGTTGTATGCCGAAGGCTCGAGACAGGGCGCCCATTCCACAGCGCCGGAAACATTACATGGCGTTCACCGTCTAAAGTGGAGACAATGCCTCGTGCCTTAGCTTGTTGCGATTCGACGGCCTGAGCTAGCGTGACGGCTTTGCTGACTGGAACATCACGCGCTCCTAGTCTGGCGACCCATTCGTCAGCGCTAAATAGGGCTAGTGTCTTTTCAATCAATTCCAGTAATTCATCTCCGTGCTGGCGGCGGAGTGATTCGGTGGCAAAGCGTGCATCGAGTAAACGGGAATCGAGCGCAGCCAATTCTTCACACAGGCCTTTCCAGAAGTGCTCCTCAACCACACCTAGCGCGATGTTTTGACCATCCGCGCATCGGTAGATGCCATTGGTGGGAAAAAGATGTACGCGATCCTCATCACGGATAGCTTGGTTGCGCCCGCCGCGGGCTGTGGCCAACGCCATAGCGCAGTCAGCCAGCGCGATATCAATGTGTATGGACTCCCCAGTAGCGTCCCTTTGTCGAAGCGCTGCAAGAATTGAAACGCTTGCATAAAGCGCAGCGCCAAGGTCGGCCACAGGTATGGCTGGCCTTAGTGGTCCCAGGCGGCGCCATTGGCCGGAGTAGGACAATGCCCCGCTGGCAGCTAGGTAGTTGACGTCGTGTCCCGGAGTCTGGGCTTCAGGGCCCTGCTGACCATAACCACTGATTGAGCAGTAGACTATCCCAGGTCGGATTGCAGATACTGCTTTGAATCCCACGCCTAGTCGATCCATAACACCCGGACGAAAGCCCTCGACCACGACGTCGCTGCCCTTGGCAAGTGCAAGGCAGTCACGCACGCCATCGGGGGTCTTCAGATCCAGAACTATTGCGCGCTTGTTCCGGTTGGTCATGTCCATGATACCGGTGGTCGAGCGACGCGTCATTTCACCTGAAGGTGGTTCGACCTTTATGACGTCGGCGCCCAGGTCTCCCAGCGCCTGTGTGCAGAACGGTCCAGGTAACGTTGCCGATAAGTCCAGTACTTTTAGTCCGACTAGGGGTCCCATAACTAGGTATTCCCCTTTAAATTTCGCACCGATGAAACTGGCGGCCGCAATGGCTGATTTGTATTCGTGCGTCTCTCGCCAGCGCGCTTCATGGACCAAAGCTGTGTGGCGCGTTCAGCCTGCAGCGCTTGTGGCCAGCGAGTGTGATGTTCGGCTGCTGTTGCTCTAAGGGTGCGTATGGTTGCACGTGCCAGTGAAGGGTCAAGGGCCGCCTTGCGAGCCAGCGCCATAGCGTGGTCCTGAACAAGGGCGTCATCTACAGCGGCCCAAGCTAGGCCGATAGCTTGAGCGCGGTCACCGTCGATTTCTTCGCTGCATAAGGCCATTGCGCAGGCAGCTTGGGGGTTGGTGGTGGCGGCCAATAACATCATGTGACCGCCACCGGGATGAACGCCCAACCGCAGAAAGCCCGACAAGATTCTTGCGGTCCTAGAAACGATCCGAAGGTCGGCGGCCAGCATCAAATTCATACCTGCGCCCACAACTGCTCCGCGAACAGCGGCGATCACCGGCGCTTTAAGGTGGCCAGCACGAACAAAAGCTTCATAGATCCTGCTAGTGCCATCGTAGACGACAGGGTCTAGCGGGTTAGCCATCATTCTTGCAGCTTCACCTAGTTCCGCACCTGAGCAAAAGTGTCCACCAGCACCCAAAATAACAACGGCTCCGACAGTTTCGTCGGCATCGGCGCGATCAAAAGCTGCGATCATGGCGTCAGCCATTTCAGGTGTAAGCGCATTACGGCGCTGAGGTGCATTTAGAGTGATCGTTGCAACACCTTCAGCGACATCCATCAGGACTTCGGTTTTTTGCTCATCGCGCATTGAGCAATCCTTTTGAAATTATGTCGCGTTGAATATCACTTGTACCCTCCCCAATGGACATAAGCATTCCGTCGCGCCAGTAGCGATTTACGTCGGTGGCAACCGCGTAACCCATGCCCCCATGCAGCAGCATTGCTGTGTGTGTGACCTTTGCGGCCATTTCGGAGCAAAACAGCTTGACCATCCCGGCTTCTGTGTTACATCGTGCGCCACTATCAAGAGTACGAGCCACCCGGTGAGCGAACGCGCGAGCCGCGGTGAGTTGCGTCGCCATGTCTGCCAGCTTGTGGCGAACAGCCTGGAACTCGGCAATGGGCTTTCCAAACTGCACTCGTTCCTGGGTATATTTCAAAGCGGCATCGTATGCGGCCTGGGCGATACCAATGCACCGGAAGCCGATTAACACGCGGGCACGTTCGTAGCCGAACATGAGTTGGTAAAAGCCTTGACCCTCCTCGGTGCCCACAAGGTGTCCTACAGGTACTCGCAGGTTGTCGAAAAAAAGGCTGTAAGAGGGAAGGCCATGGTAGCCCGATGTTCGGATGGGTTGGCCGGTTATCTGCGGCGGCGCAAATTGATCTCCCGGAGGTTTCTCGACGATTAGCAGGCTGATGCCCTTG
>Ga0164294_10006342_pt1 | contig 10131 bp, 10 predicted proteins | sample GEODES005metaG_FD_111479 | JGI IMG/M metagenome (GOLD analysis project Ga0164294, IMG submission 111479) | Oligotrophic lake water microbial communities from Sparkling Lake, Wisconsin, USA - GEODES005 metaG | ecosystem: Environmental > Aquatic > Freshwater > Lake | place: USA: Sparkling Lake...
GCCATGAAAGTCCGCATCCATGTCAGCCTCAAGGCCGGAGTGCTCGATCCGCAAGGCCGCGCCATCCATCACGCGCTCGATGGGATGGGTTTTGCCGGGATCAGCGACGTGCGCGCCGGGCGGCTGATCGAGCTTGAGGTGGATCATACCGTCACCGACGAAGCGCTCGATGCGATGTGCCGCAATCTCTTGGCCAACATGGTCATCGAAAACTACCGCATCGAACGGGTGGGCTGAGCCATGGCGTTCACCGCGGCGGTCATCACCTTCCCCGGATCGAACTGCGACCGCGACCTGGCGGTCGCCATCGAGCAGGTGTGCGGCGGCACGGTCCACCGCGTGTGGCACGGCGATGCATCCTTGCCCACCGGCCTCGATTTCATCGCGCTGCCCGGCGGGTTTTCCTATGGCGATTATCTGCGCTCGGGCGCGATGGCGGCACGTTCGCCGGTGATGCGCGCGGTGATCGACGAGGTCGCGCGCGGCGTGGCGGTGCTGGGCGTATGCAACGGCTTTCAGGTGCTGACCGAGGCGGGCTTGCTGCCTGGCGCGCTGATGCGCAATGCGGGCATCCGGTTTGTCTGCCGCGAGGTGCCACTGCGCGTGGAAAACAACCAGTCGCTGTTCACCGCAGGCTATGCGGCCGGCCAGCGGATCGTGATCCCGGTGGCGCATCATGACGGCAATTTCTTTGCCGATGACGATATGCTGGACCGGATCGAGGGCGAAGGCCGCGTGGCGTTCCGCTACGACGAGCCGGTCAACGGATCGCAGCGCGGCATCGCTGGGGTGCTCAATGCGGGCGGCAATGTGCTCGGCATGATGCCCCATCCCGAGCGCATGATCGAAGCGGCGCAAGGCGGCAGCGACGGCCGCGCGCTGTTTGAGAGCGTGCTGGACGGGCTTAACGTCGCCGCTTGAGCGGGGCGGCTTCGGCCTCGGTTTTGCGGTGAGCTAGCCTTTCGAACATCGCCAGCGCGTCGGCGGCGGCCATCGGGCGGCCAAAGAAATAGCCCTGGATCTTCTTGCAGCCCAGCCGGCGGATCGTGGCCAGTTCGGCTTCGGTCTCGACCCCTTCGGCGGTGGTCGACATCTCGAGCGCATCGGCCATCGCCACCACCGCGCGCACGATCGCCAGGCTTTCGGGATTGTCGAGCGCTGCGCCCTGAACGAAGCTGCGGTCGACCTTGATCGTCGAGAAGCGCATCCGCCGCAGGTATCCGAGCGAGGAATAGCCTGTGCCGAAATCATCGAGCGCGACGCCGCAGCCCAGCGACATGATCCGCTCCAAGGTCTGCTGCGCCACCGCCCCATCGCGCACGAAAATGCTTTCGGTCACCTCGACCTCGAGCCGGTGCGGCGGAAGACCGCTGGCCGCCAACGCGCTGATCACGGTTTCGGCAAAGTGCGGATCGAGCAATTGCTCGCCCGAAACATTGACCGCGACCTTGATGTTGTCCGGCCATTTCATCGCTTCGCAGCAGGCCGTGCGCAGCACCCACTCGCCAATCGGCACGATCAGCCGGGTATCTTCGGCCAGCGGAATGAACTTGGCCGGGCTGACCGGGCCATGCTCGGCGGAGTTCCAGCGCAGCAGCGCCTCGAAACTCAACGGCTCTTCGGTCGTGGCATCGACCACCGGCTGGTACACCACATTGAATTCGCCGCGTTCCAACGCCTGCCGCAGCGAAAATTCGAGCTGGCGGCGCTCCTCGGCGTGGGTGTGGAGCGAGGGCTCGTAACTGCAATGCTGGCCCCCGCCCAGATCCATGGCGTTATAGAGCGCCAGATCGGCGTTGCGCATCAGCGTTTCGACCGTGGCCCCATCGCGCGGACCGATCGCCGAACCGACGCTGGCCCCAACATAGAGCGTGTGATGATCGACCTCGTAAGGCTGCGAGAGCGCCGCGACCACTGCATTGGCGATCACTTCGATCCGCTGGCTGTCGGATGCATCGCGGATCACGATCGCAAATTCATCGCCGCCGAGCCGCCCGCACAGCTCGTTCTCGCTGATGAGCGAGCGTAACCGATCCGCCACCCGCGCCAGCAACTTGTCGCCGACGAGATGGCCAAGCGTATCGTTGACCGCCTTGAAACGGTCGAGGTCGATCATCAGGAAAGCACAGCGCATGCGCCAGCGGTCGGCATCGCGCATCGCCTCGCCCAGCGTCTCGGTCAGCATCAGCCGGTTCGGCAGCCGCGTCAACGTGTCGTACCGGGCCAGATAGGCGATCTTGTCGGCGCTTTCGCGCTGCTCGGTGACATCCGAACCGACACCGCGAAAGCCGACAAACACCCCGTTGTCATCAAATTTCGGCGAGGCGGAAAGCTCCCACCAGCGGTGCCCGCCGCGCAAGGTGACGCGCACCAGCAGGTTGGCAAAGCTCTCGCGCCGGTTCAGCTTTTCGGCAAGGTCGTGCAGCGAAGAATCGAAATGGCCGGTTTCCCACGATGCTCCTGCGACCAGTTGCACCAGCGGACGGCCATCGACATCCTCGGGATCCTCGCCCAGCGCAAAGGCAAAACGCGGCGAGGCCGCGCGCACGCGCCGCGCGGCGTCGACCTGCCATAGCCAATCGGCGTCGCCCTCTTCAAATTCGCGCAGCAACAGCGACACCACTTCGCTCTTTTCCGCAATGCTCGCCTCGGCGACTTTGCCGGTCAGGAACGTGCGCGCCGCCTCGAGGCTGCCGATCGACAGCATGATCACAAACGTGACCGCGATGGCCGCCGCGAGGAACTCGCCGTGGACGGCAAAGGTCACCAGCGCCGCCGCACCAAGAATAGCGCTGAACAGCATGGTCCCAAGCGGCACCGCGGCAAACGCCAGCGCGGTTGCCGCCATCACCATCGTCATGATGCTCCACAGCAGCAAGCGCTGCTCGCTGCTGACAAAATGGGCCATCGCGAGCATCGGCACCGCCCACACGCATCCGACGAACACGATGCTGACGGTTTGATTGTAGACCTCGTTGCGCGACATGCGGCGCCGGTCGGCGTCTTCAAGGCCTTGGTCGTAACGTGCGCCATAGATCAGCGCGAGGGCCAGCAAAGCGGCCCAGCCGGTGAGAATGACCACGTTGATCGCGCTGCTCAGCGCCTGAATGACCAGCAAGGCGGCCAGCGCATGCGACAGCAGACGTGCACCGATCAACTTGGCCAGGCTGGAATATTGCATGCCGCGCAGGCGGGCCCAATCGCCCTCCGCCGGATCGGACAGGCCCACAATCGCCATTACAGGCAGTTCGCGCGGAAGCGAAGAGGGTTGATCGGGAGCGCTCTGGTCACGGCGTCGGCGATACTGGAAAATACTTGCCCAATCGTAAGCAACCGACGGAACATCCGAATTTTTGCGGGGCCTTTCGGCTGGCCTGGATGCCGAAAATACGGCCACCTGCCGCCCGGGCCTAGCGAAATCGCCAGCACGGCTCTGGCCGTAGCTGGGTTAGACCATGCACCGACATCGCGGCCATGGGGCCGGAGCAAATCGGGAGACAAGCCATGTCAAGCAATCGGGCGTCGAGCAATCGGGTGCAACGCTGATGGCGCGCCTAGCGGGAAAGACCGCCTTTATTTCGGGCGCGGCCTCAGGCCTTGGCGCTGCGATGGCGCGCGCATTTGTCGCCGAGGGTGCCTCGGTGGTGATCGCAGATATCGATGAGGTGGGCGGCGCGGCGATGGTCGCCGAACTCGGCGATGCGGCGCGGTTTGTCACTTTGGACGTGACCAAGGAGCAGTCCTGGCTCGATGCCTTCGCAACCTGCGGGCCGCTTGATGTGCTGGTCAACAATGCCGGGATCACCACGCTCGGCTCGATCGAAGACGTCACGCTCGATCAGTTTCGCCACGAGCTCGATATCGACGTGCTCGGCGTGTTCATGGGCACCAAGTATGTGTTGCCATTGATGAAGGAAAAGGGCGGCTCGATCATCAATATGTCCTCGCTCGCAGGCATCCGCGCCACGGGCTCGCTGGTGGCTTATAACGCGGCCAAGGCGGCGGTTTCCATTATGACCAAATCCTGCGCGCTGCATTTTGCGGAGAAAGGCTACCCGATCCGCTGCAATTCGATCCATCCAGGCGCGATCCACACCCCGATCATCGACAAGGTGCTCGCCCAGTCCGAGGATCCGGACGCGCTCTACGCCAGCTTTGTAGCCTCGCATCCGATCGGACGGCTGGGCAAGCCCGAAGAAATCGCCGCGATCGCGGTCTATCTCGCGAGCGACGAGTCGCTCTTTGCCACCGGGGCCGAATTCCGCATCGATGGCGGCGCGTCGATCTAACGATGAACCATCCGGTCAGGCAGATCGCCTATTTCTGCGAGGATGTGCGCGCCTCGGCGCTGGCGCACCATGCGCTCTATGGCTCGGGGCCATATTTTGTGGCCGAGCATATCCCGCTGGCGCGCGCGCTGCACCGGGAAACGGAACGGACGCTCGATCACACCTCTGCCTATGGCCAGTGGGGCGAGGTAATGATCGAGTTTGTCCAGCAGAACAATCCCGGGCCATCGGCCTTTCACGATCTCTATCCGGAAGGATCGGGCCGCTGGGGGCTGCATCACACCGCGCTGTTCGTCGACGATGTCGATGCGGCGCTCGCCCGGTTTGCCAATGCCGGGCATCCGGCGGCGCTCTATGCGCAAATGAACGACGGGTTCGTGTTCGCCTTTGCCGATACTTCGGCCACCCTCGGCCACATGGTCGAGCTTTACGCGCCGGTGCCCAGCCTCACCGGGTTCTATGCCATGGTTGCGCAAGCCGCGCAGAAATATCGCGGCGGCGACATCCTGACCACCATCGCCTTTTCTTGAGATATTAAGGACATGCAATGACGAGCAATCGGTTCTGGCGGCTGAACCACCATCCGCAAGGCAATGACTTTGCCGGTGCGCTCAGCCTCGAAAGCGAGACGCTGGCCCCGTTGGCCGAGGGGCAGGTGCGCGTCGCCGTTGACTGGCTGTCGATGGACGCGGGCACGCGGATGTGGATGGGGCCTCGCACCGATGGCTATCAGCCGCCGCTGCCGCTCGGCATCGCGATGGTCGGCCTTGTCCTCGGCCGGGTGAGCGAAAGCCGTGATCCGGCCTTCCCCGAGGGCGCGTTGGTGCGCGGCTTTGGCCAGTGGGCCGAAGTTGCGACGATGGATCCCGCGCTCTCCGGCCTCACCGTGCTTGACGACACCGTCACAGATCCACGCGCGCATTTCGGCGAACTCGGCATGAACGCCTGGACCGCCTATGTCGGGGTGAAGGAAGTGGCGGCGGCCAAACCGGGCGAATGGCTGGTGGTCTCTGCTGCCGCCGGGGCGACCGGCAGTCTGGTCTGTCAGGTGGCGCATAATCTTGGCGTGCGGGTGATCGGCATGGCGGGCGGCCCCGAAAAGTGCCGCTACCTGACCGAAGAACTCGGCGTAGAAGTCGCGATTGATTACAAGGCGGAAGACGTCGCCGCGCGGCTCGCCGCAGTGCCCGGCGGCGTGCATGCCTATTTCGACAATGTCGGTGGCCCGCTGCTCGATGCGGTGCTGCCCAACATGGCGCATTATGGCCGCGTCGCGGTCTGCGGCATGGTGGCGGGGTATAACAGCGACGAGCCGCTGCCCGGCCCTGCCCGATTCGATCAGGTGCTGATGCGCCGCCTGCGCATCGAAGGCTTCTTCATCCCCGATTTCCTGCATCGCGGCGCCGAATTCATGCCGGTACTGCGCGAATGGATGGACGCGGGCAAACTCACGGTCCGGTTTGACGAAACCGTGGGGATCGAGAACGTATTGGTCGGCTATGACCGGATGCTATCGGGCAAGAACATCGGCAAAGCCATCGTGAAGGTAACCCACTGATGCCGCTCATCCATCACAACGCGCCGCTCAATTGCCTCGTCGCCGTGCGCGGGCATCCGTTCGACCGCACCGCGTTCGACAGCGTGTTTCAGGGCATGGAGGGCATTTCCGCGACCATGGTCGACCAGCCTGCCGCCGCGCGGCTGATGACGCCAGAGGGCATGCGCGGGTTCGATGCGCTGGTGCTCTATGACATGCCCGGGCTCGATTTCGAAGTGGGCGAAGGCGCGCCGCGCTATCTGGAGCCAGACGCCGAACTGGTCGCAGGGTTTGAGGCGCTGCTTGACGCGGGCGTCGGCGTGGTCGCGCTGCATCATGCGTTGGCGGGGTGGCCGACCTGGGCCGCGTATCACGAATGGCTGGGCGGGCAGTTTTGCTATCACCCCGGCACGGTGCGCGGCGTGGCTGTGCCCGACAGCGGCTATTGCCACGATGTGACGCACGAAGTGAGCGTCATCGGCGATCACCCGGTGACCGCCGGTCTGCCGCCGCACTTCACGCTGACCGATGAGCTTTACCTGGCGCAAGTGTTCGAAGCCGATGTGACCCCGCTGCTGCGCTCGAACGCAGCATTCGACCGCGATCATTTCTGGTCGGCAGAGCTTGCGGTGCGCGGCCAGATGCATGCGCGCGAAGGCTGGGAGCATCCGCCGGGATCGAACCTGATCGGCTGGACCAAGCGGGTCCGCGCCAGCAGGCTGGTCTATCTGCAACCGGGCGACGGCCCGGCAACTTACGAGAACGCGCATTACCGGCAGCTGGTCGCAAACGCGATCCGCTGGGTGGCAGGGAAGGAACAAGCGGCATGAGCGAGGGAAGGCTGTAAGGGCGGCGCGCCCTGGTGACCGGGGCCGGTTCGGGCATAGGCGCAGCCACCGCCAAGCGGCTCGCCGCCGATGGCGCGAAGGCGTTCACCGTCGATCTCGCGGGCGATGTCGACATGGCGGTCGATGTGACCGAACCGGGCGTGAATGCCAAGATCATGGCGCGCGCCGCCGAAGCGCTGGGCGGGATCGACATTCTGGTGCCCTGCGCCGGGATCAGCGGCTTTCACGCACTCGAAGGGCACGACGACGATTACTTTGACCGGGTGATCGCGGTCAACGTCACAGCGGTGTTCCGCCTCATCCGCGATTGCGTGCCCCATCTGAAAGCTTCGGGGCATGGCCGGATCATCACCATCGGATCGACCATGGCGCGGTTCGGTGATGCCGGGCTGGTCGCCTATGGCACCTCGAAGCATGCGGTATTGGGCATGACCCGCTCGATCGCCTGCGAACTGGGGCCGTTCGGTGTCACCGCCAATTGCTTGCAACCCGGCGCCATCGACACGCCGATGACCGCGCCTGCCTTCACCGCGATGCCCGAATTCAAGGCCTATTGGCAGAACAAGGCCCCGCTGCGCCGACTGGGCGAAGCGCAGGATATCGCCGACGTGATCGCGTTCCTCGCCTCCGACGACGCGCGGTTCATGAGCGGACAGGGATTCCTGGTCGATGGCGGCGCGATGACGCGGCAATAGGGGCGCGGCGCGCCGCAGGGAGGCGTTTCGTGCCCATCCCTAACCCCTCCCGCAAGCGGGAGGGGGACTGTTTGCGCGTTCTTCCCCCCTCCCGCTTGCGGGAGGGGCTGGGGTGGGCTTTCCCCTTAGAACTGTACCCGCTTGGTATAGCCGCCGTCGATCACGATGTTGGTGCCGGTGGTGAACGACGAAGCCGGGCTCGCGAGGAACACCACCGTCTTGGCGACTTCTTCCGCGCCGCCCCAGCGGCCCATCGCCATGTCGGCATTCACCGCCGCATAAAGCCCCGGCATCGCCTTTTCGATCATTTCCCAGTTGCCGCCGGGGAACTTGATCGGGCCGGGCGAGATGCAATTGACGCGGATGCCCTTGGGGCCGAGCGCCTGGCTCAGTTGCCCGGCATAGACCAGCATCGCGCCCTTCAGCGCATTATAGCCCTGCGGCACGAGGAAGGTTTCGAGGCCGGCGGTAGAGGACATCAGCACGATCGAGCCTTCGCCCGAGGCGGCAAGGTGCGGCTCCAGCACTTCGACGCCGATCACCGCGCCGAGAATGTCGTAATCGAGCGTCTTGTGCCAATCGCCCGTCGCGCCCGCGCCCGAGGTGGAGATCATCGGCACGAAGATGTCGCAGCCGCCGAGCGCCTCACCTGCTTTGTTCAGCCAGGCGCGATAGGCGTCGTGGCCCGATTCCATGTCGAACGCTTCGGCAAACACCTTGCCGCCATGCGGCGCGATGGCGGCGGCGGTTTCGGCCACTTGATCCGCATTGCGCGAGCAGAACGCGACGTCCGCGCCTTCTGCCGCAAACATTTCGACCGCAGCGCGGCCGATGCCCCGACTGCCGCCGGTGAGAATGACTTTCTTGCCCTTGAGACCGAGATCCATATCCTGCTCCATAACGCGTGTTAATTTGCCGCGAACTTGGGTGCCCCGCCAGCTAGCGGCTACTCCCCATTTTAACAGGAAACGCCGCTGCGCGGGTGCTTTACGATGGTACGATATAAGAGAACTGGAGAGAATGCGATGAGCGCGGCGCACACGATCAATCCGATCTCGCTGGCCTCGGGCGTCGTGCCCGAATTCGGCCCTGTCGAAACCATCGAGGCCGCCGTGGCGGGCGGGTTCGACATGGTCGGGCTGTGGGTCGATCCGCTGATATGGACCGCCGAAACCACCCGAACGGCGCGCGCGGCACTGGCGCAAGCGGGGCTGCCGCTGCTCGATGTCGAGGTAATCTGGCTCAAAGGCGATGATGCGCTGGACGCGCACCGCAAGGTGATCGACGTGGGCGCAGAGCTTGGCGCGCGCAATGTGCTGTGCGTCTCCTCCGATCCCGACCACGCGCGCACCGCCGCGCATCTGGCCGCGCTGTGCCAGCATGCCGAGCCATGCGGAATGCGGGTGTCGCTGGAGTTCGGCATCTTTACCGAGGTCAAGACCCTGACGCAGGCGCTGGGTGTGCTGCGCATGGTCCAGCATCCGCTGGCGGCGCTGCTGATCGATCCGATCCATGTCGATCGCTCGGGCTCCGCGATTGCCGAGATTGCCAAGGTCGATCCCGCGCTCTTGCCCTATGCGCAGTTTTGCGACGCGCCCGCCGAGCGCCCCGATCCGGCAGACATGGCCGCCGTGATCCGCGATGCGGTAGATCTGCGCGAGCAATGCGGCGAAGGCGCGCTGCCGTTGGCCGCGCTTTATCAGGCCGTGCCGCCGGGCATCCCGCTCTCGATCGAACTGCGCTCGCTCGCGCTGCGTGAAGCCTTCCCCCACCCCGCGCTGCGCGCCGCCGCAGTGGGAGCCGCAACCCGCAAATGGCTGGAGACCATGACATGACCACGACGATGCTCGCCCTGCTCAAGCGCCGCGAAGGCATAAGCAAAGAGGATTTCCAAGCCTATTACGAGACCAAGCACAGCGAAATCGGCAAGCGAGTCCTGGGCGGCTGGGCCACGCGCTACGAGCGCCGCTACCTCTTCCCGCGCAGCCCGGACGAGCAGGATCAGGATTTCGACGTGATCCTCGAAATCGACTTCCCTGACGAAGCCGCATTCGAAGGCTGCTTTGCCGCGATGTCCGACCCCGAATCGCAGAAGATCATCACCGAGGACGAAGCCAAGCTGTTCGACCGCTCGCGGATCAGGGCGTATCGGATTGAGTCGCGGACAACGCAGTTGCCGTCAGAGCGGGGCAAAGTGACTGACGGCGGTTTTTAAGAACAGGTGGGGGGGTTCTGTTGCCCGGCCCCCCCCGGGCCGCTGAATTCCGTTCTGTTGCCCGGTCGGTTCAACCGCGCTCGTGCTTTGTAAGATCAGGCCGTGAGGCCGTCAGATTACGCTGCGAGAGCGAGTGCTTCGTTGTCGTTGGCACTTGTGGGTTTTGAGCCTTATACGGGTTACTCAGCCCGGGCAAAAACAGCGCTTTTCAACACACGTCGATCCTAGTTCGGCCCCATCAGCACCCCTGCGACAACAGGGCCCGGTCCTGAAATACCGGTGGTGATGGTGGAGCCGCCGGGTACCGCCCCCGGGTCCGCTGCGCCTATTGTACGCTACACTTTATCGCCATATTCGGCCGAAGCCGACTTGGCTGATATAGGCGCTCACCGCGAAAATGGAAGGGGCAACGCGTTTCCCCGCACCCCGGCGCAGGCCGGGGCCTCAGTCAGGACTGGCGCATCGCCGCATGAGGCCCCGGCCTGCGCCGGGGCGCGGCTGAGGCGCGCCCCCGGCGCGCCTCAGCCGCGCTTGCGCAATTCGTCGC
>Ga0164294_10006343_pt1 | contig 10129 bp, 8 predicted proteins | sample GEODES005metaG_FD_111479 | JGI IMG/M metagenome (GOLD analysis project Ga0164294, IMG submission 111479) | Oligotrophic lake water microbial communities from Sparkling Lake, Wisconsin, USA - GEODES005 metaG | ecosystem: Environmental > Aquatic > Freshwater > Lake | place: USA: Sparkling Lake...
CTTCGCAGGCGCCGCCGGCAGCGTCGCGGCCTCAGCGCGGAGGCGGAGAATCTCCGGGAGCGACAGGCCGCCAACCGCCCCGAAGCTGATCAGGCTCCCGGAGCTGCGGAGGAGTCGCCGGCGGGAGAGCGCGTCCCCGGAAGCGTGGAGATGATGATCGGATGCGGGCATGGTCGGCTCCGGGGGCGGTCGCCAGGACCGCGTTGCGAGCCCCGCAACGCTTCCGTCCCCGTGCAAGGATAGCAAGCCTTTGAAATAGCGCCCCGCCACGCTCCCAAAGCCCGGGGGCGGCCCATGCCACGGCGACGTCAGTACGCCACCACGAACTGCGTCTGGATCGCCGTGCCGGTGGAGCCGGCGCGGTAGGGGTAGATGAAGTTCTGGGCGGGGTTGCGGTTCATCGTCAGGGCCTCGATCGTAAACCGGGCCTGACGCGATTGCCTCACGTACCAGTTCAATCCGCCACCGTATTCCTGCCCAGTGCCGAAGGGCCCGGTGACGACGCTCGATCTGGCATACACCTCGTGGGATCGCGGGATGAAGCACCACGAGAGATAGACCTGCCCCCCCTGGTCGTATGAACTCGAGCGGTTGAACGTGCCAACGCCCTGGAAGTTGTTGAGGAATCGGAAGTAGACCTCGGCGTTCGCCGCCCAGCCACCGTATTTGATCCCGGCATCGACGCTGGCGAGTTGGTAGAGAAACTGCCTGACCTGCGAATCGGTGCCGAGCGCCCCCACGGTGGCCAGCGGCGTGCCATCAGAGAGCCGCACGATCGTGTCTTCGGGGTTCGCGCCGACAAGCGCCAGAGGATAGGTGTTGGCGTAGACGCCACTCGTCCCCAGCCGGATCACGGGCTCGTCATGGCATTCCATGTCGCCGGGGCCGAAGCCGTACGCCCCGAGCGGCTCCCACCAGACATTGCCAGCGAAGGCCATCGACGTGCCGCGGCGAAAGACGCCGGAGGTGCCACCGTCGATCGCGTTCCACACGCCCCCCTGGTAGTGGAACTCACCGTCGAGGAGCGCGCCGGTGGCGGCCGCGCCAGGGCTGTAGCCGGGGCGGAAGAAGGTGTTGGCCATGCTCCGGTCGACGCCCACGGTCCACGGGCTCGCGATGATCCATTCGCGCGTCCCGGGGACGTTGGTCATCCCCACGCCGACGGTAGCGGCATCGCTGAACTTCCAGCCCGCCATGCCGACCGGCACGGCCCCCGCCCTGACGCCGACGTTCGTCGTCCCGAAGAGGGCGAACGTGTAGACGAGGCGCTCGTCGACGACGTGCCCGGAGAAGGTGAGGAAGTAGCGGTCGATGTTGAAGGTGTTGATGTTGTTGATCGGCAGCGTGTCGCCGGCGGCGTTCGTCCACGAGGTGGCGCTGCGGGCAAACTCGAGCCAGCGGAGCTGCATGAAGCCACCGATCGCCAGCGCGAAGGGAAACTCCCCCCGGCCGGGCCGATCCCGGTAAAGAAGCAGGCCCTTGGGGGGCGCGATGTCGGTGGCCGGGATGTAGACCGGCCGGGGAATCCCGGCGAGCCGCGTCTCGACCGCGCGGTCGATCTCCTCGCGCATCCACGCCTCTTGCATCGGGTCGAGCCCGGGGGGCGCTTCCCCCGCATCGGCCTCGTCGATGGAGAGTGGCGTCGACGGACCGGGGTCTTCCTCGGCGGACGCCAAGGTCCCGGCGCAGACGGCCGCCAGGATCGCGATGGCGATCACAGAACGGCACGTCCGGGCAAGGCGCCGCAGCGACAAGGCGAGGAGTCCTCCTGGACAGGGTGCAACGCCGCGCCGGGCGTCCAAGAGGAAGGATCGGCCGCGGCTCTGCCGGTTCTGGAGGTTTTGACGCCTGGGAGGGGAACACCGGGCCCGTTGATCTGACTGGCCCGGCAGCGGGGGGGCCGCTGGTAAGCTGGAGAAGCCGGGCATCGCTGGGGAGGGGGCTTGCCATGACCAACGGTTTCAATCGCCCGCATCCTCCGTCGCATCCTCCGACACATCCTCCGTCGGCAGCCTCCCCGCCACGTGGCCGGCGACGACGGCGCCTGCATAGACAGGCAGGCCGATCGTCATTCCCACGGCCTGTCCCGCCGCACCACCGATATACGTGCCGTAGGCGGGATAAAGAATGCGGTGGCCTTCGGCGACGAGGGCTTCGTCGTGGTTTCGCTCGGCGTAAGCCAGCGCGTCGCCGGTGGCAATCGCCTCCGGGTAGAGCACGGTGATCGGCAGGCCGAAGGCGACAGCGTAGAGGCCGGGCCAATCGCGGCGGGCAAAATCCTTGGCATGTCCCCCCTCGTGGATGGCGATCGCCGGAACGTCGCTGTAGAGATGGATCGTGGCGGTCCAGGGGTTGTAGTGATCGCCGCCGAGCAGCCTGCCCGGGAAGACGGCCTCGGCCGCCACCGAGAGGGTCCCGATCGTGTAGCGGAGCGGCCAGCCGACCGTCCGATTCTGCCGCAGCCGTCGCCAATCCTTGAGCGGGGCATATTGATTGATCCGCACCTTGACGTGTTCGAGATCATTGTCGGCGAGGTATTCGGCGATCGTTCCTTCGGTGGTGGCCGAGACGCGGTGGTTCTCGACGCGTCGATCCCAGAGGATGATCTTCGCGGGGATGCCGAACACCCATCCAACACCATCGAGCACCTTTCGCGGCTTGCCCCGCTCGATCGGGGCGACCTTCGTCAGCGCCACGAGCTCCGGTGCCGCGATCGGTCGGTCGACGACGATCTCGCGCGGCGCGAGGCAGCGGTCGCACACCCGGCAGGAGGCGAGGGAGAGGACAACGCCGACAAGGAGTGGGGAGACGTGGCGGATCGGGAAGGGGTGGCGGCGCACGACGGAACACCTCTGGCGGGGAGGAGAGCCGGGACTGACCGCCCGTCCATAGCCATGACGGCGAGGTCGCGGCAAGGTGAAAGCCGCGGACAGAAGCTGCGACGAGCGACGCAGATTGCCTCTCCCACCCCATCACATGGGGCGGCTGTTGGCCAAAAACGTCAGTCGTTGGTCCAGCGGCACTCGTAGACGGTGCCTGGGTCGGGCTTGATGACCGACCAGCCGATGAGCGTGCCGTAGGGATGGTCGATCGTGTAGCGGGCGGAAAGTGGTTCGGTGGCGTCGGGCTGATCGCGTGGATGACGGAGGAGGTGGTAGGTGTGGTAGGGATGGTCCTCGGGGAAGAGCATCCACACCGTCAGCAGATCGGTGGGATGGTCGAGCAGGAACGGCATCCTCCCCGGCAGGAGCTTCGGGAAGCGGACCTGGGTCGCCAATTCGATCGTCACCGGCACCCCGCGCGGCGCTGAAGCGAGATTGCAGGTGACCTCGTAGCGGGTAAGCTTCTCTCCAGCCACCTCCTCGAATCCCCGGCGGACGACGATCTGGGGCTGGTTCAGCGGCTGGCGGTATTCGAGTTCCCGGACGACGTTCGCCGTCCGCAGCGTCATCGAGGGATCACTTGCCCCCTCCGGAATGCGGAGCGTCAGCCGATCGCGCATCTGGACAATCCCCTGCCCGTCTCGGGCCCCCTGGCCGACCCAGGTCTTCCGCAGGTCGATGATCCGGCTCCGCGACAGAACCTCGATGTCGCCGACGTGGACGGGGGCAAGTTCGTCGGAGTCGGTGACGGCGATCGGGCTCCAGTCGCGGAGCGGATCGTTCTCGACCAAGTCGAGGACGAGACGGATGTCGGGATCGCCCTTGGCGATCGAATTGATGACGCTCGTGAGCATCCGATCATGCCGGTGCATCTGCCAGAAGCGGATCGGCAACCAGACCAGAAAGAGGAACCCGAGGGCCAGGTAGATCCAGCTCGGCCAATCACGGAAGTCGAGGAGCGTCGACCACACCTTGCGGCGGCTCGAGCGCCGCAGGGTGGACGCGAGCAGGGCCCGAGGGTTTGTGCCACCGGTGCGGGCGGTGCCACTTCGCAAGGCCGACGCGGCCTCCCGAACATCCGTGCCGACGCCCGGGGCGCTTTCCGCTTGGTCAGAGTGCTCCTCGCCGCCGGCCGGCAAACCAGGGGCCTGTCCACGCAACGCCTGATCGCCCGGCAGCGGCAGCCACACCGGCCCCTCGTGGACAGGGCTCTCCCCGACCACGAGCCTCCGTCGGTGAACGCTGCGGGCGACCTCGTAGCCGTGACCGACGAGCGTGTTGACCTCGAGGTCGGAGAAATGGTCGAGGTCGGTGCGGATCGATGCCACCTCCGCCTGGAGCACCGGATGGAGCGCGTGAGGATCCTCCTCCAGCGGCACGACCCGCGTAATGGGCACGAAGTAAAAGCCGTTTTGGTCGCCGAAGTTTTCGCGCTCCAGCTGCCAGACGCGGTCCCAGAGGATGTCGGTGGCGCGGATCGACTGTGCGAGGAAGCCGAGCGACGTATCGCCGAGGATCTGGAACGGCTTGCCGGCATCGCTGACGAACACGCGGGAGAGCGGGCTGCCGCGGACCTGCTGCAGCCAGCGGAAAACGCGGATCCCGAGGTTGTCGTAGACGCCACCGTCGGTGAACGACTCGGTGGGAAAGTGGCCGGCGCGGACGCCGAGGTCGGCTGCGGTGATTTCGACCGGGGGGAAAAAGCCGGGGAACGCGCTCGACGCCCCGACCACCTTGGCGATCGGCGCGGTCAATCCGGGCACGTGATGAAACGGATCGTCGCCGTCGAGGTCGCGCTTTTGGATGTGGAGTCCGTCGCGGTTGAAAACAGAGAGGACCCCATCGCTGACGTTCGTGGCGAGGATGTGGAGCCCGGGGCTCTTCGGCAGCTCGAACAGCCGGCGGTCGCCGTAGAGAAAGTCCCGGTAGTGGCGTTCCAGGAGAGCGTTGGGGGCAAGGTGGGCGGCGGGCCAACCGGTGAGCCGCGCGGCGTAGCGGAGGGGAAAGAGGAGCGGCAAGCGGCGAACGATGTGATTGCGGACGTCGAACTGGACGAAGCGAATCACCTCGGCGGCGGCCTCGGCGAACTCCGAATTGCTGCCGTTGTAGCGATCCCAGTTGAGGACGAGGTGGGCGGCGACGACGCTGCCGCCGGAGACAGCGGCGATGTCGGCCACGAGGGGAAGCGTGCCGCTGTCACGGAGGTAGCGGATCACCCCGAGGTGGTAGAGCGTGGCACGGAAACCACCACCGGAGAGAGCCAGACCGATCGAGGACATGGAGGGGCCGGGCTGGAGCAGGGCGGGCCTGAGGCAGGACGACGACACACGCCGCCATAGCGAGAGTATTCACTCCCCTTCACGGCAGGCAAGTTTTGCCTTGGAGAACGATCGTGCCGGGCCGCGGCCGCTCCGGCGAGAGGGGCGGTCCGGGGATCCGCGAAACTCGCTCCCAAGCTTGGGCACGTCGCCAAAGCCTGCTACGTTCACCACTCTCTCGAGCCGCGCACGGAGCCAGCCTGTGACCATCCCTGCCCCGTCTGATCAGGGCGTCCATTCCGCCGACGGGGACTCGCTCCTGAAGCGTGGCCGCCCGATCCTCCGGATCCTCACCTGGCTGTTCCTCGGGCTCCTCTCCCTCGTCACGATTGCCGGGATCGGGATCGCCGCCGGGTGGGTCTACTACCATCCTGCCTACGAGGCCGAGAAGGGCCTGGTGTACGGCGTTCGGAAGGGGAAAGATCTGACCTTCGACGTCGTCCGCCCCACCAAGCCCAACGGCCTCGGGATCATCTACTTTACGAGCGGTGGCTGGCGATCCGGCGGCCCCGGTGACTTCAATTCCGTCGTCCTCGCCCCCCTTCTCCGTCGCGGCTACACGATCTTCCCCGTCTATCACGTCTCGCAGCCCGAGGCGACAATCAAGGAGATTGTTGCCGACTCCCATCGCGCGATCCGCTTTATCCGCAGCCATGCGGCCGACTATTCTGTCGACCCCGACCGTCTCGGGCTCACCGGCGGCTCCGCCGGCGGCCACCTCTCCCTGATGATCGCCACCACCGGCGGTCCGGGCGATGCGGCGGCGCCCGACAAGATCGACAGGGCCAGTAGCGCCGTGCAGGCGGTGGCGATCTTCTATCCCGTCACCGACTTCCTCGATCTCGGCAACTCGACGGAGAACCCCCGCGACGGTGGCCCGCCGCTCAGCTTCCGCAAGGCGCTCGAGCAAGACCCGGTCGACATGACGACCTGGCCGGAGACAGGCCGGGAACTCTCGCCGCTCCATCGCCTCGCCGACAATCTGCCGCCGACGCTCATCTACCACGGCGACGCCGACCGGCTCGTTCCCCTCGATCAATCGGAGCGATTCCAGGCGAGGGCCAAGACCCTGGGACATGACGTCAAAGTCGTCGTCCACCGCGGCGGCGACCACGGCTGGCCAACGATGCTCCTCGACCTGATTCAGTTCGGAAGCTGGTTCGACGCCCACCTCCACCGCGGGCCGTGATCGCCATGCGGTCGGCTCTTGTGACGGGCCTGTCGCGACTCAGCGCTACGGCTTGAGGCGACGGTCGAAAAACTCGAACAGCGCCGCATCGGCCTTTTCGGCGTCGGCCCCCTTGAAGCCGTGGCCAGCGCCTTGGAGCGTGAGCAACTCAGCCTCGACCGTCGCCCCCTTGAGCTTGTCGATGAGCCACTCGGCCTGCTCGTGGGCCACGTAGGCATCCTCCGTTCCGTGGATGCACAGCGTCGGCGCGGCATCGGGGGTCACCCAGGCCAGCGGACTTCCCTGGATGTGGAGATCGCGGTGGGTGTCGAGATTCCCGCCAAACCACAGCGGCAACACCTCGTGGGCATCGACGCTCTTTCCATACGACTTGGTGAAGTCGCTCGGACCGTAGACGTTGACGACACAGGCGACGGCGCTCGACTGGCCGGGGTTTCCCCCGTCTCCCTCGAAGCGGGGCACATGGGCCGTGACCCCGAGAAACTGGGCAAGGTGGCCACCGGCCGAGCCTCCCGTGACTCCGATCCGTGCGGGGTCGACTGAATAGTCGGCCGCATGGGCCCGCAGCCAGCGAACGGCGGCCTTCGTGTCGTGGACCGCGGCCGGGAAGTGATGCTTCGGAGCCAGCCGGTAGGAGATCGTCGCCGCCACATACCCGCGCTCGGCGAGGCGGACGCAGAGCTGATCGTAGCCGTCGCGCGTCCCGGCCCGGAACCCTCCCCCGTGGATGCAGATCACCGCCGGGAACGGTCCTTCGCCCAATTTCGGTCGGGCAAGATTGAGCTTCAGGGATTCCCCTTCTGGGGTCGAATACTCGATCCCTTCTTCCCAGCTCACCGTGTCGGGCACCGTCGGAGCAGCAACCGCGGCCCCCGCCAAAACGGCGACAGCGACGGCCACGAGGATCGCCCCGAGCAGTGGACGTAGGAACAAGCCCCGGCCGGCCACGGGGGCGACCGTCGACATCGTCAGCATCATGCCTTCACTCCTGCGTCGGATTCCGGATTCGGGGGCCAGACGGGAAGGAGCTTCATCGCCCCCCAGAGAAGCAGCATCGGCATCGCCAGCACCACGGCCGCGGCGAGCAGCCCCTCGCGTCCGAGCCATGTTACCGGATAGTCGACGAAACCTCGGAAGCTCTTCGAGAACAGCTGACCGCCGACGACGACGTTCCACCGCATCGCTGCCACCTGCACGAGGACGAGGACGGCGGCAACGCCGGTGCAGGCACGCCGAAAGGCGGCACTTGCGACGCCGGTGAAGGCGGGGATCGGCAGGATGAGCAGCGGCAACAGCCCGCCGATGAGCACCTGCAGCGTCAGGTAGGAGAAGCGCAACTTCGTGACGAGCAGCTCGCGGATCACGTACCACTCCTCCTCTCGCTCGTAGGCCACGTGGAGGAGCTCAGCGACCTCGAACGTCACCGCGAGGACGAGGAACATCCACAGCAGCCGCGACAATGACCGCATGCACTCTTCATCGGGCTCCATCCGGCTGCTCCGGCAGAGAAACAGATAGAGGAGCGTCAGCACCGCGATCCCCGACACGACAGCCGACGTCAGGAAGATCACCGGCATCAGCGCCGTCGACCACCAGGGATTCGCCTTGATCGCGCCGAACAGAAATCCGACATAGCCATGAAGGATGCAGGCGGCCGGAATCCCGATCACGGAGAGGGCGTGAATGAGCTTCCGATCGATCTCGGCCGCCCGCGGCGTGATCTCCAGCACTCCCAGGGCGAGCACGCGGTAGACGTTCTTCCACGGGCCGGGTGCGAAATGAGCCCGCTCCACGATCGCCGGCCTGAACAGCAACCAGACATCGACGAGCAGGACGAGCATGTAAAAGGAGTAGATAAAGCCGAAGCCGGCCATCGCCGAACTGGGGCTCGGCGTCGCCACGACATTGAGCGCCCGCAACGGTTGATGGAGATGGAGGAGGAGCGGGAGGGTGGCGCAAGCCCCCAGGCAGAGCGACGCGACCACGGCCAGCCGAGCCACCGGCCGCAGCGCCTCGCGGTGGAAGACGTGGTACATCGTCGAGACGACGAATGCCCCGGCCACCATCCCGGTGATGTAGGGATAGATCACGATCATGATGCTCCACGCCGGATGGGCATCGTTGGGAAAGACGAAGGGCGCGTCGTGGAGGGCGTGGTACTCCATCAGGTCACCTCGTCGGTGAGGCCGACGTAGCGGGTGAGCGGGAGCGTGCCGAGGTGCTGCCTGAGGACGCCCGTCGGCAGCGTCGCCAGCCGCTTCGAGATCTCGCTGTCGGGATCATCGATCCGGCCGAAGACGCGGGCGCCTGTCGGACAAGCCTCGACGCAGGCCGGCTGTTCGTTCCGCATCACGCGGTGGTAACACCAATTGCACTTGTCGGCGACATTCGTCTCGTGGTTCATGTATCGAATGCCGTACGGGCAGGCCTGGACGCAGTAGCCGCAGCCGATGCAGCGATCGGCGTCGACCAACTCGATCCCCTCCGGACTCTTGATCGAGGCGTGCACCGGGCAGACCTGGTTGCACGGCGCATCGACACATTGGTTGCAGAGCTTGGGAACGAAGTAGGCGCGGAGGACATCCTCGGCCTCCGGCTGGGGCTCGCCCGACGCCGCGTATCCGATCTCCGGAACGAGCTCGACCTCGACCCGGCCGTCCTTGAAGTGGACGTAGCGTTCCACCCACGTTCGCGCCTGTCCTTCCGGCACGCTGTTCTCGACGCGGCAGGCGGTGAGGCACTTCCCTGCACCGGTGCACTTCGTCGTATCGATGAGAAAGCCGTACATCGGCTTCTTCGCCGGGGGGTGGCCGCCGCCCGGGGGCGTTGCGGCAGAGGACGATTCATCGCCGGCCATGGCTCCCGGCAGCAGCGTCAACGACATTGCCCCGAGCGTGAGCGTGGTAGCGGTTTTGAGAAACTCCCGGCGGGAAGTTTCGCTCGCCTGATCGGGACGGGCTGTGCTGCAGCCGCCCGAGGCACACCCGCCGGTAGCACAGCCCCCCGAGGCGCAGCCGCCTGCGGCGCTTGTTGCGGACATCGGGAGGATCGGTAGCTCGAAGAGGCTCATGGTGCACATCCTGGCCCTGGGGGCGACGGCATGGTTCGATCAGGGAGCCGTGTCGTGCCCACCATGGCATTCGAAGCAGGTTTCCTTGGTGAGCGGCTCGGAAGCCCCTTGCTCCTCGAGGTGGAGGGCGACGTCGATCTTCTTGAAATCAGCCGGCATCCCCACCACCGCCTTGTGGCACGACAGACAGATGGCCCGATCCTTCGTGACGTAGAGATCGATGTTCGTGAGGAAGTCGCCATCCCACTCCGCGGCCGGCGGGAGTGTGATCGACGGATCCTCCGCCGCCCTCCTCGCCGTCGCCACATGCTCGACGGCGTGACCGTGGCAGTGGGCGCAGCGAACCGACTCGTGCAACGTGCCGGCCCGCTCGTGCTCCACCGACTCATGACAGGCATGGCAGGTGGCGTCGGCCTGAAACAGGCTCGGACGGGCGGCGATGTCGTCGAGCGCCGAGGCCCGGTAAGGACCCGTCCGCCCAAAGTCGTCGGGCACAAGCTCGCGCCGCACGACCATGCCGACGAGCCCGACGGCCGCCAGGAAGGCGCCGAGGGCCCAGAGGTGTCGCGTGTCGTTGAACGAGGTCATCGCGGATCCCAGTCTGGGGCGATTCAGTCGCAGAGGCATGTTTCGCCGTCTCGCCCCCAAGCAAAACGCCATAATTCTATGC
>Ga0164294_10006344_pt1 | contig 10128 bp, 13 predicted proteins | sample GEODES005metaG_FD_111479 | JGI IMG/M metagenome (GOLD analysis project Ga0164294, IMG submission 111479) | Oligotrophic lake water microbial communities from Sparkling Lake, Wisconsin, USA - GEODES005 metaG | ecosystem: Environmental > Aquatic > Freshwater > Lake | place: USA: Sparkling Lake...
GGTTCGCGCTTTAGCTCGGCGATTGCGCGCGATAATATTTTTGCCACCCAGTTCCATCCCGAAAAAAGTGCCAAGCAAGGCTTGGCCTTGTATCGTAATTTTTTGCGATGGAACCCGTGACCCCCGTTCTCACCTACCAGTTTCTTCACCCACTGCCCAAGCACCATGCTGTTAATTCCCGCGATTGACCTCAAAGATGGCCACTGCGTTCGCCTCAAACAAGGTGATATGGACCAATCCACCACCTTCGGCGAAGACCCGGCGTTCATGGCGCGCAGTTGGGTGGACAAGGGCGCGCGGCGTCTGCACCTGGTGGACTTGAATGGCGCTTTTGCGGGCCATCCGAAAAACGAGGTCGCAATCCGCAAGATATTGAAAGAGGTCGGCAGCGAGGTCGATGTGCAACTCGGCGGCGGCATCCGTGACCTCGACACCATTGAGCGCTACCTCGACGCCGGTTTACGCTACGTGATCATCGGTACGGCGGCCGTCAAAAACCCAGGCTTTCTGCAAGACGCCTGTACCGCTTTTGGTGGCCACATCATTGTCGGCCTGGACGCCCGTGACGGCAAAGTTGCGACTGACGGCTGGAGCAAGCTCACCCGCCACGACGTGGTGGACTTGGGCAAAAAGTTTGAAGATTACGGGGTTGAATCCATCATCTACACCGACATCGGCCGCGACGGCATGCTCAGCGGTATCAATATCGAGGCCACGGTCAAACTGGCCCAGGCCTTGTCGATTCCCGTGATCGCTTCCGGCGGACTGAGCAACCTGGCCGATATCGAGGCCCTGTGCGCGGTAGAGGACGATGGTGTCCAAGGCGTCATTTGCGGGCGCGCCATTTACACCGGCGACCTCGACTTCGCGGCCGGACAAGCCCGCGCTGACGAAATCAATGGCTGAAGGCGGCGCGCTGTGCCGCAGCGAGGCCCAGTACGGCCAGCCTGGCCAGCGCCTTACGTTGGCCGGTGGAGACACCGTGTGGGTGGCGTTGCAGGGTGCGCACGTGGTGTCTTGGCAGGCAGCGGGAAGCGAGCGCTTGTACCTAAGCCCACGCAACCAATGGGATGGTCACAGCTCCATCCGGGGTGGCATACCGGTGTGTTTCCCGCAATTCAACCAGCGCGGCACCCTGCCCAAGCACGGTTTTGCCCGCAACAGCGCCTGGGCGGTGGGCCAGGCTGTGGTGCAAGACGAGCACGTGCAGCAGGATTTCACGCTGACCTGGGGCGCCCAGACCCTTGCCCTGTGGCAACCGCGCTTTGAGGCGCGCTTGCGTGTGGCGCTGGCGCCGGGGGAATTGGTGGTGACGCTCACGGTCCACAACACCGACACCCGGCCCTTGCAGTTCACGGGTGCCTTGCACACATACCTGGCGGTGGCCGACATCGGGCAGACCCGTCTGCACGGGTTGGAAGGTCAGCCCGAGTGGGACGGGCTCACCGACCGTCACGCTAGCGGCTTCGGTGCACTGCAGTTTGAAGGCGAATTTGACCGCGTATATGGCGCCGCACCCGCTGCCTTGCACTTGCAGGATGGCGCCCAGCGCTTGGAAATCAGGCAAAGCACCAGCTGGGCGAACACCGTGGTCTGGAACCCCGGCCGCGAAAAGTGCGCTGCAATGGCCGATTTGCCGAATGACGGCTTTATGCATTTTTTGTGCGTGGAGGCTGCGCAGGTGTTTGCCCCGATCAGCGTAGCTCCGGCTGCCCATTGGCAAGGTTGGCAGCGGTATCAAGTGCTGGGGGACTGAAATATGCTGGCAAAACGCATCATTCCTTGCTTGGACGTGACGGGTGGCCGCGTCGTCAAAGGTGTGAACTTTGTCGAATTGCGCGACGCCGGCGACCCTGTGGAAATCGCCGCGCGTTACAACGAACAAGGCGCTGACGAACTTACTTTTCTGGACATCACGGCCACCAGCAACGCGCGCGATGTCATTTTGCACATCATCGAGGCGGTGGCTTCGCAGGTCTTTATTCCTCTCACCGTGGGCGGCGGGGTGCGTACGGTGGACGACGTGCGCCGTCTGCTCAATGCCGGGGCCGACAAGGTGAGCTTCAACTCGGCGGCGATTGCCAAGCCTCAGGTCATTGAGGACGCCTCGCTCAAATACGGCGCCCAATGCATCGTGGTGGCTATTGATGCCAAGCGCCGCGTCGGCGAGGCGCTGCAGCAGCGCGGCCCGGGCTGGGACGTGTTCAGCCACGGCGGGCGCCAAAACACCGGACTGGACGCCGTGGCCTGGGCTGCCGAGATGGCGCGACGGGGCGCGGGCGAAATCTTGCTCACCAGCATGGACCGCGACGGCACCAAGAGCGGCTTTGACCTGGAGTTGACCCGCGCGGTGGCCGACGCGGTACCGGTGCCGGTGATCGCCTCGGGCGGCGTGGGCACCCTGGACCATCTGGCGGACGGCGTGGGCATTGGTGGCGCTGACGCGGTGCTGGCGGCCAGCATTTTTCATTACGGCGAATTCACCGTGGGCCAGGCCAAAGCACGCATGGCCGCACGCGGAATTCCCGTGCGATTGGAGTGAGCATGAGTTGGCTGGACGAGGTTGAGTGGGATGCCCAGGGCCTGGTGCCCGCGATTGCGCAAGAGCAGGGCAGCAAAGACGTGCTGATGTTTGCCTGGATGAACCGCGAGGCGCTACAAAAGACCGCTGAACTGGGCCGCGCCGTGTATTTCAGCCGCTCGCGCAACCGGCTCTGGTTCAAGGGCGAAGAGTCCGGCCATGTGCAACTGGTGCATGAAATTCGCGTCGACTGCGACGCCGATGTGGTGTTGCTGACCGTCACCCAGCAAGGGCATACTCCTGGCATCGCCTGTCACACTGGGCGCCATAGCTGCTTTTTCAGTCTGTTGAAAGACGGCCAATGGCATTCAGTTGACCCGGTCCTGAAAAATCCCGATTCCATCTATAAGTGATTCCATGACTGCCCCCGCGCCCGCTTTGACAGATTCTTCCCAGGACGCCCTGGCGCGCCTGGCAGCCGTGATCGAAAGCCGAAAGGCGCCCAATGGCGGCGACCCGGCAGCGAGCTATGTGGCGCGCCTGCTGCACCAGGGCCCTGACGCGTTTCTGAAGAAGATCGGCGAAGAGGCCACCGAGGTGGTGATGGCGGCCAAGGATGCCGACCACGGGGGCGACAAAGGAAAAATTGTCAACGAACTTGCCGATTTGTGGTTCCATTGTCTGATCGCCCTGGCCCACTACGACCTGAGCCCAAGCGATGTAATCTCCGAACTCGAGCGCCGGGCCGGCACCAGCGGCATTGAGGAAAAGGCGCTACGTAAGGCGATACTGCGCGACGCTCAGGGCGGCTAAGGGCCGAGTTCTTTATTTCTGATTGACTTTTTTTGCCTGTGCCATGACCGACCACCGCCCTGAACACGACCCCAATTGCCTGTTTTGCAAAATTGTCTCCAAGCAGGTTCCTTCGCGCACGGTTTACGAGGACGAAGAGTTCTACGCTTTTCACGACATTTCGCCTTGGGCCCCGGTGCATTTCTTGCTGATTCCCAAGGCCCATATTGCGTCAATGGCGCAGGTGACGCAGGCGCAGGCTGCTCTGATGGGGCGCATGATGACCCTAGTTCCTGTGCTGGCATTGCAGGCAGGCTGCAAGCCTTATCCCGAGGGCGGTTTTCGCCTAGTGACCAATACGGGAGCCGAGGGCGGCCAAGAAGTGCGTCATCTCCATTTCCACGTTATGGGCGGCCCGCGACCTTGGTTGCGTGGTTAAACTCCCGACTCGGCGCTGGCTACGTGGGTGGCGACTAGAATTGCAGTACTTCAAAGGAGAACCGTATGGGATTGTCAACAACGCATCTGATTATATTTTTGGTCATCATCGTGGTGATTTTTGGCACTAAAAAGCTTCGCAATATTGGCGGCGACTTGGGGGGCGCCGTGAAGGGCTTTAAGGACGGCATGAAAGACGGCGGTGACAAAGCAGCTGACCCTGCAGCGCCCGCACAACAAGTCGCAGCCAACTCCACCGTTGCCAAAGAGACCATTGACGTGGAAGCGAAGGCCAAGCACTGAATGGTTTGGCTGGAGCGGTGCAACCTTGAAATGGCCCTAAGTGTTTGACATTGGTATCACCAAGCTTGCGATCGTGGGCGGCATAGCGCTGATCGTAATTGGTCCGGAGAAGCTTCCTGGCCTTGCCAGGACGGTTGGCACGCTCATCGGTCGCGCGCGCCGATACGTGGCTGACGTCAAGGCTGAAGTCAACCGCTCGGTGGATCTTGACAGCTTGAAAAAGATGAAGGAGGAGATGGAAGCGGCTACCCGTGCTGCCGAAAGCTCGCTGCAAACCGCCGTCAAGGACATTGAAAACAACTGGGCCCAGGAGCTGCTACCCGAAGCCGGGAGCGAGCAGTTGCCGTATTACTCCATGGCACGGCCCGTGAAAAAACGCTGGCGCGCGAAAATCAGCGCCACCCCCCTTTGGTACAAGGCCCGTTCTGGAACCCGTATGAAGGCCTTATCCGGTGCCGCGCGAGTGGCCCGGTTTCGCGTACCCCAAAGCCATTCATGAACGATTCCGGCTCTAAAACCGACGAACTCGCTGGCACTGAGCAGCCTTTTGTACAGCACCTGTTTGAGTTGCGCGACCGTTTGTTGCGGGCGGTTTATGGCATCGCGGGGGTGTTTTTGATCCTGGTAATTTACCCAGGACCATCAAAACTATACGACTACCTGGCAATGCCTTTGGTAAGGGCCTTGCCCGAGGGGTCCAAAATGATTGCCGTGGGTGTAGTTTCACCGTTTTTGGTGCCCATCAAGGTCTCGGTGATGGCGGCGATTGCCGTCGCGTTGCCTTGGATTCTCTACCAGATGTGGGCATTTGTCGCTCCGGGGTTGTACAAGCACGAGAAGAAGCTGGTTATGCCCCTGGTGGCTGCCAGCACCATATTGTTTTATGCCGGCGCGGCTTTTTGCTACTTTTTTGTGTTTGGCCAGGCTTTCCCGGCGATCCAAAAGATGGCACCTGCCTCGGTGGCGGTGAGTCCTGATATTGAAGCCTATTTGGACTTCGTTATCACGATGTTTATCGCGTTTGGCGTGGCCTTCGAGGTGCCCATTGTGGTCGTCATTCTCGCGCGTATGCGTGTTGTCACGGTGGCCCAGCTTAAGAACTTTCGGACCTACTTTATTGTTGCCGCCGCCGCGGTGGCGGGCTTGGTAACACCGCCGGACCCGGTTTCCATGCTGGCTCTGCTAGTGCCGATGTGCATCTTGTACGAGGTTGGAATCTGGGCAGCCCAAATTTTCATTCGCCACACCCAGCCTCCGCCAGAGGAAGTTCCAAGCGCTGATCCTGCGGGACCGGGCACCTCACCCTGACCGGTACGCCTCTTTTTAGATGAACTGTTGCTTCAGCGCAGAGGTCTTGATGGCTTAGGGCGCGTGCCCGGTGTCACTCTCATTTGCAGCGCCTCGCTTTTCCGCTCGAGCGCGAACGCGGTGGCTACACCGGGCTTGAGAGCGGCCACCTTACTGAGCAACTGCGCCACGTCGTCAACCGGTACCCCGCCAATGGCCACGATCACGTCGCCTGGTGCCATACCGGCCAGGGCCGCAGGACCGCCCTGCAGCACTCCGGTCACGATGACGCCCGAATGCGCCCGGATCCCAAAAGCCTCGCTGAGTTCGGGAGACAGGTCGTTTGGCTCCACGCCAATCCAGCCTCGCGTGACCTGACCATCCCGAACAATGCTCTCCAGCACCTGTTTGGCTGTGGACACGGGTATGGCAAAGCCAATGCCCAAGCTGCCCCCCGAGCGCGAATAAATCGCCGTATTGATGCCCAGCAAGTTGCCATTGCTGTCCACCAAAGCGCCGCCCGAATTGCCTGGGTTTATGGCAGCGTCGGTTTGAATAAAGTTTTCGAAGGTGTTGATGCCCATTTGGTTGCGCCCCAGAGCGCTGACGATGCCGCCGGTCACGGTTTGCCCCACGCCAAACGGGTTGCCGATGGCCAGCACCTGATCACCTACTTGCGCCGTGTCAGAGTCACCTAGCACCATCACGGGGAGTGCATCGAGCTCGATTTTGAGGACCGCCAGGTCGCTGTCGGGGTCGGTGCCCACCACTTTGGCGCGGGCGCGGCGCCTGTCGTTTAGCACCACTTCAATCGTGTCTGCGCCTTCGACCACATGGTTGTTGGTCAAGATGTACCCTTTGGGGCTAACGATGACGCCACTACCCATACCCCCCGACGGCTCTGTGTCCGGGTGCGCTTCGGGCGCGCCGAAGAAAAAACGATTCCAGGGGTCCACGGAACCCGGTGAAACTGGTCTGGTTTTTCCGGTGTTGATACTCACCACCGCATCGGCCGCTTTGCGTGCTGCCAGTCGAAAGCTGGCCACGGGGACATCCTGGCTGCGCAAACCTGGCGCCTGGCTCAGCGCCAAGGCGCTGCCATCATGGGACTCCCACCAGACTGGCTTGAGCGTTAAAACCACAAAATATGCGGCCAGCAAGACGGTGGTACTTTGGGAAAACAAAAGCCAAAAACGCTTCATTGACACTTCTTCCACAACACAGCGACCGGTTTGGCGCCACCCCGCAAATTGTAGGGCGCAAGCGAATTTTCTAGACTCGGTAAGGGCTCGGGCTCCTTTCCTTGCCTGCGGCGAGGTTCGGGGCAGTCGATAATCGTTGGGCGCGGGGGCCTCTGTCGCCGATGTCTGCGTTTGCCACCGCCACAGCCTTAGTCACCTGACCTTCGTAACCGAGCTGCGTCCATGCCTCATCACCTTGAATTGCTCCACGCATTTGACGCGCTGCTAGAGCCCGATCGCTTCAAAGACTACTGTCCCAACGGCTTGCAGGTCGAAGGCCGACGCCCGATTCGAAAAATCGCCTCGGGTGTGACGGCCAGCCTGGCACTTATTGATGCGGCCATTGCGCACGACGCCGATGCCATCGTGGTGCACCACGGTCTGTTTTGGCGCGGCCATGACGGACGCGTCAGCGGCTGGTTGCGCCAACGGCTGGTCCGGTTGTTAGCCCACGATGTGCATTTGTTTGCTTACCACCTGCCGCTCGACGCGCATGAGACGCTGGGCAACAACGCCCAGTTAGGGCAGCGTTTGGGGTTTGTCGCGCAGGGGCGCTTTGGCGATCAGCAACTCGGTTGGCTGGGAGCGCCTGGCGCACACAGTCTCCGCGATGCGCGCGCGCTGGCTGACCATGTGCAGTCGGTGCTAGGGCGCGCTGTGGTGCTGGTGCAAGCCAATGACAGCCCGGTGCGGCGCGTCGGCTGGTGCACCGGCGGTGCACAGGGGTATTTTGAAGCAGCCATCGCCGCCGGTGTGGATGCTTTTATCACGGGAGAGATCTCTGAGCCCCAGGCGCATTACGCACGCGAATGCGGTGTGAGCTTTATTGCCTGCGGCCACCATGCTAGCGAGCGCTATGGCGCACCGGCTTTAGCGCAGTACGTTGCCGACCAGCTGGGGTTGTCCCATGAATATTTGGATATTGATAACCCCGCGTAACGGCGCGCCTTTTGCCGAAGTTCTGCTTCCCGATTTCCATGAATAATCTTGCTCCTGAATCGATCTCCGCTGGTACCAAACCCATCGCAATTACCCTGGGGGACGCTGCGGGCATTGGCCCCGAGATCATTGCCAAGGCCTTTGTCGGCGATCCCGCGCTCCTGCGCAATTGCTTTGTTGCAGGCGATGTGGCCACCATGCGCCAGGCGTTGAGCCTTATTGCGTCGGAAGACGCGGTGCCCTGGCCCGTAGCACAGATCACGCATCCGGAACAGGCGTGTGCGATCCCGCCCCGGTGCCTGGCGGTATTGCAAGTGGGCGCGCCCTTACCGCCGGTTGCGGTGGGGCAGGTAAGTGCCCTGGCCGGAGAGTTTGCCGGGCGCTGTGTGGCCTGGGCTGCAAACAGCGCCCTGCGCGGTGAGGTAGCAGCCGTGGTTACAGCACCTTTACACAAAGAAGCCCTGGGAGCCGCTGGCGCACCCTACAACCGCTACCCGGGCCACACAGAAATGCTGCAAGACATTGCAGCCACCCATCTGGGATTGCCAGTGTCGGCGTTGCCGGTGCGCATGATGCTGGCCAACGGCGAGTTGCGCACGGTGCTGGTGAGCATTCACCTTTCTCTGCACCGCGCCATCGAAGCCGTGGGTTTCGAGCAGGTGCTGCAAACCATTGTGATGACCCACCATGCCCTGCGTGTTCCCTTGGGCCGCGTACCGCGCATCGCGGTGGCTGGCTTGAACCCGCACGCCGGGGAGGGCGGCTTGTTTGGCGATGAGGAACGCAACACCATCGCTCCCGCCGTTGCTGCGGCCAGGGCCCAGGGATGTGACGCCAGCGGGCCTTGGGCGCCAGACACGGTTTTCATGCGCGCGCGTGCAAAGCCTGGCGAACCCGGTGAATTTGACGCCGTGGTCGCCATGTACCACGACCAGGGCCTGATCCCTGTGAAATATCTGGGCGTCGAAAACGGCGTCAATATGACACTGGGCCTGCCCTTTGTGCGCACCAGTCCCGACCACGGCACCGCCTTTGACATTGCAGGTTCCGGTGTCGCCGACCCCTCGAGCCTGCTGGCTGCAATTCGCATGGCCCGGCAATGGGTAGTTTGATGGCCTCAATTCGGCCCGCTGCACTCACCTAGCAGCTGTTTTTGGGTCAGCTACAATCCCGCAGCTTCATTTATAGTGACTTTAACTGAGGATTCTCATGAGCGACACCCTCGTCGGCAACAAGCCGAACGACCCCAGTAAGCGCACTTGGATCATTGCTTCCACGTGCGTTGGCATCGCGGGCGCTGCTGCAACCGCAGTGCCTTTCGTCAGTACTTTTCAGCCCTCCGAGCGCGCCAAAGCCGCCGGTGCCGCCGTTGAGGTGGATATTTCCGCCCTCAAGCCGGGCGAGAAGATTACCGTTGAATGGCGTGGAAAACCAGTGTGGATCGTTCGGCGCACTCCCGAGCAACTCGCGGTGCTGGGTTCGCTTACGGGCGAACTGGCCGATCCGGACTCCAAGCGCAAGCCAGACGAGCTCACGCCGGCTTACGCTCGCAACGAAGGCCGTTCTATCAAGTCCGAATTTTTGGTGGCTGTCGGCATTTGCACCCACCTGGGTTGCTCGCCATCGGACAAATTCCAGACCGGTGCCCAACCCTCGCTTCCAGATAACTGGCAAGGTGGCTTTTTTTGCCCCTGCCACGGTTCAACTTTCGACATGGCCGGGCGCGTCTTTAAGAACAAGCCCGCGCCGGACAACCTGGAAGTCCCACCCCATATGTACCTCTCCGACAGCCGTTTGCTGATCGGCGAAGACACCAAAGCCTGAAGCGGAGCACACCATGGCTGAAATGAAAGAAATTTCCCCTAACGCGCCTGCCGGCGCCAAGTTGCTCAACTGGGTGGACAACCGTTTCCCCCTCAGCAAGCTCTACAACGATCACTTGGGAGCGTATTACGCACCCAAGAACTTCAACATCTTCTACATCTTCGGCGCGCTGTCGATGTTGGTTTTGGTGATTCAGATCGTGACCGGAATATTTTTAGTGATGCATTACAAGCCCGACGCCGCGCTGGCGTTTGGGTCGGTTGAGTACATCATGCGCGACGTGCCATGGGGCTGGTTGATCCGGTACATGCACTCTACGGGTGCATCAGCCTTCTTCGTCGTGGTGTACCTGCACATGTTCCGCGGGCTGATTTATGGTAGCTACCGCAAGCCCCGCGAGCTGGTCTGGCTGTTCGGTTGCGGGATTTTCCTGTGCCTTATGGCTGAGGCCTTCATGGGCTACTTGCTGCCCTGGGGTCAAATGAGCTACTGGGGCGCGCAAGTGATCGTGAACCTATTTGCTGCAGTGCCCTTTGTCGGCCCGGACCTGGCTTTACTGATTCGCGGAGACTACGTGGTGGGCGACGCTACGCTGAACCGCTTCTTCAGCTTCCACGTCATAGCCGTGCCGCTGGTGCTGCTGGGCCTGGTGGTTGCGCACTTGCTGGCGCTGCACGATGTCGGCTCCAACAACCCCGACGGCGTGGAAATCAAGGGCCCGGATGCACCGCGCGATGCGGCCGGTCACCCGCTGGATGGCATTCCCTTTCACCCCTACTACAC
>Ga0164294_10006345_pt1 | contig 10127 bp, 8 predicted proteins | sample GEODES005metaG_FD_111479 | JGI IMG/M metagenome (GOLD analysis project Ga0164294, IMG submission 111479) | Oligotrophic lake water microbial communities from Sparkling Lake, Wisconsin, USA - GEODES005 metaG | ecosystem: Environmental > Aquatic > Freshwater > Lake | place: USA: Sparkling Lake...
ATATTCAACAATCAATTCTTTGTGGCGGTGAGTTCGGCAGATCATCTGCGACATTTGCGTGATCTTGGATACCAAACTTTTGGTCGATGTATAGATGAGAGTTATGATTCCGTCATCAACAATCAAGATCGATTTGAGGCTGTGCTGGATCTTACCAAGTTGTTAGTCAAGTCCGGGCAGGAGCATTTACATGGGCTGTATCAAGATCTTGCACCCGAGATACATCACAATGCTCAAGTGTTCCAAGCCGGCATGGCTCATAGATTACAAGCCGTTGTAGATCGTATTAACTACAGACCTTGACTCCGTAGCACCTTTGGAATCGGTCGGCATCCGCACGATCGTTCACCATGGGTTCGCCACGTATGTTGAGACTGGTATTCAACAGCATAGGGCATCCGGTCATCACATACCACTTTTCTAACAGTTCTCGTATACCAGATCCATCTCTAGGCACAGTCTGCACTCTGCTGGTGCCATCCACATGCACGATAGCAGGAAACTGATCCGGATTGCGACAGTCGGCCACAACCTGCATGTATGGGCTGGTATCGAAGTTGGGCGGCATATGAAAGTATTCTGCTGCGTATTCTTCCAGAATCACAGGTGCAAACGGCCGGAACTTTTGTCTGCGTTTGATCTCATTCACACGGTTCTTGATCGAATGTCCTCGTGGATCTGCTAGTAGACTACGATTGCCCAGGGCTCTTGGACCAAACTCTGCACGGCCTGATGCCACACCCACGATCTTGTCTGTCACAAGATGATCCAAAATCTCGTTTACCGGGTAAGCACCGGGTATATTATGCCCCAGAAAAGCGTCTCGCCAATTAACACGGCCACCATGAGCCAAACAACCAGCACCGAGACTATTGCCAGCATCCCCCGGATTAGGCATGATCCAAATTTTTTCATAGTATTGTCCTAAGAATCTATTGGCCAGGCAGTTCAATGCCACACCACCTCCGTATACTAGATTACGGCTGCGCCCATGCTCTCTGGCTTTTTGTAGAACATCTCGGATCATGCTTTCCACTAGAAATTGTGCTGTGCTGGCAATGTTTGCAGGGTCAGCATGAGGCAAGAAATCATCGTCTACACCAATGTGTAGATTCTTTTTAAAGTGTAATCCTTTTGATAGATCTAGCAATTGCTTGCGTATCTCGTCAAGATACACAGGTTCGCCATATGCTGCCATGCCCATGAGTATGTATTCTTCATCCATGGGTTTGAGTCCCACACGAGCAGTCATGGCCGAATAGAACAAGCCGATCGAATCGGGATATCGCAGGCTCCACACTTTCTTGTACTTCGCACGACCGTTTTCGTACCAAGCATCCCAGATGGTCACAGTATCAAACTCACCGATAGCATCTATCACTACAACTGTGGCATCTTCAAATGAGCTGGTCTGGAATCCACCTGCTGCATGACACAGGTGATGACCGTGAGTGTGTACACGAGGTCGTCCCATGATGTTGTATGAAGAACCAAGCAGTCGGTCCCAACTAGGCCAACGGAATCCCTCGCCACTGCGTAGTTGTCGCATGGCTTTGATCCACGGACGTTCATAATAGTGAAACTCTAAGCTAGATGAATCTGTGTGCTTCAATGCATCTATCATGATATCTTCACAGAGATCTCGGTCGTGCTTTCGTTTGCTGTAGCGTTCGCTGTGAGCAGCAAACAAGATGTCCCCGGCTTGATTTACCACACTAACGGCGGCATCATGGAATCCAGCCGATATACCTATGTAGTTCATTTGTAGATGAATGGGTCGCGTTTGCGTAGTTCTCGCAGTTTTTTGCGATAGCGAATCTCTAGGGTGATCTTTGCCCATAATCTCTTGATCCAATTCATAGCATGCTCCTTATTTGTTGTTGCTGGTAGTCCGAGTCGCTCCACCGATATTCATATGTAGCCTCAATGTTGCCAATTCTTATTTTATAAACATCAAGATGTTGGGATAACTGTGACCAGATGTCACGGTAATCAGTGGTGCCAAAACTACGCACAAGATCCACCTGTGCCACTTGAGGATGTCCGATGGTGAGTGATTTATCTTCAGGATCAAATCCGTTTGCCACAAGCCATGTTCTAAATTCGCCCAACGCCTTGATCTGCCACGGAAACGCACCTGGATCTTTTGCCCACTCGATGTCAAAATCCCCTGCTGCCTCGGTCTGTGATTTCAAGCTGCTGGTTACTAATTCACCCACTCGGCTGTCGCGACCCTCATCATTAAATACTTCCCAATGATGTTTGCCCACTGCTTTATTCACACCCACATATACCCCACCCATTTTTCGATTGATAGTATCTACGCCAAACAGTTCGTAATCTTCAGCTTCTAATGCGAATCTTGGTGCTTGCAACCAACACATCAATTGAGATGGTCTACGCCATTCAGGTGCAGTATGCAACTTGCGTATGCTCAGGGCTAGGCTTTCATATTCATGACACAGCAGGTTCAATTGGTGTATGTGCCAACGCACCACATCTGAGGCCTGGCTATAGTACATGCTCATTGCACCAGATGTGCCTTGCAAGTCTTCAAAGTATCTATGTAACTGATTCATGCGACTGCGATCAAGACGGTGATCTTCTAATATGGTGTTTTGTGTGGCAAAGTGGTCATTGATCACATAGCCCAGTTTAGCAGAATTAATCGACGTGATGCTGCGATTGATTTCCCCGCAGATGTATTCTAGAGATCGGTCCCCTTCGGCCCAGCCTAGCCAACAGTAGTTTTTTTCTAGATGATAGTTGTGTTCAACCAAGTGAGTTAACGCTGCTGTCCATTTTCGTGAGAGGCTGTTGTCGTCTACATTGATGTAGACGGTCAGCACTTGGTTGTGTTTACCACGTAGATCTATCTCAATTGAAGTTAGCAATTTCCATCCACCATTTTAGTACCGCAGGCCTGGCCGACAGGATATCGGTCATGGTCACAGATTGTGTTCTTATCTGTTCTAATTGTAACACACGAGCACGGCCTTGAGCAAGACTTTGTTGGTAAGAGTCTGGCCATTGTTCTTCGAATGTGGGGCGATTTTTTAACTGCGTCAAGACATCTCGCATGGCCCCGTGTGTGTCTGCTATCAATTCATCCAGCCAAGGTTCCAGCAGATGTCTGGGTAAGGCTAACGGGCTTATTATGATATCCGGTGAGAATGAGAAGATTACCTTGGCCAAGACATCTACACCGAATTGTCTAGCAAGTTCTGTAATTCTGCCAACTTCGAACATTCCGGGCAGAGTGAGCGTAAAGTCAATTCTGACTTGACGTGGGTGACGTTGGATCGCAACTGCCCTACCAAAGTTTTCAAGCCATTGATCATAGTCAAGGCCTGTTCTAATGTATTCTCCAATTGCGCCCGTGCCGTCGAGACTTGCACATATCTGCCAATCGCGTAGCCCAGGGAGAATGTCGCGATAGAGATTGATGCCACGATACTCCACCCTGGACAAGTTTGTGTTATATCTAGCATATACTCTTGGCCCATCCCCTAGTTCTATTATGCGTTGCATGTAGCGCCAATGCTGTTCATACATCAAGGGCTCACCGCCCACCCAGTACACTTCTTCTACTCTGTGCTGTTCCACAGCATCTGAAAATTCCTGCTCAATTTGACTGTCCTGGAATTGAGAGATCTGCTCACGTACTTCTGGTCGCATCCAGTTGTTTTTGGGATTGCTCCAGTTCACCATCTCATGTGTCTTTTGCTCTGACTCCCAACTGCTGCTCAACATGTCTCCACATGTTCTGCACTTGAAATTGCATAGGTTGCTGAATCTATAATCCCAACTGACCGGTTGCATCGTGGTATAGCCGTCGGCATCAGTTTGTTCTAAAATTGCTGGGTATTTATGTTGAAAAAGACGATCAAAGTATGTGCGATATACGTCAGTGTTTAGCAGCTGATCATTACATACTTCGCATTCGGGCAGGCGTTCACCGGCCATCATACGACGACGAACTGACTTCATGTGCTCACTGTTCCAGTGCTGTTCTAGTGTGATAGGCATGTAAGTTCCTGTGCCCGATTTGGTATCAATGTATTGTTCAAAGTTCTGTGCAGGTTCCCTTGACGCACAGCACATGCGTCTTTCAGTCTGTGGAGAGAGATAAGTGTGAGTCCACGGTGCCAAACAGAGAGATTCAGGCTTCTGCATGTTCTAACAACGGTTCAATGATCTCGGTGATAATGCGAGATTCCACCAGTGTCTGATTAAAGAAGTGGTCATGATTGTGTCGTAGTCGACGTTGAGTTTCCTGATCATAAGGTTCTTCTTTAAAATGGTCAATATTTTTTATAATGGCATCTAGTCTGGCATCAAAGTCCTGGATGCTGTCGTAGGATTCATCAAACATGTTGTCGTAAGTTTCAAATCCCATATTTTTTAACAATTTCAATACACCCTGTTGCCCAACGACCAAGAAAGGATGATAGTACGCACATGCTTTGAATACTTTTTCGGTCATCCATGGTGAATTACCATGTTGTAGTGTTTCTATAACTAAACTAAAATATGTGTCATCGTACCAGTCAGGATTAAAAAATCTTTGATAATGATTGTATGAAGAAGGCACATCTCCGGGCAGTTCTTTATTTTTATAACTCCATAAAAAATTGTCAAGTCTTGAGCCTAATGCATTAACAATCTGATCTCTTATTTTGCTTTGTCGTCTGATGGGTGCAAAACCCATTTTAGAATATCGTTTGTTCGGTTGACACTCGTGATATCCTATATCACGCCACCATAGACTTTCATTGTACCAGAACCAACTAGAATTTTCTAACCAATAATAGTCAGTTCTATTTGTTGGTACTTCCCAGAGATTGTCTACTATGACTTTGTGCCCTTGGTCTCGCAATTGTTTACTGTATTCGTCGTCGGCATTCATCCACCATACTGCAAACACGGTACCCGATCGATCATAGATTGTGTCTGGATCGTATAGAGAGATATCAAAGTATCTACCCCAGAATTCTTCAAGATAACAAGAAGTAAAACTAGTAAACTCATTGGGTCTGAGTACAAGTTTATTTTTCATAATCAAGTATCTGTGCTAATTCAGGTGCTGTCTTTTTCAGGTCCTGATTCCACAGGTTTCGTTGCATGCTGATAATTTCCCTTCTGCCACTGAAGATTTGCTCCAACTTTCTTCTACATGAGTAAACCACTCAATCGCATGTTCTATACCATATTCTATAGCATTATTTTCTTTGATCATTGGTCTCATCTGATGATTTACAAGTCTAGTATCATCTGTTTGCGGAGAAAATCCTAACCAACAACAAGGATATACATTGCCGTCGGACGCGATATAGATCTGCCTGTTTTCTTGTGCTTGGCATTTTATTGGATAACTTTCTTCATGATATTCTACATTCAAACGTGCATCTCGTTGACTGCGTTGTTGCCATAGAACATCAAAATCTGTTGATCCTTGATAATCGCCAACCACATGGCTTAAACGTCGATCTGCGGAGAAAACCGGAAATGTATTACGAGCATTTGGGGGTTCCTGAATGACCCGAAACTGCTTGAATCCAAGTTGTTGAGACATCGTCCGGCATTGTTCAATTTGATGTTTGTTATGATCGAATACTATCATGGTCCAGGTCGCATTCCCTCCTGCTGCAATAAATTTTTTAGCGTTGTTGATGATCATATCAAAATCAGTGTTTTGCCGATACAAGTGATGTGTATCTCTAAGACCGTCAAGTCTGAATACTACCCTTACAGGAAGTTTTCCTAAACCGGCCCATATTTTAGGTTGCGCCGATCCAGTAGTACTGACTTCTATATTTAATCTATTATTTTCTTGGTAAAAATAGTCAATGATTCCTAATGCGTCTCGAGCTGTGACAAAATCTCCATAGTTACCATTGATCAATATGTTATCCAGTTGTTTCAGAAATTCCACTGGAAATATTTTTTTAATCTGATCTAATCTTAAATCACACACAGGATAATTGTCAATCACATCTACACCGTAGAAGTTACGAGGGCATGCCGGACACATAGCATTGCAACGAGAACTGATCTCAAGATGCACACTTTTTATTTGATTGTATTTGATCATGTTTCTATGTAATTTATCAAAGGTTCAATAATCTCAGTGACGATTCGAGATTCTACTAGAGTCTGATTAAAGAAATGAGCATGATTGTGTTGTAGTTTGCCCATGGTGATTGAGTCATATGGTTGCGGATCAAAATTGTCAATGGCGTTGATCACCGCGTCAAATCTCTGATCAAAGTTTACTATATCATCATATGATTCATCAAATAAATTTTCATAAGTTTCAAATCCCAGTTGATGAAGTCTGGTCAATGTGTGTAGTTGGCCAATCGCCACAAAAGGATGATAGTACGCAAGTGGTTTGAATATTTTTTCTGATATCAGATCACACTTGCCTTCTTGCCAAGTTTCTACCACTGTGCTAAAATAAGTATCGTCATACCACCCAGGATTAAAAAATCGTTGATATCCGTCGATATCCCATGATATATCACCGGGCAGTGCCTGACCTTGGTAACTCCACACAAAATTATCAAGTCTTGTTCCCATTTTATCAACAATATGATCTCTTATCTTGCTCTGCCGTCTAATAGGCATCAATGACAATTTAGAATAGTTCTTGTTTGGTTGATATTGGTCATAGCCGAGATAACGCCACAATACACTTTCATTGTACCAACACCAATTTGGATTCAGAATAAGATAATAATCGGTCACATCGATTGGTGGTTCCATGAGATTATCCACTATCACACGGTATCCTTGATCTCGTAGTCGTTGACTGTATTCATCGTTGGCCTGAGGCCAATTTACAGCAAACAATGTATTGTGTCGATCATATGTTTTATCAGCATCATAATGACTTATATCAAAATATCTATTCCAAACAGATATTAAATAATGCGAAGTGAAGCTAGTGAATTCACCAGCGCGAAGAATAAGTTTATTTTTCATATTTAATTATATGTGCCAATTCAATGGCCACCTTTCGAAGATCCTGTTGTCGTCGTCGATCTAACTTTTGTATCTGTTGTCGTGTTTCTTCTCCATCTGACGATTCGCCATGATTCATGAAGTCAATGATGCGACTGAATTCTTCTTGAAATTGTTCAGGTATATTGCAGTTTGCTAGATAGTCAGCAATCTGTTCTTTAGCGGAGTTTGGAAGTCTCGAGATTGAAAAATACCAGGCGTCATGCATCATGTTCCAGTAAACAAAATCAAAATCCTGTAATGCTATCCACAATGCCACTTCATCAAGATATCTCACATTAAATACATTCACTGTGGTGCAACATTGTAACTGCAAGTTAGGCATACTTTCACGCATGATCCTAAAACGGTTGATGTTTTCTTTAACAGTACCCCAGGAAGCGTTCGAGCGTTGATATTCAAATCGTGCTCCAATGTCATCTACACTAAATGCTATTTCTACAGTTTTGAAGTGTTTCCATATCTCTGGACCGCGATCAGGAAACAATGTGCCGTTTGTATTGTAGTGAATCTCAACTTGGCCGGCAATACCACGATCCACTATGCCTTGTAACATATCAAAATGCTGGTCGATCATGAATGGCTCTCCGCCAGTGAATTCAATGTACCGTATGTCAGACAACACTGAATCAATTTGAGACCAGAATTGTGTGTTTTCCTTGGGCCACGCACCGGCACGTAACATTTGATAAGCATGGCTGGTTTTTTGTTCTTCGCGCGGCAACCAGGAAATCTCTTCACTTGCAAACTGCGAGCTGGACCAAGAACCGCATATCCTACATTTGAGATTGCAGATGTTGCCTAGTTTAAGGTCCAAGAACATCAAAGGCTTGGCATCCGTGCTCCATTGATCGTCCTTGAGAGTGTGTTTAAGCCGATCCAGTGTGTGCATACGTTTGCTAGTACGGCCCGATCTTTCTTCATTCCAACACTTGCGGCAAGTTTGTGGTTTTTGTCCTGCTAGAAATCCTTCACGTAGCTGTCGCATGTGATTGCTATTTTGTATATCAGCAAAGTCGGCAGTGGTTAATTCAAATTTATTTCCGTTGTTGTCTAAGATTTCATCATCGGCTAGACAACATGGTCTCAGGGTGCCTATTGGACTGGCTTCTAAGCTGATCCAGGGCAATACACAAAATTTATCATGTGGTATTTTCATTTTAATGCCACAAGTTCGGGTATTATATCGCTGATATTTTCTGACCGTATGATATCTAGTTCATGAGTCTTGCGCCAAAAGGTGTCAATGAGATGTGTGTTATCTGTTGCCATCATGAAATTGACAGCTGACTCGAATCCTGTTGTAGCTCGATTTAGATTATCTTTAGTTCTTAACCATTCTAAATGTTCTTGATATTTGATACAAAGTCGTTGTTTATATTTCATCGGAGCGATGTCAATTCGATAATGTTCCGGATCTTGCAATATGTTTACGTTGAGATCTTGAGGTTTTATAAATCCACGGTCTGCCCAGTCTCGGTGGAAGTCAGGTAAATGCCACGCATTCATTATGCTAAGAGTGGGCGAGATATAGAAGTCCACTTGCGGGCATACCTGCAACATTTCAATCCTATTCTGCTCAACTTGTTTCCAATCTGTGCCCTTACGTATGTATTCGGCATGTTGTCCTGATCCATCAAGACTGGCGCCTACTGCTACACTATCAAACAGTTTCCAATATTCAAACACACTTTTACCTTTAAGATCTGTGTGGGTGAAGTTTGTGTTGTATATCAGTCTGACGTCGAATCGTTCTCGACGAACAAGTTCGTCTAATATCTGATAGTGTTCTTCCATTAACAATGGTTCACCGCCGGCAAAATATATTTGTTCAACATAATCAATATGCGGCAGCAACTGTTCCCACACATCAGTCTCTGTGCGCCCTGCATAGTTTAATACCTTGTGTGTGTTTTTCCAATCGCCCCCGGCTAATTTAGCTTGGTCTTGATACCATTGGCTAGAGAATATGTGACCGCAACTACGGCATTTGAGATTGCAGAGATTTGAAAAACGTATATCCCAGTAGGTCATCTCAAACGGATTTTCTTTTAATTTGTGTATCTGGTGCCCATGATGTTTGTTTGCACTTTTACGTCCCGAGAAAAATCCGGATTGTTCTTGTTCATAACAACGGCCACAAGCAGCATTGGGTGTTTCACTCAACATGTCTGCACGTAGTTGTTGCATGGGTCGATCTTGCCATATCTCTTTTAAAGTATTGGATCTGCAATTACCTACTGGATATTTCATTTCAGCATGACAACAAGGATACGCTTCACCGGTAGGATAGGCATGAAGATGTATCCATGGATAAATGCAAAAAGTCTTGGACTCTGAGAGCAAAAATTGTTCGCGGTCCGACAGTTCGGTTTCACGAACTAGATCACTGCTGTTGTATTTGTATTGATTCATACCAAGGTTTAAGTGCAGGAAATGCCAGATCAAAGCATTTGCCTCGACGCTGATCATATTGTGTGTAGAACCGCTTGAAGTCATTCAGCAACCGAGGCCGGTCAAATGCTTCTGAATGCGGAGTCTTTACTATGTCCAGGTAGTCGATCAAGCGTTGCACATGATTGACTTCGTGCTCATGCAAGAATTCACTATTCCACCAAGCGTCGAGCCAGACTTCTAACCGATTCCGAAATACTGTTCGTAGCTCGTCGGGCAACACCAAGGGTGATTGGAAGCTGGGGAATCTCAAGATGTTCAAGGTAAAACTCACAGCATCGCGTCCGTATTTTATTTTCCAGTTCATTATGCATTCCAAGAACTGATCCAGTGAATACAGACACAATGCATTGATGGTGTTCATGATGTGTATGCCACGGAACTTTCTGGAATCAAGAAGTCGTTCTACGTTGTTGGCCCAGTCATCCCACACCAGTCCATCTCTGATGTATTCAGCCTGCAAGCCTACACTTTCGTTGGATGTGTAAAGATCAATCTCCAAGCCGTTAATGCTATCAAGCAATCGATCCAGATCCACTGCTGTGCCCAAGTTTGAATTGATGGCCAGTCGTGTTTGGCTGCGGCCTGGATTGTGTTTGAACCAGTCAATCAGTTTCCATGTTTCGCCCGACATTAACGGTTCGCCG
>Ga0164294_10006348_pt1 | contig 10127 bp, 3 predicted proteins | sample GEODES005metaG_FD_111479 | JGI IMG/M metagenome (GOLD analysis project Ga0164294, IMG submission 111479) | Oligotrophic lake water microbial communities from Sparkling Lake, Wisconsin, USA - GEODES005 metaG | ecosystem: Environmental > Aquatic > Freshwater > Lake | place: USA: Sparkling Lake...
CCGGACCCAACGCCAGCGCGCCATCCAGGGTGGTGGCCGCCCCCGCACAGTCCTTCAGGCGGACTTGCTCCAAAGCCTGGGCGCGAGCCACCGCGAGATCGGTGGACAACGGGGCGGGCTCTGCCGCAAGCGCGACAGACGCGACGAGAAAGGAGGCGAGCCAAGCGACGAGGGTGCGGGGGGTCATGGAAAGGCGCTCGGACAGGTGCGGGCCTACACCGAACACGGGCCCAGGTTTCACGGTGCCGCCTCCTTTCACAGGAGAACTCCTCGGAGTGCAATCGCAGTACGAGACGTGTGCCGCCCGCCCACCCCGACCACGCGGCGAGGCGCCGCCCGCTCACCCGCCGCGCGCGACCCGGGGCCCAAAGATGGCGGTGCCGACGCGGATCCACGTGGCGCCTTCCCGCACGGCCACCCGCCAGTCGTGGCTCATGCCCATGGACAGCTCCACCAGGGAGGGTCTCCGGGCGTGCTCCGCCGCGAGCAGGCCTGCGAGGCAGCGAAAGGCCGGCGCTGACGCCTCGGGATCGTCGGTGGGCGGCGGGAGACACATCAGACCGACCACCCGCACCCCCGGCACCGCCGACACGGCGTCGACCGTCGCGGCGACCGCCTCGGGCGCGACGCCGCCTTTGGTGGACTCGTCCCCCACATTCACCGCGACCAACACGTCGAGGGGGCCCGACGCGCGCGCCGCCAGCGCCACCGCCTGCGCGGGGTCGTCCACGGCGTGGATCCGTGCGGCCACGGGCGCGACATACTTCGCCTTGTTGGTCTGCAGTCGCCCGATGAAGTGCCAGCGGATGTCGGCCGGCAACACTGCCGCCTTGTCGCGGAGCTCCTGCGCGTAGTTCTCGCCAAAGTCCCGCTGTCCAGCGTCATAGGCCGCGCGGATGGCGTCGACGGGCTGGGTCTTGCTCACGGCGATCAAATGGACCGTGGCGGGGTCGCGGCCGCACGCGGCGCACACCGCGTCCAGCTCAGACCGCAAGGCCGCCAAGCGTTCGGCGATCACACCGCCTCCAGGGCCGACAAGGTCTCTTCGAGGGGCAGCCCCACCACATTCGAGTAGCTGCCGCGCACCTCGGCCACCAGCGCGCCGCCCAGGCCCTGGATGCCGTAGGCGCCGGCCTTGTCGTCGGCCTCGCCCGTGGCGAGGTAGCGGTCGATCTCCGCCGCGGACAGCGCGCGGAAGCGGACGTCGGTGTGCACCGCGAAGCAGCGCTGCACCGCGCCGCGGCGCACGCACACCGCCGTGGTCACCTGGTGCCAGCCGGCCGCGAGCGCGACCAGGTGGGACCGCGCCTCGTCCCGATCGCGGGGCTTGTCGAAGTGACGTTCTCCCTGATGGACCACCGTATCTGCCGCGACGACCCGCTCCCCGGTCTGGGCCACCGCGGCCTTCGCGGCGGCCAGGCGCAGCGCGTGGGCGACCGGGCTGTCGGCGCGATCGCGCGTCTCGTCGATCTCCGGCGGGTGCACGGCAACAGCCCACCCCGCCGCCTCCAGCAGAGACCGCCGCCGAGGCGACCCGCTCGCGAGCCACAGCGACCTCATGCGCGGGCCTGCTGGAGCGCCTGGCGCGCAGCCAGCCGGGCCGCGCGCCGCAGCTCGGCCTCGGCGAACCGACGGCGCTCGTCGTCGGTGGCGACCGTCAGCGCCGGAACGGTGGCCGGACGCCCGTCCGCCCCCAAGGAGACAAAGGTCAGGTAAGAGGTGGCCGTGTGGGTGCGCCGACCCGTCATGGGGTCCTCGGCCTCGACCCGCACCCCGACCTCCATGGAGGTCCGACCCGCCCAGTTCACCATGGCCTGCAGCACGCAGATGTCCCCGTGGCGCACGGGCGCCTCGAACACCAGCTGGTCCATCGCCGCGGTCACCACATTGGTTCTGCAGTACCGCTGTGCCGCCACCGCCGCGCACACATCGATCCACGCCATCACCTGCCCGCCGAACACAGTTCCGAGCGCGTTGGTCTGTCCGGGCATGACGATCCACGTCATCTCGCACCGCGTGTCGATCGGTCGCAAACGCCGCCTCCCGTAGGGTCCAGGACATAACCCGACCGGCCCCTTGCAGCGCCCCGGGTCGCCGTGGCGTATTCTCTCAGCACCAGGGGTCCTCCATGTCCGTCCGTCCGTGGCTGTTGCTCGTCCTCGCCGCGCCCCGCGCCGCCTTCGCACAATCCGTCGCCTTCGAAGACGACTTCACCTGCGACAACGACGCCACCTTCGGCACCTCGGTCGATCACGGCTGGTCGAACCTGCTGGCCGCCGACGCGTGGTCGGCGAACTTCAACGACGGCGTCTCTCCCCTCACCGACGGTGGAACCGGCAGCTTCGGGGGGGCGATCGACGACTATGAGAACTTCCTGCTCACGGGCTCGACCCTGTGGAAGGACACGGCCATCGAGGCCACCCTCACCAACGAGGACGACGACTGGATGGGGCTGGTCGTCCGGTACAGCGGAACCGGCGCGTACTACACCTGCGGGCTCGTGAAGGATCGCGGTCCGGACTGCACCGCCAACGGCGCCAGCCAGACCGACGGCATCTACCTGAAGCGGGTGGAGGGCGCGTGCAGCAGCGACGAGAATGTCGCCTCCAACACCGCGTTCTCCTTTGACGATGGCGTGAACTACCGGGTGCGCCTCTCCGCGATCGGGAACACGATCACCTGCACGGTGGACACCGACGAGAACGGCCTGGGGGTGGGCACCGACACGGTGGTGGCCTATGTCGACCCCACGCCGCTGCTTACGGGACAAGCCGGCCTCGCGTCCTACGACAACGGCTCCGCCAATGGGGATATGCAGTTTGACGACGTCGTGATCGAGACCTTCGACCCGGACGCCGACCAGGACGGACTGCCGGACGCCGTCGAGACCGCGATCGGCAGCGATCCCTTCGACCGCGACACCGACAACGACACGATCTCCGACCGCGACGAGGTGGGCCTGGCCGCCACCCCCTTCGACTGGGATGGCGACGGGACCAAGGACTTCCGCGATCTCGACTCCGACAACGACGGCAAGACCGACCTCGTCGAAGCCGGCGATCCGAGCCCCGTCGACACCGACTGCGATGGGATCCCCGACTACCAGGACGCCGACTCGGACGGGGACGGCGACCTCGACACCGTGGACAACTGCCGCACCCTCGCCAACGCCGACCAGGCCGACAGCAACGCCAACGGCGTCGGCAACGTCTGCGAGGCCACCTGCGGCGACGGCGTCCAGCTGTTCGGGGTCGAGGCGTGCGACGACGGCAACCTGATCAACGGCGATGGCTGCTCGAGCAGCTGCGCGGAAGAGAACGGCTTCGAGTGCCTGAACAGCCTGCCCACGCTGAACCTGACCCGGGTCGAGGACTACGACAACCCCGGCACGTGGACCCTGAACACCAACCAGCAGGTGACCGAGACGGCCAACGTCGACCCCACCTTCCTGCTGACCGGGATGCCGGTGGGGAACAGCCCCATCGAGGTGACGATTCGGGTCAACGAGACGGGCGGCGACAACGACTTCATCGGCTTCGCCATCGGCATGGCGGCCGGCGATGCCAACAACCCCACCGCCGACTACCTGCTGGTGGACTGGAAGCAGGGTGACCAGACGAACAACGGCGTCTTTGGCGGGGATGGGCTCGCCCTCTCCCGCGTGACCGGGCGCCCGACCGACGTCCTCGACTTCTGGGGACACCTCGGGCCGAATGTGGTCGAGCTCGACCGCGCGAACACCTTCGCGTCGACCGGCTGGGCCGACAACACCACCTACACCTTCCGCATCGAATACAGCAGCACGAACGTCCGGATCTTCGTGAACAACGTGCTCGAGCTGGAGGCCAACGGCAGCTTCCCGCTCGACGGCGAGGTGGCCTTCTACAACTACAGCCAGCCGAGCGCCCAGTACACGATCACGCAGGTCGGCGGCTGCGACAGCCTGTGCGGCGACGGGCTGGTCGCCAGCGACGAGGCCTGCGACGACGGCAACACCGCCAGCGGCGACGGCTGCGATCTCGTCTGCGTGGTGGAGCCCGGCTATGTTTGCACCGGAGAACCCAGCGTTTGCGTCGAGGACAGCGACAGCGACGGGCTGACCGACGACGAGGAGACCACCGTCACCGGCACCGACCCGCTGGACGCCGACTCCGACAACGACGGCCTCGACGACTTCGAGGAGGTCACGGGGGTCACCGATCCCCTCGACGCCGACTCCGACGACGACGGCCTGTCCGACGGCACCGGAGAGCTCGCCGAGGGCACCGATCCGCTCCTGTTCGACACCGACGGCGACGGCCTGTCCGACGGCCTGGAGGCCGGCGTGTCGGCCGCCATCCCCGGCGGAACCTCCACCGGCAACGCGATCCCCTACCTCGGGTCCAGCGTGGCGCTGTTCCGCGCGGACGCCGATCCCGCGACGACCACCGACCCGAACGACGCCGACAGCGACGGGGACGGGCTGGCGGACGGCGACGAAGATCTCGACGGCGACGGCCGCTTCGACGGCGACCTCACCGGCACCGCCAACGACGAGACCGATCCGAACGACGCCGACACCGACGCCGACGGCCTCGACGACGACCTCGAGGGCGGCGCGGGCGGCCCCGACTTCGACGGCGACGGCACCATCGACGCGCTGGACGACGCCAACCAGGACACCGACGCTGACGGCCTGACCGACGACGACGAGGTGCTCGGCGGCACTGACTTCCGCGACGCCGACACCGACAACGACGGCTTGCTCGACGGCGCCGAGGTCGCCACCAGCCCGCTCGACGCCGACTCCGACGACGACGGCCTGACCGACGGCACCGGCGAGGCCCTGGCCGGCACCGATCCGACCGACGCCGACACCGATGGCGACGGGCTGCCCGACGGCCGGGAGCGCGGCGCCGTGACCGCGGTCGCAGGCGGGACCAGCGCCTTCGGCGTGCCCTACGTCGGCACCGGCCCCGGCTTCGTCGCCGACGCCGACCCGACCACCCTCACCAGCGCCACCGCGGCCGACACCGACGGTGACGGCCTGTCCGACGGCGCAGAGGACCTCGACGCCGACGGGCGCTTCGACGGCGATCTGCTCGGGACGACCGCCGACGAGACGAACCCGCTCGCCGCCGATTCCGACGCCGACGGCCTGGCCGATGGGCCGGAGGGCGGGGCCGCCGGGCCCGATGTCGACGCCGACGGGACGATCGACGCACTCGACCCGGCCTCGGAGGACTCCGACGGCGACGGCCTGACCGATCTCGCCGAAGTGGTCGGCGGAACCGATGTCTTCGACCCCGACACCGACAACGACGGCCTCTCCGACGGCACCGACGCCGCCGCGCTCGACGCCGACAGCGACGACGACGGCCTCGCCGATGGCGCCGAAGCCGCGCTGGGCGCCGACCCGAACCGGCAGGACACCGACGGCGACGGCCTGCTCGACGGGCTCGAGGCGGGCGCCGCGACGGGCGTGCCCGGCGGGACCAGCGCGTCCGGCCTGCCCTACGCCGGCACCGCCCCGGGCTTCGTGGGCGACGCCGAGCCGACGAGCACCACCGCGCCCGACCAGGCCGACACCGACGGCGACGGGCTGAACGACGGGGTCGAGGACCTCGACGGGGACGGCCGGATGGACGGCGATCTGCCGGGTACGGCCGACGATGAGACCAGCCCGACCCTCGCCGACACCGACGGCGACGGGCTCGAGGACCTGGCTGAGGGCGGGCCCGCCGGCCCCGACGCCGACGGCGACGACACCATCGACGCCCTCGACCCGCTGGGCGCCGACACCGACGGCGACGGCGTCACCGACAACGGGGAGACGGTCGACGGCACCGATCCCTTCGACACCGACACCGACGACGACGGGCTGGACGACGGCACCGAGCGCCTGCTCGGCACCGACGCGCGCGATGTCGACACCGACGATGACGGGTGGGCGGACGGCGAAGAGACGGCCGCCGGACTCGATCCCCTCGATCCGGACTCCGACGCCGACGGGCTCGACGACGGACTCGAGGACGGCCGCAGCGTCGGCTGGCCCGGCGGGGTGTCGGATGTGCGCGGGATCGCCTACGGCGGCACCGACAGCGCCGCCTTCGCGACCGACGCAGATCCGTCGACCACCACCGATCCCCTGAACCCCGACACCGACGGCGACACCCTCCTCGACGGGGAAGAAGACCTCGACGGAGACGGGGACTTTGACGGCGATCAGGCGGGTACGGCCGACGACGAGACCGATCCGCTGTCGGGCGACACCGACGGCGACGGTCCGAACGACGCGGCCGAAGGCGGGGCCGCCGGCCCCGACACGGACGGCGACGGGACGGTGGACGCCCTCGATCCGCTGGACGAGGACCAGGACGCCGACGGCCTCACCGACAACGACGAGGTGGTGGGCGGCACCGATCCCATCGACCCCGACACCGACGGCGACGGCCTGCTGGACGGCGCCGACGGCGCACCCCTCGACGCCGACGACGACGACGACGGCCTCGCCGATGGAGACGAGTCGGCCACCGATCCGACCCGCTTCGACTCCGACGCCGACGGGCTCGGCGACGGCCTCGAGTCCGGCGTCACCGCGGGCGTGCCCGGCGGCCTCAGCGCGTCCGGGATCTCCTTTGTCGGCACGGCTCCTGGCTTTGTGGGCGACGCCGACGACGCCACCACCACCGATCCGTCGAACGCCGACACCGACGGCGATGGCCTGACCGACGGCGACGAAGACCTCGACCAGGACGGCGCCTTCGCCGGGGACCAGCCTGGCCTCCTCGCCGACGAGACCGACCCCGCCGATTCTGACTCCGACGCCGACGGCCTCGACGACGCCACGGAAGGCGGCGCGGCAGGCCCCGATGTCGATGGCGACGGGGTGATCGACGCGCTCGATGCCGCCGACCAGGACCGCGACGGCGACGGCCTGACCGACCTCGTCGAGGTCGCGATCGGCACCGACCCCGACGCGCCGGACACCGACGCCGACGGGCTCCTCGACGGCAGCGACGGCGCGCCCACCGACGCCGACGACGACGACGACGGGCTCGCCGACGGCGCCGAGACCCTCACCGACCCCGCCAACGCCGACAGCGATGGCGACGGGCTCGCCGACGGCCTCGAGGTCGGCGCCACCGACCTGGTCCCCGGCGGGCTCACCGCCGGCGGGATCTCCTTCGCGGGGACCGATCCCGCGATCTTCGTGCCCGACGCCGACGCCGGCGCCACCACCACCGACCCGCTGGACGCCGACTCCGACGCCGACGGGCTGACGGACGGGACCGAAGATCGCAACCAAGACGGCCGGTTCGACGGCGATCTCGTCGGGCTGTCCGACGACGAAACCGACCCGAACGACGCCGACTCCGACGCAGACGGCAGCGACGACGCCCTCGAAGGCGGCCCCACTGGTCCCGACGGCGACGGCGACGGCACCATCGACGCCCTCGACCCGGCCGACGAAGACCAGGACGCCGACGGCCTGACCGACATCGACGAGGTCGCGCTGGGCACCGATCCGACCGACGCCGACACCGACGACGATGGCCTCGGCGACGCCGCGGATCCGGCCCCCCGGGACGCCGACGCCGACGACGACGGCCTCGCCGACGGCGCCGAGACCGACACCGATCCGCTGGACGCCGACACCGACGCCGACGGCGTCCAAGACGGCACCGAGCTCGGCAACACCGCGCTGGTCCCGGGCGGCGTGAGCGACGGCGGCGTGGCCTACGACGGCACCGACCCCGCGGTCGTCGTGCTCGACGGCGACACCGCGACCACCACCGATCCGCTGGACAGCGACACGGACGGCGACGGGTCGCTCGACGGCGACGAAGACCTCGACGCCGACGGCGCCTTCGACGGCGACCTGGCTGGGACCGCCGACGACGAGACCGATCCGAACGCGGTCGACACCGACCTCGACGGGCTGGACGACACCGCCGAGGGCGGCGCGGGCGGTCCGGACGCCGACGGCGACGACACCATCGACGCGCTCGACGCGGGCGGCGTCGACGCCGACGCCGACGGGGTGCCCGACACGGTCGAGATCACGCAGGGAACCGACCCGAACGACCCCGATACCGACGCCGATGGCCAGCTCGACGGCGCCGACCCGGTGCCGCTGGACGCCGACGCCGACGACGACGGCCTGCTGGACGGCGACGAGCCCGGACTCGGCCTCGATCCCACGCAACGCGACACGGATGACGATGGGCTCGCCGATGGGCTCGAGCTCGGCGTGACCGCGCCGATCCCCGACGGCGCGTCCGCCGGCGGCATACCCACCCTCGGCACCGACCTCGCCGCGTTCACCCCGGACGCCGATCCCAGCACCACCACCGACCCGCTCGCAGCTGACACCGACGGCGACAGCCTGCGCGACGGCGAAGAGGACCTCGACGCCGACGGCGCGTTGGCCGACGACCGCCCCGGCACCGCCGCGGACGAGACCGATCCGGGCGCCACCGACACCGACGGCGACGGCTACGCCGACGACGCCGAGGGCGGGGCCGGCGGTCCCGACACCGACGCCGACGGCACCATCGACGCCCGCGACACCGACAGCGACGCCGACGGGCTCCCGGATGCCGACGAGCTCCTGCTCGGCACCCTGCCGCTGGTCCCCGACACCGACGCCGACGGCTTGCTCGACGGCCGCGAGGTCTTCGACACCGGCACCGACCCGCTCCTGGTCGACACCGACGGCGGCAGCGTCGGCGACGGGGTGGAGGTCGACGTCAACGGCACCGATCCCCTCGATCCGAGCGACGATCTCCCGCCGGTCGACACCGACGGCGACGGCCTGCTCGACACCGACGAGGCCGGGTACGGCACCGATCCGGCCGATCCCGACACCGATGACGACGGGCTGCTCGACGGACGCGAGGTCTTCGACACCGGCACCGACCCGCTGTCCTTCGACACCGACGGCGGCTCGGTCGGCGACGGCGCCGAGGTCGACCTGCTCGGCACCGACCCGCTCGACCCCAGCGACGACGTGCCCCCCGTGGGCGACGCCGACGCCGACGGGCTCACCGACGCCGACGAGGCGATCTACGGCACCGACCCGCTGGACGCCGACTCCGACGACGACGGCCTCCTCGACGGGCGCGAGGTCCTCACGACCGGCACCGATCCCCTCGCCTTCGACACCGACGGCGGCTCAGTCGGCGACGGCGCCGAAGTCGACAGCAACGGCACCGATCCGCTGGATCCGAGCGACGACGTCCCCGTCTTGACCGACACCGACGGCGACGGCCTGACCGACGCCGACGAGGCGGTCTACGGCACCGACCCGCTGAACCCCGACAGCGACGGCGACGGCCTGATCGACGGCCGCGAGGTGTTCACCACCGGCACCGATCCGCTGGCGGCCGACACCGACGGCGGCGGCGTCCCCGACGGCGACGAGGTCGATCTCGACGGCACCGATCCCCTCGACCCCAGCGACGACCGGATCGACAGCGACGGAGACGGCCTCACCGACGCCGAAGAGGGCGTCGCGGGCACCGATCCGACCAACCCCGACACCGACGGCGACGGCCTCACCGACGGCGCCGAGGTCCAGGACACCGGCACCGATCCGCTGAACCCCGACACCGATGGGGGCGGCGTCTCCGATGGCGACGAGGTGAGCGGCGGCACCGATCCCACCGATCCCGCCGACGATCCCAGCGGGCCGATCGACACCGACGCCGACGGGCTCACCGACGCGGACGAGGGCGATCTCGGCACCGATCCCACCAACCCCGACACCGACGGCGACGGCCTGACCGATGGCCGCGAGGTGAACGAGACGGCCACCGACCCGCCCGACGCCGACACCGATGGCGGCGGCGTCGCGGATGGCGACGAGGTCGACGCCGGCACCGATCCGCTCGATCCGACCGACGACCTCCCCCCGACCGACGGCGACGCGGACGGCGACGGGCTCGACGACGATGTCGAGGCGGACATCGGCACCGACCCGAACAACCCCGACACCGACGGCGACGGCCTCACCGACGGCACCGAGGTGCTCGAGACCGCCACCGACCCCCTCGACCCCGACACCGACGCCGACGGCCTCCTCGACGGGGAAGAGGTGGACCGCGGGACCAATCCGCTCGATCCCGACACCGACGGGGGCGGCG
>Ga0164294_10006349_pt1 | contig 10124 bp, 5 predicted proteins | sample GEODES005metaG_FD_111479 | JGI IMG/M metagenome (GOLD analysis project Ga0164294, IMG submission 111479) | Oligotrophic lake water microbial communities from Sparkling Lake, Wisconsin, USA - GEODES005 metaG | ecosystem: Environmental > Aquatic > Freshwater > Lake | place: USA: Sparkling Lake...
ATTCCATATACCACTAATAATTTATTGTGAGGGAAAGAAGGATTGAATCTATTTAACAACCTAGCAGCATTTTCTACTTTATTGATTTTAACCAACGCTTCGGGTTGATCGATGGATACTCCCCACCCTTGTACATCATTTGCAGCGTGGTAATGGGTTCTAATACCGTATCGCAAATCAACCAAGGCTTTTGTCCAAATTTGTTCTAAACTTTTGCTATAGTACATATTGTATAGCACATTTTGGGGATAATTAATGCCTACACCGAGTTGCATGGCGGTAGGTGTTAGTTCATCGGTGTGCCCATAATCCCTTTTAATCAACCAAGATGTTACACCCGTTTGCCACACTTCATCACGATCTAAATTGTTGTGAAAGGTATTGTGCAACCCGATGAATGCCTCTTTTCCATACATCTTTTTGCCTAAGTCATATATTGCAGTTTCAATAGACAGTGTGGCAGCACGCAATACACTCATATACGCGTTGATGGCCTTTATTCTAATTGTAGGTTTTCCTGTTGGAGCAAAACGCATGTGCAACAAAACAGAATCCATATCTAATCCAAAATTGGATTTGATGGTATCAGCCATTGGCAAAGCATACACACGTTCTCTAAAAACTTCTTTTTTCTCTTCCAAAATCTTTTGACGCGCAATCTTCATGCCTTTGTATTCGTCTAACCCAATGCCATCAAAAGGTATATCGGAATATGCTTTAAAAGCATTGCTAATAATTTCTTTTGCTTGTGCAGCATAATTGTTGCAAGAGTTGTAATAATGTTGTGTAAGAATATAGGCGGTGTACCCTTTTAAATTGGAGCCCGCATTTATTTGCACCTTCACGTTAGATTTACTATTTATAGCCGTGGCCGAGGATGAAATTTCCTTCAAACTTGAAGCATCATAAAACCCATCAGCCGTTTTTTTGAATGCATAAATTTTATACAGCTCACTTTTGATAAGGGTTTCCATGTCTCTGGCATGTTTGGCTTCCGTCTTATAATCTGCTTTCCCATTTTCATCTAATGCAACTTCGCCTTCTTGCATCAAACGGTCTGTGTTTTCAATGGCAACATTGACGTCTTTTTTCCAAATTTGCAAACCAATTTTCAAGCCTTTTTGATGAGCATAAGCTACTAATTTTTGAAAAATGGGATGCATCGTTCTACTATCGTAGAAATCAACCCCATCTCTCTCCGTTAAAAAAATCAAATTGTATTTACTAAAGCGGGCAAAAGAATCAATTTTCCTTTTATAACGGTCTTCTGTCATCATATTGGCAGCAAAAAACCAATAGGCTACGGATGGATGATTCACATTATCGAAAGAGGAAACATAGTTGACTTTTACTTCCTGACCCAAACTTTTATACTGAACAAATGCAAATACTAAAGAGAGAATATGTAATTTAAATTTCATTTTTACTGTTGATTTTTTTGAATAATGGCTATCCTTTTGGCGATAAGTTCAAATGCATGTTTATCGCTCCATTCCGCCCCATGGCCAGCCATTGCGGTAAAATTGATCGATGCATCTGATGTTGGATTTTCTGTTTTATCCATAAACATCTTAAAATATCTAACCGCTACGTTTGAATATAATCCGTCCATATCTCCCACCCAGATATACACTTTACCTTGTAGTTTGGGCCCTAAAAGCGACCAGTTTTTTTGCAAAACCTTTTTAAGGTCATACTTTTCCCACTGTTTTGCAATGTCATGATCGATTTTTCCGGTAATAGGGTCAAATAGTAAAGAAGGCAATCCATCATTTCCTTTTGGACCAAAAACGGCATTATAGGCACCAAATTGGCCGCCTGAAACGAGGTAGTTACCCGTTCTGCTTGCAAGATTTTCAGCTTTAATCCAATCTTTCATCGAATACGTAGGTTCTCCATTGGTGGTTCTTCTACCCGGTTGTAGATATCCATAACGGTTGTAGAAAATGGATTCATCATGGTAAATGTCTATCAAACCATAATGTTCAAAATCAATAGGGTCAGGGCTAAATGCCCAGGTGCCATTAAAAAAGTCGGGATAAAACACTTGCAATCCCAATGCCACCCATCCTCCGGTAGAGTTACCGGCCAAAAATCGATACGTTGAACCAGCAGTATAATGCACCGTTTTTTCAATATGAGGAATCAATTCTTCTGTTAAAGCTTTTCCGCAAGGGCCATTGTTTTCGGAATCTACTTGGTATGTATCTCCGTAGGGACCCTGAGAATCAAGCACTACATAAATTACTTTCGGAGCATCGGCACTATACCACCAATCCATAAAAGTTTTATTGGCAACTAATCCATTAATGCCATTATAACGGCCATTTAAGCCGGGAATTTTATAACAAATAGGATAACTGGTATGGTTGTTTTCGTTATATCCAGCGGGTAATAAAACTGCCGCTTTCAAATACCTTGGGTGGTTAGAAAAATCAGAAAGTAATTTGCTTTGAATAACAAATGATTTTACCAAAGGGTGTTTTACGATTACAATTTCGGGGATGATTTTAAACAAAGTAAGATGAACCTTTTTAGGGGATGTGATTTCTATAGAATCGATGGTGCTGTATAAATTTCCGGCAACATTTTCTTGACCGTCATCCATGTTTTGTTTGTACACGACTTGCACATAAAATTTACCAGTGCTGGTATCTGCTATTTTAGCCGCATTGGAAATCAACACGTTTTTATCTTTTGTATTGATTTCGGTTATGTTTTGTGGGTTCCATTTGGCTGGGGTATAACCAATGGTCACATCAGATTTATTTCTTGGTTCAGATTCAATTTGTCGAGATAGATGTACCAGTAATCGTCCGCCAGGTAAAAATTTGCCCTGCATGGAATCCGAAACCTTTATTTCAATTTTAAGCCTTTTGGGTGTTTGTGCAAAAATAGTGGTGAGCGCTAAGGAGAGGAAAACAGGTAAAAATATATTTTTTTTCATGTGTAGCGATAAATGTAGACTATTGATTTGCTGCTACCAAAGCATTACTAAAAGTAATTATAGTTGTAATTTTTAATGATTGGGGAATTAATATTTTGAATCGTTGACAGTGTCTTTTTGTTCTTTGAATGATTCAATTGTTACAACATACTTTCTTTTTCTAAACTTCCTTCGCATAGGGTGAACAAGTAAATAAGCGGGTTGGAATTGATGCGCAACAAACAAAGAATCGTTCCAATTTACTTCGTTTTGTTGATTTTTTTTAACTTGATCTACTGAAATACTTATTGGTGATTGAGCTACAAAAATATTGGCTTCGATAGTTAATGTATCATTTACAAGAGCTGTTGTAAACGGTACCGATTTCCCTTGAATATATAATGTATCGATGGTGTATTTTTCTTGCAGGGATGTGGGCAAGGGAATTTTAAATAAAATTCCCTTGCCTGAACCCAATGCAGCATGGTATGAGTAAAAACTTCCTGTAGCTTTTTGCTTTATAATTTGGGCTGATTGTGCTTCAACCTTGATACTGTTACAACCCATTAAACAAATGCATCCCACCAATATTACCCCTATCCCGATTGCTTTAATCATACAATACTTATTGTTTTAAAATTCTATCCAGGTAAAGCATTACCCCATTTTTATCTACCAATTTCACGAAATACGTTCCTGATGCCAAATTCATAAGATTTAATGCCGTTCCATTTTGCAGGTTTTTCTGCTGCAAAACTATTTTACCTTTTGCATCTATCATGATTACAGACACTTGGGTCATATTACCCAACTTATATTGGATAACCAGTGATGTTCTTGAAGGATTAGGGAATAATTTCACATATTGATCGATGCTTAAATTGCTCACAGCGGTTACTACGTAGTTGAGAATATCACTCAAAGGGCTGGCACAGTTGCCAGTGGTAGATTTCAATGTATAATTACCAGAAGTGATGGGTTTATATGTTGCAGCTGTAGCATTATTTATAGCCACTCCTTCTAGATACCATTGGTTGCCGGTAGCGGTAGATGATACCAAGTTGCCAGCAGCATCTTTGGTAATGGTAGGTTTAGCAGGTGTTGGTTCAATAGTTACGGTAATTTTTGCTCTTGGACTTTCACATCCGGCACCAGCTAATTGACTTACAAAATAATCAGAACTACCCACGGTACTTGTTGTTGGAATAGGTGCTGTTGAACTTCCTGTTCCGCCCGTTGCGGCAGTATACCACATTAAAGAATTTCCAACTGTGGCGGTAGCGGTTAAAGCAACAGCCGAAGAACCTGCACAATAATTTATTGGCAATGCAATTGGAGCGGTAGGATTAGAGCCAACAGTCACCGTTATTTTAGCACGTGGACTTTCGCAACCGGCAGCAGTTGTTTGGCTTACAAAATAATCAGTTGCGCCGGCTGTTGTTGTTAATGGCGTTGGTGCAATGGCTGCCCCTGTTCCTCCTGTTGCAGCGGTATACCACTTTAATGCATTTCCTGCACTTGCCGTTGCTAAAAGTGCTGTTGCAGTGCCACCAATACAATAGTTTATAGCTGAGGTAGTGGGTGCAAGAGGAGTTAGATTTGTAGTTAGTGTAATTCCATTAGAGAATGCGGCACAACCTGCCCCATCGGTTAGTTTTAATGTAAACAAACCAGCTGTAGTAGCTGCGTATGTTTGGGCCGTTGCAGTTGTTCCGGAAATAGGCGACCCGTCTTTATACCATTGGTAAGTGCCTTCTGCCGATGTGGTTAATGATTGCGAGTTTCCGACACAAAATACAGTTGCAGTTGTTGAAATGGTTGGTGAAGTACAATAAATAAATCCGTTTGCAGTAGCAGTACCTGCTGGAGAAGTTACTTTTACTTTTCCTGTTGCACCATTGCCAATGATGGCATTAATGCTGGTATCACTCAATATTGTAAACGATGCCACAGCAGAATCACCAAAACTCACCGCATTTACAGCAGATAAATTTACGCCTTTTATGAGTACTGTCACACCCCTTCCAGCTGATGAAGGTGTAAATGAATTGATCACTGGAGATGGAATATAGGTAAACCCATCTAACTTAGCTTCACCTCCACCTGTATTAACTTTAACGGAGCCTGAGTTTCCAGAAGCTACAACTGCTGTAATTCTATTGTCATTAACAACGGTAAAAGAGGTTGCTATTACTCCGCCAAAACTCACTGCATTTGCGTTGGTAAAATTAGCACCTACAATGGTTATTGTTGTACCTGCTACTGCTGAAGTTGGGGAAAAACCAGACATACTTGGAGCCGCTGCTTCTGCAAATCCATAGGAAGAAAATAATCCACGTCCGTGCGTTGCAGCAATCACTTGGTAATCGGAATTGCGCATTTGTAACATATCCGTTCTTACATTTGAGAATCCGTTGTTGCTTGCGCTCCAAATTGGTGATGCAGCATTGAAATTGGTTGTAGCATAAATACCCAATTCCGTAGCTAAAATAACTTCCGTACTGCGTTTATTGGGATTAAACAGTGCCCAACGAGCAGGTATATTAGGGAAATCGCCCATCTTATCCACCCATTTATTCCCTCCATCAGAAGTATACCAAATCTTGCTCATGCCATAATTAAAGAAAGTAACCAATAGCTCATTTTCGTTTTTACCAATTTCAATGCAAGAAATGGAGCCAATGGGTAAAGAAGAAGTGATATTGGTTGCCACTCCGGCACCATTGGCATTGGTTACTTTTAAAATCAATCCAGAACTGGTACCAATATACAATGTAGTTGAATTAGTGGTATATGGTGAAACTTTAAATGCAGTTACTGCAGAGGTGAGTTCTGGAATAAATAACGTATCCGTTTTAGGCGTAGAATTGATATTTTTGATTGCATACAATACGCCACCGGATGATTTATTGGATGATTTGTATGTATATAAAATATGCTGGTTGTCATCATAACAAGCAGGATTGATAAAAGAACCGGTATTGCCATCGTTTAGTAGCGTGGTAAATGTTGCACCATAGTTACTAGAACGATAAAAACTGTTGTATACATAAGAGGAAATTTGATACTTAGGGTCGGTTTGATCTATAAAACAGTATGCGCCATCACCTCCAGAAGCTTGGGTAGTATAGCTCTTATTAGGTTGCGCGAATTTTTGGGTACCATTATCTTGAGACCCAGCCAAGTAATAATTTGAATCAGCACCGGGGTGAATGGCTCCGGCATAGTATTGGGTTACGTTGAAATCTTTATTTCTAGCTTCAATCACATCACGTGTGGTAGCCGAATAGATGTTACTAGAATAGAAAATACCGCCATCGCAACCAAACAACACTTTTGAAGGGTCATTGGGTTTAAATAAAATAATATGTTGATCGGCATGCACATAAGAACAAGTTAGCGTATTTAATTGTGCATTATTAGACCATTTGCTGATGTGTTTCCAATTGACACCTCCATCAATGGTTCTAAAAAGATTAATGCCCCCTATCATTACGACACTAGAATCTTCTGGATCTACTGCTAATGCTTGATCATACCATGCTTGCCCGCGGGTAAAATCATCTGCAGGAATCCCATTATCAATATCATCGGGTTTTGAAGCCAAGTTTGACCAAGAAATACCACCATCGATGGTTTTTCTTAGTGCACTTACTTTTGCGGCACTTTCTGTAAAGCTATACACATAATTTGCACTTGAAGGAGCGGTAGCAACGGTTACCCTGCCATTTCCATTCACCACAGCACTTGAATCGTTTCGTACCCATGTAGTGCCATTATCCGAATACAATACCCTGCCACCACCTCGATCTGTTAATCCAAAAGGGCTAGCTTTGGTACCCACCCAAATGCGGTTGTCTTTTCCAATTGCCAAAGATGAGGCAACAAAAGGGTAACTGGGGTTTGAATAAGAAATAGGCGGCAACACCTGATTCCATGTAGTTCCACCATCAGTTGAACGATGTAGACCAGCTAAAGCAGTTCCAAACCATGTACCTTTGTAATTATTTCCATCAACTGCAGCGTATAATACACTGCTGCCCCCCTCCTTTCTCATAATCAGGTCATTAATATACACAAAATTTTGAGTGGCTGATAATTGTGACCATGTATTTCCACCGTTAGTTGATTTCCATATGCCGGCACCAATAGTTGCACCAACTTGATATCCTTCTCCCGTAGCCACATACATATTTTGTGGATTGATAGGATCAAACACAATTGTTGTTATCGATAAGCTATTCCAAAAATCACTTACCGGAATCCATGAAACAGCTGAGTCGGTAATATTGTTATTGTACCATAAACCTCCACTTACGCCACCTGCCCATATTTTTTTACCAGTAACATCATTGGGATCCCAAGCAATGGCACGCACCCTTCCTCCTACATTGCGCGGACCACGCTCCTTCCAAGCGGTTGATGCACCAGAACCGGGAACGGTAGGCGCTAATTCTTCTGCTTCCCATTGTTGCCTATTTCGCCTTACAACATCAGCTAACAATTCTGGGGTTGGTCTTTTTAAAGAAGGATCCATAGTTCTTAAAAAATCCTGCTCAAAAGCCAAATCGGGGCGATCGGGATTTTTTTCACGCTCTTCTCTGGCTTCATCTTCCTCAATATCATTATTGCTTTTCCTACTATTAAAGGGATGATTACGTAGAAAATCTTCATACTTTTCCCTTTCAGACAATATTTGTTGGCTTTTTTTACGTGTTGTTACTTTGGGCAAATTATTAGCTAGTAGTTTTTTGCCTACAGCTGTTGGTAAAACTGATGCTGTGGGGGTTTGCTTTGATTGTGCATTTGAAGTTAACAATCTATCCCCTGATGTCATTTTAACTGAACCATCAGTACCAGTTATTTGGGATGTCAAAGGTTGACGAGATGGCCGGTTGGCTAAAAGGATTCCTAAAAAAGCGAGCATACTTATACATCCAATTACAACCCTGTTTTTTCTAATAAAGTCCATAAATAAACGTTATTTATTGAATATTTTTAACAATATTTCTAAAAATACGTAATTTATGTCATTGATGATTATACTTAGTAATGAATACAAATTTTAATAAGGAGAAAAGCAAAAAAGTTAAACAATAAGGGTAATTGGTGTATAAAGAAAAGGAGAAACTACTATGTATTGTTTGTTCAGTACCTAAGTCCCAATTTATGCAGTAGAAAAAAAGAAAAGGGTTCTATAATCACTATTAGCTTTAGCTAGGGATTTATTAGAAATTCAGCAATGGCTTAAGTCAATGATGTGCATTTTACTTCTAATGCGTAATCATTGCTACATTGGGCTTGTGCAATCATTAATAATGGCAGGAGAAGCAATCAATCCACTTATGTGATTTTAGTTTATTTATGCATTTCCGGTTTTCAATTCTGGATTTGACATTTGGAGCATATAAGTCGTACTTTGTTCGATAGCATCCATAATTTTTTCCATGATCACCTCTACGGTTTCATTATAATCAAATTGTAAAGGTTCTTTAAAGCATACTGAAAGCAGACAGCCTTTATCTTTTAGTTTCAATCCTTTTTTGTTAAATGCCTTCCAAAAACCGTTAATTACTACAGGAACTACGATAGGATTATTCTTTTTGATGATATGAGCGGTGCCTTTGCGTCCGGGAGCGAAAGGTTTTGTGGTACCTTGAGGGAAGGTTATCACCCAACTTTTTGTAAGTGCTTCGTCAATTTTATTGGTATCAGCCGTATCAACTTCCCTTTTAATATCCTTTCCAGATTCGCGCCAAGTGCGTTTTATGGTGATAGCTCCAGCCAGTGCAAAAACTTTGCTAATAAAACTACTTTTCATTGTTTCCTCAGCGGCTACATAATACACATTGGTAAAGGGGTTAAGTAGGTAATAAGGTAGTCCTAATCTGTTGATTTTCCTCCATTTCAAGGCACAAAAAATATGGATAAAAGTAATGACATCTGCAAAATAGGTTTGATGATTAGAAACAAAAAGCACGTTTGCCCTTGGGAGTTTCCGTAAATGTTCCATCCCAGTAATGTGAATTTTGTTATATAAAGCCACACCTGCATAAGTAAAAAAGCCCACTACAGAAAATAGTAGTTTTTTTATGAGGCTAAAATTTTTCAATCTAATATACCAATTTTGCATGCATCGTTATTTAATCAAATATAGTTGCAATATAGAACAATCTACATGAATAATGAATAATCAATCTTTAACATTTACCCCTTATTAAATGTACAATGTCTGTATTTCAATAATAAAAAGTAGAGGCCAAACGGTATACCAATCAGTAATTACGCATTACATCTTACCAGTAATTCCTTACATTGCAATATATGAAATCAGCAATTTTTGACATGGATGGGTTGCTCATAGATTCTGAGCCCCTTTGGTATGAAGCCGCGGCAGAAGTATTTAATCCGTTAGGTATTGATTTAACACCTGCAATGTATGCAGATTCTGTTGGTTTGAGAACCAAAGAATTTGTGGCACATTGGTTTAGTGAATATAGTATTGATGCAACAAAATCTGCACCAACCATATTGTGTATTAATGAAGTAGTTATTGAAAAAATCAGTACAAAAGGAGAAGCAATGCCGGGAGTACATCAAGTACTTGAAATGTTGCAAAAAGAGGGGTATACAATCGGATTAGCCACTTCATCGCCATCAAAGCTTATCGATATAGTAGTCAACAAACTCAACATTACCAATTATTTTAAGGCGTTTGCATCGGCAGAAAATTTAACGTATGGCAAGCCCCATCCTCAAGTATTTTTAGATTGTGCAGCAATGTTAAAAGCCAATCCGGTTGATTGCATTTGCTTTGAAGATTCGTTTTATGGTTTAATTGCTGCAAAAGCAGCCAGAATGAAATGTGTAGTTGTGCCACATATTGACATTCAACATCAACCGCGTTGGGGAGCCGCGGATATTGTTTTACCCTCATTGGAAGCATTTGATGAGGAAAAGTTGAAGCGGGTTTTTGAATCCTAAATACCTATTAATTTTCTTTGGGAACAAAAGAAATGAATTAGGAATTAGGATTTAGGAATCAGGAATCTTTGTCTCAGAACTTTAATTCCTAAATTCCGATTCCTAATTCCTAATTCCTAATTCCTCAATTCCGATTCCTGATTCCTACTTCCTAATTCCTAATTAATTTTTCTTCCTCAGTTTCCTAATCCCATATACAGCTCCTGCTCCTAAG
>Ga0164294_10006350_pt1 | contig 10122 bp, 8 predicted proteins | sample GEODES005metaG_FD_111479 | JGI IMG/M metagenome (GOLD analysis project Ga0164294, IMG submission 111479) | Oligotrophic lake water microbial communities from Sparkling Lake, Wisconsin, USA - GEODES005 metaG | ecosystem: Environmental > Aquatic > Freshwater > Lake | place: USA: Sparkling Lake...
AGTTTTGGTCGTGGGCGGTAGTCTGTTCGGTTATGGCGCACTGCAGCGCATTCCCGTTGCCGAATTCACAGCCATCTATTGCCTTGTGCCCTTTGCGGTCACTCTGTTGGCTAGATTTGTTCTTAAAGAAAAGGTCAGTGCAATCGGCTGGCTTCTCATTGCAGGTGGCATGACGGGGGCTTTGCTGGTGGTTCGCCCCGGAGGTGATGTGGACCCAACCGGTGCGACTTTGGCGATGATGGGGGTGGTCTGTTACACAGGTTTTCAAACACTGACCGGCTATTTGGCAAGAAAAGACTCCCCTTTAACCATTCAGTTTTTCACAAGCTTGCTGGGTTTTTCGGTCATGAGCGTAGCGGTACCATTCTTCTGGCCTGGCAGCATGACTGGGGCTGAATTGGGCTTGCTGGCCTTCGTCGCAGTGGCCGGGTCCTACGGACAGTTTTTCATGGTGTTGGCATTTGCCAAGGCACCCGCCTCGGTCTTGTCGCCCTATTTGTACAGCGCCATTGGTTTTTCTGCACTGGGCGGTTGGTTGATGTTCAACCACCTGCCCGACTTGTGGGCACTGATCGGCATGCTGATGATCGCCGGTTTTGGCCTGGCATCCGTTGGGCTCAATCGGCGCTGATTCTTTCGTTCATCACGGTCTTGAACAGGGCTGGAATCTCACACTTTGGATCCGGCCGATCCAGGTCTTTCAAGACCGCGCTCAACGCACCATGCAGGGCCGTTTGTTGTCGAAAGTCCAACCTGAAATCAAATACTGCATGGCCTGCGCATCGTTGCGGGCACCCAAGCCATGTTGCAGGTACAGCTGGTGAGCTGCCTCCACTTTGACCATGTCGAGCTCGATGCCCAGGCCCGGCTTCTTGGGCACCTGCACCATGCCGCCCACGATCTGTAGCGGCTCTTTTGTGAGTCCCTGGCCGTCCTGCCAGATCCAGTGGGTGTCAATCGCGGTGACCTTGCCCGGCGCAGCCGCAGCCACATGGGTGAACATGGCCAGCGACACATCAAAGTGGTTGTTAGAATGCGAGCCCCAAGTCAGACCCCAGTCGCGACAAGTTTGCGCTACACGCACACTGCCCGCCATGGTCCAGAAATGCGGATCAGCCAGGGGTATGTCCACGCTCTGTAAACTCAAAGCGTGCACCATCTGGCGCCAGTCGGTGGCGACCATGTTGGTGGCTGTGGGCAGACCGGTCGCGCGGCGGAACTCGGCCATCACCTCGCGACCGCTGAAGCTCTGCTCAGCACCGCAAGGGTCCTCAGCATAAGCCAGCACGCCATGCATATCGCGCATCAGGCGGATCGCGTCTTTCAGCAGCCAACCACCGTTGGGGTCGAGCGTGATGCGCGCCTGTGGAAAGCGCGCGTGCAGGGCGTGAATCGCATCGACTTCTTCCTCGCCGCGCAGCACACCGCCCTTCAGCTTGAAATCGTTGAAGCCATAGCGTTCGTAGGCGGCTTCAGCCAGGCGCAAGATGGCCTCGGGCGTCATGGCCTCATCGTGGCGCCCACGGAACCAGGCATTGTCGGCATCGGGTTCACTGGCATAGGGCAGGTCTGTTTTCTTGCGGTCGCCCACGTAGAACAAGTAGCCCAGCATTTCCACCGCATCGCGCTGCTGGCCTTCACCCAGCAAGGCGGCCACGGGCACTTTCAAAAACTGGCCGAGCAAATCGAGCAAGGCCGACTCGACAGCAGTCACCGAATGCACCGTGGTACGCAGGTCAAAGGTCTGCAGGCCGCGACCGCCCGCATCGCGGTCGGCGAAGGTTTTTTGCATGCGCTGCAAAACGGCCAAGTGGCTGCCCAAGGGTTGGCCCACGACCAGTTCACGGGCATCCTCCAGTGTCTGGCGGATGACCTCGCCGCCAGGTACTTCGCCCACGCCGGTGTGTCCCAGGCTGTCGGTCAGCAGCAGCAAGTTGCGAGTGAAAAACGGCGCGTGTGCGCCGCTCAGGTTAAGCAGCATGCCGTCACGCCCGGCAACGGGGATAACGCGCATGGAAGTGATGACAGGGGTGGATGCAGTGGTCATTTCATTTACTCGAAAAATCAGTTATCAGCAAGGTCGATTCTGAGGTTTTACCAGCCAGCCAGGCATATCCTGCAGGCAATCCGACCGGCCGGAGGAATCGGTCCATGGCGGCATTCAGGTCAGAGGACGAGGTAGCGAAAAGTGCTTGGCCGTAGGATTCACCGGCAAGGTACAAGCGCTGGCGCGGACCCCGGAAATGGTGTCAAACATCGATGGACTTTCTTACTGAGGTTTGATGCCGGCGGTACTGATCACACTTGTCCACTGGTTCAGCTCCGACTTGACAAACTCGGTGTAGGGTTTGCTGCCCTGAGCAGGGATAACAAAACCGGTGGAGGTCAGACGTTGTTTGAAATTGGCCGTCTGCATGGACTGAGCCATTGCGGCTTCCAGCTTATCCACAATCGGCTGAGGAGTGCCCTTGGCCACTGATAATCCTGACCAAGACAGCGCTTCAAAACCTTTGTAACCAGATTCAGAAATGGTTGGCACATCGGGGTAAAGCGCATTGCGTTCTTTGCTTGTCACAGCCAGCGCACGCAGCTTGCCCGCCTTGACATGGGGCAGAGCGACATCCTGATTCAGAAAGACCATAGGGACAGTACCCGCAAGCAGGTCGTTGAGCATAGGGCCGCCGCCACGGTAGGGTATGCCGGTCAGGAAAATGCCTGTCGTCTGTTTAAACAGCTCCATAGCCATATGGCCAGAGGCCGCGTGGGTGTAACCGTAATCCAGCTTGCCAGGGTTCTTCTTGGCGTAGTCCACCAGATCCTTGACGGTCTTGAAAGCTTGTGCGGGGTGAACCAGCAGAACGTTAGGGCCCGAGTGTACCTGCGTAAGGTGGATGAAATCGGTCAGCGAGTCGTACTTGATGTTGGGGTCAAGGCCATGCGCCACCGCGTTCTGACCCACACCAGTCTGGATGATGGTGTAACCATCGGGGGACATTTTTAACGCACGATCGATGCCAATCACTCCGCCAGCACCTCCAATGTTCTCGACCAAAACAGGCTGTTTGAGTACTTTTCCTAACTCTTCCGCCATCAAACGGCCCATCACATCGCTGGTGCCACCGGGAGGAAAGGCGACGATCAGTTTGATCGGCTTGTTAGGGTAATCTGCTTGGGCGATGGCTTGACCTTGGCTCATCAGGCCAAAGGCGGCGAGTCCGATAGCAAACATCAGGTTGCGTTTTTTCAACATACTTTATCCTTGTTCATGAGTTAAAAATCAAATGATTTGTCTTTACTTCAAGTGATCGGTGCGGGGTTAAAAAGCACCAACGCGTTATGCAGCTTCCAGTGCTCTGCCCAGGTTCTCTTGCCGCTGGCGGTTTCCAGCAACAAGTGAAACAACGCCCAACCAGCGTCTTCTATCGTCATCACGCCTTCGGCAATCTGACCTGCATTGAAATCCATCAGGTCGTGCCAGCGCCGTGCCAGGTCGCTGCGCGTGGCGACCTTGACCACCGGACAAGCCTGCAGGCCATAGGGCGTGCCACGGCCAGTCGTGAATACATGCACATTCATGCCAGCGGCCAGCTGCAGCGTACCGCAAATGAAATCGCTCGCGGGCGTGGCGGCAAAAACCAGGCCTTTCTGGTCGGGGCGGAGCTTGTCACCCGGAGCGAGCACGCTGCCAATTGCGGCGCTGCCGCTCTTGATGATCGAGCCCATGGCTTTTTCGGCGATGTTAGACAAGCCACCTGCCTTGTTGCCCGGAGTGGTGTTGGCGGTGCGGTCTACGCTGCCGCGCTCAAGGTATTGGTCGTACCAGCCCAGTTCACGTATCACATCTTCGGCCACGGCGCGTGTCGCTGCGCGGCTGGTGAGTTGCTCAACTGCGTCACGCACTTCGGTGTTTTCTGAGAACATCACCGTGCCCCCAGCGCGAACGATCAGGTCGGCCATGTAACCCACGGCAGGGTTGGCCGTCACGCCCGAAAACGCATCACTGCCGCCACACTGAACGCCCACGACGAGGGCACTGGCGGGCAGGGTCTGGCGGTGGCGTGCGTTCAAGCGTTCCAGATGCGGCTTCGCACGCTGCACGATGCTGTTGATCATGGACATGAAACCTACATGCTCATCATCTTGTAGGCAGACCACGTCTGGACCCTGCGCTGCGTCGCGTGCATCATGGATCGGGAAGCTGCCCGGTGGCAGCAGACGCGAGGGTTGCAGCTTCTCGCAGCCCAGGCTAACCACCATCACTTCGCCGCCGAAGTTGGGGTTATGGCTGATGTGGCGCAAGGTGCGGATCGGGATTTCGGCTCCAGGCGCTTCAATCGCCACGCCACAGCCGTAGGTGTGTTCAAGGCCAACCACGCCGTCCACGTTCGGGTACATCGGCAGCAGTTCGCGTTCGATGCGATCGACCACCACCTTCAGCACACCTGCCACACACTGCACTGTCGTGGTGATGGCCAGCAGGTTACGTGTGCCCACCGATCCATCGGCATTCACATAGCCCTCGAAGGTATGACCTTCAAGCGGCGCCCAGACCGGCGCAGGCTGCGTGGCCATGGGCAAGCCTTGCAGTTCTCGCGCTGTCGGGATGTCGAGCAGGCGCTCGTGCACCCAACTGCCAGCCAACACCGCTTCGCGGGCATAGCCCACCGGCACGTTGTAGCGAAGCACGGCTTGGCCTGCGACGATGTCTTTCAAGGCCAACTTGTGGCCTTGCGGAACCTTGTCACGCAGTGTCAATCCAGCGGCAGGGCCTTCGGTCATGACAGTGCCTGAGGGTAGGCCTCCGTCGTTAGCGATAATGGCCACGTTGTCATTCGGGTGCATGCGGATGGCGTGAGGTGGGGTGTACTTATTCATGTTCAATACCTTGGCTGTTTGCCAGTGAATGTCGGGTCGTATTTGCGCATCTGCCCAAGATCGTCACGGTTGCGAATACCGCAATGGAGATAGTTGTCGTGTAAGCGGGCCAGTGCCTCGCTGTCAATCGTCACGCCCAGACCGGGTCCCCGCGGCACCCGCAAGCTGCCGTTTTCAAACTTCAGACGCCCTCCTTGCACCACTTCCTCGTCCTGCCAGGGGTAATGCGTGTCACAAGCATAAGCCAGATGCGGAACCGAAGCGGCCAGATGCGTCATCGCGATCAGGCTGATGCCCAGATGCGAGTTGGAGTGCATCGACAAGCCCATGTCAAAAGTCTGGCAAAGGCGCGCGAGCTGCTGCGTGGTGCGCAGACCCCCCCAGTAATGGTGGTCGGACAGCACAATGCGCACTGGGCACCCCAGGCGCACGTTCTCAGCAAATTCCTTGTAGTCGGTCACCACCATGTTGGTGGCCAACGGCACACTGCCCAACTCCCTGAGTTTGCGCGCAACGGCGGCCATGCCGTCCAATCCCGGTGCAGGGTCTTCGTAATATTCGAGCACGCCGCGAAGCTGCTCAACCACTCTGAGGCTGGTGGCCACGCTCCAGTTGGCGTTCGGGTCAATCCGCAGTGGTGCATCCGGAAAGGCTTGCTTTAGCGCCAACAACGCGGCCACCTCCTGGTCGGGTGGGAAGACCCCGGCCTTGAGCTTGATGCTCTTAAAGCCGTATTGCTCGATCATGCGGCGCGCCTGCACCACCAACGCCTCAGGTTGAATGCCTTCACCCCAGGGGTCGGCCGCGTAAGGATGGTCGATGTGTTCAGGGTACTTGAAGAACAGATAGGCGCTGAAAGGTACGGCATCACGGGCCGCGCCGCCCAACAGATCTACCACCGGGGCGTTGGCCAGCTGGCCTTGCAGGTCGAGCATAGCCACCTCAAAAGCACTGACCGCCTTGGCCACATTCTTGGACACGTGTGTGCCCGGTGCCAGGGAGATTTGCTCACCCTGAAATTCCGAAGCATTGCTGGCGGGTTGCACCAGGGTCTGCACACGAGATTCCATCACATTCAGATCCCAGGGTGACAGCCCTTGCAAGGCGGGGGCCGCCCTGGCAAGCACCTCGAGCATGGACTGATCACCATAGGTCTCGTTGATGCCAACGCGCCCGCAGGCAGTTTCGATTTCGATGACAGAGCGCAGCGCCCAGGGTTCGTGAATGCCTGCTGCATTGAGCAGCGGGGGATCACGAAACGCGATGGGCGTAATGCGGACATGACGGATAGCGAGGGGCATCGCAGGGCATCACTTGATCAGGTTCGGCAACCACAGCGTGAATTGCGGCACATAAGTCACCAGCAACATGGCCACAGTTAAGGCCCCATAAAACGGCGCAATCGTTCGCATCACCTGTCCCACAGAGATGCCACCAATCGCACAACCGACAAACTGAACGGTGCCCACAGGGGGCGTGTTCAAACCCAAAGCGCAATTGATCAGCAGCATGATGCCAAACTGCATCGGGTCCATACCGAAGTGCATGGCAATCGGCAAAAAGATGGGGGTGCAAATCAGGATGGTTGCAGCCATGTCCAAGAAGGTGCCCAAAATGAACAACAAGACGTTGATCATCAAGAAAATGACCCAGGGTTCGGTGCTGATTTTTTGCATCAGCGCACCGGTCATCTGCGGCACTTCATAGAGCGCCATAAAGTAACCGAAGGCGTTCGAAATTCCAATTAAGAGCAACACCACGCCGGTGGTCTTGCAGGCCTTGGCACAGGCTTTGAGAAAATTCTGAAAGGTCAGCGTTCGGTAAACGACCACAGTCACAAACAGGGCCCAGGCCACGGCGATGGAAGCCGACTCGGTGGCTGTGAATGCACCCGACAAAATACCGCCCAAAATGATGACCACCACAAACAGGCCGGGCAATGCGGCGCCAAAAGCTTTGAGCACTTCGAGCCAGCCCGGAAAGTTCCCGTGAACCGGGTAACCGCGTTGCACCGCCACCCAATAGGCCGCGCCCAAATTGCACAGCGTCAAAATGATCGCAGGCACCAGACCCGCCAAGATCAAGCCCAGCACACTCACAGATGCCAGTCCTGAAGCGGCCAACGTGAAGATGATCATGTTGTGCGAAGTCGGCATGATGGCACCCACCAAAGATGCGTGCGTGGTCACGTTGACCGCATAGTCGGCGTCGTAACCTTCCTTTTTCATGAGCGGGATCATGACCGAGCCCATGGCCGAAACGTCGGCTAAAGGCGATCCGGCCACACCGCCAAAGATGGTGCAACCGATCACGTTGCTCATGCCCAAGCCGCCCCGCACATGACCCACCAGGCTGTTGGCGAAACGCACGATGCGTTCTGCAATACCGCCGTACAGCATCAGCTCACCGGCAAAGACAAAAAACGGAATGGCCAGAAAGGAGAACACCTGCATGCCCCCGACCATTTTTTGGAACACCATGGCCACCGGCAAACCGGCCGCAATGATGGTGGCGACCGAAGACAGGCCAATGGCAAAAGCCACCGGCACGCCCAGGATCAAAAGAAGCGAAAAGCTCAGTCCAAGGACAGTCAATTCCATTTTGTTATTCCCAGACGGGCTTGACCACTTTGCCTTGCAGGAGCGCAACAATGTGTTCTATCGAAAAAAGCAAGATCAAAGCGCCGGCAATGATCACCGGCACATAGTCAATCCCATCGGGTACCGGCAGCATGGGTTTTTTTTCTGCCCACTTGGCAGAAGCCCACAACCAACCGCCTTGGACCATCAAAAACCCGAACAAGGCCACCAGGGCATGGATCAAAATTTCGATGCGGTGCTGCCATTTTTTTGGCAGCAAAACCACCAAAGACTCGAGCCCGATATGACCCGCATCGCGCACACCCACCGCCAAACCAAAGGCGGTGACAAACAACACGATCAACATGGCCAAGGCCTCAGCCCAGGTCGGTGTATCGTTGAGAACATAGCGACCGATGACTTGCCATTGCACGCACAAGATCACGGCAATCAGGCCCAGCACCGCCAACACCAAGCAGATCTTGGAGACGGTCGCACAAAATTTGGTCAACATGGAAAACTCCAGCCCTCGGCTCGCGCCGAGGGCGTCAGGAAAAGCCAATTACTTGGTGTCTTGAATGGCTTTGACAGCGCGCTTCATTTCTGGCGTGGTCATGAACTTGTCGTAGACAGGAGCCATGACAGATTGGAACGATTTTTTGTCGACTTCCACGATCTCTGCGCCAGCGGCTTTGACGTTGGCCAGCGACTTGCCTTCGGCCTCATCCCAAGCTTTGCGCTGAACGGCGACCGATTCTTTGGCCGCCTGACGAATCATGGCTTGTTCGTTGGCGGGCAACTTGTCCCAAATGACTTTGGACATCACCAAAATTTCAGGCGCCATGGAGTGCTCCGTCTTGGAGTACACCTTGACGGCTTCCACGTGCTTGGCCGTATCAAATGAGGGGATGTTGTTTTCAGCGGCATCGATAAGACCTGTTTTGAGACCGGTGTACACCTCGCCATAAGGCATGGGTGTGGCGTTGGCGCCCATGGCGCTGACCAGCGCGACCCACAAATCAGACTGTTGCACGCGGATCTTCAGGCCTTTGGCGTCGGCCACTGTTTTGATGGCTTTTTTGGCATAGATGGAACGTGCACCGCTGTCATAGAAAGCCAAACCGACATAGCCCACCGACTCGCAGCTTTTGAGAATTTCCGCACCGACAGGACCATCCAGCGACTTGCGCATGTGATCGACCGAACTGAACAGGAATGGCATGGTGGGCACCATGGTCATGGGGCAAACGCCGTTCATGGGCGCCACGTTCACACGCACCAAATCCAAAGCACCAATCTTGACCTGGTCAACAGTTTCTTTTTCAGTCCCCAAAGCACCTTTGTTGAACACTTTGATTTTGTGTTTACCACCCGACAATTTTTCAAGCACTGTGCTCATGTGTTTGACTGCCACCACTGTGGGGTAGTCGTCGGCGTTGTGGATGTCGGCAGAGCGGAACTCTACCGCATGGGCACTGATAGAAAGGGCTGCGGCCATGGCCAGAGCGAGTGCATTGAATTTCATGGTTGTCTCCAAGTAGGTGTTTAAAAAAACGAGAGGGAAAATGGATTGCGGACCCAGCCCGCAGAGTGGCCGACCAAGTTCGCTCCGGCCTCGATGCTAACTGCACAGCCTTGCATGAGGTCACAAGTAGGCATAAAGGGCATTGAGAATTGCTTCAGTATGCGGTGCTGGGTGAATTGAGCCTCACCGGCTCGCAGATTGTAAAACGCCATCGCGGTTGTGGGAATGAGCGTGTGCGATCACAAAGGACCACTTTTGACGAAGGCACCGCCCTGAAACTGCACCGCCGGATCGGCTAAATCAGGCTCAGTTGTCTTCGCATAAACCGCAGCACGGAAAGCATCCGAGCTGTCTTGGGGGCGGTACCCAATGTGGTGAGCAAGGCGGTTGTCGTACCAACTGACGCTGTTGTCCGAGGTGCCATACACAATGCTGTGCCCCAGAACCGGAGTGGTCAAGCATGCCGTGATCAACCGGTGCAAATCGTCGTAACTGAGCCAAGTGGCCAGCATGCGCCTGTCTTTAGGCTCAGGAAACGATGAGCCAATGCGTACACATGCAGTCTCGATACCGTAGCGGTCGAAATAGAAACGCGACAAATCTTCGCCAAACGCTTTGCTCAGGCCATACAAGCCATCGGGTCGAGGTGGGCTCATGGCATCAACCACCTCGTTTTGACGGTAAAAACCCATCACATGGTTCGAACTGGCAAACACCACGCGCTTGACGCCATGAACCCGCGCGGCTTCATACAAGTTGTACAAGCCAATGATGTTGGATTGCAAAATGGGCTCCCAAGGCTGCTCTACCGAAATGCCCCCGAAGTGAACAATCGCCTGACAGTCCGCCACCATGTCGTGAACGGCGGCCTTATCCGACAGGTCGGCTTGCACCACTTCTTCGCCCGATTGCGCCGGGCTCAAGGGCGACAAGTCACTCAAACGCAAATACGCACAGTTGGCTTTCAAGCGTGCGCGCATGGCCTGCCCCAAGCCGCCTGCGGCGCCGGTCATGAGTAGCCTGTGATGAGATTGAAGGGTCATGAGAAATTTTAAGTTGTATGTTGTCTGATAACAAGATATTCTGTGGGCTTGCCATCTTGCTGTCAAGCAAATCGATCGAAAATGATTCAAAAAAACAAGA
>Ga0164294_10006351_pt1 | contig 10121 bp, 8 predicted proteins | sample GEODES005metaG_FD_111479 | JGI IMG/M metagenome (GOLD analysis project Ga0164294, IMG submission 111479) | Oligotrophic lake water microbial communities from Sparkling Lake, Wisconsin, USA - GEODES005 metaG | ecosystem: Environmental > Aquatic > Freshwater > Lake | place: USA: Sparkling Lake...
CCCGAGGTTTGGGCGTTGTTGGCATCGCGCAGCCAGGTCACGTTGAGCACGGTGTCGTACAAAAACACAGAGCTGGCGTCGTTGCCCGCCACCGCGTTGCCGTTGATGTCACGGCCCACCAGGGCTGCTTGTGCGCCGCCGGCCACGGACATCAGCGCTGCGAGCATGGCTGAGCAAAGAAGGGTTTTTTTCATGTTGTTGGCTCTGAGTTGGCTGATCAAGGCTTGGGCCTTGACCGAGCAATGTGATGAAGGCTGAATAAGCAGAGTTGAATGGTGAAAAAATAGGATTTCTTGCAGATTAATTTTTTAATGATGAATACCCCCCATATGGGCCATGCGTGGCAAGAAAATTCACCGAAAAGATACCAATATGGTGGCGCGGTAGGGGATAAAAAATATTATTTGATTGGCTTTTTGGTTTGAGTTCGGTGGTGGGGCGGTGGGGCGGGGTGGTGAACCCTCACCCCTGCCCTCTCCCGCGCAGCGGGAGAGGGAGCCGATTCACCCTCACCCCAACCCTCTCCCGCTGTGCGGGAGAGGGAGCCAAGACACCATCGTCCGCTTGGCGGGCGATGGCCATTCAAGTTCCCTCTACCTCTGGGAGAGGGCCAGGGTGAGGGTCATTGATCGACATCAAGTCCCCCGCCGCGCCGCCGCCCTAGCCTGCGGTGGTCGATGTCCGATCCCCCCTTGGCGCAACGCCTGCACCCGCGCGCCTCGGCTGCCGAGCCGAGCGAAAGCCTGTGCACGCCTGAGGGCCTGAGAGCGCCCGATGCGGCGCAGCGGCTCGCTCGCGACGGGCCCAACGAGCTGCAGGCCTCGCAAGGCCAGGGTTCGCTGCGCATCTTGTGGACGGTGCTGACCGAGCCGATGTTTTTGCTGCTGGCGGCGTGCGGGGCGATCTACCTGCTGCTGGGCGACGGCCACGAGGCGCTGATGCTGCTGGGCTTTGTGCTTGTGGTGATGGGCATCACCTTTGTGCAGCAGCGGCGAGCCGATCGGTCGATGGCGGCGCTGCGCGAGCTGGCCAGCCCGCGCGCTGCGGTGCTGCGTGGCGGCCAGTTGCTGCGCATCGCGGCGCGCGAGGTGGTGTGCGGCGATGTGGTGCTGCTGGCTGAGGGCGACCGCGTGCCGGCCGATGTGCGGCTGACGCAGACGTCACACCTGACGGTGGACGAATCGCTGCTGACGGGCGAATCGGCACCGGTGCTCAAGCAGGCGGCCAGCGATGAGGCCGACGCGGCGGCCCCCGAGGGCACCCTCGCCTTGTCGGGCACGCTGGTGGTCAGCGGCTCGGCACAAGGCCGCGTGGTGGCCACCGGGCCGCGCAGCGCGCTGGGGCGCATCGGTGCGTCGCTGGCGCATATGGCCAGCGAACGCACGCCGACGCAGCAGGAGTGCGACCGCACCGTGCGCCGCGTGGCCGTGGCCGGGCTGGTGCTGGCGGCCACGCTGACGCTGGCGCATGGTCTGGCGCGCGGCGACTGGCTGCACGGGGTGCTCGCCGGGCTGACGTTGGCCATGGCGCTGCTGCCCGAAGAACTGCCAGTGGTGCTGACCATCTTCATGGGGCTGGGCGCCTGGCGGCTGGCGCACAAGCAGGTGCTGGTGCGCAGCATCCCGGCCATCGAGTTGCTGGGTGCGACCACGGTGCTGTGCGTCGACAAGACCGGCACGCTCACCGCCAACCGCATGAGCGTGCGCAGGCTGTGGAATGCGACGGCCAGTTTCGACACGCTGCCCACCGCCGGAGCACCGATGCCAGGCGCGCTGCCCGACGCGTTGCACGAGGCGCTGGAATACGCCGTGCTGGCCAGCCACCGGCGCGCCTTCGATCCGATGGAAACCGCCATCGCCGATGCCGGCACGCGGCTGCTGGCCGACACCGAACACCTGCACGCCGACTGGACGCTCATCGACGACTACCCGCTGTCAAACCGGATGCTGGCGATGTCGAGGGTGTGGCAGGCGCCCCAGGGCACGGCGCGGCTGATCGCGGCCAAGGGCTCGCCCGAAGCCATCATCGATCTGTGTCACCTCGATGCCGCGCAGCACACGCGCATCAGTCTGGCGGTGGCGCGCATGGCCAGCGACGGCCTGCGCGTGCTGGGCGTGGCGCGCTCGCGCTTCGATGCCGCCGAGCTGCCCGCCGATCAGCACGACTTCGACTTCGAGTTTCTGGGGCTGATCGCTCTGGAAGACCCGGTGCGCGATGGCGTGCCGCAGGCACTGGCCGAGTGCCGCGAAGCCGGCATCCGCGTGGTGATGATGACCGGCGACCATCAGGCCACGGCGCTGTCGGTGGCGCGTCAGGTGGGGCTGGAGGTGGCCGGCGGCGTGCTGTCGGGCGATGAGCTGGCCACGCTCGACGATACGGCGCTGCGTGCGAGGCTGGCCGTCACGCACGTGTTTTGCCGCGTGCGCCCCGAGCACAAGCTGCGCGTGGTGCAGGCCTTGCGCGCGGCCGGCGAGGTGGTGGCGATGACGGGAGACGGCGTCAACGACGCGCCCGCGCTGAAGGCCGCTCACATCGGCGTGGCCATGGGCGCGCGCGGCACCGATGTGGCGCGCGAGGCGGCGTCGCTGGTGCTGCTTGACGACGACTTCAGCTCCATCGTCACGGCCATTCGCGACGGCCGGCGCGTGTTTGCCAACCTGCGGCGCGCGGTGGTTTTTCTGGTGGCAGTGCACGTGCCCATCGTCGGGCTGTCGATGCTGCCGGTGGCGCTGGGCTGGCCGATGCTGCTGATGCCGGTGCACATCTTGTTCTTGCAGCTGATCATCGACCCGACCTGCTCGGTGGTGTTCGAGGCCGAGCCGCAGGGTGCCGACACCATGCGCCAGCCGCCACGCCAGCGCGATGCGCGGCTGTTTGACGCCGCGCTGGTGCGCCGCGGACTGTGGCAGGGGCTGGGTCTGCTGGCGCTGCTGCTGGCCTTGTGCGGCGGTGTGCTGCAAGCCGGCGCCAGCGCCGACAGCGCGCGCGCCATCACCTTCATGGTGCTGGTGCTGTCCAGCCTGGCGCTGATCCTGAGCAGCCGCGCGCTGGGCAGCCGCCAGCTCGGCTTGGGCGGCAACACGGCCTTTGCCTGGGTGGCACTCGCCACGCTGGCCCTGCTGGGCGTGGTGCTGGGCGTGCCCCCGGTGGCGCGGCTGTTCAGCTTTGCGGTGCCCACACCCACCTTGCTGTGCGCCGGAGCACTTGCCACGGCGCTGGCGGTGGGGTGGTTTGAGGGGGTCAGGCGAATGCGCCAGCCCTCACCCCCGCCCTCTCCCGCAAGCGGGAGAGGGAGCTGAACAAGTCCCCTCTCCCGCGCAGCGGGAGAGGGAGCCAAGACACCATCGCCCGCTGGCGGGAGATGGCTATTCAAGTCCCCTCTCCCGCAAGCGGGAGAGGGTCAGGGTGAGGGCCATTGCACAAACTCAATCTCCCCAAGGCGATGCCGCCACAGACTGCCCGGCGCGGCGGCAGCACTTGCCGCTGCCACCCGTTCAAACCCGACAAGGAGCAAGCCATGAATGAATTGCGAGTGAAAGACCTGTTTGCCATCGACCCCATGGAAGACGTGTTTCGCGGCATGTTGCGGCCGTGGCGGCTGGCTGCGGCAGAACGCGCGCCGCGCATCAACATCGATCTCAACGAGACCGCGGCCGACTACCAGCTGAAAGCCGACGTGCCCGGCGCGCGCAAGGAAGACATCTCGGTGCACATCGACGGCAACCAGGTGACGATCAACGCCGACGTGAAGCGCGAATCAAACGATCAATCCGCCGGCAGCAAGGCGCTGCGCTCGGAGCGCTACTTCGGGCAATGCACGCGCAGCTTCCTGCTGGACTCGCCCATCGACGAAAGCCGCGCCGAGGCCAAGTACGAAAACGGACTGCTGCACCTGACGCTGCCCAAGAAGGCGGGAGGGTCGGGGAAAAAGCTGGAGATTTCTTGAGGGGCCGCGACCCTCACCCCGGGTGACGGACTTCATCCGGGCTTAGCGCCACGGCGAAGGCCAAGGCGCTGCGGTCAACGCCTTCGTGACGCTGGCCTTTGAGCTCGGTGAGGCCCACCAGTTCGACTGGAGCAAAGAAGGTCTGGTGGTGGGCGGCGTGGCGGAAACCACAACATGAAGACCGTTGTAGACAAGTTCAAAAAGGAGAAGGGCCACAAACTTGAAACAGATAGGACAGTAGACAAAGTTATTAGCACGCAAAATGTGTTATCTTGATTAGCACGTTTGATTTGTTTACTTTGTTTACCGTGCAAGATCAAGGAGATCAATCGCCGCCCGCCCAAGACTCCGGTCCGTCCGGTCATGGGCAGCGCCTGCGCAGCAGGGTCCACGGGCTGCTGGCGCGCCCCTCGGGGCGAGGCTGGCGGATCGATGGCTGGCTGCACTGGCTGATGCTGGCCAACGTGGGCACTCTGTTTCTGGAGCATGTGCCGGTGCTGCGCAGCAACCTGCACGGTGTGTTCACAGGGCTGGGGTGGGTGTCGACGCTGGTGTTCTGCGCCGAGTACCTGCTGCGCGCCTGGCTGGTGCCCGAGGACCCGCGCTACCACGGCGTTCGCCATGCACGGCTGCGTTACCTCTGCAGCCCGCTGGCGCTGGTGGACCTTCTGGCGTTGCTGCCCTACCTGCTTCCCGGCGGCGTGTCGGCCGAACTGTTGGCCCTGCGGGCGCTGCGTGTGCTGTCATTACTGAAGTGGCTGCGCATGCTCAAGCCGGCCCTGGCCGACTTCATCCAAGCCAACCGCGGCCGCAGCAAGCGCCAGTTGGTGCATGCCCTGGTCTTTCCCAGCCCGACCGGCGGCCAACTGCATGCAGCCTTCGACAACCTGATCGTGGCCTGCGTGCTGGCGTCGGTGCTTTGCGTGTTACTGGAGTCGGTTCATTCAATCCAGCAGGTCTGGGCCCTGGAGCTGCATGTGGTGGACGCCGTGACGGTGCTGGTGTTCACGGTGGAATACGCGCTGCGGCTGTATGCCTGCGTGGAGCAGCCCGGCTTCGCCCATCCCGTGGCCGGGCGGCTGCGGCACATGAAAACCCCCTCGGCCATAATTGACCTGCTGTCCATCCTGCCGTTCCTGCTGGAGTTGCTGGTGCACCACCTGCTGGACCTGCGCTTCATGCGTGTGTTCCGGCTGCTGCGCCTGCTCAAGCTCACCCGCTACACCGGCGCGATGGACACGCTGAAGCGAGCGATCGTGCGCGAAACCCCGTTGCTGGGGGCGGCCGCCTTCGTGATGCTGCTGCTGGTGGTGCTGATGGCCAGCCTGGGCTACCTGTTCGAGCATGAAGCCCAGCCCGACAAGTTCGAGAACATCCCGCAGTCGATCTACTGGGCGGTGATCACGCTCGCCTCGGTGGGCTATGGCGACATCGCACCGGTCACGCCCATGGGCCGGCTGGTAACCATCGTGCTGGCGCTACTGGGCATCGGCATCTTCGCCATCCCGGCCGCGCTGCTGTCATCGTCCTACACCGACCAGTTGCGCATCGAGCGCGAGAGGTTGAAGAACGAGCTCTACAACATGCTGGCTGACGGCATCATCTCGCCCGACGAGGCCGACGTCGTAGCTCGCGAGGCGCGGCGCCTGCACCTCAGTGACAGCGACGTGGCCCTGCTGACCGAGCGGGTGCGGCGCGAACGGCAGTCGGCCGAGGACACCAGCGAAATCCCGCTGCACCGGGTGGCGGCCGAGCCTCGCCTGGCGGTGGAGCACTACAAGCAGCTGCTGGGCCACATCCGCCAGTTGGGCTGCCTGAGTGATGCGGCCTGCTTCCTGGCCGTCGCGCGTCAGGGTGATCGCCTCACCGACCACGAGTTGGCGGTGTGGCATCACATCCAACAGACCACGCCCGCGCCGGCAGTGACCAACAGCCCTCCAGGCGACGGTGATGGTGCAGCAGGCGTGGCGCCGTTGAGTGCGGAACCGGCTCGGCCGGCTGGCGAAGGGTCTGCGGCGGCGGGTTCCCAGTTTGTTTAAGGTTTGACCTTGCACCTGAAAAACGTATCCCTCACTCAATGATTCAATGCAAGCAAGGAGAAACGGGGGGCGATGCAGACGGCCCGCGGGCAAGGTCAGCTGTTCAAATCCCCTCACCCCTGCCCTCTCCCGCCAGCGGGAGAGGGAGCCATTCAAGTTCACTCTCCCGCTGGGCGGGAGAGTGAGTCAGGACACCATCTTCCGCATGGCGGGGGATGGCTACTGAAATTCCCTCTCCCTGAGGGAGAGGCATATTCAAGTCCCCTCTCCCACTTGTGGGAGAGGGTTAGGGGGAGGGTCCGGCCCGTCAAATCCACCCTCACCCCTGCCCTCTCCCGCCAGCGGGAGAGGGAGCCATTCAAGTTCACTCTCCCGCTGGGCGGGAGAGGGAGCCAGGACACCATCTTCCGCATGGCGGGGGATGGCTACTGAAATTCCCTCTCCCTGAGGGAGAGGCATATTCAAGTTCCCTCTCCCACTTGTGGGAGAGGGTTAGGGTGAGGGTCCGGCCCGTCAAATCCACCCTCACCCCTGCCCTCTCCCGCCAGCGGGAGAGTGAGCCATTCAAATTCACTCTCCCGCTGGGCGGGAGAGGGAGCCAGGACACCATCTTCCGCATGGCGGGGGATGGCTACTGAAATTCCCTCTCCCTGAGGGAGAGGCATATCCAAGTCCCCTCTCCCACTTGTGGGAGAGGGCTAGGGTGAGGGCTGAAGGCTGACAATCCGCACCCATGGCCAAACCCGTCCCCCGACTCAGTCCCGAGCAGATTCAAGAGGTGATCGCCGTCGCCTGGGATGACCGCCCGCCCTTTGCCGCCGTGCTGCGCAGCCATGGGCTGTCGCCGGGTCAGGTGGTGCAGTTGCTCAAGCGTGAGCTCACGCCCAGCGCCTACAAGACCTGGGTCGCGCGCACCAAGGCGCCGCAGCGTGCGGCTGCTGGCAGGAAGTGATGGACACGCGAAACGCCTTTGCCGAACTGGGCCTGGAGCCGGGTGCCACGGCGCATGAGGTGAAGGCCGCGTGGCGCCGGCTGGTGTCGCACTGGCACCCCGACCGCAACCCGAGTGACGGCGCACTGGTGCGCATGCAGCGCATCAACGATGCGTTTCGCATCGTCAGGCAAGCCCTGGGTGCGGCGCACGGGGTGCCAACGCACGATGAGACGCCCGCCTCGAGCGCGCCTGAGCCAGCCGCCGAAGCAGCACGAGCGCGCACCGAACCGCCTGACGATCGGCCGCCCGAGGATGAAGACCATGGCCAGCGCCGCACCATCCATCGCAAGCTCAGGCTGACGCTGGAAGAAGCCGCCGCCGGCTGCACCAAGGTGCTGCAAGGCAAGCTGGCCGACACCTGCACCGGCTGCATGGGCGTGGGCTACCAGATGCCTGAGCCGGCGTGTGAGCCGTGCGAAGGCAGCGGCCAGATCGGCCAAGCCAGCTGGTTCGGCTGGTTGAACACCAAGGTGGCTTGCGAGGCGTGCGCGGGGCTGGGTCGCTTCCGGCTGGACTGCGATATGTGCGCGGGCACCGGCAAGCTCGACAACCGCCGCTATCAGGTCAAAGCGCGCATTCCCCACGGCGTGCGCAGCGGCGACCGGCTCACCGTGAGCCCGCGTCGCACCCGAGCTGGCGACACGGCGGTCGAGCTGCAGCTGCGCATCGAGCTGATCGAGCACGACTTGTTCACGCTCGAGGCTGACGGCACGGTGCACTGCGAGATGCCGGTCGACGGCTTTGCCTGGATTGCCAACCGCACGGTGCAAGTGCCCACGCTGGCCGGCCTGCAGCCGCTGGCGCTCAACCGCGAGCAGCTGGCGTACCGGCTGGAGCAGCAGGGCTTCCCGGTGCAGCGGCGCGGCGCGCGTGGCGATCTGGTGATCACGGTGCAGCCGGTTTTTCCGCAGCGCATGAGCGCTGATCAGGACATCTTGCTGGACCAGCTGATGGCGACTTTTTCGGGCCCCGGCGGCCGCAGCGAAGACCCGCGCCTGAGCGCGTGGCAACGCAACCTGCAAGCGTGGGAGCGAAGCCGTCAGCGTCGCGAAACCAGCGGGCGCTGAAACGCTGCGCCGGCCCGCGGCTCAGCGCGGGCGGTCGGGCGCTTCGAAGCGCAGGTGGATGGCCGCCAGATCGTCAAAGGCAGCCAGACCGCCTTCGAAATTGCGCACCGCGCCCACCAGCGTCGGCAGCAGCGACCTTCCTGCGTGCGCGGCCAAAAGCTCGGTGACGCGGTCATCACCGTACATGTCCTCGCCGGGCGCCATGGCCTCGGTGACACCGTCGGTGACGACGAGCAGCTGGTCGTTGGTTTCCAGCTGAACGCTGGTCGACTCGTAGCGGAAGTCTTCGTCCATCAGGCCGAACGGCAAACCACCGCTGCACGCCAAACGCCCGACCGCGCCATCGGCACGGATGAGAAAGGGCTCGACGTGACCGGCGCGCACATAGGACAGCTTGCCGCTGCGCAGATCGAGCGTGGCCAGCAGCATGGTCACGAACATGCAGCTGTCGTTGCCACGGCTGAGGATGGAATGGACCATGCCGGCGGCACGCTCGGGCTGGCCAAAGACCTCAAGCACATCGGGTCGCGACAGCAAGCCGCGAAACAGCGCCTGGGTGCGCGCCATCATGAGACCGGCGGCAGCGCCCTTGCCCGACACGTCGCCAATCAGCATGACCAGCATGTCGTCGCCGATCAAAAAGTAGTCGACCAGATCACCGCCGACTTCCTTGGCCGGCTCGAGCACGATGTCGATGGCGATATCGCGGCCGTGGTGGCTGCCACGGTAGTTGGGCGGCACCAGCGCGAGCTGCAGCGCGCGCGCGTCGTTGAGCTCGATTTGCTTGCGCTGCAGTTCTTGGCGCATGCTGTCTCGCAGCATCTTCTTTTCAAGCGTGGCCAGGATGCGCGCGCGCAGCAAGGTGGCGTTGAAGGGCTTGAGCACGAAGTCTTCGGCGCCCATTTCGATGCAGCGCACCACCGGGTCCATGTCGTTGAGCGCGGAGATGACGATGACCGGCAGATCGGTGAGCTTGCCGGCTTCGCTGAGCTGGCGCAGCACCTCGAAACCATCGACCTCGGGCATCATGATGTCGAGCAGCACCAGGTCGAACTCATGCTGTGCAATGGCGGCCAGCGCCTCGCGGCCGTTGACCGCCTGCTCGATGTGGACCACGCCCAAACGCCGCAGGCGCCGCACGAGGATGTCGCGGTTCTCGTCGATGTCGTCGACGACGAGCACGCGGGCATGGGCAGGGTTCATGGCGCTTCCTGGGGTGTGGCGATCAATGCCAGCAGTTGGTCGGCCAGCCGCAGGGTTGCACGCAGATCGTCTTGCAGCGGCTGGCCGGGGCCAGCGCTCCAGTCGTCGATGAGCATGTCGCCGTAGCCCTTGACCGCGTTCAAGGGCGTGCGCAGGTCGTGGCGCAAGTGGCCCTGCGTGGCCAGCCACTGGGCGGGGTTTTCACGGGCCGCACGCGGCGCATCGGCGAATTCCTCGATCAGCGCGCACAGCCGCGCGCAGGCCTTGCGAATGCGCGCGAGATCGTCGGCCGCATCTTCCAGGCCACGCGCTTGAGCTTGCTCGCACACCTTGTCGACCACGGAGGCCATTTCGGCGCCAGGCGCTCGCAGGGCCTGGCACATGGCAGCCACCTGCAAGGCGGCAGCGTCTTGGTCTGCGGCGTCGAAAGACGTTGGGGTCTGGGTCATGGGGTGGCCGGCGATCAGGCGGGCTTGCCGGGCAGCAGCGCTTCGATCTTGGCTATGAGTCGATCGAGCTCGACGGGCTTGGTGTCGTAGTCGTTGCAGCCTGCCTCGATGGCTTTTTCACGGTCACCGGCCATGGCGTGGGCGGTCAGGCCAATGACGGGGATGTGGCGCGTGGCCTCGGCGGCCTTGATGCGCCGGGTGGCTTCCCAGCCGTCGATCACCGGCAGGCTCATGTCCATCAGGATCAGGTCGGGCAGCTCAGAGCCGGCCATCTCGACGCCCTGGCCGCCATCGACGGCCATCACGATCTCGTAGCCACGGCGCAGCAGTCGGCGCGACAGCATGTCGCGGTTCATTTCGTTGTCTTCAACCAGCAGCAGTTTCACGTTTCAACAGCCTTTTGAAAAACCCGCCAAGCGAGCC
>Ga0164294_10006353_pt1 | contig 10120 bp, 9 predicted proteins | sample GEODES005metaG_FD_111479 | JGI IMG/M metagenome (GOLD analysis project Ga0164294, IMG submission 111479) | Oligotrophic lake water microbial communities from Sparkling Lake, Wisconsin, USA - GEODES005 metaG | ecosystem: Environmental > Aquatic > Freshwater > Lake | place: USA: Sparkling Lake...
GCCGAAGTGGTCTGCTCTGGCTGGTACTGGAACCCGGTCTCCTCGTTGACCTCGATACCGATGCGGCCGGCGTCGAGTAGCTCGGCGACAAGCATGTTGTCCTCGAGATCGGGACAGGCGGGGTAACCCCAGGAGTAGCGACCGCCGCGGTACTGCTGCCGGAAGAGTCCCGCGAGTGAGGGACCGTCCTCGTCTACGAATCCCCAGTCGGAACGGATCCGGTGATGCCAGTACTCAGCCAGTGCCTCGGCCATCTCGACGCCGAGACCATGGACGAGCAAGTACTCCTGATAGCGGTTCTCGGCGAAGAGGCCCGCGGCGACATCGCTCACTCGTTGACCCATCGTGACGATATGGAAAGCGGCGTAGTCGGGCTCGGTCGAGCCGACGGGCCGGAAGAAGTCAGCGATGCACATGTACGGCGCCTCGTTCTGGCGCGGATAGGAGAAGCGCATGCGTTCGGTGGTGCGGGTGTCATCGGTCCAGATCACGAGGTCTTCCCCGTCGCCGTTGGCCGGGAAGTAGCCGTAGACGAGTTGGGGGATGAGCATGTCGTTGGCCTTGGCCTCGGCGAGCTGTGATCGAAGTATCGACCTGACCCGGGACTTGAAGTCCTCGTCGGACTCGACCGACCCGTCGGCGTTCTTCTCGGGTCGGTACTGCCACTGGTTACGGAACAGGGCAGTCTCGTTGATGTACGCCGCAATCTCGTCGATGGCAATGCCTTTGACCACCTGGGAACCGAGGAACGGAGGAGTGAAGACCGTATTGTCGGTCTCGACCTCGGGTGAGCGCGCCGGAACGGGAACCGAAGGGGCGTCGGTATCTCGTGAGCTGGAGCGGGCCGGCACCTTGCTCTCGCTCGGCACCCGTCCCCAGTCAGCATCGTCGGGCTCGGTGCCGCGCTTGATCTCCCCGAGTCGATCCATGACCCGAAGCCCCTCGAAGGCGTCCTTTCCGTAGAAGAGCCGGCCTTCGTAGACCTCACGGAGATCGCGTTCCACATAGCTGCGGGTGAGCGCCGCTCCGCCGAGCAGCACCGGGATATCAGCAAGACCACGGGCGTTGAGCTCCTGGAGGTTCTCACGCATGATGAGCGTGGACTTCACGAGCAGACCGCTCATCCCGATGGCATCGGCCTTGACTTCGATCGCCTTCTCGATCATCTCGGCGATCGAGATCTTGATGCCGATGTTGTGCACTTCGTAGCCGTTGTTGGTGAGAATGATGTCGACGAGGTTCTTGCCGATGTCGTGGACGTCGCCTTTCACCGTGGCGAGCACGATGCGTCCTTTGCCTCCGGTGTCGGACTTCTCCATGAATTGTTCGAGATGAGCAACAGCCATCTTCATCGTCTCGGCGGACTGCAGTACGAACGGAAGTTGCATCTCGCCAGTGGCAAAGAGATCGCCCACGACCTTCATTCCCGCCAGCAGCACATCGTTGATGATCGTGAGAGGTTCGAGCCCGCTGGCCATTGCGTTGTCGAGCGCAACACTGAGGTCCTCGCGGTCGCCGTCGATGATGCGTTGACTCAGCAGTTGTTCGATGGTCCAGTCGCTGCGGTCCTCCTGCTCGACCTCGGTCGTCTGCACATCAGCGAACACATCGAGCAGCGTGGTGAGCGGGTCGTAGCCATCACGGCGACGGTCATAGATGAGGTCGAGAGAGACCTGCCGTTGTTCCTCGGGAATGCGATTGAGTGGCATGATCCTCGCTGCATGCACGATTGCGGAGTCGAGTCCGGCCTGGACGCACTCGTGCAGGAACACGGAATTGAGCACATGGCGGGCGGCCGGCTTGAGTCCGAATGACACGTTGGACACGCCGAGCGTGGTGAATACACCGGGCATTTCGCTCTTGATGCGCCGGATCGCTTCGATCGTGGCTATCGCGTCACCCCGGAGGTCGTCGTCGCCAGTGGAGAGCGGGAAGGTGAGGGCGTCGAAGATGAGATCGCTCGATTCGAGTCCATAACGATTGACGGCGAGATCATGGATTCGATGCGCGATCCGCAGTTTCCATTCGATATCGCGGGCCTGGCCCTCCTCGTCGATCAGCAAGCAGATCACAGCTGCGCCGTACTCCTTCGCCAGTTTCATCACCCGGTCGAGTCGGCTGCCGTCATGATCTCCATCCTCGAGGTTCGCCGAGTTGAGGATGGCCCGACCGCCGAGCCAAGAGAGACCAGCTTCGAGCACCTGAGGCTCGGTGGAGTCGAGAACCAGCGGCACGCTCGATTGCGTGGCGAACAGTTGGGCGATGGCGTCCATGTCGGCGGTGCCGTCGCGACCTACGTAGTCGACGCAGAGATCCAGAACGTGCGCGCCCTCCTTGACCTGGTCCTTGGCCATCTGGACGCAGGTGTCGAGATCTCCGTCGAGCAGGGAGTCGCGGAACTTCTTCGAACCGTTGGCGTTTGTTCGCTCGCCAATGATCATGAATGAGGTGTCCTGCTCGAACGGCACGTGTGAGTAGATGGACGTTGCGCCCGCTTCATGGACCGGGATGCGAGGAGCGGGGGTGAGGTCACGGCAGCGCTCGACAACAGCAGCGAGGTGCTCTGGTGTGGTCCCGCAGCATCCACCCACGATGTTCACGCCGAGTTCGGTGATGAACCGAGCGTGATGCTCGGCGAGTTGGTCGGGAGTGAGGTCATAATGCATGTGCCCGTCGACCACGCTGGGCAGCCCAGCATTGGGGATGCACGAGATCGGCATGCGGGCATGGGCGGCGAGATGGCGCAGATGCTCGCCCATCTCGACCGGGCCGGTAGCGCAGTTGATGCCGATGACATCGGGATGCAGAGGATCGATGGCTGCCAGCGCAGCAGCGATCTCGGTGCCGGGGAGCATCCGTCCGGTGAGTTCCATCGTGACCTGCACCTGCAGGGGAACCTCGATGCCGAGCGAGCGCATGGCGCGTCGGGCGCCGTTCATAGCCGCCTTTACTGTGAGCAGGTCGAACATGGTCTCGATGATGATGAGATCGACGCCGCCGGTGAGTAGTCCGTGAGTCTGCAGCTCGTAGTGGTCTCGCAATTCCGCGTAGCGGATCTGGCCGAGTGACGGGAACTTCGTGCCGGGTCCGATAGAGCCGGCTACCCAGCGGGGTCGATCTGGGGTGGAATAGCTCGAGGCGACGTCGCGAGCGACGCGGGCGGCCGCCACGTTCAGTTCATGGGTGCGGTCGGCGATCCCGTATTCGCCGAGCGGAATTGCGAATGCTCCGAAGGTGTCGGTCTCGATGACCTCGCAGCCAACTTCGAGATACGCCGCATGGAGTTCACCGATGACATCGGGGCGTGTCACCGCGAGCAACTCGTTGCACCCCTCGAGATCGTCTCCTCCGAAGTCATCCGGTGTGAGGCCGCGCAACTGGATGCCGGTGCCCATCCCGCCGTCGAAGATGACGACACGTTCGCGCGCTGCATCAAGAAAGCTGCTCGAGCTGCTCATAGCGGGGGACTCCTTGCTCGGGTGCTCCTGTTCGGACGCGCCCGGGACGGCATGCATGATGGGTGGATGGAGATCTGTTGCCGACCGCTGGGGCGCTCTGGCCCTACCCATCAGGACAGCTTCGGCCTCAAGAGGATACCAGAGGGGCCGAAAGGATCCTGTCGTCGGTGAGAGCAGGTCCAGCGCGGGGTCCTAGTCTGTGCGGCGTGAAGATCTATACACGCCACGGCGACGATGGAACGACCGGACTGCTTTATGGCGGGCGGGTGATGAAGGATTCAGAGGCGCCGACCGCGTATGGCGCCGTTGACGAGGCTCAGGCCGTGATCGGTCTTGCCCGGGCTGAGGCTGAACCCGAACTGGCCGAGATCCTGCTTCTCATCGAACGAGACCTCTGGGTACTCATGGGTGAGCTGGCCACCGATCCGAGCAATCGGTCCAAGCTCACTCCCGGGGCAACCCTTGTCACCGATGAGATGGTCTCGTCGCTCGAGACCACCATCGACGCGATCAGCGAGCGGTTCGACCCCCCGACGGAATTCGTCGTTCCCGGACAGAATCGCATCGGGGCGCTGCTCGACGTTGCTCGCACCGTCGTGCGCCGCGCCGAACGTGACTCCATGTCGGCAGCAGCCGACGGCAGCGTCGTCGTGCCCTACCTGAATCGACTTTCCGACCTCCTCTGGACGCTGGCTCGCTGGCAGGAAGGCACCTCGTTGCCCACCCGCTCGGTCCGATCCTGAGCCGACGAACCCCACCGAGGAACCCATGTCCATGAAGATCATCCCGGCGAAATCAATCCCGACCATCGCCGACATCGTCGCCATGCCATTCACGGCTGAAGTCAGTACTCCCGAGATGCTGCGTGTCATGGTTCCGAAGGACGCAGATGCACTCCTGGCTCAGGGCTTCGCTGGGCGAGCCGACCAGGTCGCCATCGCTGCCGGGCTGAAGGGCCGGACCATTGTGTACATCGGCGTGGGCCCGTCGGCCTCGGTCGACCCTGATCGCCTCCGACGCATCGGCGCCCAGGCAGCCCGAGCCGCCAAGCGCTCGAAACGCCTCGCTGTCGACGTCCGCGATCTCATCACCGCTCTCGACCCCGCCGATCGCGCAGTGGGAGCTCGTGCCGTCGCCGAAGGAATCGCCCTCGGCTCGTATCGGTTCGCCGAGTTCAAATCGAAGCCGCCGAAGGTGACTCTCATCGCGGCTGCTGTCGTCGTTCGTGGGTCGGAACGAATCAGCGCCGCGATCGCCGAAGGTGCCGCCATCGGCGCGGCCCAGAACTTCGCCCGAGATCTCGTCAACCGTCCCGGTGGCACGCTCACCCCGGCCGCTCTTGCCGATGAAGCACGCCTCATCGCTCGTCGTGAGGGTCTCAACATCAAGGTGCTGGGGCGTCCGCAGATCGAACGCATGCGCCTCGGCGGCCTCCTCGGAGTCAACCGCGGCTCGACCCATGAACCGCGATTCGTCGAGATCTCCTACGACCCGCCCGGTACTGCGGTGGGAACACTCGCGCTCGTGGGCAAGGGAATCACTTTCGATTCAGGCGGGCTGTCGATCAAGACCGGCGACGGCATGATGACCATGAAGATGGACATGGGCGGCGCCGCCGCTGTGCTCGGATTCTTCGCCGCCGTGCGGGCGATCGCCCCGACGTGTCGGGTGGTCGGGTACATCCCGATGACTGACAATATGAGCGACGGCGATGCCATGCGGCCCGGCGACGTACTCACCATCCGCAATGGCACCACCGTCGAGGTGCTCAACACCGATGCCGAAGGCCGTCTCATCCTCGCCGATGCCCTGAGTCTCGCCAGCGAGGCCAAACCCGACGCCATCGTCGACCTGGCAACGCTCACCGGAGCGGTGGAGATCGCGCTCGGCACGCGCATCGCCGCAGTTCTCGGGAACGACGACGATTTTCGCGATCAGGTTCAGAAAGCAGCGTCCCGGGCCGGCGAACGTACCTGGCCACTTCCGTTACCTGCGGACTACCGCCCGTTCATCGACTCCGATGTCGCTGATCTCCGGAACATCTCGAAGAGTCGCGGGGGCGGCACCATCACTGCCGGTCTGTTCCTCAAGGAGTTCGTGGCCGAGGGCATCCCGTGGGTGCATATCGATATCGCTGGGACAGCGTGGTGGGCTGAGGGTGAGAACGCCGAGAACAGTAACGGGGGAACGGGTTACGGGGTCCGGTTGCTGCTCGAACTGGCCCGCACCTTCACCCCGCCTCGTCGAACGAAGACCCGACGTCGTTCCTGACCGCGATCCCCACGGCTCCGATTCGGGGGCGATCAACATGCGTGACCCGTCGGGAAGGTTGCGTCATTCGAACTGAGTCATCCCCGGATGACATTGCGATGTTTGAACGGTCGGCTCCAAATCTCCGGTGCGTAGCCGGTTCTATGGGCGAAGTCGAACGGGTCTCCTTGGCCCAGCGGAGTGCCTCATGGGCCATCGAGGGATGGAATCGCCAGCGATGGAGTTGGCGTTCGATCGAGAGATCCTCCTCGCCGAGATCAAGCATCGACAGAGCGAGTGATCGGGCCCGTTCTTGGAGGTCGAGTGCGCTGTGCGACGGGCGGGGCCGTTCCAGGGCCTCGCCGTGAGCACGTTGCAGCGAGGACGGCAGTCGTTCAGCCTGGGCCCTGGTGAGAGGAGCAAGTCGTCGTCGAACGGCAAGCCCTGTGGTGCCGATCATTCGTGATGCGCCGAACCGACAGGCTCGATCCACGGTGCGCAGCATGGGGGAGTGTTTCCCACCGCGCATTCCGACGCCGAGGGCGCGGGCGGTCTCGACCAGATCAAGATCGAAACCATCGGGACTCGAGTCGAGTCCGTCGGCGAGTTGACGCAAGAACCACACCGTCGATGGACCGAGCACCGGAAGCCAGAACCGCTCCACGTAGCTCGAGCGCGGATCATGGCCGAGATCGTCAATGACGGGATCAGACCATGTCTCGATACGTAGGGTCATGATCGGGAAGACGGGGGCGTCGGTGGTGAGGGTCACGGCATTCCTTCGGGACGGGTGCGTTTTATGCACTTTCGGTCCACGTCGGATCGGTTGGATCCCTCTGATGTATCAGGGCCGAATGGCCCGTTCCCCGGAAGGTGCTTGCGAAGTCCCCTACCGGAAGTTCAACCCTCGTGGTCGGGTTCGCTGTTGGAATCAGCGATCTTCTCGGCAGAGGCCTCGGCGAGTCGTTCGAGCACGCTGAGTCGGTGACGGAGGATGGCGCTCTCCTCAGCAAGCGTTCGCACTCGGTTCTCCATCCGGGAAAGTTCGTAGGAGAAGTGCATGACGATGAGCAGTAGCAACGCCAATCCGAGGAGCAGGAGAAGCGTGGGCTGGTAGTAGATACCGAGCCTGGCAGCGGTCCAATCGAGAAGTCCGGGAACTGCGGCGATGACGACCATGAATCCGCCGAGTGTGAGCCACAGCAGCGAATACTTCGCCTTCAGATGTCGCCGACGGACGAGACGGATGATGACGAGGATCGCCATCGCCACGAGGATGGCCAGCATGATGTGGGCGCGGGTGCTCATGCAGAAGTTCCCGCAGTTCGATGTTGTGCCTTCGGGGTGTTCGCCAGCGAGACCAGCACACGGACGTAGTGGTAGGCGAGTCGGAAACTGCGGTTGGATGCCACGCCACCAGTCCGCTCATGCATCACGGTAGGAACCTCGCGAACGTCGAAACCGGCCCGGCAGGCCATGACGAGGGCCTCAACGGAATCCATGTATTCAATCGGGTACTCGGCGGCGAAGAGAGCCAGGACCTCGGGTCCGAAACTCCTGAAACCCGAGGAGGTGTCAGTGAAACGCTGACCGGCGAGTCGGCGGATCGCCCATCGCAGGATGTTCATGGCGAATCCGCGGCTGCGGCCGACCCTGTAGTCGCCCGCTCCAGCGAACCGTGAGCCCACCACCATGTCAGCACCCTCGGTGAGCGGTGCGAGCAACGCTTCGATCTGTGAGGCATCGTGCTGACCGTCAGCATCGAACTGGATGCCGCGTTGGTAGCCGAGTTCGACTGCGTAGCGGAAACCGGTGCGAAGGGCGCCTCCGATTCCGAGATTGAATGGCAACTGGAGACACACGGCTCCGTTGGCCGTGGCAATTTTGGCGGTGTCGTCGGTCGAACCATCGTCGATGACCACCACGTCGAGCGGGAGTGGCGTGGCGAGCAGTCCGGCAAGCGTGGAAGGAAGTGCCTCCTGCTCGTTGAACGCAGGCATGATGACCACGATCCGGTCGGGTGCCACAGTGTGTGCGCTCGGGGTGGGACCTGTGACCGACATCGTCATTGAGGCTAGTCGCACAGGGTGGTTCAACTAGGGTGGACGCACTGTGTCGTCACGTGTGCTTGCCATAGTTCCGGCGCTCGATGAGCAGGAGACTGTTGGATCCGTGGTCACCGCGATCAGGGCCCAACTCGCCTCTGCTGGTGCGTTCGACGTTGACGTTCTCGTCGTGGATGACGGTTCGGCAGATCGAACGTCGGAACTTGCCCATGAAGCCGGGGCGATCGTGGCCCGACATCCATTCAATCTCGGCGTGGGAGCGGCACTTCGGACCGGGTTCGGTTTCGCTCATTCGAATTCTTATTCGTTCGCGATGCAGATCGACGCCGACGGTCAGCACGATCCCGCCGAAGCGGCTCTGTTGCTCCGGGCCGTCGACGACGGGGCTGATCTCGCGATCGGATCGAGGTTCGCCCCGGGCTCGGGGGAGTACGAGGTGTCCTCCGGGCGACGATTCAGCATGAGGGTTCTCGCTCGCCTGGTGAGTCGCCGAATCGGTCAGCCGATCACCGACACCACCAGTGGGTATCGGGCCTACAGTGCTCGGTCGATCGCTTTGTTCGCCGAGGACTACCCCAGTGCCTATCTCTCGGACACCGTGGAATCCCTACTCATCGCTCACTATGCGGGCCTTCGAATTTTGGAAGTCCCTGTTTCAATGCGTGAGCGCATGGGCGGAGTGGCGTCCAACAGTGTCCTGCGCAGCACGTATCACCTGATCCGACTGATGCTTGTGATCGCGTTGTCTCGTTTCCGGCGCCCGGTCTCGAAAGGGAACTGAATGCGACTCAACATCACGTTATTGATCGCCGCGCTCCTTCTGCTGGCATTCGTCGTGGAGGTGGTGCGCCGTCGGCGACTCTCGGAGAGCTATGCGCTTCTCTGGATCAGTGTGGCCGTGGTGGGCGTGGTGCTCGGACTCGCCCGGCCCGTCATCGACCGCGTGTCCACTGCTCTCGGTGTCTCCTATGGCAGCAACCTTGTGTTCGCGGTCGTCTGTCTTTTCTTGTTGGTCGTGGCGGTCAACCTGTCCGTTCATGTCAGCCGCCTCGAGGGAAAGGTGGAGCGACTCGCTCAAGAACTGGCGTTGCGCGACGTGACACGTGAAGACCGATCAGTCCTGCGTGACCCGACCACCAGCACGGGCGATTTCCCACGAGGCTTAGACGATGAATGAATTCCGCAGCATGGATGAGGCACTTGAACACGCCGTGAGACTCGTGGATGCAGCTCGTTCGGTCGCAGTGCTCACGGGAGCTGGCATCAGTACTGATTCCGGAATCCCGGACTTCAGGGGTCCCAACGGTGTCTGGACCCGCGACCCCGCCGCTGGACGACGTTCCAACATCAATTCGTATCTCGCCGATCCTCAGGTGCGCCGGGATGCATGGCGCATCCGGTCGCGCTCTGAGATGTTCGATGCCCAACCCAATGATGCTCATCGCGCACTCGTCGCGTTCGATGATCGGCTCCACACTCTGGTCACCCAGAACATCGACGGTCTTCACCAGAGAGCGGGCACCCCGCCTGATCGTGTGGTTGAGATCCACGGAACCGTGCATAGTTGGGAGTGTGTGGAGTGCGGAGCTCGGGGCCCGATGATCGAGGCGCTCGACAGGGTCCATTCGGGTGAGGAGGATCCGCCCTGTGAACTCTGCGGGGGGATCATCAAGTCAGCGACGATCCTGTTCGGGCAGGGCCTCGTCCGGGCCGATCTCGAGCGGGCCGAGCGAGCAGCCGTCGAGGCTGATCTTCTCCTCGCCATCGGGACCAGCCTCAGCGTGTACCCGGTGGCAGGCATGGTTCCCACAGCGGTGGAGGCAGGCCGTCCCGTGATCATCGTGAACGCCGAGCCGACCGATCTCGATCATCTCGCCACTGTGGTTCTGCGAGGATCGGCAGCGGAGCTGCTTTCGGCGCTGCTGATTCGCTGATCGTTCCCAACAGTCACTCTCTCCGGGTTCGACGTAGGTGGCGAAATCCTGACCAGATCGGTAGGGTTTCTGACCCGGACCATACGGTCTGATCCCCCCTGTCCCCAGCAGCGAAGGCATTCATGGCCACTTTTCGAGACCTCCTGTCACAGACCAAGGCGCAGATCCGCGAGATCGACACTGCGGCGGGAGACGCCCGTCGCACTTCCGAGCCCGACACGGTGTTCCTCGATGTGCGTGAGCCCGACGAGTTCGAGCAGGGCGCCATCCCTGGTGCGCTGTATATCCCTCGAGGTCACCTCGAGGCGCAGGTCGAAAGTCGTATCCCTGACAAGAACACGCCGGTCGTGGTGTTCTGCGCCGGCGGGGTGCGTTCCGCATTCGCTGCGAAAACCCTCTCCGAGCTTGGCTA
>Ga0164294_10006355_pt1 | contig 10120 bp, 9 predicted proteins | sample GEODES005metaG_FD_111479 | JGI IMG/M metagenome (GOLD analysis project Ga0164294, IMG submission 111479) | Oligotrophic lake water microbial communities from Sparkling Lake, Wisconsin, USA - GEODES005 metaG | ecosystem: Environmental > Aquatic > Freshwater > Lake | place: USA: Sparkling Lake...
CGTTTCCAGCGGTCCATTGTCGAGAGGCAGAAAGCAGTCGACATGATGGTCGCAACTGCTCCTGCTGCGGCTGCTGCACTCACCATGTCAGCATGGTCGCTCGGGCTGCGTTCTAGCCACTTTGGTGGTCGCTGGGGTCTGGATATGGGTGGGAGTTAGCCAGATTGGCGAGCGAGTAACCGCCTACATGATGCCAGCGGGCTAATTGCCGTCGCGTGACTTTGTGAACTCGTGAACGATCCCGGTACCTTCTCGTTGTGAGAGACGACGGGCGGCGATCCATTCCAGATGCCACTGTGGCGCGCCTCCCGGTGTATCACCGCTGTCTGCTTGAACTGCAAGCCGATGGCCGCGAAAGCGTCTCATCGGAGCAACTTGCAGAGGCGGCAGGTGTCAATGCCGCCAAAGTCCGGAAGGACCTGTCGCATTTTGGTTCGTATGGAACGCGCGGTGTGGGCTACGAGGTGGAGCGCCTCCTCGTAGAGGTGCGTCGCGAACTTGGACTCACTCACGATTGGCCGTGCGTCATTGTGGGAGCAGGCAACTTGGGGTCTGCGTTGGCCAAGTTTGCTGGATTCTCCGAGCGCGGCTTCACCATCGTGGGCGTCGTGGACGTTGCCGAGGAGACAGTCGGACGGAGGCTCGGAGGCCTGACCGTGCGCCATGAATCCGACCTACCCAAAATCGTGCGGCGCCACGGGGCGTCGATCGGAGTCATAGCGACGCCTCCGGTGGCAGCTCAAGGAGCGGCCGACACGCTGGTAGCTGCAGGGGTCACCAGCATTTTGAACTTCGCCCCGATCGTGCTCGACGTTCCTGAGTCGGTGAAGGTCCGGCAAGTTGATTTGGCAGTTGAGCTTCAGATTTTGGCGTTTCACGAAGAACGCCGGGCAGTCGCTGCACCGCTGCGGAGCAGAGCATCGGGCGGTGCGCGATGACCTCGGGAACAGCAACCCCCGCCTCATCCCACGCTCATTCGGGGATATTGCTTCTGGGCTGGCGACCCGAGGGGCGACGGTGCGTTGTGGTGGGCGGTGGTCCTGTGGCTGCACGCCGAGCCGCTGATCTCTGCGAAGCCGGAGGTGTAGTCGAAGTCATTGCGCCCCGAACCGACCCGGCGATTGACCAGCTGGAAGTAGCTGGTCAGATCTCGGTTCAGCGCCGGCCGCTCGAAGCCTCAGATCTCTACTCCGAGGGAGTGGCGAGGCAGGACGGAATTCTTGCTGAAACCGCTCTGATTGTGGTTGCCACTGACGACCCTGTGACCAACGACCTTGTTGGAAATGCCGCAACCGAGTTGGGTCTCATGGTGAATCGGGCCGATGAGTCAGGTGCCGGAAATGTGACCTGGCTCCCGGCTGTGCGTCGCGGTTCGCTCCAAATCGGCATATCTAGCGGCGGCGAGGCGCCGGGGGTTTCCCGTTTGGTTGCTGATCGATTGGACGATGGACTCGACGAGTTGCTCGACCTCAACGAGTCCGAACTCAATGTCCTGATCGGCATGGTGGGCGACGAGCGTCGTAGGCTGCGAGCGAACGGGAACCGCCCCGCTCGGATCGATTGGCGATCTGAGCAAGCGGAGACCATTCTTGACCTGATCCGTTCGGGCCTATTGGCCGAAGCGAAGGAGCGCCTGCAGGCGTGGCAATCGTTGTAGTCGGAGCGAACCATCGAACCGCACCCCTCGAGTTACTCGAGCGGATGTCGGTTGATGCTGAACGCATGCCGAAACTCCTCCATGGTCTTGATTCGGGCGAGTACTCGTCCGAGGTTGTCGTCTTGGCGACCTGCAATCGGACCGAGGTGTACATGATCGCTGAGCGGTTCCATGGCGCCTACCAAGAAGTTCGTGACTTCTTTGCTGACCTGACTTACCTCCCGCCAGAGCACTTCGCGGAGAGCCTGTACGTGCATTACGACGATCAAGCGGTTCGGCATCTCTTTGAGGTGACCGCCGGTCTTGATTCGGCGGTACCTGGCGAACACGAAATACACGGTCAGGTGCGCGCCGCCTGGGAAATTGCCCGCACCGAGGGCACTGCCCGTCGTGGGCTCAACCTGTTGTTCCGACACGCCATTGAGGTGGGTAAACGAGCCCGGACAGAAACCCGTATTGGTCAGGGAGTCACCTCGGTGTCTCAGGCCGCAGTGTTGTTGGCGGAGCAAGAGACCGGTTCACTCGCCGGGCGCTCGGCGTTGGTCGTGGGAGCTGGGTCGGTAGGCCGGGCAGTCACCTCGTTCCTCGCCGATGCAGGGGTTGGTTCACTAGTTGTGGCAAATAGGTCGGCTGCTCCTGCTGAGTCGCTTGTGGCGCAGTGCCGGATTCGCGTGCCCGATCTAGAGATTCGCTCAGTTGGACTCGATTCGCTGAGCGATGAATTGAGTCGGTGCGATGTGTTGATTACCGCCACCGATGCACCCGACCCGGTAGTCGATGTGGCCACAGTGACCGCAACGCTCGATCAGCGAACGGGTCCGCTCGTTGTGGTCGATGTCGCCATGCCACGTGACGTGGATCCTCGGGTCTCCCTGCTCGATGGCGTGCACGTCCTCGATATGGCCGCCGTTGTTGCGTACACGGATGCATCTCAGGCCGAGCGACTCAAAGAGGTCGCTGCGGTTGAGGCAATTGTGCTCGAGGAGATCGACCGGTTTGCAATGGTGTCGTCGGCCCGCGAAGTTGCGCCGGTGATTGGTGCGCTCCACGAGCTAGCCGAAGATATTCGCGGTGCGGAGTTCGAGCGGTTCGCCGGGAAACTCGCAACATTGGACTCGGCCGAACGTGACGCCGTGGAGGCGCTCACCCGCGGGCTCATCGCCAAGTTGTTGCATGGCCCTACGGTTCGTCTGAAGGACGCTGCGGGCACGTCAATGGGAGATCGAATGGCGGACTCTCTGCGCGATCTGTTTGACCTCCCCTGATGGCATCGGCGGCATTGATCCGCCTAGCCACAAGGGACTCGGCCTTGGCCCGGTGGCAGGCCGAACACATCGCGGAGTTGTTGCGTGCGGCGCATCCCGGTTGCGTTGTGGAACTCGTTCCAATGACCACCGAAGGCGACCAGCGCACGGACGTACCGCTGTCCCAGATCGGTGGCAAAGGTGTCTTCGTCAAGGAGATCTCCCAAGCAGTGCTTGATGGTCGTGCCGATGTGGCGGTGCATTCGGCTAAAGACCTCCCAGCGGTAACTACAAGCGGATTAGTCCTTGCTGCCGTGCCGACTCGTGGGGATGCACGAGACGCGCTCGTGGGTTGCCGACTGCAAAATCTGCCAACTGATGGAGTCGTCGCAACTGGTTCAGCACGTCGCAGGGTGCAACTTGCTCGTTTGCGCCCGGACCTCCGGTTTGAGGAGCTGCGCGGCAACATGGCCACACGGATCGCCCGAGCCGAACACGTTGATGCGGTCGTGGTGGCGGCGGTGGCGCTCGAACGACTTGGTTTGGGAGCGCAACTCACCGAGGTGCTGCCGCTCGGACTCATGGTTCCCCAAGTTGGTCAAGGCGCGTTGGCATTGGAGTGCAGAGCCGATGACACCGATTCGTTGGAGTTGGTCGCAGCACTGAACGATCCCGTGGATCGTCGGAGAGTGGACGCTGAGCGAGCGTTCCTTTTGGAACTGGGTGGCGATTGCACTCTTCCGGCCGGTGCTCATGTCACGAGCGGCGAACACGGTTTGGTGATGCGGGCGGTGCTGTCAAACGACGCTGGTCGCACAGAGATTCATGTGAGCACTGGCGATGATCCTGATGAGCTCGGCCGCAGTGCCGCTCGCGCATTGCGGGAACTGCTCGGGATTCAATCATGACGGTGTATCTCGTTGGTGCAGGTCCAGGTGATCCCGGGCTGCTCACTGTCCGGGCAGCTGAACTTCTTGAGCGTGCCGATGTGGTCGTCCATGATCGTCTGACGCCTCCGGCATTGTTGCGACTCGCTCGGACTGATGCAGAGCGAATTGATGTGGGTAAGACACCGGGCGGCCCCGCCGAGTCCCAGGATCACATCAACGAGTTGCTCGTTGAATTGGGTCTGACCGGCAAGTCAGTGGTTCGTCTCAAGGGTGGTGATCCGTTTGTATTCGCTCGTGGCGCAGAAGAAGCGCTGGCCCTTGAAGCAGCAGGGATCGCCTACGAAGTGGTGCCGGGCGTTACCGCGGCGATTGCGGCGCCATCGGCTGCAGGCATCCCTGTCACGCTGCGTCACACGGCGGTGTCGGTCACCATCGTCACTGGCCACGAGGACCCAACAAAGGGCGAACCGGAAGTGCAATGGGAGGCCCTCGGGGCGCTCAACGGCACGCTGGTCATTCTCATGGGTGTTCGCCATTGGCCTCAGATCCGGGAACGACTCATTGCCGGCGGCCGCGCAGGGTCCACTCCTGCGGCGGTGATTCACTGGGGGACGCTCCCTCAACAAGTCACCGTGCGCGCAACGCTCGAGTCTCTCGACCTTGCCGGCATTGCGCCACCTGCGACCATCGTGGTGGGAGATGTGGCTGCAGTGTCGTTGAATTGGTTTGAGTCTCGGCCGCTGTTCGGGAAGCGGATCGTGGTCACTCGAACCCAAGAACAAGCCGGAGAACTCTCCGTTCGACTCAGAGACCTCGGCGCTGAAGTTATTGAACTGCCGACCATTTCGATTACCGACCCCACCGATGGCGGTGCAGCATTTGCCGACGCGGTGTCTCGCTCGGGTTCCTACGATTGGATCGTGGTGAGTTCCCCAAACGGTGCCCGCCGACTGTGCGCAGCAATTCGTGACGGCCGTGATCTGGGATCCGCCAAGCTCGCGGCAATCGGTCCGGGAACCGCCGAGGAGCTAGCTGCTCACCATCTCCAAGTCGATCTAGTGCCTGAGCGGTTTGTGGCAGAGGGCTTGCTAGAAGTGTTTCCGCCCGCTCCTCTAGATGGAGGGCGCGTGCTGGTTGCCCGCGCTGAGGTCGCGCGAGATGTGCTGCCCGATGGGTTGAGGGCAGCGGGTTGGAACGTGGACGTAGTGGCCTCGTATCGGACCGCGCCGGCGGTCGTGGAGCCAGCAATGGCTGCTGATCTGGCAGCTGCGAATGCCATCGCTTTCGCCTCTGCGTCGGCAGTGAACAACTTTGTGGCAGCGCTTGGCACCGCGGCGGCTCCGCCACTGGTCGTTGCCATCGGGCCGATCACCGCAGCAACGGCGCACGACGCCGGGCTTCACGTTGCAGTGACTGCAAGTGATCACACAATTGATGGCCTTGTCGCAGCACTTGTAGCTGCGTGCGGCGACGACCCAACGGCCACTTCGGTGACCGCACCAATAAGGTGAGCGCTCACTCGAAGCCGAGCCGGCTCCCCGCCGCAGTGGTCTTTGATTTCGACGGACTCTTTATGGACACCGAATGGTGCGAGTACCGAACCGTGGCAGATGCATTTGAGGCCCATGGCACCAACTTGGCGCTAGAGGATTGGGTGGGGTTCATTGGCACCACGGATCATCCGCATTGGGCAGACATCCTGGAAGAACGCCTCGGTCACAGCATCGACCGATCAGTGTGGGTTCCGGCTCGTCGGCTGGCCGCAGTGAAATGTGCTCGGGCCCTTGACCTTCTCCCGGGTGTTATTGATTTGCTTGATGCGTTGGCCGATGCCGGCGTGCCGATTGGGGTGGCGTCGTCGTCGCCAGCCGAGTGGGTGTTGATGCATCTCGGTGAACGTGAACTGACTTCTCGCATGGGCACGGTGGTCACCGGTGATGAGGTCCTACGAACGAAGCCGGATCCAGCCCTGTACCGGATTGCCTGTGAGCGACTTGGGGTTGAGCCGTCTCAGTCCGTCGCCATTGAAGATTCCGTGCATGGCATCACCGCAGCTCGCTCAGCTGGAATGTCAGCGGTTGCAGTGCCGAGTTCGCTCACCGTGGGCATGGACTTTTCTCATGCCGATTTGGAGGTGGCCTCGTGCGCGGAACTCACTCCGGAAGTACTTGGAGCGGTGATTGCCACGACCACGCCGTAGGCTTCGGCCGTGAGTTTTCCTGAACGACGGCTTCGTCGACTGCGCCGCACCCCTGCTCTCCGCCGATTGGTCGCCGAGACCCGCCTGGGCGTGGATGATCTCGTTGCTCCACTGTTTGTTCGTGAAGGAATCGATTCGCCGCAGCCGATTGCTTCGCTCCCGGGAGTGATGCAACACAGCAGGTCGTCGCTGCGTCGTGAGGCTGCTGAACTCGCCGCTCTCGGAGTTCCAGCGGTAATTCTCTTTGGGGTTCCTGTGAGCAAGGACCCCACTGGCACGGGAGCATCAGACCCCGACGGCATTGTTCAACTTGCGCTCCAAGATCTCCGGGATGACCTCGGCGATTCGCTGGTACTCATGGCGGACCTTTGCCTTGATGAATACACCGATCATGGACATTGCGGGTTGGTTTCTGAGCAGGGAATCGTGGACAACGATGCAACCCTCGAGCGCTACGCAGAAGTTGCGATCGCTCAGGCCAACGCCGGGGTCGATGTCTGTGCTCCCTCGGGAATGATGGATGGGCAGGTGCGAGCAATTCGAGCTGCCCTCGACGGCAATGGATATGGCGACGTTGCCATCTTGGCGTATGCCGCAAAGTACGCCTCTGCGCTCTACGGCCCGTTCCGAGATGCAGTCGATGTGGAGATTGCCGACGGTGGCGATCGCCGGGCGTATCAGCAGGACTTCCACAACGTTCGAGAGTCACTTGCAGAGGTACAGGCCGATATTGCTGAAGGTGCCGACATGGTCATGGTGAAGCCAGCCCTGACCTACCTCGATGTGTTGAGCAAGGTCCGCGACCAGGTCGACGTGCCGTTGGCTGCGTATCACGTGTCGGGTGAATACGCGATGGTTCACGCCGCAGCCGAACGAGGCTGGATCGATGGCGATGCCGTGGCAATGGAGCAAATCACCGCCGTCAAACGCGCCGGTGCCGACATGGTGTTGACCTATTTCGCTCGATCACTCGCTGAGGCGCTGAACCAATGAACGACCCTTCTCTCACCCAACCAACTTTCACTAATGCTGAGCTCTTTGAGCGAGGACTTCGCCATATTCCTGGCGGAGTGAACTCTCCAGTTCGGGCGTTCCGGTCGGTTGGCGGCACTCCCTACTTCGTGGCCCGAGGTGAAGGCGCACGAGTCTGGGACGTCGAAGGAAACGAGTTCCTCGACTACGTCCAGAGCTATGGCGCCTCGATCCTTGGTCACGCTCACCCCAAGGTCATTGAGGCCATACGGGATGCTGCCGGACGAGGCACCACCTATGGCGCTCCCACACCGGGCGAGGTCAGGCTCGCCGAGGAGATCTGCTCGCGAGTCCCAGGAATCGAACAGATTCGACTGACGAGCTCCGGTACCGAAGCCGCAATGTCAGCAATTCGCTTGGCTCGTGGAGCCACCGGACGATCCACGATTGTGAAGTTCGAAGGCAACTATCACGGTCACTCCGACGCGCTGCTCGCTGCTGCGGGTTCTGGGGTTGCAGAGGGCGATTTGTCTGCGGTCACAGCGCCTGATTCGGCAGGAGTGACCGCCGGTGCCATCGCCGACACGCTGGTGCTTCCCTACAACGTTGTGCCCACCTTGCCGAACGATGTTGCGGTCGTCTGTGTGGAACCGGTTGCCGCGAATATGGGCCTGATCCCGCCAGTCCCGGGGTTCTTGGAAGGCCTCCGAGTCGAATGCGATCGCGTTGGTGCGCTGCTGCTTTTTGATGAGGTCATCACTGGCTTCCGGCTTGCGCCCGGCGGGGCAACACAATGGTCGGGAGTCCGGCCTGACGTGTGGTGCTTTGGCAAGGTCATCGGCGGCGGCCTCCCCGTCGGCGCGTTTGGAGGATCTGCAGAGGTCATGGCCCATCTCGCCCCGTTGGGCTCGGTGTACCAAGCCGGAACCTTGTCGGGGAACCCGCTCGCCACCGCGGCAGGTCTCGCCGTGCTCAGCGAACTCAACTCCGGCGCCTATGAGCAACTTGAGGCCGGGGCAGTGACGCTGGCCCAGGGTCTCAGCGACGCGTTCAACTCGGCTGGTGTTCCCGCAGTGGTGCCGCGAGTTGGCCCCCTAGTTGGAGTGTTCTTCGGCTCCGCAGGCAGTGGCGAGGACGGGCAGTTCCCGCCTGGCGGTCCCATTGATTTCGCTACGGCGCGAGCGTCGGTACTGCAGGGTCGTTACCCGCAGTTCTTCCACGGGCTGCTCTCAAGAGGAATAGCTCTGGCGCCGGGACCCTATGAGGTGCTCTTTCCCTCGCTTGCCCATGGCCCTGCCGAGTTTGACCAGACCATCGCGGCAGCCCACGAGGTTGCTCTCGAGATGGGTAAGGGAGTCTGAGATGCTGACCGCCCGATTCGAGCCCGGTGATCTGGGTGATGCATGGCAGGCCGAACTTGCTCGGCTCGCAGAGATTCGGGTTGTGGAGCGGCTTTGGGATGGCGACTTCACCGTGGTGCAAGAGGACCCAACCGAGGTGGCAAACCGGCTCGGGTGGCTCCACGTTGTTCCCGACAGCCTCGGGCGGTGGTCAGCATGGGCCGACCTCGCTGACCTCGCTGCTGACGAGTTCGATTGCGTGGTCGTTGTGGGAATGGGCGGGTCAAGTTTGTTTCCCGAGGTACTCGCCACGACGTTTGTCCCCGGCGATGGCTTCCCAGATCTCTTGGTGCTCGATTCCACTCACCCTGCAGCCGTCGCTCGGGTACTCGATGCAACACCAGCCGATCGCACGCTGGTGGTGGTGTCATCAAAGTCGGGTTCGACGGTGGAGACTCGCTCGCATCTTGAAGTTCTGTGGGACCGGCATCCCGTTGGGCAAGCATTCGTAGCAATTACCGACCCAGGCTCTGGCCTTGAAGCGGTGGCGAAGGAGCGAGGGTTCCGGGCGATTGTGCATGGGGTTCCCGAAATCGGCGGTCGCTTCTCGGCGCTGTCGGCGTTTGGAATGCTGCCAGCGGCACTCCTTGGCATTGATGGTGATGACCTACTTGCCGCTGCAGACGAAGCTGCGGCGGTGATGGCGTCAACGACGCCCGTGGAGCATCACATTGGAGCCCAACTCGGAGCGTTCATGGCTGTTGCGTCGAAGGCCGGTCGTGATCGCGTGACCTTGCTAATTGATCCCGAACTCGAATCGCTTGGCGTGTGGATTGAGCAACTTGTTGCCGAATCCACTGGGAAGCACGGCGTTGGGATTCTGCCGATCGTGGGGGAGTCCGCTGACTCTGCTGACCCCGACTCGCGTTGCTACGTGGTGATCGGTAGCGCCGAATCGCTCGCTGACGCGCACACCGACTTGCCGGGTCCGTCGGTCCATCTTGCCGTTGAGGAGCCCGCCGACCTTGGAGCGCAAGTGTTTTTGTGGGAGTTCGCAACGACGATTGCGTGCATCTCGCTGGGAGTGAACCCATTTGACCAACCTGATGTGGAGTCCGCCAAGGTCGCAGCCCGCGCCGCATTGAGTTCACCAGCCTCGTCGCCGCCCCCAACATCCACTCTCGACGAAGTGCTCGCCGTGGTGAGCGATGGCGATGCTCTGGTGCTCGGCGCATTTGTAGACCCTGCTTTTGCGCCGTTGTTGGAAGCAGTTCGTATCGATCTCGCCGATCGACTCGGTGTTCCCACCTCGCTGGGAATCGGACCGCGGTTCTTGCACTCGACTGGTCAACTTCACAAGGGCGGCCCGGACCGCATCGTGATGTTGCAGGTAGTCGATGTTGAGGGACCAGACCTTGCGGTGCCAGGTGCCGACTACACGTTCGGTCAACTGCTGGTGGCCCAGGCCGATGGCGACTTTGCCGCACTCACAAAATCTCATCACCGAGTACTGCGTGTTGCACTCGCTGATCTGCTTGGTGGCTTGCAGTAAACGTTAAGCAAGTGCTGCTGTGTTGAGTCAGCGCCGCTTCGTTCGGAAAGCGCTGCTGTGTTCAGAAAGCGCTGAGGCGCAGAGCTAGCGCTGCTCGAGGCAGACCATTGCTAGCTGTGAAGTGAAGTGCCGGCCGCACCCCCCCCAACGTCTGGTGACTACTTCGGACTGACAACCATGCGGACCCGCACCTTGTCAGTTGATTCATCAACTGTCTCGAGGGCCACATTGAGTTTGTCGCCGGCAGGGGTCGTCACCGTTGTCA
>Ga0164294_10006356_pt1 | contig 10120 bp, 6 predicted proteins | sample GEODES005metaG_FD_111479 | JGI IMG/M metagenome (GOLD analysis project Ga0164294, IMG submission 111479) | Oligotrophic lake water microbial communities from Sparkling Lake, Wisconsin, USA - GEODES005 metaG | ecosystem: Environmental > Aquatic > Freshwater > Lake | place: USA: Sparkling Lake...
AGAAACAGGTGCAGCCAACAGTCTTTGTGCTCCCCTTACCGCCCACATAGCGATCCCCTGCAACTCTTCCTCCAACTTATCCTCCAAAGCCAGGTCTTCCCTACCCTCAAAGCTCACATCGAAGGGCAAAACCAGCATCTTGCCACTTAGACCCCTGCCTTTATTGGGCAAAACAGGAATCTCATTGCTCTGAACCATCGGCGCAGCGTTGATTACCACGTTCCGCTGCTGTCTTTGGTGCTTTGCGTTGATAGTCATGGGGTCTTGACCCACAATATTCTTCAAAACTCGGCAAACTCGCTCTCCTCCCTTGGAGTCCATCTCGTTTACCTCGTTAATTGCAAGCACTTTGCTCCTCTCTAGCCCATCCATACCAAACTCATTCGCCAAATCCTCCAAACTGCTGCTCATAAACGCCGCCCGACCGATCAACTTCCTCATAACCGTAGTAATCGTGCCCTTACCGCCGCGGATCTTGCCGTACATCAGCATCCAGCGCGCATACCTACGAGTTCCCATGAGGCAATACCCCATCCACCGCGCCAAAAGCTCTGCCCAAGCCGGATCACCGTCACCCCATTCCGAAACAGCCTGTTCCCAGCGCGGACATTTGGCCTCTACATCAAAGTCGACCGGCAATACCGCTGGGTCAAACCAATTCTTCGGCCTACCCATGGTCTTGCCGTTCTGTGGGTTGAACAAAACGTCCTGAAACGCAATAGTCGTCCCTGGCGGGAAGTCTCCAATGGGCGTACCGATCCAACAAGGCACAATCTCCGCATCAATCCGTACCAACGCCTCAAGTGCCCGTGCCACACCGTCAATCTTCTGCCTATCAGGACCAAATCTTTCCAGAGCCACCCCGTTTCTGGTGGGCTTCTCCCAAACAGCGTCCTCCAAACACACCCAAACAAGATCCTTGAGCCGCTCATCGTCAAGGACAGCCCATCGGTGATCCTTCCAAACCCACCAATCATTCCTCCAACGATAGACACCTGAATCCCGGAACCTCTCCTGCATCACTCGACGTGCAACCTTCGTCGGCTCAATTGAATTGAGCGGGTCTTGTCTCCAATCCATGTTATCCTTTCTTTAGGTCTTGAAACCTCGCTCCCGATTGTACCATAAATCAACCATGGCATACATAAGTAACGATCCAAACGAAGGTATTCGTCAAGTTTCCGGCCAAGCGATTCCAAGCGGAGGTATCAACTCCTTTAGATCACCTGGCAACGAGTTTGTAAACAAGCGCCGCAGAGATAACAACGCTTATTTCAATCAGCGCCCACGCGAACCACGAAAGCCAAAAGCCAAGCCAGCCGCTTCTGCACCCGGAGCAGCAACCTTCATGGCTCCTCCGGATCTTCTTGCGCGTCCTGCGCTTGATATGTTTGGAAACCCAATGACACCAGGAGTTCTGTATGCGGGTGGTCCAGCTACTGCAATTCCAGGTAAGCCAGTCCCAACAAAAACAAACCCCATTGCTACACCGCCCGTTCCTGCACCGGTGCCAGCCAAAGCACCAGTAAAACCAACAGCAAGCCGTGGCGGTCCTATTGACTACGGCGCAGAGTCCGGTGGCTATGGTCCATCTAAGTATTTGTATGACACTGAAGGCAACGCTAAGAAGCAAGCTGCCGCAGATACAAAGAAGCGCGAAGCTGCTGAGTTTGAGAAGTACCTTACAACACAACGTGCAAAATACGCACAAGAAGCAGCGGTTGCAAAAGCAAAAGAAGCTGCTCAACAAACACAGAAGTATCAAGCAATAGACAATACAAGACGCGACTTCTCTGATGCTGACATCCTTAATTTCTCAAAGGACTTTAACAAGAGTTCTGAGAAGTTCAAGAAGCTAAAGGCCTACAGGGCAACAAGTGGCGCAAGAGCTACCGATTGAAGAAAGCAAAGCCGTCATACATATCGTTTGGAGGCGGCCTTCGGCTTCTTGATGAGGACTACTTCATTGAGGAGCTGAAGGGCTTTATACGAAGTCGCCGCGGGTTCCGTGGTCTATGTCGCGCCATCGGTTGCCCACTTATCTTTGTTGACCAAGGCAAAGCGTTTGTAGATCCCGTCACATTCCAGATCTGCATGAAGTCAATCACGCGCGCGGGTGCACAAGACTTTGCAATGCCTGGTGCAAAGAGTAAGAACGGCAAGCGAACAAACCTTCCGTACTGCCGTGTCTCTATCCCACCAGAAGAGATCCGTACTAACTGGCGGTGGCTGGTGGGTGAACTACTCGCCGGTAAGCGACTTGCCAAGATAGGAACCCCTGCTCAAGTCAAGCGCGCGATGCTTGACCTCACTACCCGTTTGGCAGAATTATCCTATTCCACTCTTCCAACTGTGATTGCAGAGGAGTACGATTCATCTATAGCACGCGCACGACTACCAGAGGATCCCAACAATGCCACCAGGAGAAATCCCGTCACGCACACCAAAGAAGCTAACTCCATTCAGCATGGGGCGAGCTGGCGTAAAACCCGCCGAACCCGAAACTCCAAAGCCATCGAGTCGCGCGCGTCCACAGCCGTCGAAGACTAACCCTATAACAAACAAATCAATTGAGGCAACTGGATCCCGTGGTGCATCCAAGATGATTGTCCTTAAGCGACTTAGGGGTGGTGGCGTTGAGGGTCTTGCAGAAACGCCTGCTGTCAAGATTGGTCGCACTGCTGGTAAGTGGGCTCGTAAGGATTGGATTGAAAAACAGGAAAAGCCAGCAACCGAAATCCTTGAAACTGCTATCCAAAAAGCAAATGCTCTTCTCCCAGAAGCTGAGAAGATTGGGGTTCCGGATGCAACTGGAGTTCGCAGACCAACCTTTGCTGAAGTACGAGAGAAGCAATATGAACTTGCACTTCGACAAGTTAATAACATTAAAGATCCTGATGTTCGAGGAGTAGCACAACGCACCCTCAACGAAGAGTTTCCAGAAACTTCACGGCCTCGCAAACTAGAAACCGCTCGCGGCTTGGGCGCAGATGAAGGATCGAATGTTGTTGTTGAACCAAACCGAGACAAGGGCGGCAAGAAGATTGCGCGTCCCGGTCTTGTTGGTGGTGGGGATGAAAACGAAGGAACAAAGCGAATTGGTGCTAAGCGCGCTGCATTTAATAGAAGCCGAAAGATTGCAGAAGAGGGCACCGAAAGCACTATTGACCGCGCGCTTGCTAAACTCCGCGAGATTGGCGAGACAGGTGACCCAAACAATGCTGATGATGCAAAGGCTTACAAGAAGGCTGAGAAGAAATTCTTAGAAGCATTTGATGCCGAACTAGTAGTCGGCGGCAAGTTTTCAACCTATGACCCCACCCGCCAAGGTGATCGCAAGTCAGAGAAAACCGGCGAAAGCAAAGACCGCAAGGGTGTATACAAAACCGAGTCAAGTCAGAAGTTTGGTTCTGAAATGGAAGGCACTGCGGTTGATGAACCAAGACAGGTTCAAGACCGTATGTATCGGCAAGCAATTGCTAATCCGCAGATTCTTCAGAAACTTAAAGACAACTTCCGATGGGCTGATTGGAATGCGTACTCAGAAAAAATAGATGCGCTTACATCTAATCCTGGTTCCAAGACTCATGCAATGGAGTCTGCTGACATTCTTCGCGCTGTAGTCAAGGGTATGTCCCTTGAAGCAGCCGCAAAGAACCGGGCAATGAACAAAGCATCTGGCTCACGCGTGCCATCCCAGCCATCTGGTATTTCAATTACTGGCAAAGAGCTGGTTGAAAACAAAGACCTTATAGGTGTTCTGCAAAAGCTTTCAGACGGCAAGTACAAAGTTGAAGCAACTACTAAGGGACAAAGAAAACTAATAGAACTCATTAGTGATACTGCTGAACTAACTGGTTTGCGTCGCGATGTAGCAAGGCGCGCTATTGTTGAGGCACAGGCTGGTAACAAAAGTGCTCTTGAGTCAATTCTTAAAGACCTCAGCGAATCACAAAACCCAAGTGCTGCTGAAAGAGTTGGATCCACACCAGCAACTGCAAAGATCCTAGAAACTTTGTTTGGTGAAGAGGGCGGCGGTAAGCGCAACCCGAACACCAGTGCGCTTGAAGCAGGTATTGGTCCAGCTCGTGGCTCTGAAAGGATGCTGGCTAGAGGCCAAGGCGGAACAAACTACAAGAAGACTGACATAGGCGATACGCAAGGCAATCGCAATCGTGATCGCCGCAACACTCTTACAACTGTTAAGCGTCTTGAAGAAACTCCTTACGAAGCACCGGCTCCCGGCAAGGATATTGTTACCCTTCAGAACAAAGCCCGTCAGGAAAAGATTGAAGCAGCAGACAAACTCAAGCCTGATTACGCTGAAAGACTTGCAGCAACTGCGCGAACCAATGCTGCTATGAACAAATCTTCTGATCTTAAACAACTTTGGGAAGAGAAGTCACGGCAGTACCTTGGCGAATCAGCAAACATTGACGGCATTAGCGCCAGCAACGCAAAACACATTGAAGCTGGTCGTATCTCTATGAGCGAACAGCATCGTGATGTTGGCCGAATGGTTAACGATACTGTCAAGCAATACGGCGCAAACGTCAAGGTTGAGACAAAGGATCTTGTTAAGCCACAAACGTCTGTTGAGAACCGAAGCTTTAATCGCGTTGAACAGATTGTCAAAGAGATTAAGAAGCTCCGCAGTAATGCTCCAGCAGATGCCAAGGACGACAAGTTTGTAATTAAGAGAGATCGAACGGTTGTTAAAGAGGGCGAGCCAGACTCGACTGGCACTGAAAGAGTTGACCGCGAGTCTCGTATTCGTGAGCTAGAGTCTGAAGGAAACAACATTCTTACCGACCTAACAAGCGAAGAGCTTGCTACTTGGAAGAAGTTGAGTGGCCTTCCACTTACTGCAAAGGTTTCAGATGCAATTATGCGTCTTGCGCGTCGAGGAACTGATCCACAACCTACTAAACGCGGTCCAGACAAAGTAGTAAGGGTTCGACCTGCTGGTCAATCAACAAACCCATTGTCTCAGTTTGAGCAGAGGAAGAAAGGTCGCGGAGCTGACAAGCCAGTAGTAACAAGTACTTCAAGTATTGTTCAAGGCAAGGAAGTACCAGCTGGCCTACCTATTAGCGAAGCAATTCGCAAAACTCGTAAGGGTCCTCAAAGTCGTAAGCCTTATCGTCCACGCTCTAACAGTGCAATTGTTCGCGAAGCTGGTAGTAAAAATGCAAAGCTTCGTGACCGCTTGCAAGAACTTGGACGAGAAGGCATACTCCGGTAATGACACCAAGAAGCCTATCTCAGACGGTAGACACTTCGCATGATGATCAGATCATGTCATTCTTTAGCCCCACCCGTGTGGGGTCGGCTATAAGGGCGACAGGATGGGATGTGTCGGAAGAGATGGAGCGTTTAGTAGACCTTGCTAGAAACAGCAGTGGCAAGACATCTATTGATGCAATGAAGCGTATAAGAGAAATTGTTCGAGAGGTCGCCGAACTAAACGGCATGATTACAACAGCCACCGCAACGGTGGTAGAAGCAGATGGCAATGGAAAAACAATCACACAATCCGCAACGAAACTCGTATCAAGTATCCAAAGAAGTCCACACGCAATCAGCCAGGACACCACTGGAACCATTGCCGCCATCTACTTGCCATCTCGGGGATCTACCACCTAACGTCCACGATGCGTTCTTGCACATCACCTCAATGGACAACATGCAAGCCGCACGCGCTGGTGCTCCCATCCTATTTTCCTTGGGCATCTCAGACCCAGGAACCTGGTGGGGCGAAGTGTCTGAGCTGGGTACAGCCATCTTGGATCGCATTAAGACCAACAACCACAACTTCCATCAGCGGTTTGTTGACATGGCTATTGAACTTCATGCTACTAGCCCAATGGTTTCTGACCATGTGGTGCTTGCTGCAAGTATTCTTCGCGTAGCAACAACTGAGTTGATTGCCGTCAAGGGCATGCAACGGCGCATGGTTAACCTTTGATTCCAGTTGCCATCCCACTGCCTGAAGACGGCAACACTATGTGGCCGTTGCCAGCCGACTATCTCACGCTTACGCCTGAAGGTCAGCGTCTTGCGCGCGTCAACGCGTGCTCGCAGTGGTTGTTGCCCACCAACGATCTGCGGTTAAAGGCAACACGGTTTGCTGGTAGCGTCAACTTCTTTGACCAGTGGTACCTGTATCCGGATTGGGATGAGGAGTTTAACCCGTACTTCTACGACGATGATCCGGTAGAACCGCCGGCGGGACACTTTGCAATCTATCGAATGTGGGCCATGTCGCCCCGCTCAATTGCAATTGCACCACGCGGGTTTGCCAAGAGCAACTGCTTCCGCAAGACAGCGTTGTTGCAGATGCTTACGCGCCCTGCATATTCATTCATTTATGCAACCAGTTCGGTAGATAATGCAGAGCAGACTGGCCAGATCATCAAGAGCCAGTTTATTGGGAACAAGCGAATCTTTGATGACATGGCTCCTGAGTTCCCAGACGGTCGTATTACTCCGCGGCGTGGCGAGGCATCGTTTGGCGTTGAGATGATGTACCTCAACAACGGCAGTTGGTTCCGCGCTATGAGTGCTGAGAGCCGGCAGCGCGGTGGTCGACCTCGCGTGTACGCGTTGGATGACCCGGAGTATGACCCGAAGGCATCGACAAGTATGACCATCCTGCGTTCCTATATGGAGCGGTTGTTGTTTAAGGTGGTCATGCCCATGATCACCCGTAAGGACACAAGTGTGCGGTGGCTGGCTACATTTGTAAGTCGCCGCCACTACGCATGGCACGCCATGATGACGGAGCTGCTGGCTGACGGTAGCAAGGTTGCCAAAGACCCCCGGTTTGACCAGTGGGCTCGTTTGATCTTGCGTGCGGAGTACGACGACAACGGTGTGCAGAAGAGCACTTGGCCCTCCATGTGGCCGCTTGACCGTAAGGCACGTGACGCTGATGATGCCAACGAGGGACGCGTTAGCCTCCAAGAAATCAAGGAGATGATCGGTACCCACAACTACATGGCTGAATACTTGGCTCAGCCGGGTGAATCAGAGGACGTGTACTTTGGCGAGATCACCCAAGAGAAACACGGGTGGTGGCTAGAAAGCCCCGACCTCAACAGTGATCTTGATCCCTATTCCTCATCAGCCACTATCTGCTGGCGGGGCAAAGCAGATGTCATTGAGAAGTTGCCACTGCCTGACTTCCTTACCCATCGCATCAAACTGTTTGCTACCGTTGACACCAGTTACACCGCAACCAGTGACAGTGACTTTAAGGTCTGCACGGTCATGGGCTATGACCCAGTAGACGCTGTCCTCTTTGTGCTAGACACTTGGGGAGGCCAGGTTCGAGAGCCAATTCTCATTGAACACGCCTTCAAAATGATTACGAAGTGGCGGGTGCCGGCTGTCCATGTTGAGGTAGTACGTCAATCGTTCAGTCTGTACGCGGCTATGGAGTCCATGGTAAAGCAGCGTGCTGACCAGATTACAGGCATGACCCCACCAAGGATCATCAAGTTGAATCCGGGAGTCATGGATAAGACAAGCAAGATCAGTGCCTTGAACTACCGGTTTGAGCATGGGCTGATCAAACTTCCTTGCTGGCGCAGGGGTTCTCAGCCGTGGCGTTCTGTCTTTGAACAGTTTGAGCAGTTCAATCCGGATGCTGAAAGTGGCGGTCTAGCCCACGATGACTTCATCGACACCATAGCCATGAGCATGTTTGTAGTCCGGGGTCGCATGGAGCGGTCGGCTATTAAGGTTGATGGTGAGGAAGACACCTTGGTTGTTGAGAATCCGATGGAAGAGATTGCCAGCGGTAACGTCATTGATAAGAAATACGGCATTCACATTGCCGAGCTGATGAACCTAAACGGCATTTCGGTTCAAGATGCGCTCGGTATGATGAGAGAGCCAGTTCCACAAATCGGAGGATCCCGTGTCTGACCAGATGAATTACGAAGCCCCGCGTCCAAATCCAGGGCAGTTAACTGTAACTATCCCGCTTTCCTATTTCAATTTGCTAGTTGAGTCGTATTATGCAGGGAGGGGGCACAACGAGCCGCCGGCTCCTGTTGCTCCCCAGGCTGAAGAAACCGATTTGGCTTTCATCAACAAGAACATGGGAAGCGTTGATCTCTTAGAAGACATGCCTCCCGGCTGGACTAAAGTTATGAGGAAGGCAATCCCAAATGGCAAGTGACGGAGTAAACCTTCCTAAAGATCCAAGAACACTTGGCAAGATCATTGACGCGCACGTGTCGCGCGAGATGCTCAAGCTCACCTATCGCCGCACCCTATGGTTGCTGGCGTGGTATTACCTTAATGGCTTTAGGCGCTTTGATGTATTTGATCCACGGACAGGTCGCATTACTCCTCATTACCTTGATGAGGAAGGCAACATGGAGTTCCAGTCAAGCGAACTGTTGTCAATTGTAGACAAGACAACAGCGCGACTGAACACAATGAATCTTCACCCCCGTGCGTTGCGGCAGGGGTTCTCGCTTGCAGGACTTCGTGAGCGTTCAATAGCACAATTAATTGCAGATGCAGTCGTCAGTGATCAACAGCTTGTGCAAGTTCAGCGAGACTTCAACTATCTCTATGCTGTTTTGGGTTCCTGCGGTATTACGGGTCATATGGTTGACTCTCCTACTGTTGGTCTTACTGCCGATCTTGAGGTCATTCACCCGAAAGAATTGATGCCGTTCCCATCACTGGGACATGACCATACAAAGGTTCGCGGCATGATTCGCCAGCGTCTTGTTCCTCTTAACTTCCTCAAGGACAAGTACGGAACCGGCAAGATTGAAAGCAATATTGAAGAAATGAACGTTTGGCGCTGGCAATACGGCCATCAGATGGAAGAGTCGCAGGACGCACCATGGAACGGCACTGGTTACTTTGTTTCTACCATGGCTCAGGGTGGGGTTCGTGGCAATGTTGAAGACTCCGATACCCAACAGGTTGCAAAGATCCGAGAGACTTGGATCAATGGCGAGCGCGGCACAGTCAGTCGTTACATTGTGTCAAGTGGTGATGTCATCATTGACGATCAAGACCTCAGCCGCGTTGAAGCCTATTGTCCAATTGGGTTTGCGCGCTTTATGGACAACGGAACCTTCCACGGTGCCGGTTTGTTTGACTTAATGTTTGGCATTGTCCGCGAGATGGAGCGACTCCTCAAGAGTCTGTTCAACAACATCCGCACTATGGACCGTTACGGGGTAATGCTTATCCCGCAGGGTACCATTAACGAACGCGCAACCATGCGCGAAGTTGGTCAGGGTCTTCGCTATCTGTCTTACAGTAAAGACGCTCTGATGGGCGACGACTTTAAGCCATTGGTCATTCAGCCGTTTAATGCTGGTGATGTTCCGGGTAAGGTTGCACAGTTTGCCAAGACTATTATTGATGGCCTGTCGCCAGTGCAGGATCTAATTGCCGAGAAGGGTCGTGTAGATAGCGCAAGTGGTCTACAGTTCCTTGACGAACAGATCAATAAGGCAATGACAAACCCCACCAGTGGTGTACAGACTGCATTTGGCACCATGTACCGGGCGGTTGTGGCTAAGGCAGCTGGTCAAATGCTTGTAAGCCAGCGTGCTTTGCCAGTAAACAAACTCACTACGGATCTTGCGGGTGCAATGATTGATCCAGATAGCGGAACTGTCTCCTTTAAGAACAATCCGCTGCCCAATTTCAGTCAGATTGCCTTCACGGTACAGGACACATCACCAAAGAGTGAGGTTGTTCGTAAGCAAGAAGCGCTTTCAATGCTTCAAGCAGGGCTCACTGATCCGGATGGCCTGAAGTTGTTTGCCATGAAGGAAGGTTTAGACCTTGCTATCTGGATGGAAGAAGAGAAGAGTGCGTATGAGAGCGTTGTGCGAAACATTCTGCTCCTGTTTGGAGATGGATCGCAGACGCAGCAGATTGTTATTACTCCGCATACAACACGACCTGATATTCAATTAAGAGTGCTGGGTGCTTTTATGGCAAACCCAATCATGTCCGTTGCAAGTGTTCAGGTGCAGGATGCGTTTAAGGCATATCGTGAATCATTGATTGGATTTATGGGACAGACACTGCCGGCAATGGTCCCAAACCCAGATGACATGGCCAACGTGGCTGG
>Ga0164294_10006357_pt1 | contig 10118 bp, 10 predicted proteins | sample GEODES005metaG_FD_111479 | JGI IMG/M metagenome (GOLD analysis project Ga0164294, IMG submission 111479) | Oligotrophic lake water microbial communities from Sparkling Lake, Wisconsin, USA - GEODES005 metaG | ecosystem: Environmental > Aquatic > Freshwater > Lake | place: USA: Sparkling Lake...
GATCATCTTGCTCTTCATCACGAAGGCACACTCGGGGTGACGAATCTCGTGGACCTCGCCGCACGACTGCAATCATGGCGACGCGGGGCATCGCTCGTCGAACTACTCGTGTGCCTGGCGATCGTCGCCACCATGATCACGCTGCTGTTTCCCGCGATCCAGTCGGTGCGGGCCGGGATGAAGCGGGCCGAATGTGGCGACCACAAGCGGCAGCTCTCGCTGGCCCTCGGCATGTACATGGAGGCCGCCCGCGCGCTGCCGCCAGCCCCGTCCCCGGCGTATCCGATCGGCTGGGCGCGGGACATCCTGCCCTTCATGGAGGAGAAGCAGTTGTTCGAGGCCCTCGATCCTCGGCAGCCGCTGGCCGCGCCGGCGAACGCGGTGGCGGCCCGCAATCGCCCGCCCTTGATGCAGTGCACCTTTGCGTCATGGCGAAATAGCGACGTGACCGGTGTTGCACCGAGCGACTTTCTGCTCGTGGTCTGGGCCTTCAAGCCCGACAGTCCCGACGCCCGCCGGCCGGGGCTGCGGCGGACGAAGGACTTCGGCTGCTACTTCTATCACGCCGCGCAGGATATCACTGCCGCCTGGCCGGCCTCGGTAGAGGTGGACCGCAGTGTGCTGGTGGAGCGAAGGGCGGCCGACACCTGGCCGGTTTGGCACACTTCGGCTCCGACGAGCGGGCTCGGATCGATCACTGACGAAGGCTTGTGAGTTTGGAAGCCGTGGGCGGCTGGGCTCGTCGCGGCCCTACGGCCAGCGGGCGACCACTTCGCGAGTCGCGTCGAAGTCCACACGGCCGGCGTCGAGCGTGCCGCGCTGGGGATGCTGGAACGTCACCCGGTGCCCGCCCGCGGGGACGGGCAGGGTGACAGGGGTCGTGGAGGCGACGCCGCTCGAGTCGAGCCACGGCCGGCCGTCGATCAGCACTACCGCGCCCAGAGGCTCAGTGATGAAGTTGACTACCGGTGCCGCCGTCGGCTTCACCGGCGCCTCCGCCACGGTCGGTCGGTCGCGGCGAGGCGGTGTGGTCGCCGCGTTGCTGAGAGCCGGCATCATCCTGATCGCGATGTTCGTGGGGAGGACCATGGCTGCGACGAGCAGCACCGCTGCCGCGGCCCAGCGTCGGAGTCGGCTCGGGTTTCGCAGGGTGGCCGCCGCGGCCGCCTCGACCGCCGTCAGAAGTTCACCCGCGTGTGTTGGCCGCGCGTGATGATCCCGGCTCGCGGCCGCGAGTGCCACGCGGTTGAGCTGCGCGAGCCGCGGATCGGCCGCGATCTCCCGCGCCCGCTCGCCGAGCCGCGGAAACGCCTCCGCCGGCAGGCCGGTGAGCATCTCGTAGATCACGAGGCCCGCCGCGTAGACGTCGGCCCGCAGGTCCATGCGGCCGTCGGGCGGCATGTAGCGGACCGTGCCGAGCCGCGAGAGCTGCGGGACCGCCGGCGAGAGCAGACCGAAGTCGGCGATTTTGAGCTCGCGGTTCACGAACAGGCAGTTCGACGGCTTCACGTCGCGGTGCACCATGCCGGCGGCGTGCAGGTGGGCAAGGCCGGCGACGAGCTGCCGGGCGCAGCGGAGGCATTCGTCGGCCGCCAGCGGTCCCTGCTCGAGCCGCAGCTCGAGCGTGGCCGGGCGATAGTCCGCGTCGTTGGTGGCGGGCTTTCCCGACACGTCGTCGGCCGGGTCCATGAGCATGAAGAGGACGTCGTCGGTGCGGCCCACGTGCTGCACGTCGAGGAGGTTGGGGTGACGGCCGATCTGCTGGCTCTCGAACTGGGCCAGCGACACGACCTCGCGGCCGGCGGGATCGACCTTGCGGCCGCCCCGGGCGAGCGGCACGACCTTCACCGCCTTGAGGCCGCCCGTGGCCCGGTTGATGCCGAGCCACACCTCGCCAAAACCGCCACGGCCGATCCGCCGCACGAGGTCGAGGTCGGGGATCGACGGAGGCGGCGGTTCACGATCGGGGGCGTGTCCGGGATCGAGGGTCATGGCACGGCTCCGCGATCGTCGGGACGCGCGGCGAGCAGCGTCTGTTCGACGTGGATCGTCACGGCGCGTTCCACGGATGGCCGCGGGCCATCGCGGAGCGCCTCGCGGAGGCGCGCCGCGAGCGACGCGGCAGGCTCGGCAGCAGCACCCAGTTCCTTCAGCCGCGCGAAGATCCGCCGCCGGGCGAGGTAGACGGCGTTCCGCGACAGCCCCGTCACCCGGGCCACGTCGGTGCCCGGCATCTCCTGGAGCACGGCCAGTTCGAACGCCTGGAACGTGGCCGGGGCCACCTCGTGCTGCACCACGTCGAGAAGCGAGGCGAGGGTGGCGAGATCGAACCGCCGCTGCCACTCGGCGTCGGGCTCGGCCGCGGTGTCGGCGAGGGCTGCGAGTGGACCGTCGTCGGCCAGCGGTCGAGCGCGGTCGGCCGGGGAGCGGCGGCGGGCGGCCACGGCGTTTCGCACCACGGTCCCGAGCCAGTCGCGAAACCGGCCGCGTGACGGGTCGTAGCGAAACGCGTCGCGACCGCGGAACACGGCGAGCATCGCCTCCTGCACGATCTCTTCGGCGGTGTGATCGGAGCAGCCGCGGCGGCGGGCGGTCGAAAAGATGAGCCGCCAATAACGCTGGTAGAACTCGTCCCAGGCGAGCGGGTCGGAGGCCTCACGAAGCCGGTCGAGGAGCGTGACCTGGGTCGGCGTGTTCATGGGTGCGACCGCGGCAGCGGCCAAGTTCTCCGACAGGACGTTCGCCAGAGACGGTCCGGCGTCGGTTCGAACAGAATACCCGTTCGGGTCGGGGAGGGATCCTGCCGCGAAGGTGGACGGAGACGGCGACCAAGCCGCCCGCCGGCCGCCACGTTGGCTCAACGGTCCGTCGAGGCCGCGAGCCGCTCGGCGATCCAGACCTTGATGATCGATTGGCGGGTGACCCCCAGCCGCCCGGCCTCGCGATCGAGCGATTCGATCATCCAGGCGGGGAAATCGACGTTCACGCGGCGTGCCTCGCGAAGCGGGCGTCGAGCCTTCGCGGAGTCGAGCGAGCGCGATACATCTGCGCCGGCGTCAAAGGCTTGATCAAAGTCCTTCGCCGTGGTCTTCGTCGAGCGTTTCATAGAGTCGGACCTCCTCAGGGCGTGAGCGACGAACGGAAATGATGCGGATGATGTCAGCGCGGCGGGTGATGACGGCTGACCAGTGCTTCCCGGCGATCACGCCCACCACGAGCCACCTGGGTTCGTCGATCGTGCGGGCGGGGACTTCGACGAGCATGTCATCGAGCCACAGTCGTTGGGCCTCGACGAAGTCGATGCCGTGTTTTCGGGCATTGGCGATGCTTTTTGCGGGATCAAAGGCAAAATCCACGAGCAGATCCTGCGAGCAAAAAAGGTATAAAAACTATACATTGCCTGACGAGGGAAGACAAGGCACTCGGTGAAAACCTGAGCCACGGTGACGTCCCATCGACGACAGATTCCCTGGCGGAGCCGCATACCGTCTGGTGAGGGCCTTACCATACGGCCTGTCCTCCCGGATGCCGCCATGCGCCGCCTTGCCATGACTCTCGCCATCGTGGTCGCGCTGCCGGCCGTCTGGCTGCTCGCGCTCCAGGCTGCCGACGAGGGGCCGACGTCTGCGACCGACCCGGCGGCGCCCGCGGTGACCACGTCAGCCACGCCGACGACCCGGCTCTATGTGAAGACCGTGCCGCCGGGAGCGCAGGTGACGCTCGACGGAAAACTGTTGGGTCCGAGCGACGGCCTATTCATGGTGCCGCCGGGCGTCTCGAGTGTGAAGGTGGAGTTCACGGGCCAGGAGCCGCGGCTGCAGCAGGTCGAGATCGTCGTCGGCCGGATCACGCGGCTGGAACTCGACTTCGCCGAGCCCGAAGCGGCTCGCCCGGCGGCAGGTGGCGTTCCCGTGGCCGCGCGAGACGGCGGTCTCGCGGCCGACGGTCGGCTGTTGCTGGCGGCAGCCCGAGTGCTGCGGGTGCCGGCGCTGACCGATCTCCCGGCGCTCGCCGGGATACCCGTGGTATCGGAGATCGACGCGGCCTTACTGCGTCCGCTCCCAAGGGGGCTGGCCTTCGACGACGTCCCGCTGCGGGAGGTGCTGAAGCGCATCGGCGACGTCGCGGAGATCGCGATCTCGATCGACGAGCCTTCTTTGACCGCGAAGGGGCTCGACATCGATGCACCCGTGACGATCCGCCCGGGTGGCCTGCCGCTCGGCAGCGCGGTCAGCGAGATCGTGCGGAAGCGGCAGCTGCGCTGGGTTGGCGAAGGGCACCGAATCGTTGTCACGGCGAGCGGCATTGACCAGGAGATGGTCGAGCGGGTGTATCGCATCGACGATCTCGTCACGCCGAACGATCCGGAAGGCAGCCGGTTGCTGAAGTTTCTCAGCGAAGCGAGTTGGCCGCTCGAGACGATGCCGATCACGAGCTATCGCCAGCTCACCTTCGCGCCGGCGGTGCGCGTGTGGACGCCGGAGACGAAGATCGACGAAGTCGTGGTGCAGGCCCCGTGGTGGCGGCAGTGGCGAACCGGCCGGCTGCTGGCCCTGCTTCGACAGCTGCGGTCGACCCCGGCCGCCGACCGCCTCCCCCTCTCCGCCGACGGGTATTGGAGCGATGCGGAGTCGGCGGCGGCGGCCAGGGCGGCGCTCGATATGCCGCTCAAGGGCGACGTGGCCATCGACGGCGTAGCGATCGGCGACGCAATCGCGTCGCTCTCGCAGGCGGCAGGCGTGCCGATCGTGTTCGATTCCATCGCCCTTGCCGACTCACGGCTGCTGAAGAAGCGCGTGGCCGTCCGCGGTCCAACCAAGGGTCGCACCCTCGCCGCCGTTCTCGACTCGATCCTCGACGGCGGCCTCTGCTTCGAGCTGGTCAGGGATCAGCTCACCGTGTCCAACCGCCGCTGGTCCTCGGCCGCCTACTACCCCGTCGACGACCTCCTCGCTGCCGGCCAGACGTTCGACGCGCTTCAGTCGCGAATCGGATCGCAGGGCGGCCCGACCTGGGTGATCGACGGGGGCGTCACCTGCCTGGCGATCACGCGCCACACCGCCGGCCATCGGGCCGTCGAGAGCGTTCTCCGCTCGCTGCGGAAGACGATGAAGAAGGATGAACCCAGAACGCTGATGCAGGCGGAGGCACCGGAACTATCGGCCGCGGGTACCGGGCTGTCCCGTGGACTGTTCGGCGGTGGCAGCCCGTCGGCCCGCTCGCAGCACGAGGCCGTGGCTTCGCTCCGCGTCCTGCAGCCGGACAAGGACGACTACGAGGTCTATCGCAAGACGCAGGCACAACTGATCAAGAGCCCCTTCGTGTTCCAGAAAGCCCTGCGTGAGCCAGGCATCGCCGAGCTCCCGACGCTGGCGGCCGAGAAGGACCCCGTCGGCTGGCTCTCGAAGCACGTCCAGGCCTCGGCGCCGAGCGACTCGGAGATCATCCAGGTGCGGCTGCGCGGGGAGAACGCCGACGACCTGACACGAATCCTCGAGGCGATCACGACGGTCTACCTCAAGGAGGTTGTGCAAAAGGAACAACGCGAACGCATCGAGCGCCGCCGCGCGCTGGAAAAGGCACACGAGGAGGCCGGCGAGCGACTCGGCGTTGCCCGCGACGCGCTCACCAACGCGACCGAGGAAAGCGACCGAGAACGGCTGCGAGACGACGTCACGATGCTGGAAGAGGTGACGAAATTCTTGGCGGCGAGGCTCGACCATGCAGCGGAGGGCATCTCGTCGATTCCCGACCGGATCGAGCTTATCGAAACGGCAGGGTCGTCTGATGCTGCCCACTAGCTCGGTGCTGGGCAAGGCCCCAGATATCGGCGTTGCACCTGAAGGAGTATCCAGATGGCGAGTTCACGAATCGCTTGTGGCTTTGCGGGCCTCGCCCTGATGGCGCTAGGCGAGGCGATCGGCGTCGGGGCCGATCTCGGTCCCCCCTTTCCGGTTGAGTCGCTGCCCACGTCGATCGACGTGAAGTGCCAAGAGCGATTCCTGAACGAAGCCCCGCCGGCATGGAAAACGCTGGGTGAGCGGCTGCGGGGAATCGAGCTGGAACACACGTACGTTGATTATCGGCCCACGGACACGAAAGAGCCGGACCGGGAGGTCCATTCGTCCACGTACGGCATCCTGAAGGATGGCGTGTCTCGACGACTCGAACGCGAGCAGGTGATCGATCTGATGAACAGCCGCTACTCCTTCAGCGTCCGCCGGGCGGTCGATGCGGACGCGCTGAAGCCGTTCTCGTTGAAGTACTGTGAACGCTGGCGGCAGGACGCCCCGCAGCCACAGGCCGGATGGATCGATGTAGCCGAACTCAAGCTGGCCATGTTCTCCACCATCTCGTGGTTGCCCATGGAGAAGATTCTCACAGACGCGGATTTCCAGATGACAGGCGCCGACACGCGTGTGAATGACCAGGGCGATGAGGTGGTGAGAATCGTGTACCGTTACACGGCTGACGCATCGAACGATTTTCTTCTGCAGCCGGACGGTGTGTACTGGGCCGAACTGCGACCTCGGCGGTTCTGGGTCGTTGTGCGAAGCGGAATCACGTCGAGCCTGACGAAGCACGTCGATACGGACGCTCCCTTTCGGGAGCGCATGACGATCAGGTATCAGGAATGGGATGGAGTTCCCTTGCCGGAGGGGGTTCGGGTCGAAGTCGTGGACGTGGCGAAGAGCGTCGTTGTTCGAATCCAAGAGAATCGGTTTGGGCCGCCACGAGCGTGCTCGCGGCCGACGGAGGAGTTCTTCCTGCCGCATTACGGGTTGTCGGATGATCCATTGCCGTCGATCCCGGCTCAGTGCGGGCCGCCCTCGTCGTCGCGGTAGCGACCGCGCTGCCTTCTCCCCGTTGGAATCTGCCTGAGCGCGTGAGGCGTCCCGGATGGAGCCCCGGCCTCGCCGGCGGCTTCTTTCCCGACCGCGACAGATCGCCGGGGAGTCGCGCACATGGTTTGGTGAGGGTCTTCCGATACGCCGTGTCTTTCCGGATGCCGCCATGCGCCGCCTTGCTGTACCGGTACCAGCAGATCAATCGATGACGCGAATGCGCTACGCACTCACCGTCAACGTCGCCGCATGGCCGCCCGACATCGCCCGCCTCTGGCGGGAGGCCCTGAGGCCGCACGGGATGCTCGCCGAGCTTCTGGCCGAATTCCGGCCGGAAGCCCACGCCGCCGGGCCTCTCACCTTCCGGCTCGCGATCCTGGCCGAGGCCTTCCGTGGGGCGGGGGAGTTCGGCGATCCACCGCGGCTCGCAGGATTCGACGCGAGCTTCGAGCGGCTCGACCCAGTAGATCACGACCGGCTCACGGCCGAATGCCCGGCCCGTGTGAGAGGCGTGTATCGGCGAAGCCCGTGCGAGGCCCACTTCGTGACCGACGAGCGGCACTCCGCCATCGACATCCGGCTCCAGTGCTTTGCTGCGGCCGCTCTGGCAGTCGCCGGCGACGGCGTGATGCACGACGGCCGATCTGGCGACTACGTGCTCGGCGCCGAGGCGTTTCGCCACGCCGCTCGGCAGGCCGCTCGCGGCAGCGGGAGTGACCGCAGCACGCGGTCCTGCGTGACATGACTGCCGCCTGAAGTGGCACAGGTTTGCAACTGTGGGGGATCAGGACCGGCGCTGCTTCGTGTGCAGATTAAAAACCAGTACCCACGTGGCCGGCTATGATCGATTGAGTCTCCCTGGAGCTTGATCCCATGGCAAAGATGTCCGTCCTCGCAGGAATCGGCCTCGCGCTGGCCATCGCGGGGTTCGTGTATGGCGTGGTGGCCGTCGGGGTGCCCACCCAGGATCCCACGCCCGCCCAGGCGGAGGCGGAGCGGTTCAACCTCGCTCTCAGCGGCTGGACCATGGCAGTCGGCGGCTTGGTGATGGTCGCCGGGATCGTCGGCATGGCGGTCGCCGCGGCGCGGCGGGCCTCGGGTCGGGGCATTTGACGGGCGGGAACGACGTCCTCGCGTCGCCGGATTCCTCGCGTACCATGGCGGGTATGAAGAGTCTGCTCCGGCCCGCCTCCCCGACCACCACCATCGTCCGCATCGGCCTCGTGCAGTCGGCCTGCACCGCCGACCGCGAGGCCAACATCGTCCAGGCCATCGCCGGCATCGCCGCGGCGGCGATGCAGGGGGCCCAGGTCGTCTGCCTCCAGGAACTCTTTGCCGGCGAGTATCCCTGCCAGGCGGAAGACCATGGAAAGTTCACGGAGGCAGAAGCCGTGCCCGGGCCGCTCACCGAGCGGCTGGCCGTCGCCGCGAAGGAGCACGACGTGGTGCTCGTGGGGAGCGTGTTCGAGCGGCGCTCTGCCGGGCTCTTCCACAACACGGCGGTGATCTTCGACGCCGACGGCTCCTCAGCCGGCGTGTATCGCAAGATGCACATCCCCGACGACCCGCACTACTACGAGAAGTTTTATTTCGCCCCCGGCGACACGGGCTTCATGAGCGTGCCCACCAGCCGGCTCGCCGTGGGTCCGCTCGTCTGCTGGGATCAGTGGTATCCCGAGGCGGCCAGGCTCACCGCGATGGCCGGCGCCCAAGCGCTCTTCTATCCCACCGCGATCGGCTGGCTCGACGGCGAGGAATCGCTCCACCGCGAGCAGTATGAATCGTGGGACACGATGCTCAGGAGCCACGCGATCGCCAACGGCGTATTCGTGGTGGCGGTGAACCGCACCGGCCGCGAAGGGCCGCTGCGGTTCTGGGGCGCGAGCGTCGTCTACGCCCCCAACGGCGAGTGCCTGCTCAAAGCCTCGCACGAGGAGCCGCTCACGGCCGTGGTGGACTGCGATCTCGACCGCATCGAGTGGTCGCGGACGCGCTGGCCGTTCTTCCGCGATCGCCGGATTGATGCCTACGGCGGGCTCCTCGGCCGGTGGGGCGGGTGACGCGATGACCACCTTCAGGCTGCCGGCGGAATGGGAGCCGCATGCCGCGACGTGGATCGCGTGGCCGCACCGCCAGGCCACGTTCCTTGGGCCGTTCGCCGCGATTCCCCCCGCCTACGAACGGCTCGCGCGGCTCGTCGCCGGTCACGAGCCGGTGCGGATCGTCGGATCGTCCGACGTGCTGGCCGCGCCGCGGGAAGCGCTCGCCGACGAGCCGAACGTGTCGTTCATCGAGGTTCCCACGAGCGACTCGTGGATCCGTGACACCGGCCCGGTGTTCCTCGTGCCGAGTGAACGGGCCGAGGGTGACCGGCCCCGCGCCGTCTGCTGGGACTGGAACGCCTGGGGAGGCAAGTATCCGCCGTGGGACGCCGACGCGGGCGTGTCGCGGAGCATCGCCCGGCACCTTGGGCTCGAGGCCCTCGAGCCCAAGGTGGTGTTGGAAGGAGGAGCGATCGAGACCGACGGCGACGGCACGCTCCTGGCGAACGAGCGGTGCGTGGTCGATCCGAAACGAAATCCCGGGCTCGACCGGGTGGCGCTGGAGGCGGCGCTGCATCGCTGGCTCGGCGTCGACCGCGTGCTCTGGGTGGGGGGCGACCTTGCCGGCGACGACACCGATGGCCACATCGATCAGCTCGCGAGGTTCGTGGCGCCGGGCCGGGTGCTCGCCGCCCGGCAGCCAGACCGGCTCGATCCCAACCACGCCGGACTCGAGGCCAATCTCGAACTCCTCCGCCGGCACGTTGATGCCCGTGGCCGCAGGCTGGAGGTGATTCCGGTCGATCTTCCGTCACGGTTCACCTTCGAGGGCACGCAACTCCCGGCGAGCCACCTCAACTTCTACGTCGCCAACGGGCTCGTGGCCGTGCCCGTGTTCGGCGGCCCGAGCGACGAGCCGGCCCTGGAGGCGATCGCCGCCTGCTTCCCGGGCCGGCGGATCGAGCCGGTCGACTGCCACGCGCTTGTTCGTGGCCGCGGTGCCCTCCACTGCGTAACCCGCGACCAGCCCGCGTGAATCAGCCGGTTTTTCCCCCTTGCCCCGTCGGGTCCGGTGGGCGACCATGTCCAGGGTTCGTCACCGGGCGAGGAGCGGAGTGATGCAGCAGATGGCAGACGTCGTGCAGGGGATGGCGTCGCTCCTTGCGCGGCTGATGATCGCCGTCGTGTTTGCCAGCGCCGTCGTCAACAAGGTGACGCAGTTCTCCTCGAC
>Ga0164294_10006358_pt1 | contig 10117 bp, 10 predicted proteins | sample GEODES005metaG_FD_111479 | JGI IMG/M metagenome (GOLD analysis project Ga0164294, IMG submission 111479) | Oligotrophic lake water microbial communities from Sparkling Lake, Wisconsin, USA - GEODES005 metaG | ecosystem: Environmental > Aquatic > Freshwater > Lake | place: USA: Sparkling Lake...
ATTTCCGTGCTGGATTGAAGTTGCATTCCGGCAGAAAGATAATTTTCTGTAACACGGCTAAATGTAGTTGGATCCTGATTGTTTCCAGAATTAAAGGCACCGCTTGTAGATAAATTCAATCCTGGTAAAATAGAAAGTTGGCTTTGTTTGTAGGAAACTGCGGCTATTTTGGCTTGAACTTCAGCTAGTTGAACACCCTTGTTATGCTCAATAGCATATTCTACACAAGTCTTTAAATCCCATTTTTGTTGTGCGTTAATAAAACTGGTAAAAAACAATAATGAAAAAATAAATATTATACCTTTTAACATGGAGCAAAATTATGCGATAATGACAATAAAAAGACGATTGAGGATTTTATTTAAACTGATAAGGATTATCCATAAATAAAAAATCAATTAATCTACATGTTATAAAATATTATTCTTAAGTTTGTCACTAGAAATTTTTAAAAATAAATAAATATTCAAACATGAAAAAAATTACAATTTTATTGGCAATGGTATTTTTTGCCGGAACAATTTTTGCACAAACAGAAAAAAAGGTTTGGCCTGAAATGAAAGAATTTCACACAATCATGGCTGCAACTTTTCATCCTGCAGAAGAAAATGATTTAAAACCTTTGAGAGCTCAGGTAGCAGAACTTTACCGTGCTTCAAAAGTTTGGTTCGCATCTGAAGTTCCTGCTGATTTCAAAAAAGCAGAAACGACTGAGTTATTACAACAATTGATGGTTCAGTGTAATGATATTTGGTCTGCAGTTAACGATAAAGCTGATGATGCAAAATTGAAAAACTTAATTACAATGGCACACGATATTTTTCATAAAGTAGCAGGAACTTGTAAGAAAGATTAATCATTTCTAACATAATTTTTAAAAAGAGCCACTTATTTGAGTGGCTTTTTTTTTGACACTAAGGCACAAAGACACGAAGTCACGAAGTTTTTTCATAAATGCAATTTATTGAAAGATGCATCCAACCTTAAACCATTAAACTATTAAACCAGCATAGCGATTTAAACATTTATCACCTAAACTAGCATAGCGCTTTAAACCTTCTCCAACTTTATCCACATCCCAAGCATAACTTATTTTGAAGTTGCGGTTTTAGACAATTACTTTTGATTTGTAATGGTTTCCGAATATCGGAATTAATAGGGAAGCTTGGTGAAATTCCAACACTATCCCCGTAGCTGTAAACACTTTTATTTGTTCATTCTTCATGCCACTGTAATTGTATGGGAAGGCGATGAACAAGGTGTAAGTCAGAAGACCTGCCAATACAAAATTATTCATCCAAAAGCTTTCGGGAGAAAGGCTTGAGATGTAAAGTGTTTTGCATTTTATATTTCTACCAATAGTAGTGTGCACGCTATTATTACATTTCTCGGAGGCAGTAAAAAAATCTTAAAAATGAAAAAGAATTTTTTTGCTGCAGCTGTATTATTCATCAGCATCGCAGCGCAAGCGCAAGACAGCACCAAAACTTTAAATGAAGTTGTGGTGTCTGCCAACAAATTTCCAAGTAAAACTTCTTTAACCGGAAAAGTAGTAACTGTAATTACACGAGAACAACTACAAGCCAGTGGAGGTAAAGATTTGGCGCAGGTGCTTACCGAACAAACAGGCATCTTCATTAACGGAGCAAATAGCAATGCAGGAAAAGATAAAGGCATTTATTTGCGTGGTGCAAAAGTAGATCACACACTAATTACAATCGACGGGGTTCCTGTTTATGATCCTTCAGGAATTGGAAGCAACTTCGATATCCGCCTTTTGTCTGTAGACCAAATTGAAAGGGTTGAAATTCTAAAGGGCAGTCAGTCTACATTGTACGGATCTGATGCAATGGCAGGTGTAATCAATATTACAACAAAACAAGCCTCAAATAAAAAAGCAAGTTTCAACGGTGGCATTAGTTATGGAAGCTTTTACAGTTATCGTACAGACGCCAACGTTAGTGGAAGTTCGAAGTATATAGATTATTCAATTGGAGGTGCTTATTTTGAAACAGAAGGTATTAATGAGGCAACGGATAGCTTAAAAAATAATTCTATTAAAAAAGATAATGATGATTACACCCAACAGAATTTCTCTGCATCATTAGGAATAAAGCCCAATAAAAACATCCGGATTCAACCGTATATCCGTTATGCTAAATTTTGGCAAAGCTACGACCAGGGGGCGTTTACGGACGAATTGGATTTATTTAGTAAAAATAAAAATGTGCAAGTAGGTGTAAAAAACGAATTCAACTTTGGAAAAATAAAAATGAATCTTTTGTATAATTTCAATAAAAATGAAAGGACATACATAGATGATTCAACAAAAAGCAGAAATGGTTATGACATATACAGCAAAGGAATATATAATGGTAGCGAACATTTTACTGAAGCATTTTTTATAATTCCAATCAAAGCCAACATGAAATTAACCGCTGGTGCAGATTACAGACAATCAAACAGTGATCAACTTTACAGTTCAATAGGATATTTTGGCCCATATGAAAGCAATCTTGGAAAAGACAGTTTAAAACAAAACCAAATGAGTGGTTATGTGGCATTTTTATTAAACACCAAAAAAGGATTTAATATAGAGTTAGGTGGAAGATATAATCGTCATTCGGTTTATGGAAGCAATATTGTGTATAATGCAAATCCTTCGCTATTAATAAACAACAAATTTAAAATCTTCGGAAATCTTTCATCGGCTTATAAAACACCAACTCTATATCAACTTTTTTCGGAGTATGGAAATAAAAATTTGAAGCCAGAAAGTGCAATGACCATAGAAACTGGATTTCAATATTTTTCAAAAAACACTAAATATAGTGGAGGAATTACAGTATATAAAAGAATGGTAAAAGATGCAATTGTGTTCTTTTACAACCCAGTTACTTTTGCTTCATTCTATATTAATCAAGACAAACAAAACGATGTTGGTATTGAATTGGAGTCGAGTGTAAAAATTGGAAAGTCAACCACAATCAAATTTAATGGCGCATATGTAGACGGGAAAGTAACTACAAAAAATGGAGATAAAGACACCAGTTATTTTAATTTAATTCGCCGTCCAAAAGCAACCATGGGTCTGCATGTTGCTCAAAAAATAAATGCACATTTTTATGTAAATGCAGGAATATCATACGTTGGTGAAAGAACGGATTTAAGTTATGATGCATCTTTTAATCCCATTTCAATAAAATTGAAAGATTATTGCTTAGTGAATTTGTACACCGAATATGCTGTTTCAAAAAACAGAGTGAAGTTCTTTTTAGACATCCGTAATTTAACCAACACAAATTATACTGAAGTGTATGGGTTTAATGCGATGAGGACAAATGCGAGTTTGGGTATTAGATTTAATTACTAAAGTATACTAGCATTTTATTTAAATAGACTGCATTTCTACAAAGCGATTATCTTTGCGGAAATGCAATTTTTTATGATAGAATTTGGCAACATCATTGGCAAAGAAATCATTACGATAAGTTTTATATTATTTGCCGTAATTGATATGCTTGGGTCAATTCCAATTTTAATTTCATTAAAAGAAAAAATGGGTGGTCACATCAAAAGCACTCAAGCTACTGTTGCTTCTGGTGCCTTGATGATATTGTTTTTATTGATTGGCAAGGAATTTTTAAACTTATTGGGATTAGATGTGAAATCGTTTGCAGTAGCAGGCTCTATTGTAATTTTTGTAATTGGTTTGGAGATGGTGTTGGGGATTGAATTTTTTAAAGCGGATAGCAACCCACATAGTGGCAGTGTGGTGCCAATTGCATTTCCATTGATTGCCGGGTCTGGTACGCTTACAACAATCATGTCGTTAAAAGCCAATTACCAGGATATCAATATTTTCATAGCAATACTCATAAATTTAATCGTCATTTATTTGGTATTGAAATCGTTGAAATGGATAGAAAAAGTATTAGGCCCAAGTGGTTTGATTGTGGTGCGTAAATTTTTCGGTGTAATATTATTGGCCATTGCGGTGAAAATATTTGGGACGAATATTCAGAATTTTGGGAGATAGAAGAATGTTTGTGGTTTGGCGTTTGTGGTTTGGTGTTGGAAGATGTAGAATATTTGAAAGCACAAATCATAGAAAAAGAAATAGATAAAATCAACTGAACAATAAACGCCAAACAATAAACACCAAAAGTTTTATAGGCCTTGTAGTACAATGGATAGTACCAGAGTTTCCGAAGCTCTTAATCCAGGTTCGATTCCTGGCGAGGCCACCCAGTGAGAATTTTGGTCAATCTGTGTAGGTTGGCCATTTTTATTTTCCGCTGAAATGTACGACAGATAAGAGATTGCGGTGAATAGACTATTTACTCTTGGAGTTCGAACTGTGTTATTTTCCTTATTATACAAAATCCCATCGGGGTATATCAAATATTGCAATCGTTGCTTATCACTATAATCGCTTGAAACCCACAACTGACTTGCTTTTTTAGAAATTTCAATCCCTTTTTTTACAGCTATTTCCAAGTTCGAACTCGAAAGTTGACTTTTGCTTAATTCCTGCTCTATGGCTTTAATTTCCAACTCATATTTGCTCTTGTATTTGATATATAATTCCTTTTCAATTTCATCTTCTACATAGCGCTCCTCTAACGATTTTATTTTACCTTTCAACAACGAGATATTTTTTTTCGATTCTTCTTGCACCACTAACCTATCGGCTAATTTTTCTTTTACAAAAGTTAGTACAGTTTGCTCCAGTTTCTTTTCATCTTTTATAATTGGCTGGATATTATCTAACTCCTTTAAAAAAGCTTTGTGAACAATTTTTGCATTCTGATTAACATTCGTTCCCTTGTCTCGTGTTTTATAATACCATTGACCTTTTTGCGTATAGCCAGTAAAAGGCGACAACGATATTTCATCTCTTACAAAACTCTTGAGTGGAAGTTCTTCTATTTTAAATTTTTTGGCAATTCCTTTATGTGGATTCTCCTCTATAATATTATTTGCTTTCTGAAACAACTCAACAGAAACCAGCGCAGGATGATGACCTTGAATACATTGCCCGGGTATTAAAGAATGGGTAACAAAACCGCAGTAGAAAGGATTGCTAATCATACGAACAAAGCTCTTGTAATTGATAGCAGAACCCATTTTTATCATTTTCTCTACAATCTCCAGATTATTCAACTTCCCTTCGGCTTTCCATTTGAAACCGAGTTTCAATATTTTCCCTTCATCATTAATTACATACTCGTGGTACTTTGCTTTTTCTTTTCGTTTAAGATTAGTATATCCAAAAGGACAGGCGCTCACCCAATATCCATTGAGCAGGTTTTCGATCATTCCTCTTGATGATTTTTCTTTCCGCAGTTCGTTATCGTAATTTCCAAAAGCATAGAAAATATTCTGTTGTAAACGACCAGCAGCTGAAGTAACATCTACCTCCTGAATCACACTAATTACTTTTACACCAATTTTTGCCAACTCTCTGGTTAAATCCATTGCATGTTCACTTCGCGAAAATCGCTCGTAAGAAAACACAAGGATTGCAGAGATACTCTTATCTTTTTTTACAAAATCAAGCATGCGTTTAAATTGTTTCCGCTCATCCGTTTTAGCCGACTCCACTCCTCCACCAAAATACTCCTTAATGATAAACCCTTTTTTAGCAGCATAGGCAGCAGCATCTTTTTTCTGCGTATCTAAACTGGTATTATCAAATTGTGAGGAATCTGACACTCTTGTATAGGCAACAATAATATTACCAGTTCTCCATTTGAGTGCTTTGCTTTTTTTACCCATTTGCTGTTGTAAATCAGCGGAGAGTTCTTTTTCATTCTTCATTGTTCTTCAGTATTTCATTAACAATATAGTTGGCGATAATATCAGCATAGATAAATAAATTGGCCTGTTCTTCAGTTTCCTGAGCAGACAAATCAGCAAATCCATCTATGCTGTTTATTTCTTCGTTGGTTAATTTTAAGTTGTTGTTTTTTACATCTGTGTTGTTTTTAATGTTCATTATTCACCGAGTATGCAGTTCAGCCGGTTAAGCGGAGTGAACCAGTGGTGATACCATTGAGCCGAGATTATCGGAGTCGTTTCTTTTTTGTTTTCTTAAATGTTATTGTTTTTTCATTTCGGGTTGTAAGTGTTACTTCTTCATAATTTCCAAGCCCAAAAATATTTTTTATCTTATTGACTTCTTCGCCGGTAATGATGCGCTCCGTTATTTTGTATAGTGTAGTTAATTCCCCGGCGCTGTCTTTTTTGATTACCAATTCCTTTACATTGGAAGTCCTAATTTCTTTCAAAACCATTTTTTCTTCATCGGATAATATTTGCGGCAGGATAAGTGTTTTTAATTCTTCTTGATTAATGAACTCTTCCAATAAATAGGAAATAGAAAAGTAAATGTGCGGTTTCCTTTTGTCAAGTTGTTTATTGTTGTGGTTGAAATAAATGTCTCCAATATGCTCTAATACTTCTCCATCTAAAAAAATCAAAATACCAGCTTGTTCCTTTTGTTCAAGACTAATGGTAATTAAATTAGTAAGGTAGTTGATATCGTATTTTAAAATATTAAGGAACTTATCATCTGTTAATTTTTCTTCTATCCAATTCAACGAGGCTTCTTCCAATTCAGAAATAACATTCTCCTTTATTTTCTTTAAAAAAATTCCTTTATTGTAATCCAGGTTCTTTTTTGGTAAATCATGTTCGTAGGCATCCTTAAAAAAGTAGTCGCAAATTTTTTGCGTATTCTTAACCGTGTAACTAAATAGTCTTAACTGGTCAAGGATTCGTAACCAAAAAAGTTGCGCAAAACTGATTTCAAATTTTAAGCCTTTTGGAACAAAGGGGATGACTTCGTGTTTTCTCCAATATGGTAACATCTGTTCTATTTTTTTTCCTTTGGAATCCAAAATATCGTCAATAGGAACGATTCTCTCAAACATAAATTCACGAAATTCCGATATGGAAATTAAGGAAGTATCTAAATTTTTTTGTTTCATAATGTAAATATACATAATTTAGACAAATAAACTAAATAACATGAAAAATTACGATAAAAAGTTTTTAAAAATTAACAGGGAACCTTTAATGGAAGATTTTTTCGTGAGCAAAAAAGGAAAAACGGAACAATTAATGAGTAAAAAACATAAGGAAATGGCGACTTTTACCCAACAGATGTTAGCAGAAGCCGACAGACGCCAACAGATGATAGGTAAAGTCGTAATGTGCACCTATTGTGGTGAAGTGTTTGTAGCGAAAGGAACTAGAAAGTATTGTTATGGTGATGAATGCAGAAATGCAGAAAAACGATACAGGCAATCGATTGTTGATGGACTTGCTGCTAAAATAAAAAAGGGTCTTTATGCGAATTATAAAATTCTAAATGAGTTACAACCCGAATCCGGTGAGTCCAAATTTGATTATGATGTGGTTTTAAAAAAAGGCTTTGATGAGCATGCCTATTATGGAACATACATTAATACTCACAGAGACATTTGGCATATTGTAGGGGAGTATTATTTTACGATATCACACAAAGATGAAATGAGATTTCTTCACATTTATAAAAAGTAAAAAAATGGAATTTAAAGAGTACGGGCCGTTGGCTCAAAGCAAAGAAATGGCAACTAATCAAAAGACGAGTTGGGTGCCGATGGTTGTGATGTTAGGGTTAGGTGTAGTCATGGGAATTGCAATGATTAACTTGGTAAAAGATAACCAGCAGTGGAATAAAAAAGACAATCGAAGTAAAGGAATTTAAAGGATGTGTATAAGTATCTTATTAGTTTCTTACGCTAATAGTTTTTCCAATTTCATTTTCGACATGCCATTTAATGACATGGACAAGATTGCAGAAGACTGTATTGAAGTTGCTATAATCCGTTATAAGTAATGAAAGAAGCGATACAATTTGGTAGTAGAAGTATTGATTTTCGTTTGGAGTATTCAAACAGAAAATCGCTTGGCATTACAGTGACTCCCGAAATGGAGGTATTGGTAAAAGCACCGAAAGGTACTACCATGGAAAAAGTCAATGAGAAAATAAGAAAGAAAGCACCTTGGATAATTAAACAACAAAGCTTCTTTCTTTCCTTTCAACCAAAGACACCACAAAGAAAATACATAAGTGGAGAAACTCATTTGTATTTAGGCAGACAATATCGTTTACAAATTCAGATTGGAAAAGTAGAATCTGAATATAAAATCTCTACTTCAAATGGATTCCAATCTTGAGCTTCATCAATCATAATGTAATCCCAACTTACAAGTTGATGATTTTGTAGCATTATTTCTTCAATATCCGTTTCTGGCTTTTTGTTCTCCTTAATAAATTCGGCAAGTGTTTTACAATACGTTTCATAATTATTAAAAAACTCTTTATCATCTAAAACATCTTTTCCAGTGTATATTCCGAAGCCCTCAAAAAGGTCTATAAAAAACTTAAAAAGTGTCATAATTCTAACACTTTCTCTTCCAACACCGTCAGGGATATGGGCAAAAGTTAAAGTCCTTCTAATGTCAGCAACTAGTGTAAAATTGTAAGTTAAAATCAAACATCTTTTTTGGTAGTTTAAGCACAAGTCACAAGCAATATTTAATAGTTTAACTGTTTTACCAGTTCCAGCTTTACCTTGAATAATCACAAATTTTCCTCCCTTATCGGAACTGTCAAGAATTGCTTCTGCAAACTTTTGGTCTTTGAGTATTTTCTTTGACATTCTTTCAAAATGTGACCTTGAAATATTGCCTACATTTTTCTTTACATTTTCAAATAATTCAAATGCTTTTTCAAGATTTGAAAATTCAATTTCGTTTGATTTCCAAGATTGGGAACCCCAGTAGGGATTTGAGGATTGAGTGTGTTCAAACGGTTTACTCTGAGATAAGAGCAACATGAAAAGCCAGTCTATACTAAACTCTTTAGGCAAGATATTGTGTTCGCCCTTTTTTGTTAGTTCTAATAATTCTTTTGATGTTACATTCTTTAACCAAATAAAGTTAGAAACCCAAACAGATTTTCTTACCTCGTCAATGTTCTTGAAATACCGTACTAAAGAATATTTTTGTCTTTCGCTTTGATAAGTTACATCGTGTTTTTTTCCATTGTATGTGACTAGAATATTGTTTAATGCTCCTATATGTATGTCTTTGAGGCTATGTTTCTTTAATTCAATTGCAAAGCAGAAATTTGAAAAATATACATTCTTGTTAATGTATTCTTCTTGGTCTCTCGGTCGAAATTTTAATTTTCTTTTGAAACCTTGCCCAACTTTTCCAAAAACAACAAGGTCTACATCTTTAACTTCTTGTCCAAATAATGTCACGTTAGAAACAATGGTAATGTCACCTTCGATTTCTTGAGGAAGCGACTTTTCAAATATAGCTTTCAATTCCTGTCCAGCTTTATACTCGTCAGTGTCAGATTGTCCCTTTATTTTAATGTTTATTGACATTGTCTAGTCGGTCTTTTAAAATGGCATATAACGGTTTCGGGCTTGGCGAAGGTGGCGATTTTCACCACAAATGTTGATGCGGAGAACCAAACTTTGATTAACCACAAATGTGTCTGCGGTGCACTGAACCGCCACTTTTGCCAAACCCGTGTTGTGCGTTCGTGCTTTTTTTGAATACTTTCTGTCAAATTAATTGTGTCATCTAATTTTGTTAATCCTACCAAGGTCCATTTTGTTTTACTTGATAAAAGCGTTTTCCATCAAATCGGTAAAGTCCTTGTCCAGTACCCCACCACATTCTTCCTGATTTATCTTGAAACATACTTTGAACGCAACATGTAAAACCGTCTGCAGATGTAAACACTTTAAACGCATTTGGATTAGCTAAGGGAATTGAAGGGTCAAATCTTGTTGTGCTACCTCGTGCTGTAATCCAAACTATACCCGACTGTTCTATAATTATTCCCCAAAACTCTGTTCCGCCTAAACCGTTTTCGGGTGTGTATTCTGTAAAAGTTGTACCGTCAAATTTACAAATGCCTTTTTTCATTGTAAACCACATATTGCCTAATTGGTCTTGTGCTATGCCTCCTGCATAGTTTTCCCCTAATTCTTCCTTTTCTGCAATATTGATAATCGTTTTGCCATCATAGCGAAAAACACCTTTA
>Ga0164294_10006360_pt1 | contig 10114 bp, 6 predicted proteins | sample GEODES005metaG_FD_111479 | JGI IMG/M metagenome (GOLD analysis project Ga0164294, IMG submission 111479) | Oligotrophic lake water microbial communities from Sparkling Lake, Wisconsin, USA - GEODES005 metaG | ecosystem: Environmental > Aquatic > Freshwater > Lake | place: USA: Sparkling Lake...
CGGTTGGCACGCCGGAGTTTGAGGAGATGGTGCGGACGATGGGGGGCGACTATGGCTACACGCTCGGCCATCGCGATGCCTCCGGCGAATTGCAGCCGAATCGTGATCGCAGGCGGTCCCATCATCCGCTCATGGCCGACGCCCCAAACGACGGCGGCGAGCGGAGCAGCAACCATCCCGACGGTCTTCATCATGTGCTCTTCGAAGACGGCCGCGTCAAACGGCTCGTACCAGCAGACCTCCACACCGATGACCACCTTTTTAAGAATCACGACGGCAACATCGCCGCCGGCGTCGATGAGGATGACGCGGTCATCGGCGACTCGGAAGACCAGCCTTAGTAGCGCGGCCTACTTGGCCGCCATTGATTGCTTTGCGGCGGCGGCGATCGCCTCGGCGGTGATGCCGAAGTGCTTGTAGAGAGCCGGCGCCGGGCCCGACGCGCCGAAGCCCGTCATGCCCACGAAGCGGCCACGCGGTCCGATCCAGCGATCCCATCCAAAGCCGCAGGCCGCCTCACAGGCGACTCGCGCGGTCACCGCCTGGGGCAGCACGCTTTCCCGATACGACTCGTCCTGCTCTTCAAAGAGATCCCAGCTCGGCATGCTCACGACCCGGGCCTGCACGCCCTCCGCCGCAAGCTTCTCGGCGGCCTCGAGACAGAGAGGCACCTCGCTGCCGGTGCCGATCAGGATGCACTGGGGCGTGCCGCCGGCGGCATCCTTCAGCACGTAGGCACCCTTGGCCACGCCTGCGGCCGAGCCATAATTCGCCCGGTCGAGCGTGGGCAGGTTTTGCCGCGAGAGCACGATCACAGCGGGGCGGTCGCCACGCGCGATGACTATGCGATAGGTTTCGGCCACTTCGTTGGCGTCGGCCGGTCGAAACACGCTCAGGCCTGGCACGGCGCGGGCACTGGCCAGTTGTTCGATCGGCTGGTGCGTCGGTCCGTCCTCGCCCAGGCCGATCGAGTCGTGCGTGAGCACATAGATCACACCGAGGTTGCCGATCGCGGAGAGCCGCAGGGCTGGCTTCAGGTAGTCGAGAAAGACGAAGAATGTGGCGCAGTAAGGCCGCAGGCCGGAAAGGGCGAGCCCATTGCAGGCGGACGCCATGCCATGTTCGCGGATGCCGAAGTGAAGGTTGCGGCCAGAGAAGGAGCCCGGGCCGAAATCGCCGGCCCCCGGCACAAGTGTCATCGTCGAGGGTGCCAGATCGGCCGAGCCGCCCAGAAACCACGGCACCGCACCGCTGAGTGCCTGGATCACTTTGCCGCTCGAGACGCGGCTGGCGAGCCCCTTGGCGTCGGCGGGGAAGCAGGGGATGGCCGATTTCCAGCCGGAGGGAAGCTGGCCCGAGAGAAAGCCGGCCAGTTCTGTGGCCACTCCGGCGTGCGACTGTGCCTGCTCGGCAACCGTCTGCCGCCAGGCCTCGTGGGCCTTGTGGCCACGGGCGCCGAGCGTCTTGGCAAACTGTTCGGGCACTTCCGGGGGCACGAGGAACTGGGCGTCGGTCGGCCAGCCGTAAGACGCCTTGGCACCCTTGATCTCATCGGCGCCCAAGGGAGCACCGTGCGACTCGTGCGAGCCCGCCTTCTTCGGCGCCCCGTAGCCGATCACGCTCTTCACGATCACGAGTGTCGGCTTCTGCTGCTCCTGCTTGAAGGCCTGCAACGCCTGCTTCAGGCATTCGGTGTCGTTGGCGTCGGCGACGTGCTCCACCCGCCAGCCCAGCCCCTCAAACTTCTTCGCCACGTTCTCGCTGAAGGCGAGATGGGTCTCCCCTTCGATCGTGATCGAGTTGTCGTCGTAGATCCAGCAGAGATTCGCGAGGCCGAGATGGCCGGCGATGGAGGCTGCCTCGCAGGCCACGCCCTCCATCAGGTCGCCGTCGCTGCAGAGCACGTAGGTGTCGTAATCGAAGACGACATGGCCGGGCGTGTTGTAGTGGGCGGCGAGCCACCGCGATGCCATCGCCATGCCGACGGAGTTGCCGCAGCCCTGACCGAGCGGGCCGGTGGTCGTCTCGATGCCGGACGTCATATGGTGCTCGGGATGGCCCGCGCAGACGCTGTCGAGCTGGCGGAACTTCTTGATCGACTCGAGCGATACGGCCGGCTCGTTGGCGGAGACAGCCCCCGAGGCATCGTGCGTGGTGCCGCGGCGGATGCCGGCCAGATGGATGAGCGAATAGAGCAGCATCGACGCATGGCCGCAGGAGAGGACGAACCGGTCGCGGTTGGGCCAGGCAGGATCGGCCGGGTCGTATCGCAGAAAGTCCTTCCACACGGTGTAGGCCACGGGCGCCAGGGCCATCGGCGTGCCGGGATGGCCACTCTTGGCGGCCTCGACCGCGTCCATCGAGAGGGTGCGGATCGTGTTGATCGCGAGGCGATCGATATCGGTGGCATGGGGCGGACGAGCCGCGGGGGCTGAAGGTGCAGCCATGAGACGATCTTCTCCAAAGAGCGAGTCGGTGGGACGTGGGGGAAGTGTAGAAGCCGGCAGGAACCGCCGTCAACGCGTGCGTCACCGCGCCATGTGCCGCCGGTATTCGTCATCCAGATCGGCATAACTTTTCCGGCAGAGACGGGCCAGCGTGTCTGCATCGACCGTGCCCGTGTGGATGCGCACGATGTATTCCACGAAGGCCTGGCGGTACCTTGCTCGCTGTCCGTTCATGAAGAAGTCGGCGAGACCGGCAATTTCGCTGTAGATCTGTGGCAGCCGTTCATCGGCCTGGAAGGCCCGCCGGCCCATCGCGGTGAGTTCCGCCAGCGGCACATGGAAGCCATCCTCGACGAGCCGTTCCCGCGCCAGCGGAGCCCGCCCGGTGTCGCGACCGCCCACCGTCCAGCCCCACTCGGTCGGCACCATGCTCTCCATGTAGCAGGCGGCCGCCTCGATCGCCCAGAAGCCGCACCGTTCACCCGCGAGTGGGCTGGTGCGACGCGTCTCGGCGAAGAGTTGGTGGGTGGCCTCGTGGTGCACCGTCGCCGGTTCCTGCCCCTTGCCCGCGAAGAACCAGGCGGTGTTCGTGGGTGTCCAATAGATGCCGAGCGTGCGCACGATGCTCGGCTCGAGCGGTTCGAGAGCCGCGATGTAGTCCTGGCGGTCGGCCGTGAGCTTGGCAACGAACGGATCAAGGGGCTTCGGCCGCCCCCGGCCCTCGAGCCGTCGCTCCCACTCCGCCGGCTCGTATTGAAATCCGCCAAACACCTGGAGCCAGGCCGTGTGGGCCTCTTCCAAATGCAGTGACAGGTTTGCAGCCGCCTCCATGTCGGCCGTGGTGGTGATCTGCCAGTGGTCGGACGTGAACTTCCAGCCCACCCTGTCGATGTCGGGAAGCTTGCTCGTCGAAGAACGCTGGGGCGTTGCCTGCTCGTTCTGCTCGACGCCGGGCTTTGTCCACCGGCCATTCGCGTAGCGTTCTCCCGCCTTGTAGCGGTTGTGTCGGCCGCGTGGCAGCCAGCCGAATTCAGGCGAATATTCCTCACCCTTATCGAGCCGCCGTGCCACCTCCGGCCACACCCACTGCTCCTCACGCTTCACCCATCCGCCCGCCTCCCGTGCCCGTGCGTGGTCGGGATCGTCGCGGAGCGAACGATAGAGGAGTCGAATCGCCTCGGTCGCGTCGTGCTCGAGCAACGGCGGCGTGGAATCGGCGGCTTCGGCCGGTCGGCGGGATGACGTCGTCTGCAGTTGGCTCGCGGCCACCGCCAGCGCAAAGGTGCCGGCGGCCCGATCTCGACGCGCTGCCAGAAAATCATCCCAGATCGCCTGCTCGAAGGGGGTGTCAATCCAGTCGGGCTGCGTGGTCTGAGGCGGCGCTGGCGGGATGGCCAGAATGAACTGCCGATCAGATTCTTCCGGCAGTTGCCAGCCACGGATGACCGCGGCAAGGGCGTCGTTGCCCCCGATCTGGCAGCGGCGCAGCAGGCCGCCCACAGTGGTGTCCCAGTCCTTGTCGAGTTGGGCACCGCTGGCTGCTGCGGCCTTGTTGGCGACGACCGGCGTTGGTGCGACGACCGGTTCTGCCGCGGCCACCGCCCGCGCCGCGGCGGCCATGACCATCATGATAATCATGACCACCACGGCCTGCAGCAGCGTGACTGTGCGGCGATGTTCCGGAGTGCGCATGGCAGCCGTCGTTCAACTCTCCTCGGCGAAGGCGGAGTCGAACTGCCGCCTGCTGGGCGCGAAGTCGAGTTGCTGCACGAACTCACAGGCCTCGGCGGCGCCGTGCTCGCGGTCCATGCCGCAATCCTCCCATTCCACCGACAGCGGTCCCTCGTAGCCGATCTGGTTGAGGGCGCGGATGATCTCCTCGAAGTCCACGCCACCGCGGCCCGGCGATCGGAAGTCCCAGCCTCGGCGGGGATCGCCGAAGTTGAGATGACTGCCGAGGATGCCATTGCGGCCGTTCAGGAGTGTGACGGCATCCTTCATGTGGACGTGATAGATCCGGTCGTGGAAGGTGCGGATGAACTCCACCGAATCGACACCCTGCCAATGGAGATGGCTTGGGTCAAAGTTGAACCCGAATTCCTCACGGCGTCCGATCGCCTCGAGGGCCCGCTGGGCCGTGATCGTGTCGAAGGCGATTTCCGTCGGATGCACTTCGAGCGCAAACCGCACGCCGCATTCTGCGAAGACGTCGAGGATCGGGTGCCAGCGGTCGGCAAACTCCTGGAAGCCGGCGTCCAGCATCGAGTCGGGCACAGGCGGGAACGAATAGAGCAGATGCCAGATGCTCGAGCCGGTGAAACCGTTGACAACCGAGACGCCAAGCTTTTGGGCGGCGCGGGCGGTGCGTTTCATTTCCTCAGCGGCCCGTTTGTTGACGCCCGCGGGATCGCCGTCGCCCCAGACGTGTGGCGGCAGGATCGACTTGTGCCGTTCGTCGATACGGTCGCAGACGGCTTGCCCCACGAGGTGGTTGGAGATGGCATAGACGGAGAGTTCGTGCCGCTCGAGGGTGTCGCGTTTGGCGGCGCAGTAGCCGCTCTCCTCCAGAGCCCGGGTCACGTCGAAGTGATCGCCCCAGCAGGCGAGCTCGAGGCCGCCGTAGCCAAACTCGCGGGCCTTGCGGGCAAGGTCTTCCAGCGGCAGATCGGCCCACTGGCCAGTGAACAGTGTGACGGGACGGGGCATGGGAAAACTCCTTATGAACGGGGAATGAATCAAATTCTGCCAGAAAATCGCCACAACGGCCAGATTCAACGGCGGATGACGCTGCGCAGGAGCCAGAGTCCCCAGAGCGCGACGAGCACGTTGCCCATCCAGACGGCCGGGGCGGGCAGGGAGCCCGACTTCACGCGGGAAACGCCGAGCATGAACACCGGATAATAGATGAGCAGGATCGGCAGGAAACAGAGAAAGAAGCTGGTGAGGAAGTCGGCATTCCGCATCCGGATCGCCATCGGTGCCCCCACCAGCACGAAGCACAGGCAGCTGAAGCCGTTGGCCCAGCGACGCCAAGGCTCCATGATGATGCGGGTGAGTCGGGACTTCGCCCACGTGGCCTGCTGCCGGTCGGCTTCCACGGCGAACGGCACCGTCTGTTCCATGTGGCCGGTGACGATCCCCATGGCGATCTTTCCCGAGGCCACCTGTTCGAACTGGTCGATCGTGGCCAGCTGTTCGGTGCGGGCCTTCTGGAAATCGGCCATGGCGATTTCGGAGGGGCTGGTCGAGGTGCTGCCTTTCCGACTGACGGCATCGAGCGGCACGACCCGCTCGATCGTGTCGGGAAACACTGCCTTCACGTCGCCTACGTGCACCGTGCCGTCGCGGCACGTGATGGTCAGCGTGCCGGCGGAGGCATCGGCGCGGAGGGATGCCTCGGCGGCTGACACCGTCACGGGCGGGCTGGATCCACCCGGCTGAAAAGAGAGCGTCGGGCGGAGGAGCCGTCGGCCGTCGACACCCTTGACGTTGATCGAGAGCTGCGCCGTGCTGTACGACCGCTGCTGTCGGAGCCGGCCGTAGATGATGTCCTCCACACTGCTGATGACCACCCGCCGGACACCGTCGCGGCCCCACGACACGGCGATGTCGTTGAGCCATACCGACACGAGACTCACCACGACGGCCAGCATGGCTGCCGGCCAGATCACTGCCATGGGCGTGATGCCCGCGGCCTTCAGTGCCGTGATCTCGTTGGATGCCGACATCCTGCCGAAGACGCTTGCCACGGCAAAAAGCATCGTGCCCGGCACAGCGAAACGCATCGCCTCCGGCAGCACGTAGGGGATGAGCGCGAGAATCTGCATCATCCCCAGCCCCTGCTGCTGCGCCTCCTTGACCAGGCCGACGACCAGCATGAAGAAGGTGAGGGCGGAGAGCGCCACAAGAAAGACCTGCAGCAGTTCGATCAGAACGTAGCGGGTGATGATCTTCATGGTGGCTCGTTGTGGTGGTCAGTCGGAAGGACGTGAGCTCAGGCAGGAGCGTGAGGAGGGGGCGGGACATGCCCGGAGATGCGGATCGTTTCATCGCTCCGCGACGCCTCGACGGCGTGCGTATGGATCGTGATGGCCTCGGCGGCCGCCGTCACTGCCTCGTGGAAGGATCCGGCGGCGGCATGCTGCCGCGCCCGTGCCAGAATCGACAGCGTGCGGTCGCGGTCGGGGGGGGTAAGGTGCTCGGCCGACTGTTCAACGCTCGCCACGATCCCCTCCAACAGGTGTTCGGTCGGGGTGCAGTCGTAATGGCGATAGGGCCCCTTGCCAAGGAACTCGCCCGGGGCGAGCGTTCGTCCCCTCGCTGGTCTGACAAGAAATCCGGAAAAGGCAAACAGCAGCGCGGCGATCGCCGCCATCAGGGCCGCGATGCTGCCGAACATGCAGACCGCCCGCACCGTCTCCGAGGCCAGGCACGCGTCCTTGGTGAGCATGCTCTGCGGATTAAATATCAACGCTGACAGCAGGCAGGCGGCCGCGATCGTCAGGGCTGTCCAAGACTGATGCGCCTGCCGCTGGTTCGTCGTGGCCTCCTCGCTGAGCGGCCACGTTTCGTCCTTGCGGGAGTGTTTCGATGCCTCCTCCTCGCCAGCCCGCGCGACGACCACCGTGACGTTGTCGGGAGCGCCTCGCACCACCGCGAGACCGATCAGGGCTGCCACCGCCTCCGGTGGTTCCAGTTCCGTGGCGAGCAGGCCAATCTCCTCGTCGTCGACCTGTCCGGAGAGGCCGTCACTGCAGAGCAGGAACACGTCTCCCGCGTCCACCGGAAATGGTCCCTCCATGTCGACATCGACTGTTGAATGCGGGCCCATCGAACGCGTGATGATGTTCTTCGGCGCGGCTTCGGCGGCCTGTTCGCGGGACATGCCTCCGGCCGATTCCAATTCCCAGACGAGCGAATGGTCCCGCGACAACTGATCGATCCTGCGGCCCCGGATGCGGTAGCAGCGGCTGTCACCGATGTGGCCGATGATCGCGCCGCGTGGGAGCAGCACGAGCGTCGTGCAGGTCGTGCCCATGCCGCGAAACTCGCTGCCACTCTCACCTTTGGCGTTGATCTCGGCGTTGACCTGCTCGAGGCTCAGCCGCAGGGCAAGCGGCGGGGAGAACTGGGAGCGCTCTTCGTAGATCTTCGGCACGCGGTCGGCGGCCATGGCACTGGCCAGTTCACCCGCGGCATGGGCCCCCATGCCGTCGGCCACCATGAAAAACCAGCCACGGAGGCGGAATTGCGGCGGGGTCGCCGGCAGCACGGCCTTGGCGTCTTGGTTGTTCGCACGGCGGCAACCGATGTCGGTGCGGTCGCAGAAGACCAGACTGGTGACTTTTCCCACGCGTCGACATGCCTCGGGCGGGTGGCGGAAAAGAGCGGAGTCTAGCCGGATGGCGCGGCCCGGGCGAGACATGATTGCCCCGGCAGAATACGCAAGGGCCGGCTGGGCTGGCGGCAGGCCGGCCGGAATTCTATGGTTCCCGCCGCTGGTTTCCGGCCGCGAAGGACCAATCCATGCCTCCCAAAAACCGTTCTTTCCGCGGGCTTTCCGCCAGATTGTGCGGCTGCCTTCTGGGCCTGGCCACGCTGGGTTTGGCAGTGGGCTGTGTGCAGCGGCGGATGACGATTCGCAGCAACCCGCCCGGGGCGCTCGTCTACGTCGACGATTACCAGATCGGCACCACGCCGGTATCAACCGACTTCATCTATTACGGCACGCGGAAGATTCGGCTGGTGAAGGACGGCTACGAAACGCTGACGGTGCGGCAGCCGTTCCCGATTCCGTGGTACGAAATCTTTCCGCTCGACTTTGTCACGGAAAACCTCTGGCCCTGGGAGATTCGCGACGAGCGGATCGTCGATCTCGCCATGTCAAACACCGTCGCCATTCCGCCAGAGTCGGTCGTGGCCCGGGCGGAGCAGGCCCGTCTGGCCGCGGGCAGTCTGCCCGCCCCGCCGCCAGTTCCCGTCGTGCAGCAGCCGGTGGCTCCCCAGCCGATTCCGGCGCCACCGCCCCTGTCGCTTCCGGCACCGCAACAGCTGCCGCCACAGGGCGGTGGGCTCGTGCTACCGCCGCCGTCGCCCGCTCCATTCCAAGGGCTGCAGCCGCCGCTGCAAAACGCGCCGACCCAGGGCATCCCCGGACTGTAGGCACTGCCGGGCAGACGCTAGCGACGGTTCGGGGCTGCCCATGCCCCGTCGCCGGACGTTCGCTACGGCCATCCTGGCCTTCGCTCACTCGATGCTGACTGCGCTTCGGCATCCTGCCTTCGCTTGTCAGCAACGCCGGCTCCCGGGCCATGGGCAGCCCCTCACGGATTCATCAAGGCATACAGAAGTTCTGGACCTATTCCCTCGCTAGGCCCGGAGGGCCGGCACGATGCCGAGCCGTCGGGTGTATGCGGTTTCTCCATGGCATAATGCCTCCATGGCAACCCCGTCATCCTTTTCAGAGTCTCTCTCCCGTGAGCAGCTTGATGCCCTCAAGCTCGAGCGTCTCCAGGGTCTTGTGCGCGAGATCCTGCCGCACAACCGGTTCTATGCCGCCAAGCTTGCCCGGGTGCCGTCCGAACTGCCATCGCTCGCTGCTCTTAAAGACTGGCCGTTCACCTTCAAGGAGGAGCTGGTCGCTGCGGCCGCTGCGACGGGCGTGCCTGGAAATCTCACCTGGTCGCCCGATCGCTACCTGCGGTTTCACCAGACCAGCGGCACGCATGGTCGGCCGTTGCCCGTCTTCGACACGGCCGATGACTGGGCCTGGTGGATGGCCTGCTGGCAATCGATCCTCGACCGCGGCGGGGTGCGGTCTGGTGATCGGGTGCTCGTGGCCTCATCGTTCGGTCCCTACGCTGGCTTCTGGAGCTGTTTCGACGCGGTGCTCACGCGGCAGGCGATGGCGATTCCCACCGGGGGCATGACGACGCTCGCACGGCTGGAACTGGCGAGGTCCCTGGGGGCGACGGTGCTCGTGGCCACGCCCAGCTACAGCCTGCATCTCGCGGAGGTCGCGTCCGAACACACGCTCGATCTGGAGCACCTGAATGTTCGGCTCGTGATCGTGGCGGGAGAGCGGGGCGGCTCCATGCCCGCGGTGCGGGCCCGCATCGGAGAGGCCTGGGGAGCGGACGTGCTCGACCATGCCGGCGCGACGGAGGTGGGGCCGTGGGGCGTGGGCGATCTGGCGGGCTGCGGCCTCCATGTGATTGAGCCGTGGTTTCACGCCGAATTCTTGAGCGTGGAAACGGGCCGGTCGGCTGGGCCGGGCGAACTCTCGGAACTGGTCCTGACGACGCTTGGCCGCGCGGGTGCACCCGTGATCCGCTACCGCACCGGCGACCTCGTGCGGCCCCGCTGGCCCACGAGCGAGGAGGTCGCGGTAGGGGAGTGTCCGTGGGTCTGGCTCGAAGGTGGCGTCGTCGGACGCGCCGACGACATGCTCGTGGTTCGCGGCGTGAATATTTTCCCCGGCGCGATCGACGACATCGTTCGCAGCTTTCCAGAGGTCGTTGAATACCGGCTCACGGCATCCACACGCGAAAGCCTCGACGTGTTGCATCTTGACATTGAGGATCGGCTTGCCGATCCGGGCCGGGTTGCCCGCGAACTGCAGCTGCGGCTCGGGTTGCGGGTGGAGGTGACGGCTGTTCCCAGCGGCA
>Ga0164294_10006361_pt1 | contig 10112 bp, 9 predicted proteins | sample GEODES005metaG_FD_111479 | JGI IMG/M metagenome (GOLD analysis project Ga0164294, IMG submission 111479) | Oligotrophic lake water microbial communities from Sparkling Lake, Wisconsin, USA - GEODES005 metaG | ecosystem: Environmental > Aquatic > Freshwater > Lake | place: USA: Sparkling Lake...
CGCTTTTCAACCTCTTTGATCGATGGGCACGGGTCATACCCCTCTGGGCACGTGAGGTGCTCGCGCCGTCCGAACTGCCGTGGATGAACAATCATGAAGCAAGTGGCACAACTGAATTCCTCAGCAGTCTTGGCTGCGACACGTTCTGCAGCATCGCCTTCCTGCCGATCATCTGGTTTGGCCTCGTCGTCCTCTTCCTCATCGCTGCCAGCAGCAATTCGGTCTTTGAGGATGGTGTCGAGGTCGGCCTCTACGTCGTCTTCGCCGAGGACGTCGTCATCGTCATCGTCGTCCTCGGTTCCGGGACGCTTCCGGAGCGCCTTGGGCACCTCGTCGGAGTCGTCATCGTCGTCATCGTCGCCCTCTACAACCGCGGCAACGTCGTCCACGACGAGCTCATCGTCAAGGAGATCTTCTTCAAGCTCGTCCTCGCCGAGGTCATCCTCAAGGAGTTCCCCTTCGTCGAGCTCTTCGCCTTTATCTGGTTTGATTTCGTCGTCGTCCATGGAGCGCCCTCTACGCTGATCCCGTCGGAAGGGCCGCATCATAGGCACATAGGAAACCTCGTGCCGGGGATGTGGCCCGGTTATGCCTGAGCGGCCCGCCGAGCTTCCGCTCTGCGCTCTGCATCAAGTCGTTCAAGTTCCGGCTCGCCGGAGTGGTCTGTATAGATCATCATCTCAGCGATGGCCTTATGACCAGCCTGTTCCGCTATGAGCTGATGCATCTGCTGCCCGACCGAGCGGTAGCTCGGATGGCCCTGAATAGCCGTTCGCAACTCAATGAGATGCATTGCCTCTCTGGCATTGAATTGCATGTAATAACGAACCCGATACGCAAGCGAGACTGCGTAGCTAGCACGTTCTGGGAATCGCTCCGAAAGGTCGGACCACAATTCCGCAGAAATCGACATGGCATCGTCAAAGGCAGGCGCGAGCCCAGCCTCTTCGATGGCTGCTGGCCGCGTGTAACCGTGATGCGGCGTGAGCGACTGCCATTCGATGCTCATCAGGCGGTGTCGCTGGAGATCTCGGAACGCCCCGTAATCGGACATCACGTCGAATCGATAATCGGTCCGCTCAAGCGCACGCCCTGGCTTGTGACGACGGTTGGACCGCTCCCCCACGTATGCCCGAACCACCGAAAGCTTCTCATCGGTAGTCATCTGACGAACCCGCTCAAGAATTTGTGTCTCTGGGAGGCTCGTATAGGGGTACAGCATCGCCGCTACGACTTTGTTTTCGCCCTCTGGGTCAAAGTCCACCAGCGTCACGTTCGGAGCCGAGGGTCCATGTGTCTCATCGCCCGAGAGCACCTCGTAGGTGACGGCCTCCATCGCTTGGCGCGTACTCGAGATGTAGTCCGACCACGCCTGGCCTCGATCAGGCAGATCCACTCGTTTTAGGAAACTCGGCACGACCTTGCGGAGCTCAGTCAGCATCAGGTCCGCATACACACGGGCTTCAGGAAGCGGATGAGCTCTCATCCGCAACAGCAGCGCCTCGTAGCCCTGACCCGACCCGTAGATGCCCACATTGGACTGAGCAGCGGCAGGGAGGATTCCACGAACGGCGTCAAACGCCTTTGCGCGAATTGCCTGCCGGTACACGAAGTCGGAATCCGATTCGTTCTTAGGGTGCCGTTCCCTGAAGTAATCCTGGACGGTGCGAGCTAATTCCGAGTAGATCTCGTACAGGCGGTCCATGTCGCCCACGTACCGGGCGCCCAAGTTGGAGCCAAGAATCTCGGGGTCGCGGTGATACCGGTAGCGCCCGCCGAGCCGCTCGTCGTAGGGGATGTAACGAGTGGATTGCTCCAGATAGCTCATCAGGCGACCCCACTCGAGGATCTTTGTCAGCAGGTTCGATGCCTGCTCGCAGGCAAGATGCACCCCGCCGAGTTGGGCGACGCTGTCATCTCCATACTCAAAAAACACTCTGTCGTAGAGGGTTTCGGCCCGCTCGACGCCGATGGTGGCATCGACAGATTCATCGCCCGAAGTGTCGAGTTCGCCGATGAATTCATCGATAAAGAGCCGCCGAAGCGACTTAGCGGATCGTGAGTAGCGAGCGAACAGTGCGCCCTTCACCACCTCAGGAAGGTTGACCAGTGCGAACACTGGCCCATCCAGATTGGTGAAATACCGCCGGAGCACAATGCGCTCATCGTCGGTGAACTGTTCAGCCACGTAGGTCGGCATTGGGGCGTTCACGGCTGAGACCCTAGAGGGAGCCGAGCGCTCGCTTGCGGATGCCGGGAAACCGGCACAACAACGCTGATGTTGAGGTTCACTCGGTAACTCCGCTCGCAACAAGCCATGTGTCGAGGACGGTCAAAGCCATTGCCTTCGCTCCGTCGATGACCGCTCGATCGCCAGCAGGCCCACCCGCATGCTCGGTGAACTGCGGGGTATGAATGGACACCCCGAACGGCGCGACGGCGAGCATCGGGTGAATCGATGGAACCGAATGGCTGACGTTGCCCATATCGGTGCTTCCAACAACCTGTCCCTCGGTTTGAGGATCCCCTAAATGGCGGCCCAACGACTCTGCGTTGCTCGCGAAGCGTTGTAACAGCTCAGGGTCATCGAGCACTTCCAGATATGACGGGTCCAGCCAGTCGTGATGGACCTCACAACCAGTCGCTGAGGCACCGGCGTGCAGCGCATCGATCACACGATCGCTCAGTGCAGAAAGCCCTTGAGAATCAGGAGAGCGCACGTACCAACGGGCGGCGGCGCGCCGCGGAACGATGTTGGGTTGCTCGCCCGCTTCAGTGAAAATCCCGTGGACTCGTTCATCCGGCCGAATGTGCTGACGCAGCGCTGCAACGTTGATGTAGCCGAGTACCGCGGCATCCAACGCATTGCGCCCAAGATGCGGCGCCGCAGCAGCATGAGACGGCACGCCGGTGTAGGTGACGTCGACCTGGGCGATGGCCAACGTCGTCATCGACATCAAGTCGCGGTCTGCAGGGTGCACCATCATTGCCGCTGCAAGGCCTTCGAAGAGTCCCTCACGCATCATGAGGACTTTGCCTCCGCCGCCCTCCTCGGCCGGGGTGCCCAAAATGCGCACTCGCCCGCCCACCTCATTTGCGAGAGCCGCAGCGGCAAGCCCCGCTCCGAGCCCAGCTGCAGCGATCACGTTGTGGCCGCACGCGTGTCCAATCCCGGGTAGAGCGTCGTATTCACAGATCACGGCAACGTCAGCACCAACGCTGCCGGCGGAGGCCACAAACGCTGTCGCTAAGTCCCCAGCGTGTCGTTGCGTCGTGACCTGCTCCGACTCGAGTACCTCGCAGAGCAAATCGTGTGCGTGGTGTTCCTCAAAGGCAAGTTCTGGGTCGGCCCAGATTCGGTGCGAAACGTCGAGTAATAGCTCTGCTCGTTGATCCACCTCAGCGAGAATCTTCTGTCGCAATAGTGCGACCGCTGCGCTGTCGAACCTTTGGTGACTTACCGATGCGTGATCACCGCTCATCCCGGCAGATTACGCCGGATGTTCGAGAACAATCTTTCCGAGGTGAGCGCCCGACTTGAGACGCTCAAGCGCAATCGGATAATCCTCAAGCGGATGGACCTCGTCCACGACGGTCGGCAGGCCACCCGACATGAGGTCGGTGACGTACTGAAACTCTTCTTGGCTGCCGATGCTGGCGCCAATGATCTCGAGTTGCTTGAAAAACAAGCGCGGAAGTTCTAATTGCACAACTGGCCCAGAAGTCCCTCCACAAATGCACATTCTCCCGCCGCGTTTCAACGAGCGAATGGCCAAGTCCCAGACCGCAGGTCCAACGCTATCGACGACGATGTCGACGTCTCGCGGAAACGGCCCGGCAGAATCGACGGCGTCCACCGCTCCAAGTTCGATGGCTCGACGACGTTTTTCTGGATCTCGCGAGGTGACCACCACGTCAGCGCCCAAGTGCTTGGCGAGCATCAGTGCGGCAGTTCCGACTCCGCTTCCAATTCCAGTGACCAAGACAGTTTGGCCAGGAGCAATACGCCCCCTCCGAAGCAATCGCCATGCCGAAGTGAGGCAGACCGGGTAACTGGCGCTGTCGGTCCAGGACCGACCGGTCGGGCGTCGAGTAATCCCATGGGCAGGTGCAACGCAGAGTTGTCCGTGACCACCCCAGCGGTGCTCTCCGAGTAGACGCATTTCGGGGTCAAGTACTGAGTCAATTCCCATTGCGAGCGCTCGTTCGGGAACCACCGCTGTGTTCACAACGACCTCGTCGCCAACGCTCCAACCCTCTACGCCCTCGCCGAGCGATTCAATTTCGCCGGCAACGTCGCTTCCAGGTACGTGGGGGAACGCTGGGGGTTGCGGTTGGCCCTTGGTCAACCAAATATCCATGTGGTTTAAGGCGCTCGCCCGCACAGCAATTCGAACCTCGCCTGGGCCGGGAATTGGATCGGGCACCTCCCCCCACACGTAGGGCCCACCGGGTACTTCTAGGTGCCATGCAAGCATCCCGTCATGCTATCGACGGCAATGAGAACTCAACCCTCGACACTTCTGGGTGTGTAAGGCCGATCGATTAAGCAACGACGACTGCGGCATCCGGAAGGCACCGGACGCGCACTTGGGTCAGCTCGCCATATTCGACCCTATCTATCCAGACTCTTCGGCCAATCGCAGGAATCTGGAGTTCCCGAATCCTCGATTCGTTGAGCGATGGGTGCGGCACGTGCGCTCCAGTGGCAGCACGACGGCGAGCCCTGACACGGTCACGGAGCGGGAGACCGCCCTCGGTGAGGTCAAGTCGTCCGTCGTTGGGATGCGCTTTCGGACCGAGATTCCACGCAGCCCAGAACGAACCGTTCATGACAATGGTCCATTGACCGGTCCAAAAGCGTCTTCCCTGACCGACGACAACACTGTTCAGCGCCCAGATGGTGGTCGAAAGTGATCCTTCACCGTCGAGAACAACCTCAATGACATCAACTGGATACCGAGTGCCGCGACCATGAACAAGATCACTGCCGTCTCGCTGGGGTGCTCCGAGGGAGCGGTGCAAGTCCCCGCCTACTAAGCCAACCTCTGGCAACTCAGCGCCCGATCGCGCAGCTGTGAATAGAAATTGAGCGGCGTCTGCGTCGGAGTCGGCCACGTAAGAATCGCTAGATAGCGAACCGGACTGCCCCCAATCCGCGCCTCGTCGAATCGTCACGTGGGTCCCCCGCCAGCGGTTACGACTCCCCGCCTTAGCGCCTCGACAGCACGTTGGCACGAGGAACGAGTCTCAATTGTTTGGCAGAGTTCGGAGAGTTGCGTCAGAAGATCTATGAGTTGCTTGATATTGCGCACGAAGTCGCCACCAGTGAGGTCTTCGTCAACCACCGAGTCGAGTGGCCTCCCCGAAGCCCACGCATGAGCGACATCAGCAAATCCAGCGTCAGGAGCACGTGACACCGGCATTGACGAGGATGACTCCACCCGACCAAGGCTCCCCGAGAGACGCTCAAGACGTTTGAATCGGTTACGAAGCTCTTTGGTGGGCAACGACGGAGGCGGCGGTGGTTCACTGCTGCGGTGCTCGTAGGTGAAGCAACTGGCAATTCCAGCGACCTCGGCAGGAGAGAGCCCATCGAGCAGCCCGTCGGTAAGAGCCAAGGAGATGAGCAGATCGCACTCGTGATACACCCGCCGAAGCCGTTGCCCAGCCTCTGTGAGGTGCCACCCAGAGGAATGCCCGGTCTGTTCCATCACCTCAAGGGTGCTTGTCAGACGTGCCGCAAGGTCAGACCCGCGCTGAGCGATCCGCCGCTCGGCCCGCTCCAATTCCATCGAGAGTCGGCGCCGAACCTTGGACCCCGACAACAAGTCCTCTCGATCTCGGCGGTTGTGTAGAGGATGCGACTCCATCGCAATCAACGCAGAGTCATATTCAACGCTTGATGCCTCTCGGCGCCGCTCAGCACGGTTTTTCTTGATATTGACCTTCCGTAGCCGAGCCGCCGCTTCGGCCCGAAACTTTGGGTCCGCCGGAGCGAACGGAACAGGCAACGTGACGAGAGCTACAGGCACGAGAGGGCCGCCAGCGTTATCCACATCGATCGACACTTCCGAGCCGCGAGCAGTCACAGCACGAACCTTGACTGCCCCGCCCTTGCGATGCGACACGGAGATAATGACCAGTAGTCGCCGTCCGTTTTCCGTAATCCGCTCAACGACATCGCCGGGTCGCAACGAGCTGAGCGCTGACTGAATTTCTGCTGCTCCGCCGCGACGGTGCCGTTTGAGTCGTCGGACTTCCTCCATCAAAACGATGTACTCGTCCACCTCCGATACCGGCAGGTCGGTGATGATCGGGAGTGCATCAAGCTCTGTGATGATGCGGTCGGCCGAACGACGGAGACCCACGACCGCCTTATCTGTTTGGAACTGAGCAAAACTCAGGGACAGCACATGTTCAGCCGACTCCCTGTCAGTTCTATCTACAAGGTTGGCGACCATGTTGTAGGTGGGTCGGAATGCCGAAATGAGCGGAAATTCACGACTCGCGGCCAACGTAGCGACTTGATCGAAGGTCTGGAACGGTGACCAGAGCACCACTGCGGAACCATGGTCGTCGATGCCCCGGCGGCCTGCTCTGCCCGTCAGTTGGGTGAACTGGCCCGGGGACAACACCTCATGGCCTTCACCGTTGAACTTGCTCAGCCGCTCAATGACTACCGATCTCGCCGGCATATTGATTCCCAAAGCGAGCGTCTCGGTGGCAAAAACCATCTTGATGTAGCCCTCAACGAAGCACTGTTCCACGGCTTCTCTAAATGCTGGGACCATTCCGGCGTGATGAGGAGCGACGCCCATTTCCATTGCCGCAAGGAACCGGTCGTAATTGAGGACGTCCAAATCGCGGTCGTCAAGCATCGCTGTGTGTTCCTCAACGATGGTCCGAATCCTGGAGCGTTCCTCGGGTTCAGTTAGTCGCACGCCTGCGTCGAGCGCTTGCTGGGCCGCTTCACTGCACCCATTTCTGCTGAAGATGAAGTAGATCGCCGGAAGCAACCCTTCCGATTCGAGACGATCGAGTACCTCAAGTCGACGCGGTGTATGGAATCTTCGCCTTGGACCGCCACGTTGGTGCCGGACCGTGTTGGGCGCAGCATCAAATTTGTCGCCCTCAGGATTATTGACCCCGTCGACGAGCAGGGGCACGAGGTGATCGTGATCGCTGCTTCGGTCTCCAACGAGGTAGAGCGGATCAAGCTCAACTGGTCGGCGATGCTCGAGCACTGTGGTTGTTGGACCACGTAACGCCGTGATCCATTCTCCGAGTTCGCCTGAGTTGGACACCGTGGCAGAAAGGCACACAAATCGAACATGGGCCGGACAATGAATGAGCACCTCCTCCCAGACTGGACCTCGGTAGGGGTCCTGCAAGAAATGGACCTCATCGAGCACAACCCACTTGAGCGAATCAAGTTCCGGTGAATCGGCATAGACCATGTTGCGAAGGACCTCAGTGGTCATCACGAGAACCGGAGCAGATGGTCGAATTGAGTGATCGCCGGTCAATAGTCCGACGCGATCCTCTCCGATTTCACGGCGAAGATCTGAGTATTTCTGGTTCGACAGTGCCTTTATGGGAGCGGTGTAAAAGGCGCGACCCCCGCCAGCGAGCGCTCGTGCCACAGCATGCTCGGCGACCACGGTCTTCCCGGAGCCTGTCGGCGCTGCGACCAACACGTTGCGGTCTTCGTCGATTGCCTCAGCCGCTAGGCGCTGAAATTCGTCGAGGGGGAATCCTCGGGAGAACGGAGTGATCAGGACACCTCGTCGAGTGAGGATGTTGGCGCTTCGCTACTTGACGTGTCGGCAATCTTCTGTGCTTTTTGGCGCCTTCGCACGACGAGTCGGCCGATGAGGATGCTCAGTTCGTAGAACAGGTACATCGGGATGGCCAAGGCGAAGAGGCTGAACGGGTCTCCGCTGGGTGTGATCGCTGCCGCGACCACAACGATCACCAACAATCCTTGCCGTCGATATTTCGCCAGCGTTGAAGGTTCCAGAATCCCGACCATCTGAAGGGCGACCAAAAGAATTGGGAACTCAAATCCCACGCCGAAGGCCACCATCATGAGGATCACAATTCGTGTGAAATCCGCAATGCTGTAGCGGGTCTCTACGTCCGGACCGCCAACCCGAACCAGGAAGTCAATAGCTTTCGGGAGCACGAAATACGCGAGCCATGCTCCGAGCGCAAAGAGACCCAACCCAGAGGCAACAAATGCGGCTGCATATCGGCGCTCTTTCTTGAAGAGTCCAGGAGCAATGAATCGCCATATCTGCCACAGAATCACCGGCATTGCCAGGACGAGCGAACCCCAGCCCGCCACGCGCAACCGCAACGCAAATGGAGCAAGCGGCTGGGTGTTCAGAAACTTGCAATTCGCAACACTGTCGAGATTGCGGAGGGCCTCGCAGTACGGATCCTGCAACGTGTTGGAAAACCACGGGTACAGGAACCAAGCAGGAATCATGAGCACGGTAACGACAACCACGCAGAGCACAAGCCGCCAACGCAATTCACGAAGGTGATCGCCCAAGGTCATTTGAGCGCTCTCGCGTTCGGCCCCCTTGAAGATCGATGTAGGGAACTTCATCCGGGCTCCGCAGACTCCGTCGTCGATCGTCGATCAAGTTCCCGAGTGTCGTCATACGCAACAGGCTCGCTGCTGGCCGCGGACTCGCCGTTGACTGCGGGCTCTACTGGTTCGCTCTGTTCGAGATCGGGCTCGCCGTTGACTGCGGGCTCTACTGGTTCGCTCTGTTCGAGATCGGGCTCGCCGTTGACTGCGGGCTCTGCTGGTTCGCTCTGTTCGAGATCGGGCTCGCCGTTGACTGCGGGCTCTGCTGGTTCGCTCTGTTCGAACTCGGTTCCGCCATCGACCGAAGGTTCATCTGTAGCGGTTTCGGCAACTATCTCGCCGGCCAAAATCGCGCCGGGTGAAATCTCGCTGGCCGACGATGCCTCAAACTCAGCCTCAATTTGTTGTTGCTTCCGGAGTGCTTCTTCCTCTTGCGCCTCCTGCGCGTAGGCAGCCAACTTGCCCTTTGGATCTGCCGCTAGTTCACCGAGTTCCTTAATTGGACCCATTGACGGGTCATCGAGAACATCTTTCATGTCCTCTCGGAGGCCCTCACTCATGGTGCGCAACTTGTGCAGCATCTTCCCCAAACTCCTCGCAGCATCTGGAAGCCGCTCCGGACCGAGGACGACCAACGCGACGATCGCCACGACGACGAGTTCACCAGTGCTGAAGTTCTGGAGGAAGGCAAGAACACCCGCTCCGCTCATGCTGGGATGCTACCGGTCGGCTCGCTCATCCACGATGCGGCGCAACTCATCGGTGAACTCTGTGAGGTCAGATGTGAGTTGGTTGGTGGGAGTTCGCTCCATCATCCGGTGAGACAGACGGAGCGAAACATGCTCAGCACGACGAGCCGCCCACCACATCAAGAGCCCCGCAACGGAGCAGATTCCAACCGCTAGGACAACAACAAGCACGCCATAACCTACCCACGAGCCAATTCGGTCGATGAGACCGGACTCACACCGCTAGCCAAAAATGCAGAATGCCCCGGCTGTTCAGCAGCGGGGCACCCCGTGACGCAGAAGCGTCGTACTTGGCCGCTGAACCTGCCAGCGGCGCCAACTCAGGATTCGACCATTGCGCAGAGTCGCTCAAACCAATCGGTGGTTTCCAACACTGCGTGGAAATCGAGAACATCATCGTGTGTGATCGGCTGGCCGCCCTTGGGCTCGTTGAGCTCAGCGGGGAGGCGCCATTCGGTGACATCGACACCAGCGGCGAGGAGTACGTCAACGACATGCGACTCAGCATCGCGAACCTCAACCATCCGGCACACTGGGCATCGGAAGAGGTAGGTCGACTCGTCGGTATTGCGGCAAGTCCGGACCTTGATGTCACGGGATCGCAGTTCCACGTCGCCACAGTCTGTGCAGGTTGCTCGGATGAGTGCCATGTCGGTATCTCCTAGTTGCAGGTACGCATATGACTTCGGCGCCCCATCAGGATGGGTTGATAATTTCCCCCAAATTTTTCAGAACGGGGTCGTTTTTCACCTCGTTAGAGA
>Ga0164294_10006364_pt1 | contig 10110 bp, 10 predicted proteins | sample GEODES005metaG_FD_111479 | JGI IMG/M metagenome (GOLD analysis project Ga0164294, IMG submission 111479) | Oligotrophic lake water microbial communities from Sparkling Lake, Wisconsin, USA - GEODES005 metaG | ecosystem: Environmental > Aquatic > Freshwater > Lake | place: USA: Sparkling Lake...
GATCCCGTGGCTCCCGTGGCTCCAGGTGCTCCAGTTGCTCCAGCAGGTCCAGCAGGTCCAGCGGGACCAGTTGCTCCATCAGCTCCGGCGGCTCCAATATCACCTGAAGCGGTACTTAAAGACGTTCCATCTTGAAAATAAATAGTCCCAGTATGTAAAATTGAATTTCCACTTAAATCAACATGACAAGCAAAAACTTCTTTTGAATTAGGCTGTCCACTATAATTATTTATATTCATTTGTTCAGAATTTGAAATATAAGCCCTTGTAACATTATTTGTAGCTGAATAATTTAAACCTCCATATCTTCTAAAAGTTGACATTATTATAATATGTTTTTAATAATTTTTTGCCATTTATTCTCTTATTAATTTATAAATTTTATGTAGGTAAATTTTTACCTACATAGAATAAATTTACTAAAAAATATTTAGCTATATTAATGGGGTATAACATAGATATTTCGGTAAATATGGTAAAAGAAAAAACTTTCTCAGAAATTGAGACTACTATTGTAAATACAGCCGAATTATATGGTTGTGAAAGTGTAGTGTTAATTTCTGAAGAAGATGGAACAATAAAAATACCAAGATATCATATGATTTTCGTAATAAATTTTGTAGAAGAAAATTTTGAAAATTTTATTAAATTTATAAAATTAATCAAAGATTATAAAAAATGTTACATTGAAAGCATTTATAATAATTCAATAAATAAATTGGTATACGCATCTTCTACTTATTTAAAAAATATTGATAAGGAAATTTCAAATAAATATAAAAAATTTATATGCGAAAAGAAGTTTACTCCTAATGAAAATATATTACTAAAAGAATTAATAAAGTTATAATAATGTTTTTGATTTAGTTTTTCTATTTCTTTTTTTATTCCTAATATTTTTACGAGTTTTGTTAGTTAATGCTCCTTCTAACACTATTGAATTAGGTATTCTTTTTGTTTTTAAAGAATTATAAGGAGCTAAAAAATCATTTGTTAAACGTTCTTCTAATGGAATTTCTACAGATGAAATTCCTAGTAACTGTTTTATGTCATCATTATTTAATTTCATTTTAATAATCTCTTTTTTGCCATTATCATTAATATCTACATAAATATCTGCTTTGGAACCATCATAAATTCCTTCCCATTTAATTTCATTATTCAATACGTTATTATTATTATTATTAATAAGTGTTTTAGTAAACCCATAATTTTGAATATAAGTAGTCATTATTATAATTATTGTATAAATAATTTTTTATTATAAATAATTAATTGTTTTAATTATAATTTAGTATTTTATAAATAAAAAAAATATAAGATTTTGATATAATGGAATTAAATATAAATGAATTAGATGATTATAATTACGATTTTGATAATATTTCTGTAGAAGAAATAGATTACATCCCTCCAAAAAATTCACGATCTTTTGAAGAAATACCAGAAAATAATTTTCCAAAAAAAAAAGTCCATTTTAATGAACCTTTAAAGCCTATTAATCAAACAATCCCAAAAATAAATGCTAAAATGGTGAGACAACAATTTGTCCCTGTTAAACCTCAAATATCATATGATGATATATTAAAAAAAATAGGAATGTTTGTGGTAAATGGTAAATTACATTTAATAGAAGATAATAATAAAATAAAACAACAGTTAAGAAACAATCAAGAAAATAATTATATACAACAAAATAATTATAAACAAACTAACAAACAAGTCAATTATAATATAGACCCAAATATGAATCAAAATAGTTATATTTATAATAAATATTTTAAAGAACATGTTCAAACAGTAGAAAATGTTAAAAGACCTATGACATTGATGGAATATAGAAGAAAGTTAATAAAAGATATTTTGCAAAAAAAAAGAATAAATGAAATAAAATCTACAAAATTATTATTTCCTACATCAAATATAAATATATCAGGAGGAATAAGACATCCAGAGGAGATGAATAAGTTATTTAATTTTTCAAAAAGATAAAAAAGAATATATAATATATAATATAGAGAATGGAACAAAAAAAGAAGACACGAAAGGCAAAGCCAAAGGTTGAATTAGTTATTATTGAAGAATCTCCAAAAAATATAACCTTAAAATCATCATCATCAATATCATTATCTAAAAAATGTAAAAAAGGAACTCAAAAATACAAACCATTAGGTATAGGATGCTATACAAAAGAAGAGATAGATATGTTTAAACTAACAAAAAAAGAAAAAAAGGAAAAAAAAGAAAAACCAAATAAAAAAAATAAAACAAAAAAATTGATAAATTTCCCAACTCAAAGTGAAGTGGTAAATGAATTACCTGAAAATCTAATTGAAAAAATTACTTCGCCTGAAATAAGTTTAAAGATACCAAGTGAATTAGAAATAATGGAAAAAGAAAAGGAAAATAAAAAAAGGTATAATGAAGAATTTATTGATTTAATGGAAAAGTTGAGTTCTATTATGTTAAAACAAGGTGAACCATTTAGAGCTAGAGCATATCAAAAAGCTCAAGAAACTATAATGAATTATCCTGATGATATACTAAGTCCAAGTCAATTAAAAGGTAAACCAGGTATAGGTTCAACAATAATGGAAAAATTAAATGAATATGTTGAAACAGGTACGTTACGAGTATTAGAAAGAGAAAAGAACAATCCAATCAATATATTAGGTGAAATTTATGGAGTAGGACCAAAAAAAGCAAAAGAATTAGTAGATAAAGGAATAAAAACAATAGATGATTTAAGAAATAGACAAGATGAATTATTAAATGATATTCAGAAAGTTGGATTGAAATATTATGAACAAATTCAAGAAAGAATACCAAGAGCTGAAATAGAGGAATTTGATAAAATTCTAAAATCAAATTTTGAAAAAGTTTCTAACAATAATCCAGAGGATAAATTAGAGATAGTTGGATCATATAGAAGAGGTGCTGAATCATCAGGTGATATAGATGTAATAATAACTGGTAATACAGGAGAAATATATAAAAAATTCATAGATGACTTGATAAAATCAGGTATAATTTTAAATGTATTATCTAGAGGTCCTTCAAAAACACTTGTAATAGCTATTTTGCCAGGTGCTGAAAGAATAGCTCGTCGTGTTGATTTCTTATATACACCTCCAGATGAATTTCCATTTGCTATCTTATATTTTACAGGTTCAAAAATATTTAATACAGTAATGAGACAGGAAGGGCTAAATAAAGGTTATACATTTAATGAACATGGTATATACAAAATGGAAAATAAGAAAAAGGGAGAAAAGGTTGATAAAAAATTTACTTCTGAAAAAGATATATTTGATTTCCTAGGTCTTCAATTTAAGACGCCTACAGAAAGAAAAGATGGTCGGGCGGTAGTTGCCTACACTGATGTAGGGGAGAAAGCACCGGTAGAGCCGGAAGAGGTAACTACATCGGTGAAGGCAGATAATCGCGATGAAGGTGCCGTTTTGGAAGAAAAAGTTGAAATGCCCCCTACATTAGTCAAGGAACAACCGATCAAAAAAAATAAAACCCTCAAAAAGAAACCTATTAAAACAACTCCTGAACACATAAATGAAGCTGATATTATACAAATTGTTAATGATTTTCGTAAAAATGGCATTTCAGTTATTGAACCGCTTACCGAAAAAGTTCTAACAGATATTATTCGCTTTTCAATCAAAAAATATCACAATGATCAACCTATTATGACTGATAATCAATACGATATTATTAAAGAATATTGTGAAAATAAATACCCTGATCATCCTGTTTTTACAGAAATTGGTGCTGAAGTTGAACGAAATAAAGCCAAATTACCTTATGAAATGGGTTCTATGGACAAAATCAAACCTGATACTAATGCTTTAATAAATTGGTCTAATAAGTTCAAAGGACCTTATGTTTTATCATGTAAACTTGATGGAGTTAGTGGTTTATATACTACTGAAGGATCCAAACCCAAACTTTATACTAGAGGTAACGGCAAAATCGGACAAGATGTATCTCATCTAATTCCTTTCTTACGCTTACCAAAAAACAAAGGAATTGTTATTAGAGGTGAATTTATTATACCTAAATCAGTTTTCTCAGATAAATATAAAACTAAATTTGCCAATCCTAGAAATATGGTTGCTGGTATTGTTAATCATAAAACTATTAGTGATGCCGTTGTTGACTTACATTTTGTTGCTTATGAAGTTATTGTACCTCAAAAAACTCCATCCCAACAAATGGAATTCCTTGGCACTCTTAATGTAGAACGCGTTTTATACCAATTAGAACAACATTTATCCAATGAAATGCTTTCTAATTTGTTAAAAGAATGGCGACAATCTTATATGTATGAAATTGATGGAGTTATCGTTATTGATGATCATATTTACCCTCGTAAATCTGGAAATCCTGAACATGCTTTTGCTTTTAAAATGATTCTTTCTGATCAAATTGCTGAAGCTAAAGTTGTTGATGTTATTTGGACTCCAAGCAAAGATGGATATTTAAAACCACGTGTTAGAATTGAACCAATGAATTTAGGTGGAGTTACTATTGAATATGCTACTGGATTTAATGCAGCTTTTATTAAAGATAATAAAATTGGTATAGGTGCTACTATTGAACTTATTAGAAGTGGTGATGTTATTCCTCATATTAAATCAGTAACTTCTCCTGCTGAAGAAGCTAAAATGCCTTCAGTTCCTTATAAATGGAATGATACTCATGTTGATGTTATGTTAGAAAATGCTTCCGAGGATCCAACTGTTATTGAAAAAAATATTACTGGATTCTTTAGAGGTATTGGAGTTGAAGGATTAAGTTCTGGAAATATTTCTAGAATTATTAAAGCTGGATTTAACACTGTTCCAAAAATTATCAAAATGACTGAAAAAGACCTTTTAACAGTAGAAGGATTTAAAGGAAAAATGGCTACAAAGATTTACACTGGTATTCAAGATGGGTGTAAACAAGCTTCTCTAATTACTTTAATGGCTGCTTCCAATATATTTGGAAGAGGTTTTAGTGAAAAGAAAATGGAACTGGTTTTAAATCAATTACCTGACATTTTAAGTTCCAATGAATCTAGAAATAATAAAATTGCTGAAGTCGCTTCATTAAAAGGAATGGCATTAAAAACAGCAGAAGCTTTTGTAGATAAAATTGACACTTTTAAATCATTTCTTAAAGAATGTAATTTAGAATATAAATTATATTTAAAATCAGAAAAAATAGCAATTGATGACTCCCATCCTTTGTTTAAAAAAAATATTGTATTAACTGGTACTCGTGATAAAGATATTATTGAATTCTTAAAAAAAATAGGAGCAACTCAAGGAGCAAATGTAAGTAAAAATACATTCCTTGTTGTAGCTCCTTCAAAAGATGAAGATACTGGAAAGGCAGAAGAAGCTAGAAAATTAAATATTCCTATTTTATCTATTGACGAATTTAAACAAACATATATTACAAAATAATTATTATCATTTTTAGTTAGAATATTTTAATTAATTAATCAATTAATATTATATTATGAATTTATTTGGATATAATATTAATACAACTAACATACCTTATTTTAGATTTATCATATTATTTATAATTATTTTTTTAATTGTTAGTTTTATTTTGTTTGTTTTACTTAGTTATTTTGTTTTAAAATTTTTTAAAATGGCTCTAGATGATAATAATATACTTTTTTATCAATATAGTAAAAAATCTCAAAAACTTTTGGATTTATATGGAGACTTCAATATAAAAAAAATATATTTAGTACGACAACCAATATCCACTTTTATCACATTTTTATTGAATGTAGTAACATTTTACAAATATAATAAATTAATCACTGAATCACAAGATAATTTTCCATATCATTGTTCCATCATATTTGAAATTGAATTACCTAACAAAATGAAAAAATTATTATTACTTGAAAAAAATAATTCTATTAACATATGTGAAAACTTTTTTATTCATAATTTTCAACATTTTAAAACAATTCCATTTAAAAATAAAAAATATACAATCAATTCTATCTTAAAAAATACTCAAAAAAGAGTAGGAAATGAAAATTTTTTTAATTGGCATGTTTATAAAAATAATTGTCAAGAATTTATAAAAGAAATATTGATTACCATTAACAAATATAGTAGTTCTAATAAAAAATATATTTTATGTAGTAATAAAGTAATTAATTTTTTTATACCTTCTGAATTTACAGTTCACTTTATAAATTGTTGTTGTGTCATTTATAACATATTTGAAAAATATATTTATGATTTAGTTTTTTTTAATTAAATTTATAATTCCTCAATTTTACCTATTACACTTTTATCTTTTGTTTCTTGAATTTTAGATATTACGTTTTGTAAATTTATATTTCCTTTTTCTAATTTATTTTCGCCTTTTATATCTTCTATTTCAAAATGAATTGATTCAAATATATATGTGTTTTTTTGTAAATCTATATTTTTTCTTATATAATCTTTTAATGATTTCTTTTTTTCTTGTGGATTTGGATTAGTAGTATAAATAACAAATTCATTTTTTATAAATTTTTGGGGATCTATAATTACTAATTCATTTTCAGATGTTAACCAAATTATAACAGAATGGGCTAAATTAAATGTATTTTTAAAAGGAAAATCCATTAATGTTATTATTGATTGGGTTTCTGAAAAATTATAAAATTTTCTTATATCTATTAATTTATTTTTTATTTTATCAATATAATTTTCTATATCAACTTCAACTCCAACTCTAAGATTTTTTTCCTCTGTTTTTACATGAATTAAATACCATGTGTAATATTATCCATTCTATATATAATTTATATTATAAATATTCAAACCTTATAGTGTGTAAATTTGTTAATAAAATTTATTCATAATTTCTTCTAATGATTTATTGTTTTTGCTAAAATGTAAATGAAGTTTAATTATAACCCAAATTAAAAAACTTACTATGATAAATCCTATCAAATAATGGAACATATCCAAAATATCTATCATAATAAATACTGATAATAATATTTTGTATTATATTAAAGATAAAATATTTAATTAGTATAAAAGATGTTTTATTTTATTTTTATATTTCCTATTTTTTGCTCTGTATTCAGTCAAAATTCTCTAAGAGGTTCTCATATAGTAACTGATGATAGAAGTCATTGGAGAGAATTTACTAATTTTCAAGAAAGATTTAGTAAAAGATATTCAACACTAAAAGAATTAGAAGAACGTTTCTCAATATTCAAAAACAATTTCATTGATATTATTTCTCACAATTCTGATGTCAATCAAAATTATACTTTGGGAGTTAATCAATTTACTGATTTAACTCAAGATGAATTCAAAAATCTGTATCTTGGGAGTTACAGTGGTCCATTAGAATCTTTTGGTTGCAAAAGTTTTTCTTCTCAAAATTACCAAGTTCCTGAATCATTTGATTGGAGACTTGAAGGTGTTGTTAATCCTGTTCGTGATCAAGGTCAATGTGGTTCTTGTTGGGCATTTGCTACTACAGCTAATGCTGAATCTGTATGGGCTATTTCAAAAGGACAATTATTAGATTTATCAGAAGAATTTTTAGTTGATTGTGCTTCAGGGGTTGGTTATTATAATATGGGATGTAATGGTGGTAATCCAGATTCTTCTTTTAAATACATGATTAATCATGGACAATGTACTGAATTATCTTATCCGTACAAGGCTGGACTTACAAAACAGTCTGGAACTTGTCAAACTTGTTCTCCAGCTCCTGTTCAATTTTCAAGTTGTTCAGATGTCAAACCAAATGATCAAATTTCATTAAAAATAGCTGTTTCTCAACAACCAGTTGTTGTTGCTATTGAAGCTGATACAAGAATTTTTCAATCCTATTCTTCTGGAATAATTGATTCTGTTTCATGTGGAACAAATTTAGATCATGCTGTAGAAATAGTTGGCTATGGTGAAGAAAATGGTAAGAAATATTGGACAGTTCGTAACTCATGGTCAACATCATGGGGTCTAGATGGATATGTTTTAATTGAACGCTCCGATAATACAGATGATATTGGAATTTGTGGAATTGCTGCTCAACCTAGTTTCTTATCAGCTTAAATTAAGATTTATATAAAGTATGAATTAATTTTATATATATTATAATTATATGTGCACAGGTATATTTATAAAAACAAATGACGATGAATATATTCAATCAAGAACAATGGAATTTGCTCATATTTTAAAATTTATACCAACTGTTACTCCAACTATTATTGGTTGTTCATTAAATAAAACAGCATTTATAGATGGAATTAATATATATGGATTGTGTGTAATGGCATTTTATTTCAAATGTTCTGTAAGTTATAATAAAGTTGATGTAAAAAATAAAATTAATTTAGCTAGTTTTGAGCTATGTGGTTATTTGTTAAACAATGCTAAATCTATAAATGATGTTAAAAAAATATCCAAAAAAATAAATATAAATAGTGAAACATATGGACAACCATTTAATAGTGTAATTCCATTACATTGGTTTATTTCAGATAAAACTGGTTCAACAATTATTGTAGAGGCAAAAAAAGGTTCATTGACTTGTTATGATAACTCAAAATATAAAGTTTGTACTAACAATCCATCTTTTGAAGAACAAATAAAATCTTTAAAAGCATTAATTAAAAAAAATAAATTTTTCAAAGATTTTGTCTGTAATCCAGAAGATGATAGACAATGTGATTTAGGTAAAGGATTAATAGGAATGCCTGGTGATTATAGTAGTTTTGGTCGCTTTGCTAGAGCATATCTATTAAGTAAATCACTAATATTGAATCCAAAGATTACCAAAATATCTAATATTGATAATATATTTCATTTTATGAATAATTTTGATATAGTTTATGGAGCAGTTAAAGATTGTTCAAACAAAGATAATTATGTAGATTTTACACAATATACTGTAGTTTATGATTTAACAAATTTAAAAGCTCACTATAGAACATTTGGAAATCCTGAAATAAAATCAATTTGTTTTAAACCAAAACTAAATAAAATATTAAAAAAAACGAATAAAAATAAAAAACGAAATAATAAATCAAGAAAGGTCATAAAAGGAGGTTTTTTATTTGATAATAAGATAAATATTGGAGGATTAGAGTTATCAAGAGAAACCGGTCAAAAAAAATATAATTGGAATACTGGAAAATGGGATAATTTAATTTGTTATGGAATCGGTCCACTAAAAACATGTCATAAAGAAGAATAATTAAAATTCAAACTCATAATCAATTTTTGTTTTTAGATCTGTTTTTAAATAATTGAATAAATTATTTCTACTACGACTTAGACTAACATCTTGATGAAAACTCATATTCATTAATTTTATTACTGCTTTATTGAATAATTCTGAAATCTTATCGTTATCTTGTATTTTTAAATGATTATCTGATTTCCATTTACTCAATACTCTTATCATACGATTTTGAATTGTTTTTAATAATATTATAAAATCAGGTAATGCTAATTGTTTCCATTGTGGCAAACCATTTTCACCCTTTTCACAAATATAAAATATTCCAGTTTTTTGTGAAAAACAACGAATTGGATATATTATATCATTGGATTCGGGTAAATTATATTCAAATACTTGCTGAACAGTATGAAATAATGAATTTTCCATCAAATTCTCAAAATGTTCTTCTTTCACAATTAATTGAACATTCGCCCATTCTAAGAAACCAAACGTTGGATTAACATTTTCATTTAACCATCCTATAACATTTAGCTTTTTTTTCTTTTTATCAACCCATTTATTAAATTCTTCCAATTTATCTTCCATTTTTGACATTTTTAACGCCATTTCTTGTACAATTTTTACTAATTGATTGTAAGTTGGAATATCGCTTTGTTCTTCGTCTTCAATTTTTAATTCTCTTTTTGTTTTTGTTTTAAAATCACATAAGATTTTATGTTTATCCAATGATGACTTTTTAGTATATTTTTTACTACAAACTACACAGCATAGCTTAGAAGATTCATTAGAAGATGCTAACATTTTTTCGCAATATTATTATAGCAATATTGTATATTTATTAATTCAATTTTTTAAAAAAATAATAAAATAATAAAATAATAA
>Ga0164294_10006365_pt1 | contig 10110 bp, 9 predicted proteins | sample GEODES005metaG_FD_111479 | JGI IMG/M metagenome (GOLD analysis project Ga0164294, IMG submission 111479) | Oligotrophic lake water microbial communities from Sparkling Lake, Wisconsin, USA - GEODES005 metaG | ecosystem: Environmental > Aquatic > Freshwater > Lake | place: USA: Sparkling Lake...
GGAAATGCACGTCGAGTTGTTTCTGGTCTTGACTCAGCCCCCACATCAATGACCCTTGCTGTTCTAGAACTTCGTGCGAACGTGCGTGTGGGTGGGCGCGATGTCTATGCGGCAACTGTTGGCGGTATGAAGATGACTGAGCCAGCAGCAGATTTGGCTCTGGCTTTGGCTGTTGCATCAGCTGCAAAAGGTCTTGCTCTGCCTTCAGATTTAGTAGCAATCGGTGAAGTTGGCTTAGCTGGTGAAATCCGCAAGGTCAGCGGGGTTAATCGCAGACTTCAAGAGGCGTATCGTCTTGGTTTTAAGCGCGCACTGGTTCCTACTGGTTCAGACACAAAAATTGATGGAATGGAAATAGTTGAAGTATCACGCCTTGATGCGGCTCTCAAACGGGTAAAAATCAGCGGCGAATGAGTTCGTTAGAAAAACCAATACTTACCTGGTTTAAAAAGAACAAGCGGGATTTACCCTGGCGTGACACATCGCCTTGGGGTGTGATGGTCAGTGAATATATGTTGCAACAAACTCCAGTTAATCGCGTTCTTCCTAAATGGATTGAGTGGATGGAGCGGTGGCCAACACCCAAAGATCTAGCAGTGGCAACACCTGCACAAGTTATTACAGCATGGGGTCGACTTGGATATCCACGTCGTGCTTTACGTTTACATGCAGCAGCACAAATTATTGCTGAAGATTTCAACAACCAAGTACCTGAAGATCAAGAAACTCTTCAACTTCTACCAGGTATTGGCGAATACACCGCTGCTGCAATTGCAGCTTTTGCCTTTGAACAAAGATCACTCGTGATGGATGTAAACATCCGCAGATTGTTAGTGCGTGCAATTGATGGGGAAGAGCACCCCAAACCTGCGCCAACTGCAAAAGAAAAAGCTCGCAGACTTGAAATTCTTCCAGTTAAGAATGCACACCAGTGGGCGGCTGCAACTATGGAACTTGGCGCACTTGTTTGCACATCGAAGAACCCTGCATGTGAACTGTGTCCAATAATCAGTCAATGCCAATGGCGCAAAAATGGTTACCCGAAAACAGAATTAATTCGAAAATCTCAAGAGTGGCACGGTACTGATCGCAAATGCCGAGGAACGATCGTTCAAGCACTTCGTGAAAACGAGTCGTTAACAGAATCGGCCATAAAGAAGTTGTGGCCAGAGGAATCCCAAGTTGAAAAGGCGCTTAAAACATTGACCGCTGACCTGCTTATTCAGAGACTCCCCCGTAATCGCTATAGACTTCCATTATGAGTTTTGTTCCTGAACTTGAGAAGCTCCTAGGGGTTTCATTAATCACCGATCCCGATATCACCGCCTCTTACTCAAAGGATCAAGCCCCCTTTGCTCCCTTTGCGCCAGCAAAAGCGGTTCTTTTGGCCAGAAGCACCGAGGAAGTTTCTAAAGCTTTAGCTTTTTGCGCTCAACACAAAATTCCTGTTGTAACGCGCGGTGCTGGAAGTGGACTGTCAGGTGGGGCAAATGCAGATGCTGATTCACTGGTTATCTCATTAGAGAAAATGAACAGCATTATTGAAATTGACTCAGCAAACCAGTGGGCAAAAGTTCAGGCAGGTGTAATCAATTTAGATTTAGATACGGCGGTTAAAGAGTTTGGCATGGCATATTTACCAGATCCAGCCAGCAGAGATTGGTCAACCCTCGGGGGAAATGTTGCAACAAACGCAGGAGGAATGTGTTGCGTTAAATACGGTGTCACATCACACCATGTTCGCGCGTTAAAGGTAGTCCTTTCTACCGGAGAAATTATTGAAGTTGGTAAAGCAACAAAGAAGTTTGTAACAACACTTGATCTTATGCATCTTTTTATTGGCTCTGAAGGCACGTTGGGAATCGTTACTGAAATTACAGTAAACATAGTCCCACGCCCAAAATCACCGGCAACTTTAATTGCCACATTTCCAAACATCACGCAAGCTGCATCGGCATCAACAGAATTATTGAAGTATCGACCATCGATGCTGGAAATCATTGATCAAACAACTCTTAAGGCTGTTGAGAAATGGCATCCTCTTGGATTTGAAGTTGCCGGTACTATCCTACTTATGCAGTTAGATGAGAATTTTGAGTTAGGTGATGCTGCTGTGGCAACATGTCAATCACACGGAATGATTGATGGAATGTTTACAACTGAAGCAAGCGAAGCTGCTGACTTAATTCGAGTCCGCAAACTTGCATACCCAGCGCTAGAGCGATTAGGAGCAACACTTCTTGATGATGTTGCATTGCCAGTTACCAAAATTGCAGAGTTTGTTGGAAAAGTTGAACATTTAGCCAAGAAATATGACCTAACAATTGGAATTTTTGGTCATGCTGGAGATGGCAACATGCATCCAACGATCGTGCACGATCATGGTGATGTAGAGGGCGAAAAGAGAGCTAAATCAGCCTTTGCCGAGATAGTTGGAGTGGCCCAAGAATTAGGTGGAAGTGCAAGTGGTGAGCATGGAATTGGCTCTATCAAACGTGGGCTAGTTAAAGATGAGGTTTCGCAGTCGGTAATCGATATACAACGCGGAATAAAGCAATTGCTAGATCCATCCGGCATTCTAAATCCAGGTAAGAAACTTCCTTAACCTGCAAGTTGTGCTGCTCGATGTGCAATGTCAATTGTTGAAATAGAGATGCGCTTTGGCAGTACTTGGTTTAGTTCTTGATACAAAGTAGCTGACTGACTTATTCCGCCGGTGAACTTAACCGGAAGAGAGCCACCTGCAAGTGTCTCATCCATTCTTCTGACTAAGTAGGCTAGATGTCCGGCTGCCTTTCGAATAATTCTTATAGCATCGATGTCGCCAGCTTCTGCAGAGGCATTAACTAATTTACTAAGAGACGCTATTACAGAACGTTCTTGAGAATAGACAAAGGATTTTACAGAACTCCAATCTTTTCCACCAATTACATTTAGAATCTCTGAGGTTAGAGAATTAGGTATTAACTCGGTCTTTGTTTCAATATCAAACATCGCATGACGTATTGCTTCTCTTCCTATCCAATACCCTGCACCTTCATCGCCGAGCAAATAGCCCCATCCACCTATTTGATGTGACTTTGAGAGATTATCAATTGCAAAAGCAACAGAACCAGTACCGGCATACAAAAGAATTCCTTCTCCATCAGAAAAATTAGCTCTGTATGCCAGTTCGATATCCGAAACTACCTTTATCGACACTCCTAATATGTTTTCAGCAAGTGTTTCTATGGAACCATCAGTTGTTACCCCAGTAATTCCCATGAAAGCGCTAATGAGTTTGTAGTTCTTTACTTCAGTCGAAATCTCGTTTAGTACCTGCTCCATGCGTTCTCTAGAGCTGGGGCGATAGATATGCCCATCCATGGCTGCAGCGCTACCGGAGGCAACTAGACCATCCTCATCGATCAGGGCCCACTGTGTGGCGGTGGCCCCAGCGTCAATTCCAAGAAAATGCATGCCCTAGCCTTTCACAGCGCCAGCAGTTAATCCCTTGATGAACTGCTCAGACAAGATCAAATATAGGACTATCAAAGGCAGTGCTGCCATTGTTAGACCGGCAAAAAGGATTCCCCATTGGGATGCATACTGTCCAAAGAAAACAGTGAGTCCCTGCATGATCGTTTTATTCTCTGGGCTTTGTAAGAAAACTAACGGTAGGAAGAAATCATTCCAAATTGGAATGGCTGAATAGATAGCAACAATGGCCATACCTGGTCGCACTAGTGGCACCAGCACCCGTGTTAGGAGTTGAAACTCAGATGCCCCATCAATTCGTGCAGCACTATCTAAGTCAGAGGGAAGAGATCTAAAGAAGCCACTCATAATGAACACCGCAGCCGGCAAAGCTCCTGATGCATACACCAAAATCAAACCTATGTGAGAGTCAAGGAGATTCATCCACTTTAACTGGATAAATAATGGAAGTATCGCTAACTTCGCAGGAATCAACATTCCAGTGAGGATAAAACCAAAAATTAGCGCACTGCCCTTAAATTGATAGCGGCCAAGAATAAAACCTGCACCCAATGCGCAAACAAGAATAACGACTAAAGATCCACCTGTGACGATGAGTGAATTCTTCAAGTATGTAGCGAATGCGCCATCTGACCACACCTGGCTAAAGTTTTCCCAATGTGGATCTCTTGCTAGGGAGAAAGGATTGGAGGCAAAACTGTTTGTTTCACGTAAAGCAGAATTAAACAAGAAAAATACTGGTAGCAAGACCATAAAGCTATTGAAAATTAAAACAGATCTAAAAAATAATTTAGATGAAAGCACCGCTATCACTGCTCCACCTCACGCTTTCGCAAGAAGTGTTGTCCGATAGATGCACCTGCTCCAACAATCACAAAAATTATGACTCCTAATGCCGAGCCGACTCCAACTTCATTTGCGTTTGAATCTACAGAGCCAAATGAAAGACGATAAAACATAAGCGCCAAAGTGTCAGTAGCACCTGCAGGATTACCATTTGATCCCCCAATAACAAAGGGGAGGTCAAACCATTCGAATGCACCAATAAATGTAAGAATTGAAATAATTGTCATGGATGGAGCAAGCAAAGGAAACATGATTTTTCTGAAAATCTGGCCTTCTGATGCGCCATCAATGCGAGCCGCCTCTAAGTACTCCTGATTAATCGCATTCAAACCCGCAAGGAAAATGATTGCTGGAAACCCCACCCAGCGCCATAAGTTGATAAAGACAAGGGTTGGTAGTGCAGTACTAGTACTTCCAAGCCACGGTTTAGCGAGAGTCTCAAATCCTAAATCATTAATGATCATATTGATCGGGCCATAGTAAGGATCGAGTAAAACTTGCCACATGTATCCCACTACAACTAATGAAAATATGACAGGAAGAAAAGTTACAGTTCGAAAGAACCTTTGCCCACGTCTTAATCTAAATAGTGAATATGCGATGAGCAAACCTAAAGAAGTTTGCAGAATCATAATTGCAATGAAAACAAGTGTGTTGTGTCGTAATGCCATAAAAAGTTGATCTTTAAATGGATACTCAAATAAGCGCTGGAAGTTGGCTAATCCGGCAAAGCCACCGCGCTGGAAGCCTTCCCATTTAAAGAATGAATAGCTAAGGGTTGTTAATGCTGGAACCGTGGTGAAAACTAAAATTGTTAAAATGGCAGGAGTAAGCAATAGAGCAATGTACTTCTGCTGCTCTTTTTTCAATCCACTTACTGCCACTTAAAACTCCTCATAAAAGAAAGCATTGGGCGCAGGGATTAACCCTGCGCCCAATGCCCTATTAATTAGCTCTTACCTTTTTGTGGTGCATACCAAGAAGCAACAGCAGTTTGAACATCAGCTGCTAGCTGCTCTGGTGTGATTGCTCCAGTGATCAGCTTCTGGAATCCAGGCTGAAGAATGTTGGAGCTTGTTGGGGTTTCATAACGGAATCCGACAACGTTTAGGAATGGTGTTCCTAGTGATGTACGGCCCTTGTTAATCGCCTTAACAACTGGATCAGTTATCTTCACAAATGGAGCTGTTGGAATAAAGGCAATTTCATCTACAAGTGCCTGTCCAAAATCCTTTGAAGCTAGGAAGTTGATGAACTTGAGAGAAGCTGCCTTATTGGCTGTTTTTGCGTTGACGGCATAAGAACCGTCAGCCCATGTAGAAACATATCGAGCCGCTCCAGTTACCTTTGCAACTGCAGGAGTCCAACCAGCTTGAAGTGATGGATTTAATGAACGGAAGTATCCAAGCTCATAGTTTCCACCAATGTAGAAGGCTGCCTTTTCGTTAGCAAATAGCGCACGAGCAGTGTTGTAATCGATACCTTCAAAACCTGCTGGCATGTATGCAGCTAGGTCCTTAATCGCCTTGAGGCTTGCAACATATGCCTTGTCAGTGAAACTCTTCTTTCCTGCAACAACATCATTGTAGAACTGTGTTCCACCATAGAAAGTTGGTCCAACAGTTGCATGCAGTTGCTCTAGAGCTGGTCCATTTCCACCAGCATTTCCTAGTGGAAGAACTCCAATAGCCTTAACCTTTTTAAAGGCAGACATGAGTTGATCCCAATTTGTAGGAATTGCTCTCACTCCGGCTTTTTCAAGAATTTCAGGATTGTAGAAAATTCCCATTGCAGAAATTGCATATGGATATCCGTACTGCTTCTTATCCTTGTATCCCTGCGCCCCAGCTAAAATTCCTGCTTGTAGCTTTCCAAGTGCAGGAACATCCTTAACTGTAAGCGGCATGAAGTTTCCTGCATCGGTGAGGTTTGCCATTGCACCGTATGGGCGCAACTGAACGATGTCAGGACCTTTTCCAGCTGTTAGAGCTGTTGAGACAATTGCGTTGTACTCAGTATTGAGATACGGAGTGAACTTAACTGTGATATCTGGATTCTTAGCTTGGAACAAGGCGATTTGGCCTTCATAGAATGCCTTATCTTCTGTTCTCCAGCTCCAGAAAGATATTTCTGTCGCTGCGTTTGCTGGTAGTGCAGAAACTGCCGGTACAACAACTGATGAAACGGCAAAAACTGCTGCAACCAAGCCGCGTAAGCGGCTAGATGCTTTTTTCACTATTTTCCTCCTCTTGTGCGGGACTTGGTTGGTGACGGGTTGATGTGTTGAACATCCCCTATCTTTTTACCGGAGCGGCTTCCCACGGCCGCTCTGGATTGATCCAGAGCGGATTTGGTCGCACTCCAGTTTCTCTGCGCTAATGCAACGCAAAGACAGTCAACTACCGTTAATTGAGCAATTCTGCTCGAGGTAGCACCGCTACGGAAGGTAGTTTCCCTAGCGGAGGTATGAAGTACATAATCTGCAAGAGCAGTCGCAGTACTTCTTATTGCGTTTGTAATCAAAATGATCGTGATTCCACGCGCTTTGAACTCTTCAATAACTCCAACCACGTCAAGAGTGGTTCCACTATGACTAATCGCTACTAAGCAGTCTCCTGGCTTCAAGAGTGAGACTGAAGTCAAAGCTGTGTGGGCATCTCGCCATGCAATTGCATTTTTTGCCTGGCGATTTAATTTTAATTGTAAGTCCATAGCAACATAGCCACCTGATGCTAAACCAAAAATTCCAATTGTTGCTGCCGCATCCCATGCATCTACTACGCTCTTAAAACTCTTGATATCTAAACGTTCGGCAGTTGTTTGAATTGCACGCGAATCTGCAAGTGCAATTTTCTTGATGATCTCTTCAATTGAGTCATCTGTCGTAATTCCGCTATCTAGTTCGGCAACAGTTGAAACATTCAACCCTAGGCGACTTACTTCTCCGACAAGTGCCATTCTGAACTCCGGGTAACCTTTGTATCCAATAGCTTTGCTAAATCGGACAACTGAAGCTACTGATGTTGTGGAGAAATCAGCTAGCTGTGAAATATTCATTTGAGAAACACCAATTGGATCCGATAGGACGCAGTTAGCGATTAATGCTTCACTTGCATGGAAAGAATTAAAGGAACTTTTTATCTCCCCCAAAAGATCACTAAAATTATGTTCATGTGCAGAGATGGTGATTTTCTTATTTAACACCTTACCTCCTCCACGAAAAAAAGCTTCAGCGCTTTGCAATTATGATGAAAAATAATGCCAAAAACACATTGAGTCAAGGGGTGAAACACATCAATTGCATTAACCTTGCTAGATGAGAAAGCGGACCCAGTTAGGTGCTGTATTTGCCTTAATGGGCGCGGCATCTGCCTCGCTCCCGGCCACAATTCCTCTGCGAGCTAATCAATTAGGGATACCGATAGAGCAATTGATGCCAGCTGTCCCTAGTTTGTTTTTCGGTTTGTTCCTAGGAATCGGCCTCACCCCATTTATCAGTAAATCTTTGACCACGACCAACCATGTGCGAATCAGCATCGCCATGCAAACTCTTGGAGTATTGGGAATTGGAGTACTTAATTCACAACAACTCTTTATCGCATCTTCTCTGATTATTGGTTTGGGTTTTGGTCAGTTGGAGGTTTTAATCACCTCGATTGCTCGAGTTGAGTCGGCACAAGTCGGTAATTTGCTCACACGCCTTGGAATTTACCTAGCCTCTTCAGCCTTTCTAACGCCAATTGCAATCATAGGATTTGATCTACTAGAGGCTTCGCAGTGCATAAATATCGCAATCGCAGTGGTTTCTATTTATGTAGGTGGTGTCTTTCGAACCGATCAGATATATCCACAAAGCAAGAATTTCTTAGTCTTAAAGCTTGCAAACAGGAAAGTTTACCTGCTGCTTCTCACTACGGCTTTTTATGTTGGGGCTGAAACTATTCTTGCGGGATGGTCTGCAGTTCTGTTTTCTGAGAATATTAGTAAGAACCTAGTTAGTGCACCTTTGGGTACATCGATCTTCTGGGCCGGAATGACACTTGGTCGAGTTGTGGGAACCTTTACAAGTTCGAAGAACTTTTCAACTAAAGCGAGTGCAATTCTTTGGTCGTCAGGCTTGTCTTTATCACTTGCTCTCTTATCTCAAATAAACGATGGAAGTTCCAGGGGTGCTTTTCTCTTCCTCATGGTGCTTGCGATTTTCTTTGCGGGTCCCTGCTACGGTTTCATTATTGGCTTAGCGGTCATCCTCTACGAGGAGGCACTTGCAATAAAAAGTGCAACCCTTTTTGTTCTAATTGGTGCCCTTGGTGGCGTTCTTATTCCTGCTCTTAATCAAATCTTTCTTGGATCTGAATCTAAAGATGTGACTCTTGGCGCAGCTGTGGCCGCTGCCCTGTCTACAGTATTTTTGATAGTGAGCTTTCGAGAAAAGGAATCCACTGCTCCTCAGTCTTAACTAGCTCTTCCTGCGAGTGCAATCTATTGGTCAGCATGACCGCTGAAAAATCCAGTTCTGGTGAGAACCCAAAAGCAACTCCTGTGAATCCTGTGTGACCATACATTAGAACATTACTTTTTTTGGTTGGTACGGTCCAACTCCTAAAGCCAACACACTGCATTGGATCAGAACTAATCTCCAAGAACAAATGAAGTGTGTTGGAGCTAAAAACGTTGTCTTGATGAAAAGAATCTAGATAAGTGCGAGTGAGATTAATCAGATCTGTCGCGTCCGAGAAAAGACCTGCATGAGAAGAAATCCCATTAAATAGGTGAAAAGCATTTCCATCATTTATTTCACCGGAAAGAATGTGACTACGCCAATTATCAAACTCTTCAATTACTTCAGGTACGTCATAGGGAATTCCAGATGAGATCATATTCATCTCATATGAGTCACCTACTGATGTGGCAGCAACGTTGTCGTGTCGAGCAGGACGTGCAAATTGAGTGCTCGTCAGATTTAATTCTGGTTTCAATTCCTTTTCAAAGATTTCTTCTAAACTTGAACCGTAGATGCTCTTTAGTATTTGACCTAAAACAATAAACCCGAGGTCTGAATAGACTCTCTTCTCTCCAGGTTGGCCTATTAAAGGAGATTGCGCAATAACATCAAAGGCGTCATCTGCGGTCTTAGATCGCACGTAGAGAGGTAACCAAGGTTGTAACCCCGACTGATGTTCCAAAAGGTTGCGAACTGTGATTTTATCTTTGTCAGCAACTTTCCATCCCGGAAGATACTTGTGAACGGGATCTTCAATATTAAGAAGGTTTCGATCTACGGAAAGCATCAACATGTTGGTTGTAAAGATGATTTTGGTTAGTGATGCCACATCAAACTGTGTTTGAAAATCCATCTTTTCTGGAGCTTCACAATCTAGGCTCCTTCGATAACCCTGGCTTGAATTAGAGATTTTACCTTGAAAACTAGTTGCAAATACAGCGCCCCAGGATTTCATGACACTGCACCGCTCTCATACTTTAATTTCTCCTGAAGGTACCACCATGCAGCATCTAGGTCATGGGTTTCATCAGGTGCAAATTCATGGGCTAATTGCATCGCCGCTCTAACTCCAAGTGGGCTTTCAATCATGCATCCAATTGAGAGATGTAAGCCATTGTTAAGCGCGACTGCGGCCATCTCTCTGGCAGGAGTAACTCCACCTGACTTTAGAATCTTGATATTCACCCAATCCGCAGCCTCCATCTCGATTATTCGATTGAGATCATCAAGGTTAAAGCAAGCCTCATCAGCCATGATTGCAGTCGATGAGTTCTGGCGAATTA
>Ga0164294_10006366_pt1 | contig 10109 bp, 9 predicted proteins | sample GEODES005metaG_FD_111479 | JGI IMG/M metagenome (GOLD analysis project Ga0164294, IMG submission 111479) | Oligotrophic lake water microbial communities from Sparkling Lake, Wisconsin, USA - GEODES005 metaG | ecosystem: Environmental > Aquatic > Freshwater > Lake | place: USA: Sparkling Lake...
ACAAAATAATCGAAGGCATGGAAAATGTAGCCATAGAAAAAGGCGTAAAATTTGAATTCAATCGAGAAGTAAAGGAGATAGTTATTGAAAACAATACAGTGGTTGCAGTGAAAACTGAAGCGGCTACTTATAAGTGCGATGCTGTTGTTGCCTCTGCCGATTATCACCATGTAGAACAGCAACTTCTCCCCAAAAAATTCCGAAAATATGACGATGCTTATTGGGATAAAAGATTAATGGCTCCCTCGTCCTTGATTTTTTATTTGGGCATCGACAAAAAACTTGAACAACTATTGCACCACAATTTATTTTTCGACCAATCGTTCGAAAAGTTTGGCGACGATATTTACACCTCACCGAAATGGCCTTCTGAACCTTTGTTTTACGTATGCTGCCCGTCGGTTACCGATAGCACCGTGGCGCCCGTTGGAAAAGAAAATTTATTTATTCTTATTCCCTTAGCACCCGATTTGGAGGATACTGAAGAGAAAAGAGAAATTTGCTTCCAACAAGTGATGGATCGATTAGAAAACCTGACAGGTCAATCGATTCGTGAACATATTATTTATAAAAAATCATTTGCGCATAAAGACTTTATGAGCAGATATCATGCCTTTAAAGGCAATGCTTATGGATTGGCAAATACCTTATCGCAAACTGCTTTTCTAAAGCCGAGCATGCGCAATCCTAAAGTTAAAAATCTCTATTATGCAGGCCAACTAACCGTTCCTGGTCCGGGTGTTCCACCCTCTTTAATCTCTGGTAAGGTGGCAGCCAATGAGTTACGCAAAAATATTAGTTGATTGATTTTCAAATAAATATTTAAAAATCGTTAAACAACCCAATTTTATTGATGTTTTTTAAAAACAATCGGTAACTTTATCTCGTATATGAATCTATTTCACCAAACGGCATTTCAGTCTAGTAAGCTAATTACGAAAACATACAGCACCTCTTTTATGCTCGGTATTCGAACGTTGAGCAAGAAGTTTCACTACCCTATTTATGGTATTTATGGCATGGTTAGATATGCCGATGAAATCGTTGATACTTTTCATGAGTTCGATAAGAAAATGTTATTGCAACGATTTCGCGAAGATGCTTTTCGTGCTATTGAAGAGCGCATCAGTTTAAATCCTGTATTGCAATCTTTTCAGCTTACAGTGCATCAATATGGCATAGAAAACGCGTTAATAAATGCCTTTTTCGATAGTATGGAAATGGATTTAGAACAAAAGGAATACGACGAAAAAACCTATAATGAATATATTTATGGGTCGGCAGAAGTAGTAGGGTTAATGTGTTTAAAAGTGTTTACCGAAAACAATGCGCAGTTATATAAACAACTCGAAAAGCCCGCCCGTTCATTAGGTGCAGCCTTTCAAAAAGTTAATTTTCTACGCGATATTCAAAGCGATTTTGTAGATCGTGGACGTGTTTATTTTCCTGAAGTTGATTTGACGGCGTTTACACCAGAAAAAAAATTAATGATCGAAAAGGATATCGCCAACGATTTTAAAAATGCATTAGTGGGTATTCAACAGCTGCCGCATTCTTCTGCAAAAGGCGTGATGCTGGCCTATCAATTTTATCTCAAACTATTCCATAAAATAATTCATACGCCTGCAGATACTTTGCAAACAACGCGTATTCGAGTGCCCGACTACCAAAAAGCAGGTCTGATGTTGAATGCTTTACTAAGACATAAAATCAATTTTATTTTTTAAGTAAAAGGCTACGGAGCTCATCCTGCTTTCCGCTTTTATCTTTTTGGGTATTTTTCTATTTTAACAATGATGGTTTGAAGTCGAAGAGCTACAAAGATTCTTATCAAATTTTCGTCACCCAAAAAGGATACCACTGCAATCAGGGCTAGCAAACAAAATACCACTTACTGACAAAAAAATATTTATTGAACGAATCGTTCGCAGCCGTGGGTGAAGCAAGTACCCCAACTTGTTGTGTACTGCGAAACACGCGAAATGCTGCCCAACTCCTAAAAAAATATCGATAAAAACGGCTGATTTGATTCAAAAAAGGTGTGGAAAAAAATGAATGGAACTGTCCTAAAACAAACTAGGCGACTCTTGCGAATCGCCTAGCTGCTTACCTAAAACCCTTACACGAAAATCGTCAATTACTCATTGACAGTACAAATATAAGTACAATATTAAATTTGACAAAAGTTTGTAAAGAAATTATTGTTAAAAAAAATTAATAGATTTTTCGACTTTTTTTAGGCCGTTCTAAGACAAGTATTTACCTACAATCGGCATTCTCCTTCCTACGCCAAAAGCACAAGGAGAAACGCGCAGCACGGGCGGCATTTGATGTCTTTTCCATTCAGTGGTGTTAATCATCTTTAGCACCCGATCTACTAAATCATCGCCCATGCCTGTCTCTTTAATTTCGGTGGGTCCTTTTCGTTTTTCAATATATTGGTATAAAATGTTGTCGAGTATAGCATAGTCTGGTAGCGAGTCTGCGTCTTTCTGATCTGGACGTAATTCGGCAGAAGGTGCTTTCGTTAAAATAGCGGTAGGAATGATGTTTGCATCTCGATTAATGTATTCGCAGATCGCATATACCTCTGTTTTGTATACATCACCCAGCACGGCTAAGCCGCCACACATATCGCCATATAAGGTGCCGTAGCCCACAGCTGCCTCACTTTTATTCGTGGTGTTTAATAAGATATACCCAAGTTTATTGCTCATCGCCATCAGCACAATACCACGACAGCGCGCCTGAATATTTTCTTCAGCTAAATTAAATGGAAGCCCCTCAAACTGTTTCGCTAAAAGGATTTCAAAAGTGTCGAAGGCGGGCTTTATGGGAATGATTTCGTACGGTGATCCCAGATTTTTAACCAACGCCAAGGCATCGTCAATAGAATGAGCACTCGAAAATTGGGAGGGTAATAACACACTCATCACATTTTCTTTGCCCAATGCCTCTATTGCCAAACATAGCACCAAGGCGCTATCTACCCCACCCGATAATCCAAGTATCGCTTTTTTAAATCCCATTTTTGTAAAATAGTCTTTAATACCCAACACCAAAGCATCATGCATCAATTGATATTTGTTGGTTTCGTAATTTGGTAATTCGATAGGCTGTAACGACGATATGTCAATGGTTTGTATGGACTCTTCAAAATGAGGAAACAATGCACAACACTGTCCTTCGCGATTATACACCATGGAGCCACCGTCAAAAATAAGTTCAGTTTGCGCGCCAACATTATTGCAATAAAAAATAGGAAGTTGAAAATCTACTGCGTTTTGTTGTAGTGTTTGTTGCCGTAATTGAGGATGCGAATAGTTAAACGGCGAAGCTGATAGATTGAGCATCAAATCAGGTTCTTGGCGCTTTAGTTTGTCCATCGGTGCGAATGGATATAAGGGGTTGCTATTGCCTGCTGCAGTGAGGTTCCATATGTCTTCACAAATGGTGATCGCTATTTTTTTGCCCCTATATTCTACACATTCGAAAATAGTATTGGGTTCGAAATATCGATATTCATCGAACACATCATACGTCGGTAATAATGTCTTGTGAATGATTTTAATAATTTTTTTATCGGCGATAAACCAAGCAGAATTGTGCAAGTCTTTTCCTTCTCTTTGCGGATTTCTGCTCGGGCAACCTACCACGATCGCGATATTTTCGGTATGCTCAACCAGTTGGTGCACGGCTGTTTCGCATTTGTTAATAAAGTCGTCAAACGCTAAAAAGTCGCGCGGTGGATAACCGCAAATTGCTAATTCGCCAAACAAAACTATATCCGATTGGTCTGCTTTCGCACGATCGATACCCTTGATAATTTTAGCTACATTTTGCTCGAAATTGCCGATATGATAATTGAGTTGGGCAATCGTAATCTTCATATATAAACTCTATTTATAGTTATTCTAAACGTAAGGAGTGGGGTGTTAAAAAGTCTGATTAAACATTTATTTTAATACACCGCAAAGGTAAATTTAAAATAGTACTCCAATACGAAAAGCAAAATAATTTAGAAAAATTTGATCGTTCAAAAGTCCGGTATTCTTTCCTTTGTATTCTTTGGCAGTGCTGTCTTTAATATGATTTAAGAAAGCGTATTTGTAGACCACACCTGCAATAATGGATGTCTTACCACTCAAATTATATTCTATTCCTGCCCCAGCATGTGCTGCCAAGTCAAAGAAATTAACCCTCGAGCCGTATACCTTTATTTGCTCTTTGGCAATACCGTCAAAATCGTTTCGGTAATTAGCGCGCGCCGACAACAAAACCATGGCCGTTAAGCCTAATTCACCATAAGTAGTAATACGTTTTATTTCGTTCGTTCTCAGTTTTAAACCGATGGGCACTTCAAGAAATTGAGTGGTGTATTGATGGCTAAATGGTCGCGCATTACCCGCAGAATCGGGAAGATTATAATTGATATTGGCGCCTAAATAATCGAAATAAATGCCTGTACTAAAACCGTAATTGGTAGCAAAATAACGGTCGATTTGTAGCCCTGCTTGGAAACCACCTCTTACCCCTTTATTGTCGGTTTGTGCACCAGGCGCTCGCACCCATGATAAAATGGGGTTAAAATTGATGCCTAATCTTGTTTTGTCGCCCAATAACCCATTCGCTCCATTCCCATCCGCTGCTTGCAGCATCGAAGTAGAAGTGAATAACAGCATCAGTATAAAAACGGTGGATATTTTGTTTTTCATGATTCTACGGATTGAACATTAAAACTAATTAAAATTAGGTTAATCTTGTATTTAAATTCTTAATCAACTGAAGATGCAACCAACTATTAAAAAGCGTTTTTGTCAGGTTTTATTTTCGTTTTTTTTGCTGCTGTCTGCCTGCCATTGCGGACAAAAAAAAGAAAAGCCCGACATTAGTAAAATTGAAGTTTCGTTAGAAACTTATCGTTTCGATCGTGATTTTCAGACCCTTGATACAAATCATATCGAGCAGAGTTTAGCAGCCTTAGAAAAGAAGTACGAGATTTTTTATTCGATTTATGTGTATGATATCATGAAATTTGGGTATCGAAAAGACACGAGCAGCTTCATAAACGATAATATAAAAGGCTACCTGCGAAATGCAGATATGAAAGGCTTGTATGATACGGTACAGCATCGATTTGCCGATGTGAAAGACATCGAAGATCAGTTAAAATTAGCCTTTCGCTATTCGAAATATTATACGCCGAGCATGAAGCTACCCAATAAATTTGTCACTTGTTTAGGGGGCTTAAATATGGGTGCTTTCACGATCGATACAGATTATGTTAGTGTAGGTTTAGATTTATTTTTGGGCGATAAATATGTTCATTACGATGTGTTTCCTCAATATATTTCAGCAAAGTTTATCCGAGAGTTATTGGTGCCGAATTCGATGAAAGCGCTGTATAACAGTAATTTTGGCAATCCTTATCAAACACCCGGCAATTTGATGACCATCATGATTGAAATTGGGAAGCAACAATATTTTTTAGAGAAAGTGTTGCCTGATGTTGCTCCCGAATATCTTTTTGCATTTTCTGCTGACCAATTAAAATGGTGCGAAGCGAGCGAGAAATCAATTTGGCAATATATGTCAGACAAAGATGTGTTTTATAAAGAAAGAGATGAAGATATTCGTCATTTTATTGGTGAGCAACCCTCTACACCTGGTATGCCGCCCGAAAGTCCTGGTAATATTGGCGCTTGGGTAGGGTATAGAATCGTCAATGCCTATATGGAAAGTATGCATGGCAAACCTACGATAGAAGAATTAATCAAAACAGATCCCAAAGAAATTTTGGCGAAAAGTAAGTATAAGCCGTAGTTGTTTTTGAGGATTGACGAAGGGATGAATGCTTAATTCATTTTCGCAATGGTAGTAAGCACAAATTTTGGAATTTCAACTTGAAAAGTATCGCCTGTGATGGTGTTTTCAAAAATATAATATCCATGCATGGCGCCGTAATCACTTCTAAGATTAGACCCCGAAATATATTGGTAAGTACCCTCAGGATAGATAACGGGCTGATGACCCACCACACCATCGCCAACCACCTCGTTTTTTTCACCAATGGAATCGAATATATACCAATGACGACTGATTAATTGAACAGGAAAATCATTGTGGTTTTCGAGGGTGATACGATAGGCAAAAACAAATCGATGGTTGGTGGGATCACTAATTTTATCTTGGTAACCCATTTCAACCACTACACGAAGCCCTGATGTTATTCTTGCAAGCATATGTAAGTAAATATAGAAAAAATTAAGTGCGCGAACAAATTTATTTTATAAAATTTCTTACGAGTGCTAATGTTTCTGCACAGGCTTTTTCAAGGTTATCGTTCAATACGGTTTGGTCGAATTTATCTCTATAAGAAAGCTCTAAAGAGGCCTTGGCAATTCTTTTCTGAAGACTCTCTTCACTTTCAGTATTGCGGGCGGTGAGTCTTTCAATTAGTACTTCCACACTTGGTGGCTGAATAAATACGGTTAATGCATTTTCTTTGAAAAGGTTTTTAAGTGCCAAAGCACCCTTCACATCGATATCGAATAAGACCGCTTTGTCTTGATTCCAGAGTCGTTCTAATTCCACTTTTAAGGTGCCATAATAGCTTCCTTCGTACACTTCTTCATATTCAGCAAATTCGTTATTGGCAATTTTTGTCCTAAATTCATCCTTGGTAATGAAGTAATAATCTTGGCCATCAACTTCACCATTTCTTCTGTTACGTGTGCATGCCGACACAGAAAATCCTAATGGTAAACCAGCCTCCATTAAATACTTAACAATGGTGGTTTTACCCGCGCCAGAGGGGGCTGTAATAATCACAAGACGTCCTTTTGAATGATTAGTTAAGTTCGACATATAGCAAGCGTATAGATTTGTAATTCAATTCTTATTCAGAATCGTTTCTTTGATGAGAACTACAAAACATTATTTAATTGTTCTTTAATTTTTTCTAGTTCATCTTTCATCTGCACGACCAATTTTTGTAAATCTTTGTCGTTGGCTTTTGATCCAATCGTATTAATTTCTCTACCCATTTCTTGAGAAACAAAGGCTAGTTTACGTCCCTTTAAACCGATATCTTCTTTCAAAATATCAAAGAAATATTGGCAATGCGATTTCAATCGAACAATTTCTTCCGTAATATCCAATCGTTCTAAATAATAAATCATCTCTTGCTCTAGCCGATTCGTATCCATGTTCGCATTGTTTTGGATGGTATTTAAGTTATCCTGCAAGCTTTCTCGAATAACCAATGTTCTCTTCGGTTCTTCTTGCTCAATCGAAGCTAAATAAGATAAAATTAAAGTAACTCTTCCCACCACTTCTTGCTCTAATACATGTCCTTCGTTCAAACGAAATGCCTTCATCTCTTCTAAGGCCACATTGAGCAATTCGAAAATTTCATTTTTAACTTCTTCGGCATTCGATTCTTGCGAATTTTGTATCACGCCTGGCAATTTCAAAGCACCATCTAACACTGAATTTTTGGAGGTTTGCGTTTCGTCACATATTTCATTCAGTTGCGTTAAGAAACTTTTTAAAAGTTTTACATTGAGGGTATTGGTAATGTCAGATTGTGTTTCTTCAATCAAAATGCTAACATCAATTTTTCCTCTTTCTAATGAATTGTTGATATGGTTTCGCCACATAAATTCGTACTGGCGATACGCGGCAGGAAATTTCATGTTTAACTCCAAACCCTTGCTATTCAACGAGCGCATTTCGATAGTTACATTTCTACCTTCTTTCATCGAAGAGGCTTTACCATATCCGGTCATTGAATATATCATGGTACGTATTTGTGTTTTTCTGATTTAACAAAGCGAAAAATCAAGTACAAAATAACAGTATTTTTTCCAATGCATGAAAAGAAAAGCCCGTAACACGTGGTTACGGGCCTCTGTTATTCATCTTTTTGAAGAAGTATTAAATCGTCTCTACTGAGCGATTGATAAAGGCGGTTAACTGGCTACCCTTTAACATCCCCTGCTGCAATAAAGCTAGGTCATACAAGTGTTTGATTAAGGTGGGTTGCTCATCTGTTTTTAATAGTTTTGATGCCAAAGGATGATTTGTATTCACGACCAAATTATACGATTCGGGCATATTTCCCATAAACGAATACATGCCGCCGCCACCTAATTTACTCATGTCTGCCATACGGCGCATAAACTCATTTTTCGTAATCATCACCGGCATATCATCTGGCGACAATGCCTTTAGTTCTACATGCACACCTTCTTTTGGTACATTCGCTTCATACAATTTTTTCAAAGTTTCTTCCTCTTCGGTCGATAAAACAGACACCAAAGTTTCGTCTTTTTCGATCATTTTATCTAAGGTATCGGCATCTACGCGCGAAAATTTATAGTCTGAATTTTTCGATTCCATCTGCTGAATAAAATGCTGATCAATCATTTCATCAAACAATAATACATCGTATTCTTTTCTTGTAGCACCTTGTATATAGGCATCTTGGGCTTCTTTATCGGTGCTGTATAAAATTACAATTTTGCCATTTTTATCTGTTTGATGCGCCTCAATTTTAGATTTGTATTCTTCTAACGTAAAATGAGTCTCACCAATATTTTCGTATAAACAAAAATCCTTTGCTCTATCATAAAATTTCTCGTCGCTAATCATACCATATTTTACAAACAAGCCAATGCTTTCCCATTTCGATTCATAACTTTTGCGGTCGTTCTTAAATAATTCACCCAACTTATCAGCCACTTTTTTACTGATATGCGAGGTGATTTTCTTCACATTCGAATCGCTTTGTAAGTAGCTACGTGATACGTTTAAAGGGATATCTGGTGAATCGAGTACGCCGTGCATCATCATCAAATATTCAGGCACTATTTCCTCTACATTGTCGGTTACAAATACTTGATTGCTGTAAAGTTGAATTTTGTTTTTTTGAACTTCGTACGTTTTCTTCAATTTAGGGAAATATAAAATACCTGTCAATTTAAATGGAAAGTCCACATTCAAATGAATCCAGAACAACGGGTCCTCACTAAATGGATAGAGTTCTCTATAAAAATTAAGATAATCTTCATCTTTTAAATCGGCGGGAGCAAGTGTCCATGCCGGCGTAGGGTTGTTGATGATTTTATCTTTCGTCACTTTTGTTTCAACATCATCAGCTCCCTTTTCTGTGATTTCTTCTGCTCCAAATTTGATAGGGATGGGCAAGAATTTACAATATTTATTGAGTAGATCACGAATCTTCATCTCATCGGCAAACTCTTTCGACTCTTCAGAAATATGTAAAATAATATCGGTTCCTCTTTCTGTTTTCTCAGCAGTGGTCATTTCAAATTCTGGACTCCCATCGCAGGTCCAGTACACCGCTGGTTCATCTTTATATGATTTCGAAATAATTTCTACTTTCTCAGCCACCATAAAAGCAGAATAAAAACCTAATCCAAAATGACCGATAATATTGATACCACCCTCTACATTTTTGAATTTTTCAATAAATTCTTCCGCACTCGAAAATGCCACCTGATTGATGTATTTGTCAACTTCCTCCGCGGTCATTCCTATTCCCTTGTCAGAAATAGTGACGGTTTTGTCTTCCTTATTTACTTTAATCTCTACATTAATATTGCCCAGTTCCCCTTTTAATTCGCCAGAGGCGGCCATTTTTTTTACTTTTTGTGTAGCATCTACAGCGTTCGATACCAATTCTCGAAGAAATATTTCATGGTCGCTGTATAGGAACTTCTTAATAATTGGAAAAATGTTTTCCGTATTCACATTAATTTTCCCTTTTTGAGTACTCATAGTAGATTAATTTATAGTTAAATTTATTTTTTATAATACGATGACATCCTTCAAAGAATATGCCACGGCCTATGTTTATGACAAATTGACTGATGTGTTCCGAGATTTTACAGGCAACCAACTAAAGGAATTTTCGTTATCATTAAAAATACTATATTAGATTTGTGTATAATTAAAAAACAGCTTATAACCAGATGTTTAAAAATTTAATCATGAAAAAAAATAACTCGATTCTTTTTCTACTACTGTTCGGTGCTTGCCTCACAGGAACAGCGCAAACCCCTACTTGGAGCAATAAAATTGCA
>Ga0164294_10006367_pt1 | contig 10109 bp, 12 predicted proteins | sample GEODES005metaG_FD_111479 | JGI IMG/M metagenome (GOLD analysis project Ga0164294, IMG submission 111479) | Oligotrophic lake water microbial communities from Sparkling Lake, Wisconsin, USA - GEODES005 metaG | ecosystem: Environmental > Aquatic > Freshwater > Lake | place: USA: Sparkling Lake...
GTCTAGGGTAAGCAATTGAATAGCCTCATCAAAACTAGTGGGCTTTAATAATTTAAATGGCAACATACTTTCTACTCTTTCTTAATTAAGAAAAGCGTTTTTTAAATTATTAGCAAATTGATTCTCAAGTTCTTTGGCTTTTGATCTTAAAACAGGCTGCCCAAGACCCCCTAGTTTTCCAGTTAATACTATATCAATAGCATAGTCTATTACAGTCTTGTCATCTAATTCGCTCAAATTTGCAGTCGAAACCGTAGTTAATCGTCCCACTAGCCCAATTGGATTGCCCTCGGTCTTGGCGGTAATTTTATGCGGAGAATCTAATTCAGTGATTTCGACAGTTATAGCAAATTTCATTTTGATGTAGGCAATTTTTGTCTCTAAGACTGCGCTATATTTGTTTGGTCCAATTTCTGTCAGGTTTGAGACACCATCAATACACGATGCAAAAAAGATGGGGTCACTGAGTTTTTCAAATACTGCGGATATGGATGCTGGTACTTGAATCTTGCCGGCAATATTCATTGATATGCCTTCACTATTAGTGCTTCTAGAAAAGCATTTATCTCCGTTGAGCACTCTACTGGCGTTAAGTGCCTTGCTTTGGGGATAATATTTAACGTTGAATTTTTGATATTCGCATGCATTTGCTGTGACATTTCTACTGGAGTCGCATAATCATCTTCGCCCACAATAATTGTCGTAGGCAAGTTGATATCTTTGAGAGAGCTTCTGACATCGAATGCGCCCAACATAGTGCAGGTTTGCTCAAAGCATTGGACATCATTTGCTAGAAAGGTATTTACTAATCTAGCCACTTCATCGGGGTGACTTTCAATAAAGGATTCTGTAAACCAACGGGTTTTTTGAAAGTCTATCAAGGCAGAAAGACCCTCATTAACAGCTTTGCTTGCCCTTTCAGCCCATTTCTGTGGGGCATCAGCGCCATACCATGCAGTTGTATCTATTAGACCCAAACCTTTGGTGCGTTTGGGGTAGGCAATTGCAAATGCCAGGGATACTGAGCCCCCCATAGAGGCGCCCACAATGATCGTGTCATCCCATTTGAGATGATTTAAAACATCCTCAAGGTCGCCTGCAAAAGATTCGACGCTGTATTTTTTAGCCGATTTGCTTGAGCTGCCGTGTCCACGACAGTCAATGGTGAGCACATTTGCGCACTCTACAAGTGCTGGGATGTTTTTGTTCCAAAAATTACCATCCATAGCCAGGCTGTGGATGAGAACCAAGCGCCTATTCGGCATCCTGCTTGAGTTATGCAAACTGTATGAGATTGATTCCCCGTCCTTTGTTCGGATTGAGTCATTAATGATTGTTCCGCTACCCGTACCTGACATTTTTTACCTTCATCATTTGTCGCCCATATCCCCATATTAGACTGCATTTTCGAGCAGCCGACCTAATTTAAAGAGTAACCCAGAAGAGCGCCACTCAATTTAATTCATACTTGATCTAAAAATTATCATTTGATTGGCTTAGATCCGGACTGAATAATCACACATATTCTTAAGAAGAGGATTGGTGATGGCGGATATCTTTGTGGCACGCTCGGATGAGCTAGAAGAGGGTGGGCGAGTATTTGTTTCTTGTAATGTTGGAGATATCGGGGTTCTGAGGGTGAAAGGAAAGTTACATGCCTTCCTGAATGTTTGCCCCCATCAGGGCGGCCCAGTTTGCTCTGGAATGCTGATTCATAGAGTCGAAGAGATTATTGCTGAAGATAAAACTTTCCAAGGCATGCGCTTTAATGAAAACGATATCAATATTGTCTGTCCGTGGCACGGATGGGAATTTAATGTTGAAACTGGCCGGTGTGCTGGTGATGGAAAGTGGAGTTTAAGAAGATTCAAAGTTACTGAAAATAATGGAGAAATTCATGTCACTGTCTAATCTACACCAAGCAGTACCAGAAGTTGTTAATTCAAATACCGCTTCATATCTCGCGAATGAGGTCCGAAGTGCTGCAGGCGAGCTAGCAAAGTCAATACAAGAGCTCCTTGCCTCTAATTTGGGGAGTGAATTAAAAGATTCTGATTTCCATGAGCTAATGGATGCGCTACTTCAATTCTATGGCTATCAATTCGATCAAGGCGCCCCTACGACCCTACTGGGACCAAATAGCGTAGCAACTGCGACAGCTGTTTTGGTGGCTGCTTCAGGCCTCTTGAAATCTCGAAATCTTGAAATATTTGAACTAGGAATGTGGCAATCCTGGTCTGGAACTCGTTAAAAAGGATTGACCATGGAATTTCGCTCTAGCAGCCCCGAATTTAATTACACTATTAATGGTTTTCACACAGGGGAGCATCTTGCAAACGCACGCAAGCAGGCTGATGAAAGAGGGCTAGATGATGTCCTCATTGTTGACGTCGATTGCCATCACTATGAGACGGATAATTTTGCCGAAATCTTAGAATATATCGAGGATCCAGTTATCAAGCAGGTGGCTATCAACACCTTTGCTTATAAGGGTGCCTCCGCTGTATTGTTTGATCAGCCAGGTTATCAGGATGTCGGTGGTCGGGTGCCTCGATATCAGGAGCGTAAAAATGAAGTAATTAATGAAACACGGTATCCACGCGAGGTTGAGCAAACTTTACGTTGGATGAACGCTTTAAGCGTAGACTATGCGTGCATTTTTCCTACTCCAATGCTTTTTATGGGACTTCACCCGCAGCATGATGTAGAGGTCGCCCTGGCCCGCGCATACAACCGTTGGCTTACTGAAAAAGTATTACCCTCTAATCCAAGAATTAGATCAATGCTTTATCTGCCCTTCAATGATCCTGAGGCTACATATCAGATGGTGAAGGAGTATGCAGGTAAGCCAGGGGTTATCGGTTTCATGGTTGTATCAACACGATACAAACCAGTCTATGACAACGCGTTCATGAAAACATATGCATTGCTGGAAGAAACGAATATGCCGCTTTCATTCCACGCTTCTTATCACTGGAATGATCAGTTGGTTTCAATGACAAACCGCTTCATTACTGCCCATGCTTTGGGCTTTACTTTCTTTAACGCAGTTCATTGCGCTAATTGGGTTGTCAATGGGCTCCCAGAGCGCTTTCCTAAGCTCAAGGTGATTTGGATTGAGTCGGGTCTTGCCTGGGTGCCTTGGTTGATGCAACGTCTTGATAATGATTATCGTATGCGTACCTCCGAGGCTCCAGCATTGAAGAAGTTGCCTAGTGAATACATGCGCGAGATGTATTACACCACCCAGCCAATGGAGATGGTGAACAACCGCGAGGCACTTGAGCTTACTTTTAAGATGATTAATGCAGATACCCAACTTTTATATTCCTCAGATTATCCTCACTGGGATATGGATCTACCAAGCACTATTTGGTATTTACCGTTTTTATCAGAACAGTCCAAAAAGAATATCTTAGGTTTAAATGCTAAGCGAATATTTAATCTTGATGTAACAACAACGTTGTCTAAGAAAACCTAATAGTTAACATCTAAAGCCTCATACTATGTCATTAATTCAACAGTATCAGATGTACATTGATGGTCAATTTGTTCCTTCAGTGACTGGTGCTCAATTTGAGAGTCTCAACCCAGCTACTGGAAAGCCCTGGGCTGTAGTTCCTGAGGCAGGGATCGATGATGTAAATGCAGCGGTAAATTCTGCACGAAACGCATTTGATATAGGACCTTGGGGAAAGCTTACCGGCACAGAGAGAGCGCGTTTATTAAGAAAGCTAGGCGATATTATCGCTAGGGATGCTGAATTATTGGCCAGTTGCGAATCTAAAGATAACGGCAAGCTTTATCGAGAAATGCTTGGGCAGTGGAAATACATTCCTGAATGGTTTTACTACTATGCTGGCATGGCTGATAAGTTGCAGGGCGACACTATCCCATCAGATCGTAACAATTTTTTTATTTATACCCGTCGTGAACCTATAGGCGTTGTAGCAGCAATTACCGCCTGGAATTCTCCAGGACTCTTGCTCACCTTCAAGCTAGCACCGGGTTTGGCAGCAGGGTGTACTTTTGTTGTGAAGCCCTCAGAACATGCTCCTGTTTCTACGATTGAGCTTGCCAAAAGATTTGATGAGGCAGGGTTTCCTCCCGGAGTATTTAATGTCATTACTGGTGCAGGTATACCTGGGGCCGCACTTGTAGATCATCCTGGAGTTGATAAGGTTGCCTTTACTGGTGCCACTCAAACAGGTAAAAAAATTGCAGCATCAGCAGCTAAGAATTTAACGAGGGTATCGCTTGAGTTAGGCGGTAAATCACCGAATATCGTTTTTGATGATGCTGATCTGGATGTTGCTGCCAATGGAGCAATTGCAGGCATTTTTGGTGCAACAGGTCAAACATGTATGGCTGGATCTCGTTTATTGGTGCATGAAAAAATTCACGACACTTTAATGGAGCGGATTCTTGCAAGAACTGCTCAAATCAGGATGGGTGATCCATTAGATGCTGATACTGAAATGGGTCCCGTTGCCAATGCTCCTCAGTTGGATAAAGTGCTCGAGTATATTGCAGTAGGTCTGCAAGATGGTGCTAAGTTGGCAGCAGGGGGTAAACAAGATGAAAAGTTAGGTCCTATGTTTGTAATGCCAACGATATTTACTGGGGTAACGAATCAAATGCGGATTGCACAAGAGGAAGTGTTTGGTCCGATATTAAGCGTCATTAAGTTTAAGGATGAAGAAGAAGCTATTGCGATAGCGAATGACACTCGCTTTGGATTAGCGGCAGCTGTTTGGACACAAAATATTCATCGTGCACACCGAGTGGCCCATCAACTGAGGGCTGGTACTGTCTGGATTAATGCCTATCGTGTCGTATCTTTTCTCACTCCCTTTGGAGGCTTTAAGGAAAGCGGCCTTGGCCGTGAGAATGGCATGGATAGTATTCGTGAATACACTGAAACCAAGTCAGTCTATGTTGAGCTAACCGGTAAGCCTAGGGATCCTTTTACTTTAGGTTGATAACAGATGAGTATCGAGTTAAATACTTCTCGAATTAAAAACGTAGCATTTAGTAGGGGTGTTTACTCAACTCTACTCGTAGCATCGCTAATCATTTTTGTGCTTTTGAGCTGGCACGCGTATGAGCAATTTATGCCCACTATTGATGAAAAGGTTTATGGCGCTTTTTATGGTGGAATGATAGCTGCTTTGGCAACTGCTTTAGGAGCTACCCCAGTTTTATTTTCTCAAAAATATACACAAAAAACTTACACCATTCTTCTTGGATTTGGTTCTGGGGTGATGCTAGCGGCATGCTCCTTTTCCTTGATTATTCCAGGATTACAGCTTGCTAGAGCGGGCGGATTGGGTTCATTAAATTCTGCTGCAGTAGTTGGTGGCGGCATCTTACTAGGTGCTCTGTTGATGCTCTTAATGGACCGATACATACCCCATGAGCATTTTAACAAGGGTCGTGAAGGCCCAGATTCAGCGGTCCTTAAGAGGGTATGGTTATTCGTCATTGCCATCACCCTACATAATCTACCTGAGGGCCTTTCAATTGGAATGGCTTTCGCAGGTACTAGTTTCTTATCTGCACAAGCATTGGCAATTGGTATTTCAATTCAGGATATTCCTGAGGGTATGGTGGTTGCATTGGCATTAAGAGGTATTGGCTATAGCCGTATCTGCTCGTTTAGCATAAGTCTGCTAACAGGATTAGTCGAGCCAGTTGCAGCATTAGTAGGCTTATCCCTAGTTAGTTTCAATCCTGCATTATTACCATTAGGACTTAGTTTTGCCGCGGGTGCAATGTTGTTTGTAATTAGCCACGAGATTATTCCAGAGTCCCATAGAGAAGGTCGTGAACGCTATGCAACAGTTGGGCTTGTAGTAGGTTTTGTACTAATGATGTTTCTTGATACAACAGTTTGAGGAGTCATAATGACTATTCCAAAAATATCTAGAAAGACTTGTAGAATTTCAATCGGTTTGCTGATAAATATCACAGCTGTTACTGTTATGATCCAGATGGCGTTTCACTAAAAGGATGTTGCATTAACTCCAGTAGAAGATGTTGTGCCAAGCCCAACACTCTCTTTGAGCCATGCCTTAAAGACCTGTGTTTTTTTTGTTTCTACAGCACCTTTTGGGGAAACCATATAGTAGTTATTTAAGGAGGGCGCCCTGATTGAAAGGGGCTCGATTAAATTGCCTTTAATCAAATCATCTTGGACAACGGTTGACCTTCCCAAGGCGATTCCTAGACCTGCAATTGCTGCGTGTAGAGATGTCACTAGGTAATCACAGTTAATAGCTGATTGAAATTCTATGGGCTCTACTTGAGCAAAGCTCATCCAGTTCGCCCATTCATCAATCACCGTTGGCGATATCGTTCTAATAACTGTGAAGTTTGATAAATCAGATGGATTTTTTAATACAGTATTGCCTGATATGAGCTCAGGGCTACAAACTGGGAAGACCTCTTCTTTGCCTAGCGATTCAGCTTCCAGGCCAATCCAGTTTCCGTTCCCATGCCATATTGCTACATCAAAGTTATACATTAAGTTTGACTGCAGAATCTGCATCGTTTTGATACGCAATTTTATTTCAGGGTACTTTTTTTGAAATTCATGTAAACGAGGTAGCAGTTGCTTGATGGCAAACATGCCTAAACACTCAATTGTTAAGACATCCTTATTATTTTGATCTAATAAGCGCTCAGTAGCGGTCGATAAACTGATTATTACCTCACGGACAATGGTTAGATATTCTGCACCAGCCTTCGTTAGAATAAGATTATTGGATTGACGCGTAAACAGCTTGTGATTTAGTAACGACTCAAGATTTTTAATTTGATGACTAATTGCAGTTTGCGTAAGATTTAACTCGTATGCCGCTTTTGTGAAGCTGAGTGTTCGAGCAGCCGCCTCAAAAGACAAAAGGCTCGTTATTGAGGGCAATCTTCTTCTCATTAGCTCGTATTCCTACATTATTTAATGAAGATATTTCATCATCTGATTCAATAAATTCATATTTAAACTTATAAATAATGACATTTATATGGTTTAATAATTCATTACTAGAGTTGGTATTGATCTACATCAAACTTAACTGGAGTTATTATGAAGCAAGCTGAAACAAAGTGTCATTTTTTCTTGACTAAGATTGTAAAGACCTCTATCTGCAGTATGGCTCTAGTCTTAAGCCATGTTGCAGTTGCACAAGATGCTGGTAAGTACCCTAATCAGATAGTCAAAATAATTGCCCCGTTTGCTCCTGGTGGACCAACAGATGGCATAGCGCGGAAATTGGCAAACGGCTTGACTCTCGTTACGGGTAAGACCTTCATTGTTGAAAATAAACCTGGCGCTCAAGCTATTTTAGGAACGGTTTTTGTTAAAGACTCTAGGCCAGACGGTTATACGCTTCTCTTAAATGAAACGACAGGTGTCTTTGCAATAAATCCTGCAATTACTAATCCGCCTCCATTTGATTCGAATAAAGATTTCACTCCAATTAGTTTGATCGCTTCTGGCCCAATTTTCTTGCTGGTTAACAGTAACTTACCGGTTAAGAATGTTAAGGAGTTAATTGAGTTGTCAAAAAAGAATCCTAATGGGCTTTCTTATGGTTCAGCAGGAGGAATGGGGCAGTTCCCAACGCACGTTAGTCCAGAGCTAGTTAAGATGAAATATGGCTTAGTTGCCAAGAACATACCTTATCGCGGTGCTGGCTTAGCGCTTATTGACCTTGCTGCTGGCAGAGTGGACTTTGCAATGTCAACAGGCTTAGTGGCAGCCCAACCATTTTTAGATTCTGGTAAGGTGAGAGCTATTGCGGTTACTGGCAAGCAGCGTCTTGCCAATATGCCAGCAGTGCCCACTTTTTTGGAGCTTGGATACCCACTACCAGAATTAGATGAGGGTGTCATGTTTGCCTTATTTGGCCCCGCTAATTTACCTCCCGAAATTGTTGCCTATCTCTCTAATGCAACCATAAAAGCATTTCATACTTCAGAAATGTCAGATGGCTTAAGGACTCTAGGTTTATCTACTGCCAAAAATCCTGGACCTAAGTCTCATGCCCAATTGATGAAAACTGAAATTAGTACATGGACCCCAATTGCTAAAAAAATGAATCTGTCGGAGTAATTTGTTGAAACAAAACGAATGCCCAGAAGTTGAATGGGCTACACGAGTTGAGTTAGCTGCATGCTATCGATTGATGGCACATTTTGGCGTTAGCGATCTGACATATAACCATTTGTCTGCAAGAATCCCAGATGCTCCTCATCTCCTTTTGGTTAAGCCCTCAAATTTTATGTTTGATGAAGTTACCGCCTCTTCATTACTAAAGTTTGATTTCGAGGGCAATCCCCACCAAGATGGTCCACCTAGCAAAGGTGGAGCGCATGTAATTCATGCGGGTGTATTGCAGGCTAGACCAGATATCAACGCAGTCTTTCATACACACACTAGTGCCAATGTTGGGGTTTCAGCACAAAAACATGGTTTGCTAATGATTAGTCAACATGCTATGGGATTTTACGATCGTGTTGCCTACCATGACTTTGGAGGATTTGAATTTAACCTTGATCAAAGAGCGCCCTTATTAAAAAGTCTTGGCGATAAAAACTATGCGATTTTAAGAAATCATGGTGTCCTAGTGTGCGGTAAAAACTTACCGCAAACCTTTGTTGACCATCATTATCTCGAAATGGCATGTCGTGCCCAGATAGCAGCTTTATCTGGCGGAGTAGAGGTTACTTTGATTGATGAAAAAGTATGTAAACGAGCTGCAGAGCAGTATCAAACGATTGATCCAAAACGAGCAGGCGGCAAAGATTGGCCATCATGCCTTCGTTTATTAGAGCGCCTACACCCCACGTATAAAGAGTAAGTTTACTAAACATAATTGAGAAACTCGAAATTCCAGAGCCATCTTTAATCGTTTAGCATTAGGGTAGTACTATTGAAAACATTGGAGTGAAGTGTCTTATATTAAGTCCAGGATCTAGTTATGATCTCTTGACGTTGGCCAAGTAAATGTTACGGCAATCCAATTCCCTAAATGCTTCTTAAATAGATATCTTGCAAAGTCCAAAAATAATTAAACAATTGGCGCCTACCGGTAGATTGAGGGCCTCAATCAATCTTGGTAATCCCATCTTGGCAAAACGTGATCCAAAATCAGGTTTGCCATTTGGTGTTTCTATAGACCTTGCACACCAATTTGCAATGTTTTTAGGTATTGAAGTTGAACTTGTGGTGTTCGATTCTGCAGGGAAGTCTGTTGATGGTGTCATTAATGGCGCTGCAAATATTGGGTTTTTTGCTATTGATCCATTACGTGGCATAGATATTGCATTTACTACCCCCTATTTATTGATTGAGGGAGCCTATCTTGTCAGGGGTGAATCCCTGATTACTAAGAATAGTGAAGTTGATAATTCGAAAAATCGAGTCGTTGTTGGAAGTGGAAGTGCCTATGATCTTTACCTAACTAGAGAATTGCGTAATGCGCATATTGTTAGGGCACCAACATCACCCACGGTAGTAGATCTATTCATGCGGGAAGGATTTGAAGTTGCTGCTGGCGTTCGGCAACAACTAGAATCTGATATGGAGAGATTCCCGGATTTAAGGGTCTTATCAGGCCGCTTTATGCAAATTCAGCAGGCCATGGGCGTACCAAAGTCCTATGGTGAAGAGGCTTTAGGGACATTAGAAGCTTTCATTGCGTTAATGAAATCATCGGGTTTTATTTTTGACTCACTAAAAAAACATGGCATCAAGGGGGTTTCAGTTGCCCCATAAGCGTCTGAATATTGTTATTTAATTGGATTTACCATCTCAGTTCGCCACTTTATCTTGCCCAATTAATGCTTCAGTTTCGATTTATAAAACACTATCCCAGGCTCATAAATCAAGACCTCAGCAATCCGAAACCTCATTGCACAGCCCCATTTATACGCTGTAAGCTATTGAAATATGAAGACATTCCAGAAGCCACGAATTCTTCTAAGGCCAAGGAGGCACGTGCGAATCGTGCTGGGCAGGCCATATCTTCTTTATTGTGTTCAATTATCTATTGATTCATCTTAATGTGCTTACTTCTTAAAGGGTGGCTAAATTATTAAGCCAA
>Ga0164294_10006373_pt1 | contig 10106 bp, 5 predicted proteins | sample GEODES005metaG_FD_111479 | JGI IMG/M metagenome (GOLD analysis project Ga0164294, IMG submission 111479) | Oligotrophic lake water microbial communities from Sparkling Lake, Wisconsin, USA - GEODES005 metaG | ecosystem: Environmental > Aquatic > Freshwater > Lake | place: USA: Sparkling Lake...
CGAGAGCGGCAGAGGCATGCTTTGCCCAGGCGAAAGCGGTAGGCGTGACTTCTGCGCCTTCATCTTCGGGATTGCCGCGTCGCTGCACCTTGATGACGGGCAGTTTTGCTTCCGAGACAACGGCATACACTTTGGCAGGCTCGGGAAGGGCTTTGAGGTCGCCTTCGATCTGCTGCACCTCAGCGCGGAGTCTTTTCAATTCAATGACAGCGACCTCTGTGAGGCGGCTTTCGGCAACTTCAGGCACAAGTTTTGGATCACCGATGTAGAGCAGGTCGTTGCTGATGCCATCGCCGCCGTCGGTGGCAATAAGCGTGAGCGTCTTCGCCGACGCGGGCACTTCGATGTCGAGCACGGAGGTCTCGTCTTTACGCAGCTTGAGCTTTTGGAACTTCAACTCGGCATCAACGAAGACCGTGAAGTCAGCATGGGTCGCTGCGACTTCTTTGGATGCTCCAAAGCCGACGAGACCATTGAGTCGCATGGCTGCGTGGCCGCCTAGCTCGCGCAGCGTCAAAAGGTCAAAGGTAATGCCACTGTTGGCGTGCATCGCGAGCATCGTGTGGCCTTTGGCGGCGAAGTCGATGTCGCCCAGCTTCGTGCTGCGCTGCGCATTCAGCGGGCGGTTCGCGATGGTATCCCAAAAGTGGCCGCTGGTGGCTGGAACACCCTTCACTTCTTGTTTGGCGTCCACGCGGACGGTGCCTTTGCCATCGGCCACAAAGACCCACTTCACCCCAGACACGTTCTCCACTTTTTGCAGACGGTTCGTCATCAGGTCACGATGGAAGCCGAGTTTGTCCTTCGTGACAGAGCCGTTGCGCAGGTCGATTCCGGAATCCTCTGGAATGAGTGTGGCAAGCTCGAGACCTTGGCCAGCGAGCTTAGCGATCTGTGCTCGCGTTTGCGTGAGCCTTTTTCCAAGGCGATCTTTCTCAGCAGCAAGCCGCTTGGATTCCACCGCGCTGACTTCGCGCTCGCCCCGCTTCACGCCCGCAAAGACCGACCACAGGCTGTAATACTCCTGCTGCGTGATGGGATCCAGTTTATGGTCGTGACAACGTGCGCAATTGATCGTGATGCCCATTGTGGACGTGATGACCTGCGTGACCATGTCATCGAGATCGCCTGCGCGAGCTGCGCGCTTGAGCATGTCGCTCTTCGTCTCCACTTGACCCACAAAATCCCAAGGACCCGCCGCCAGAAAGCCGGTGGCGATGACCGCCTTTTGGTCGTCGGCACGAATGATGTCGCCTGCAATCTGCTCGCGCAAAAACTCATGGTAAGGCTTGTCCGCATTCAGCGACTCAATGACGTAGTCACGATAACGCCACGCATTCGGCCGAAGCTGATCGCGCTCAAAGCCATGCGTGTCCGCATAGTGTGCGATGTCCAGCCAGTGCCGCGCCCAGCGCTCGCCGTAGCGCGGTGACTTTAGCAACTCATCCACCAGTTTCTCGTAAGCCTGCGGGGCCGTGTCGTGGACAAACTGCTCCACTCGCTCCGGTGATGGCGGCAATCCAGTGAGATCAAATGAGAGCCGCCGGATGAGTGTGCGACGGTCTGCTTCGGGTGACATTGATAGACCCTTGGCACTGAGTGAGGCCTTGATGAAGCTGTCGATGGAGAGCTGTTCAGTCTTCAACCCGAGAGTTTCGGCTAAAGCCGAAGCCACTTTCACCGGCTGCATCGACCAATGCTGCAAGCGTTTGTCCACCGCCGCCGCTTGGTCAGCCACATTCTCAGGCCACAAGGCTCCGCTTTCGATCCACGCCTTCACCGCAGCGACTTGCTCTGCGGAAAGCCGCTCACCTTTGGGTGGCATGCGCTCGTCATCTTCCGTGGATATGATTCGCTGAAACAGCGGGCTCTTCGCCACATCACCTGCCACCAACGCTGGTCCATCATGACCGCCCTTCAGCACATATGGCTTTGTATCAAGACGCAACTCGCCCTTCTGCTTTTTTTCGCCATGGCACTCGATGCAGTGCTTTTGCAATAATGGGCGGATTTCGTTGTCAAAATCGACAGCAAAGGCGGAACTGGTCAGACAGAGGAAGATCGTGGTTCTCATCGCGGTCTATTCGAGATAGAGAAGCTCATTGGTATTCAGAAGGGCGCGACAGAAGGCTTCGGAGCCGTGAGTGGTAATAAGTTGGGTGGCTGCTTGGCGTTCTTTGGTGGTGGGGTTGCGTTGGAAGGCGAGTTGATAGGCCTGCGTCACGGGATCACTGGATTGAATACGGGTGGACAGGGACTTGGCCATGTCGAGTGTGAAGCTGTGATTAAGCAGCGTTAGGGCTTGCAACGGGGTGGTGGTGTTGGCGCGTTTGGGTGCGGAGAATGCGATATCAGGGAGATCAAAGTCATTCAGAACATCGACGACGCTGGCTCGGGCGTTCTGGTGATAGACGGCGCGGCGATAAGTCTCGGGGCCGTGGGTGTCGAAAGGGACATAGGTCGAGACATTGTTAGCAAGATAACGATAGAGCCGGAAGCCGGGACCACCCATAGGCTCGAGCTTCATTGGACCTGCGACAATGAGCATGGTGTCGCGCAATTCTTCTGCACTGAGGCGGCGCGGCACGAAGCGCCAGAGCAGGCGGGCGGATTTGTCCTCTTTCGCGGCAGTTTCGTTATAGGTAGAGCTCTGCTGATAAGTTTTGGAAAGCATGATCTCTCGATGAAGGTCTTTGAGCTTCCAACCGTTCGCAACGAGCTTTGCGGCGAGGTAATCGAGTAACTCGGGATGCGTGGGCTTACTGCCGAGAAAACCAAAGTCACTGGGAGTATCGACAATGCCGGTGCCAAAGTGATGCTGCCAAACGCGATTGGCGAGCACTCGGGCGGTGAGTGGGTTATCGTTGCTGGTGATCCATTGGGCCAGAGCCAGGCGGCGTTGGCCTTCATCAATGTCTGACTTTAACTCATAAGGCTTGGTGACTTGATTCAGCACAGCAAGACTGGCAGGGACGACGAGTGCGCCTGGCTTCATGGGGTCACCACCTTTATGAACGGTGGTGGGCTCGGTAGGTTGCTTATGCGTACCGACCCACATTTGCGGCAGTGGCGGAACGGCGTTGATTTTAGCCTGTGTCTTAGCGATGTCGCGATCGAGTGCGGTGAGGCGGGTTTGTTCATCGACTGTGATGATTTGGCTGCGGGTTTTGGCGATGCCGTGGGCGTGTGTCCAAGGCTCGCGGCCTTTGTCGGTGGCGACAGTTTTCCAAGTGATGCCATCAAGGCTGACCCGGACTTCATATTCGGTGGGCGTGGCTCCGCGGACCTTGCTATCATCCGTGTCGCGATCTCCGCGTGCATTGATGAAGGTGATACGCTGGATGGTTTCCAGCTTAGCGAAAGTGAGCTTCAGCTCAGGCGGATTGCCAATGAACCAAGCCTCGCCGCGTTGACCGTCGATGCAGTATTGCGGCCCGTAGGCTTCAGGGAAGTCCTCGGCTGTGGCTGACTTGGCTCCTTCGGCCTGAGTGCCGTTGCTGGCGAGGGCAACATTGCGGTTGTCGCTGCTCCAGACTTGGAACTCGGTGAGCTTGCCTCCTCCAGCTTTTGCAAGCTTACCTTGGTAGTCGTTGGTGAAGCTTTGGATGACGAACTTAACGTATTTGCCTTCGATGGGAGGGAAGGTTTCGTCGGTGCCGAACTGATCTATTTTCGGTCGATCAAACTTCATTTTCGCCAAGGCTGCTTTGGCTCGGGTTTCGATGTCAGCATCGATTTTTTCACGCTCGATTTGCAGTCGCTTCAACTCGGCGTTGAGCGGTTTTAAGGCTGCTGCATGGGCGCTTCGTTGCTCTGGCGTGGCGACGACTCGCCGGCCATGCGTGACACCTTCAAAAGCGGCACGAAGCCGATAGTAATCCTCAGTCGGAATCGGATCAAATTTGTGATCGTGGCAACGCGCACAGTTAATGGTGAGACCAAGGAAAGCACCGCTGGCAGCGGTAATCATATCATCAATGGTGGCTGCACGTATGTTGGCCTGCGCAACTTTGTCCTGATTACCCACATCATCATATGGCCCTGCGACAAGGAAGGCACTGCCGACTTCGATTTCTGGTTTGTCTTTACCAATGACATCCCCCGCGAGATGCTCGGTGATGAATTGATTGAAGGGTTTGTCGTCGTTGATGGACTTGATGACGTAATCGCGGAAAGGAAAAAGATCGTCGATGATGAAGTTTCGTTCGAAGCCATTGGATTCGCCAAAGCGGACGACATCCAGCCAATGACGCCCCCAGCGCTCTCCATAGCGGGGGCTGGCAAGGAGTCGGTCGATGAGATCTGAATAGGTCTTAGTGGACCTATCCGAACTATAGGCCTCAACGAATTTAGCGACTGCATCAGCCGTCGGCGGCAACCCCGTGAGGTCATAAGTCACTCGGCGAATGAGCGTGCGTGGATCAGCAGGCGGGCTGAAGTCGAGGCCTTTTTCTTTGAGCTTAGCGGCAATGAATTCGTCGATGCTGCCAGCAGTATTGAGGTCAGTTTTGTTGGGCTGTAGGGACCACCAGGATTTGTCGCCGCGCTTCGCTTCGATCTTGGCACCATCACGCGGATCGGGGGCACCCATTTTGATCCATGTAACGAGATCTGCGATGACGGGTTCCGGCAATTTGGGCTTCTTGGGCGGCATCTCCATGTCCGGTTCCAGATGCTGAATGGAACGGATGAGCAGGCTGGCTTCCGGCTTGCCAGGAACGATGATCAGATCACCACTGTCTCCGCCTTTTTCCCAACCTGCTTTGGAGTCGAGGTAAAGATTGCCTTTGAGCTTCTTTGCCTCAGTACTGTGACAGGAATAACAGTGCTCCACCAAAACAGGCCGAACCTTTTGTTCAAAAAAAGCGATGCCATCGGCTGCATTGGATTGGCCGCAAAAGAACGCAAAAAACGCAAAAAAGAGGAAGATGAGTTTAGATGACCAAGAAGCTGCTGAGGCTTTGCGAGACAGAACGTATTTTTTGATCTCAAAGCGATGACTGCCAAAGTTGATCAACAGTCCGTCTTCGATTTGTGAAGATTTCAGATAACCAAGAATTTGGGCTGTATATTCAGGAACGATGGCTTTGGCGGCCTTCAGTTCGATAATGAGTTGGTCTTCGATAAATAGATCGGCAAGATACTCTCCAATGACAGTGCCATCTTCGTCAAAAACGGTGATCGGGTGCTGTTGTTGGACTTTGAGACCAAGCTTTCGAAGGCGATGTGCCAAAGCATTCTCATAAACTTTTTCTAAGTGTCCATGTCCATGATAAGTATGAATAGCGAAGGCTGTTTCACGGACTAGATCACACAAATCAAAAACTGTTCTCATAGGTTTTTTGCGTTTTTTACGTTCTTTTGCGGCTAAAAATTCAGACAAGAATGTTCTGAATCACATGCCCATGCACATCGGTGAGGCGGCGGTTGGCGCCATTGTGGTAGTAGGTGAGCTTTTCGTGATCGAGTCCGAGCAGATGCAGGACGGTGGCGTAGAAGTCATAAACGGTAGCGACATCGACCGCAGCGCGGCGACCAAACTCATCGGTCTCGCCATAGCTGACGCCGCCCTTGACGCCAGCCCCCATCATCCAAGTGGTGAACGCGTCGGGATTATGATCACGACCACTGGTGCCATCCTGATGGGTTGGCATGCGACCAAACTCGGTGCACCAGATAATGAGAACGTCATTCAGCATGCCGCGCTGTTTCATGTCCGTGAGCAGGGCTGCGGTGGGCTGATCGAAAATGGGGCAGTGACGCTCGTAGTCGGCCTTCAGCGTTTTATGCGCGTCCCAATTGAGCAGGCCATCGACGGCGCTTGCACGAGAGGCACAGTAAAGAGAAACATAGCGCACACCTTGCTCCAGGAAGCGGCGGGAGAGTAGACAATTCTTGGCATACGCAGCCTTGAGTTTGTTGCTGTCATTGGTGCCGTAGAGATCTTGGATGTGCTGGGGCTCGCGAGATAGATCGCTCACCTCAGGAGCAGTAAGCTGCATTTTGGCGGCAAGTTCATAAGCCGCCATGCGAGCACGCAATTCATCATTTTCAGCATGAGCAGCAGCGTGCTCGGTATTGATGAAGTTTAAAAAATCACGAGTTGCCTTTTCGGAACCCAGCGGGATCGAAGCTGGACGTGCGAGATTGCGCAGCGGCTGCTGGGCAGCCATCGAAATGCCTTGATACTCGGCGGAGAGAAAGCCGTTATTCCAGTTGGCTTTGCCATTAGGCGGCTCTCCGCGAACGTCTTGAATGGAGATATAAGTGGGAAGGTTATCATTCAGGCTACCGAGGCCATAACTGACCCAAGAGCCAGCGCTCGGGAACCCATCCCGAGTGAAGCAGGAGTTCATGTTCACACAGCCAGGACCATGCGTATTCGTGCGGCTAGTCATGCTATGGATGAACGCCATGTCATCCGCATGACGCGCCATATGCGGCAGCATTGAGGTCATCATTTTGCCACTCTGACCCGCAGGCGCAAAGTCCCAGGGTGAGCGCATCAGGTTACCGTTCTTACCCTGGAAAGTGACCTCGGCGGCACCGGGAAGAGGTGTGCCGTGATACTTTTCTAACATCGGTTTGTGATCCCAGAGATCCACATGCGAAGCAGCACCTGGGCAAAAAATCTGCAAGATCTGTTTAGCCTTTGGCGCGAAATGTGGCTGGTGACTTGGCGTAGCGCCGAGCAGTCTGGAGAGAGCCACACCCGTCAGACCGGTGGACATCTGACTCAGAAATTGGCGGCGTTGAATTAGGTTCATGGTGGAGAGAGTTTGCGATTTTTAAGAGTCAAATCGTTGCGGGCATTGAGCAGATGTTTCCTCATCGCATCAGCAGCTGCGTTGCCATTGTGTGCCATGATGGCCGTAAAAATTTTGTTGTGATCAGCGACCGCTTTGTCTTTCGTGACCAGGCGATACCCATGACTGAGGCTGCTTTGCAACAGATCTGAAAGCGACTGCATAAGCAGCGCGCCGATCTTGTTTCCGGAGGCTTCGGCAATGAGGCAATGGAACTCCATGTCTGCAAGAACTTGGGTTTCGAAGTCCAGGCAATTCATGAGTCGCTCATGCGTGCTGCGGAGCTTCTTCAAAATGGAAGGCTTCGCGCGTTCCGCTGCCAGCCGAGCATTCTCAGGCTCTAGGGCCAATCTCACTTCTGTGAGTTGATAAAGACGCTGCTTTTCATCAGGCACCAGCATGTTGACGGCGCTGCTAAGAGGCTTGTGAAGCTTGTCCACGACCTTCATGCCGCTGCCTTGGCGGATCTCCAGCAGGCCCTGAAGCTCGAGACGTTTTGCAGCTTCCCTCACAACCCCTCGACTAACACCAAACTTCGCAGACATATCCCGCTCTGTCGGCAAGCGATCACTGGAATGATGGCGTGCCAGCGTAATGATTCGGCGGGAGACGGTTTCGACGAGAGAAAGTGACATGCTTAAATTGGTCCGACCAATCGGGTCTGATTCAAATACAGTGGTCTTCATTTTGATCTATCTTCAAATTTCAGCGGAAGCCAAAGGCATCGGCGAGTGCCAAACATTCGCGCACGGGTTTCATGCCGCCAGAAGGTGTGGGATGGGACAGAGACGCGGCGGCAGTGCAGACGGCGAGTCGGAGGCGATCTGCTAAAGACCAGCCTTCATGCAGGGCGTAGAGCAGACCTGCAGCAAAGGCATCCCCTGCCCCAGTGGCGCCCTGGCTGTAGCCAGTGGGCAGCAGCAGTGACGGCTGAAAGTGCTCATCTTTTTCATGCGTGCAGGCAGCGGCTCCGTGCTCGGTGTGAATGGTAACGGTTTGACGAACGCCCAGCGCCAAAAGATCTCGCGAGGCTGTGAGAAGCGCGGAACCATCACTTGAAGAAAGGCTGCGGTTCAGCACACGCGATGCCTCGATCTCATTGATGATAAGATGATCAGTGTGAGACATCGCACTGAGCGCGATCTCTCGAAATTGCGGATGCTCAGTGCTCACCATGTCCACGCTGGTTTGCAACCCCGCTTCACTCGCCGCCGCCAACAAATGGGCAGCGTGGGTGCGCCCATCGGCAGCAAAGCTATCCATGTGATCGAGCAGCATCAAGTAGCCAAGATGCAGGATTCTCGCGTTTGTTTGACCGAGATCACAATGACTCTCGTTGAAGAGGGCATTGGCTCCGCGCTGATGAAAGAACGTTCTTCTGCCAGTGCTCTGCACGGTCATCGCATCGGTGTAGGACGTCGAGCGTTCCTGGGTGCAATGAAGTTGCGTGGCATCAATGCCATGCGCCACGCAATCCTGATGAATCCAACGCCCATTGGCGTCATCGCCAACGAGTCCACAAGCAGCGAGCGGGAAGCCTGCCTGCATGGCAGCTAGGTCTATGAGCACATTGTAGGGGCCGCCACCATTGGCTTGCGACTCGCTCAAGATGCTGGAAAGCATGTCCTGCTCAGGATACGCATCGATGATCTTCACGTAGTCCACGATGAAGTTGCCGGCGGCGAGAATGCCTGAGCGTTGGGTGCTCATGATCGTTAGAGAGTGACGACGGAACCTGCGCGCTGAGACTCCAAAGCGGCAGCAAAAATCTCATGCGTGGCGACGGCTTCCTCAGGGGTGGCGCAGCCAAAACGGCCTCCAAGCTCACCTTCGCGCTCCATGAGATAAGCGGCCCACATTTGCTGGATCACATCAGGGAAACCAGGCTCAAAGATGCCTCCGGTCACGGTTTTGAAAGCGGTGCCGAACCCCAGTTCCGTGCGCTTCCACCACTGCTCTTTACCGCGCTCAAAGATCCAAAGGGTCTTGGGTTCAGCAGTGCTGAAACGCACGCCACCGTCCGTTCCGAGGATCTCGATGAACCAAGTATTGGTTGCTCCCGGAGCCAGACGTTTCATTTCCAGACGCAACGGCACCTCATGATCGGCGATGGTGATCCAGGCATGCAGCATCGCGTTGTCCCAAGTGTCGCAGTGAGTAATACCACCTTTGCCATCGGGGCGCTGTGGGTAACCTTTTTGGAGTTGAGCAAAGAGACGTGTCGGTTTCCAGCCAAGACGCAAAGGCACATGGCAAGCATGCATACCGAGATCATTGAGAGCGCCGCCTTCTCCGCAGGTGGCATTGAGACGCTTCCAGTTAGCCGCCTTGGTGGGATCGAGATCGCTGCTGTGATGAAAGCCGGAGACGACTTCCAAGACGCGACCTATTTCACCTTTGCTGGCAATTTCATAAGCGCGCTGAGCCCCAGGGAAAAAGGGCATCTCAGAGCTGCAACGCACAAAGCGACCACTGGACTTCACCGCATCAAGAATGCGCCGGGCGGAAGGCAGATCAATGCCAAAGGGCTTCTCAGCGAAGAGGTCTTTCCCAGCAGCCAGCACGTCGAGATAGAGCTTCTCGTGCAGATTGTGCGGCACAGCGACATAGACGACATCGACTTCAGGATTGGCGAGCAATTCTTTGTAGTCAGTGGTCTTCTGCGTGCAGGATGGGATGCAATCAAACCACGAAAGTGTGGCTGGATTTAAATCCGCGACGGAGACAAGAACAGGCCGCACGGTGACATCCACAAGAGCACACCAACGCGCAAACGCGCTCGCCATTTCGCGACCCATGAGACCGCCACCGATAATCCCAATACGAATGTCTTTCATTAGGCGATGAGATTGAGGGCTGCGTCCACGCTGACACCCTCATGCACCATCGCCATCAGGGCGCGAGTGATGCCTTTTGGATTCGGGTGCTGGATGACATTGCGACCATAGACAATACCAGCCGCACCTTGAGCCAGGAGACCTTGGGTGCGCTCGAGGATTTCTTTGTCGCTCACACGACCACCGCCACGCACAAGCACTGGAATGCCAGAGGCTGCGGCGATGACTTTATGATAAATGCTCACGTCATCCGTTGGATCAGCTTTCACGATGTCAGCACCAAGCTCGACAGCCTGACGCACGAGATAAGTGATGGCCGTTTCATCGCCATTCACCATGTAACCACCAGCTTTTTCGTTTGGCTGAAACACGAGTGGCTCGATCATCATCGGCATCCCATAGTAGTCGGCCTGAGGCTTGAGACGGAGGATGTTTTCCACGCACTGCTCATGCACTTCGGGCG
>Ga0164294_10006374_pt1 | contig 10105 bp, 12 predicted proteins | sample GEODES005metaG_FD_111479 | JGI IMG/M metagenome (GOLD analysis project Ga0164294, IMG submission 111479) | Oligotrophic lake water microbial communities from Sparkling Lake, Wisconsin, USA - GEODES005 metaG | ecosystem: Environmental > Aquatic > Freshwater > Lake | place: USA: Sparkling Lake...
GACGGCGAACATGACCCAGGCCCCAGGGCGATGATGTCGCAACGCGCGGATCAGGCCCAGCAGGGCGAGACAGATGAAGAACAGGCAGAGCGAGTAGCCTTTCGCCTCCGCTGCGTAGCGCACGTGCCACGGGTGCAAGGCCAGGAACCAGGCCGCGCCCACGCCCACCCAAGGCAGACCAAACTCCCAGCCGATGAAGGCCAGCAACGCCAGGGTCAGCACCCCAGCGATCAGCGACGGAAGGCGCAGGGCCTTTTCATCAAAGTCCCCTGGCTCCTTGTCCTTGCCCAGCCCTCGCCACGCATCGAGCGAGAGACGGCTCAGCGCCGAGTGCAGCAGGTGGTTGTTGCCGTTGTGATTCTCGAACAGCGTGTCCGTCCACTCGACGGGCTCGAACTCCTTCTTGCCGTCTTTCTGCACCTCCCAGCTGCCGAGCGCGAAGCGGCGCATGGCATACTCCTCGTCATTCCACAGGCTGTGCCCGGTGGCGGGCACACGGAACCAAGCACCCGCAGCCATGGCGGCGATCACCAGCAGGTAGAACAGCGGCTTGGTGGACAGCAGGCGGGCAAAGCCGGTGTCGCCCGCGTTTTCAGAGTCGGCCTCCTCCTCCAGAATCTCCGGCAGCATCAGCGAATGCTCGCCCTGAGGCATCCACCAGCGGGTGGTCAGCAGCAGGAGGAAAGACGCGCCAGCAGCGAAGGCCGCTCCATACCACAGGCCGATGGTGGCATGCTCCTTGGCGCGCAGCAGTTTGGGGTGGTCGATCTCGCTCTTCAGCCAGGGCGCGAAACCGGTCAGCGCCTTGGGGTTCTCCAGGTCCGGGGCCTCTTTTTCAATGCGTTGCAGCACGCTTTTGCTCCAGGGCATGGGACCGGAGGCGAGCTTCACAAACGAGCCGATGAACACGGCTAGCAGCAGGAACTGCAGCACGCGCAGGGTGATTTGGCGGCGGCGCACCACGTCTTCGGCTTCCACATGGATGATGTCACGGCGGTAGAACATGGCGGGAGAGTGGGTGGGTTCGGGTTGAGCGACAGCCATATTTTGCGCAGGCTGACCTTCAAAGGTCAAACTCCCATTTTTTGCTGGGCATCGGCATCGCCCCGCCTATCAGGTGTTCCCCTGATATGAACACCCCGACCTGGGACACTACTTTTCGTGAGCTTTTTGAGCGCTGTGCCGCTCTGCACCGCTCGGGCAAGACCGACGCCTCCGCTTGGTTTGCTGCGGCTGATCAAACCTTCCTTCGCAGCATTGGCTACACCGGCCAGGAGTTCTTTGATTTTGTGGACGATCACTGCCGCTATGGCGAGCCAAGCCTGGAGACCGCGCTTCTGGTCGCCGCTGTGCGCCGCGATTATTTGACTGTGATGCAGAAAGGCCAGACCAGCAGCAAGACGGTGCCGCCCTCGGACCTGCCTGCCAAGACAGCGGCGGTGGACGGTATCGTGTGGCTGCCACGCCTGATCGCCAAGGCCCGCGCCAAGCTGCGGGGTGAGATGGACCCGGACACCATGTATGGCTGCGGCGGCGACCGCGCCTTCTTCCGCGAGCACAACATTCATCCCGCTGATTTGCTGCGCGTGGCCTGGGCGGCGGGGGACGACGATCAGAAGATCATCGACTATGTCAAATCAGCCGGTGCCAAGGCATGAGCAACCGCCGCCAATCCAGCGCGCACCTTGTTCAAGAGGAAGGTTGTGTTTTGAACATTGAAGTCCTAAACTTATTCATGAAATCCCCGGCGGGTCACGCCCGGGATGGACATCCAACCAGCAACTAAACGATCATGGCGGAGCAACCAGTGGTGCAGATCGGCAATGTGCGAGTGGACGGGGTGCAGCCTTTTTTCATCCTCGGCCCGTGCGTGATTGAGCGCGAGGAATTTGTCTGGGACATGGCGCGCCGCATCCAGGCGATCGCCGCGCCTTTGGGCCTGCGCTGGCTGTTCAAGGCCTCGTATGACAAGGCCAACCGCAGCGCCATCAGCAGCTACCGGGGCATGGATTGCGCCACTGGCTGCCGCATTCTTGGTGATATTGGCGAGGAGTTGGGCGTGCCCGTGACCACGGACGTTCACACGGCTGAGGAAGCCGAGATTGCTGCCGAGCACATCGACCTGCTGCAAATCCCCGCTTTCCTCTGTCGGCAAACCGATCTCATCGTCGCGGCTGGCCAGACCGGCCGCGCCGTCAATGTGAAGAAAGGCCAGTTCCTCGCGCCTTGGGACGTGAAGAACATCGGGGACAAGCTGCTGAGTGTCGGCTGCACCCAGTTCCTGTTCACCGAGCGTGGCACGACCTTTGGCTACAACAACCTCGTCGCCGACATGCGCAGTCTCTACTGGATGCGTGAACTCGGCTACCGCGTGATCTTTGATGCCACGCACTCCGTGCAGCGCCCTGGCGGCATGGGCTCCACTACCGGCGGCGATGGCGTGCTCGCGCCCGTGCTGGCGCGTGCGGCGGTGGCCACGGGTGTTGATGGTGTCTTCATCGAAACCCACATCGACCCTAGCAAGGCCTTCTCCGACGGGCCGAATCAGATCCCGCTGGCCGATCTCCCGGCGCTGCTGGCCAAGCTGTTGAAACTTCATGCCCTGGTCCATGAGAACACTTAACCTCCTGCTCATTGCCCTGGTGCTCGCCGCGCCTGCCTTCGCCCTGGCTGAGGACAAGCCCAAGTCCTCCAGCAAGGGCAAGAACGGCACCAGCACCGGCAAAGCGAAAGGCAAGGAGGAAGAGGTCATCGTCACCAGCACGGGCTTTGACACCATCGGCAGCATGATCCCAGAGGGCATCAAGAACCTGAAGGTGCGCATCCCTGGTTTCGATGCCGGGCGCAACACGTCGCTCATCGTCGCCAAGTCCATGACCCGGGTGAACCCGCAGGAAATCTTCGCCGAGGACATGACCATCCATTTGTATCATGAGCAGGAGAAGGACAACGTTCGCGTGGACCTGCGCACCGGCACCTACCACATGGACACGAAGCTGCTCACGAGCAAGGAACGCAGCAAGGTCACGCGCAGCGACTTTCAGATCGAGGGGGATACAATGGTGTTCGACACCACCACATCCCAGGGCAAGATGGCTGGCCGCGTGCACATGATCATCTACGACAGCGGCAGCCTGGCCCCCAAGCCTGCCTCACCTGCCGCCGCCCCGAAGCCGACCACTCCTGACACCGCCCCAGCCGAACCCCAGACCAAGTGACATGAACAAAGCCGCCACTCTCAGCGCAGTCGTCCTGCTGAATCTGGGCCTTACCAGCGCCCAGCAGGCCCCGCAGCCTGCTGCCGACGCCCCGCCAGCCGTTCCGGCCCCAGCCGCGCCCAAGCCCATTGCCCCCGCGCCGCTGGACAAGCCCAAGGCCAAGAGCCTGCAAATCACGGACATCCACGCGGATGCTAATGACTTCGATCCGAAGAACTCGATCTTCATCTTCAGCGGCAATGTCGATGTGAAGAACCCCAGCTTCCATCTCACCACCGACGGCACCTTCGAGGTGAAGATGAAGAAGGAGGACAAGAAAGCCAAGGCACCAGAACCCGAAGCCAAGCCTGCGCCCACGCCTGGCACCAAGCCAGAGGCCAAATCCCTGGTCGAAGCACCCGTGAGCACGCCAGAAAAACCAGGGGCCGCCCCCGCTAAGGAGGAGAACAACATCGAAAGCGCCGTGGCCCGGGGCAAGATGGTCACCATCGAAAAGATGGGTGATGACGGCAAGATGAAGGTCGGCCAGAGCCGTTACGCTCACTACGACGGTGCCACCGGTGACATGACCCTGCGCGACTGGCCCCAGGTCAGCGACGGTGAGAACATGATCATCGCCATCGAAGCCAGCACCGTTATGGTGCTGACGGCTGACGGCAAGCTTCGCACCATGGGTGGCCGCACCGAGACACGCATCATCCAGTCCGACGGCAAAGGCGGCACCAAGACCACCAAGAGCGGCGGCATGTCCATTCCCACTCCGCGCCCCGCGCAGTAAGCTCCTCCCTCCCGACCTGCATGGCCAAGAAAAAATCATTTCAGAAGAGTGCCGCTCCGGTGGACATGCCGACCCCCGCACCGCAAGGGCGCATGTGGGATGAGCCCGCCGCTGGCTCCACATCGCCACCAAGCGCGGCCAGCCACGGCGGCAATGGCCCGGGGCGTGGCGGCGATAACCTGCTCTACACACGCGGCTTGAAGAAGGTCTATGACGGCCGCGCGGTCGTGAACGGCGTGGACATCGAAGTGAAGCCCGGCGAAATCGTCGGCCTGCTCGGCCCGAATGGCGCGGGCAAGACCACGTCTTTCTACATGATCGTCGGCCTAGTGCAGCCCAACGGCGGTCAGGTCATGTTCGAGGGCAACGACGTCACCAACCAGCCCATGTATGTGCGCGCCCGCCTCGGCATGGGCTACCTGCCGCAGGAGGAGTCCATCTTCCGCCGCCTCACCGTGCGCGAGAACATCCTCGCCGTCATGGAGACCCAGAGCTTCACCAAGCAGGAGCGCGAGGAGCAGAGCCAGGCTTTGATGGAAAAATTCGGCATCGACCACGTGGCCGACAATCTCGCCATCACCCTGTCCGGTGGTGAAAAACGCCGCCTCACCATCGCGCGTTCGCTGGTCACCGAGCCCAAGCTGCTCATGCTCGACGAACCCTTCAGCGGCGTCGACCCCATCGCTGTCAGCGAGATTCAGGAAATCATCCGCATGTTGCGCCGTGCCGGGCTCGCTATTCTCATCACCGATCACAACGTGAGAGAAACGCTCAGCATCGTCGATCGCGCGTATCTTATCTATGAAGGCCAGGTCAAGCGCCACGGTTCGCAGGACTTCCTCGTGAATGACCCTGTGGCCCGCCAGCTCTATCTCGGCCAGGACTTCAAGATGTAAGCATTCAACCGCCGGGCGACCGGCACTCAGAGACAAAACAACCAAAGCGGTAAGGAAACCGAGGAAAAGGAGACAAACGCCATGCAAGTGCACAACGTAAACCTGCCCATCACAGTGACGGGACGTCACGTGGAAGTCACCCAGGCCATGCGCGACTACGCGCAGAAGAAGCTCGAGGGCCTGCATCTTGATTACCCGCGCATCATCGATGCGAAGGTCATCTTGGATGTGCAGTCCCATCACAACCAGCAGAAGGCCGAAATCATCCTGCACTGCGCCAACCACATCGTCATCGAAGTCGACAGCACCACCGGTGATATCTACTCCGCCATCGACGAGTCGATCTCGAAGCTCACGCGCCGCATGCGCAAGTTCAAGACCCGCATGCTAAAGAGCCACCGCCCGCGCAAGGGCAGCATCAAGCACCTGGAAGAGCACATCTACAACGAGGAGCACCTGGTCGACAACGACGAGGAGCACGTGGAGCCCGCCTACTTGCACAAGGAGCAATACAAGATTCGTCCGCTTTATCCTGATGAAGCCCTTGTCGACGCCGCCATGAGCGACCGCAACTTCGTCGTCTTCCACAACCAGCGCACCCACAAACTCGCCATCATGTATCGCCGCAAAGACGGTGAATACGGCCTGATCGAGCCCGAGATCGGTGTGAACGGCAACGGCACCAACGGGCACTGAGCCTGTTCGTTATAGCATCCCACCCCGCCCGTTGCCGGTTCATCCGGCAGCGGGCTTTTTGTTGCTGCGAATAATGGCAGTTTGACTTCGTGTGTCATTTACACTTTAATAGTGTATGCCTCACACTTACCAATACGCGCGCGCGGCTTTGACCGTTGATTGCGTTGTCTTCGGTTTCGATGACGGTGACTTGCAGGTGCTGCTGATCCGTCGCGGATTGCCGCCCTTCAAAGACAAGTGGGCGCTACCCGGCGGTTTCGTCCGGGTCGAGGAGACGCTTGATAACGCCGCCCGCCGCGAGCTTGCGGAGGAAACCGGCCTGAGGGAGGTCTTCCTGGAGCAGCTCTACACCTTCGGCACCGTGAGGCGCGACCCGCGCGAGCGCGTCGTCAGTGTGGCCTACTACGCCCTCACCAAGCCCACCGACCACACCACTGTGGCAGCTACCGATGCAGCCGAGGCTCAATGGTTCCCCGTGACCCAGATCCCCGCGCTCGCCTTCGACCACGCCGACATCCTCGCCACCGCGCTCATCCGCCTGCGTGGCAAGCTCACCTACCAGCCCATCGGCTTCGAGTTGCTGCCGCCCAAGTTCACCCTCAGCCAGTTGCAGCGCCTCTATGAAGCCGTTCTCGGCACCGACATCGACAAGCGCAACTTCCGCAAAAAAGTCCTCAGCTACGAGCTGCTGATCCCCCTGAAAGAAACCCATCGCGAAGGTGCTCACCGCCCTGCCCAGCTCTTCAGTTTCGATCCTGTGAAGTATGAGCGCCTGAAGAAGAAGGGCTTCTTGTTTGAGATATGAGAACCACCACTCTCTACCGCCCCGTCGGTCCGAAAGAACTCGCATTGATCGAGCAAAGCGGCTGGAAAACCTTTCCGCCGCGTCTGCCGGACCAACCCATCTTCTACCCTGTGATGAACGAGGACTATGCCATTCAGATTGCTCGCGACTGGAACGTCCCTGCATCCGGCGCGGGTTTTGTGACGCGATTCGAGGTCGATGCCGATTTTCTGAGCCGCTACTCGGAGCAAGTCGTCGGTGGAGCCATGCACCGCGAGTTGTGGGTGCCCGCCGAGGAGCTGGAGGAGTTCAACCAACACATCATCGGCCTCATTGAGGTCACACAGTCCTTCTCATGAAACTTAACCTCCAAACCCTCCAAGGCGATATCACCCAGCTTGATGTCGATGCCATCGTGAACGCGGCCAACACGTCGCTGATGGGCGGTGGTGGCGTGGATGGGGCGATTCATCGGGCCGCCGGGCATGAATTGGTCGCGGAATGTATGACGCTAAACGGTTGCCGCACCAGCGAAGCGAAGATCACCAAAGGTTATCGGCTGAAGGCGCGGCATGTCATCCACACCGTGGGGCCTGTCTGGCATGGCGGCGGCAATGGAGAGCCGGAGCTGTTGCGGTCGTGTTATCGAAACTCGCTTGACCTTGCCGCTAAGCATGGGCTCCATACCATCGCGTTCCCGTGCATTTCGACGGGCGTGTATCGCTTCCCAGCGGATCAAGCGGCAGAGATCGCCGTGGAGGCAGTGGAAGCATTCTTGCAGACGCCGTCTTCTATTCAAACCGTGATCTTCTGCTGCTTCAGCAAGGCGGATCGTGCGAGGTATGAACAGATTTTGGGAAGCCTATGAACCACAATCCTCCATCAACTCTCCAGCACGGGTTTCGCATCTCCATCTGGGATATGCTGATCCTGGTGCTGGGGTTTGGGCTGACATGGTGGGTTCACTCCATCGACTTTCCGCTTTGGTGGGGGGTGCCGATGGCGCTGGGGCATTTCTTTTTGTTCTGCAATGTGTTCCTGGTCTGGATAAAGCTGGAACTGCTCTGGGCTGCTGTGTTGGTGGCCAATGTCGGGGTGCATGTGGCAGTAGGGGACTTGGGGTGGTGGCCTGCTTGTGGCTGGCAGCTTCCGGTGACGATATTTGTGATCTTGCTTCAATGGCGCTCGCCTTGGTATCACGGCATTTTCGCGCGTCGGATCAACCCTCGCCTGGATGACTATCTGGGCGGCAAGTTGTGACTTCTTTTCATCTCAAGCCTCAACCCACCTCACCACCATGTTCGGACTTCGATTCATCAAGATTGCTCCCACGACTCATGTCATTCAATACAGCGGCGGGAAGGTCGTGCGGGAGGGGACGGGGATTTCGTTCTTTTATTACTCGCCGACGACTTCGCTGGTGGCGGTGCCGGTGGGGAGCACGGATGTGCCGTTTATCTTTGAGGAGCAGACGGGGGATTATCAAAGCGTGAGCTTGCAGGGGCAGATCACGTATCGGATCGCGGAACCGAAGAAGGTGGCGGGGTTGATGGACTTCACTTTGGAGCCGAGCGGGCGCGGGTATGCGTCGGAAGACCCGGAGAAGTTGCCGCAGCGTGTCATCAACCTCGTGCATGTGCTGGCGCGGGCGGAGATCGAGAAATTGTCGCTGAAGCAGGCGTTGCGTGCCTCGGAGGCGCTGGTGACGGCGATTCGGGGCCAGCTTGGCACGTCGGTGGAGCTGGCGGCGCTGGGGTTGGAAGTGCTGGGGCTGTCGCTGCTGGCAATCAAGCCGACGCCGGAGACGGCGCGTGCTTTGGAGGCGGAAACACGCGAGCAACTGCTGCGAGGTGCCGATGAGGCGATCTATGCGCGACGCAACGCGGCGGTAGAGCAGGAGCGAGGTATCAAGGAGAACGAGCTGAACACCGAGATCGCGGTGGAGAACAAGAAACGGCAGATCCGCGAGACGCAGATGGATGCGGAGAAGGCGGTTCAGGAGAAGCAGGCGCAACTGGAGCGTGCGCAGCTCGAAACGAACATCGGTCTCGAAGAAGAGCGCAAAAAGCTGGTGGCGCTGGCGGCGGAGAATGCGAAGGCGGAGGCCGATGCGCGTGGTTATGGCATCGCCACGACGATGAAGGCGCTGGCGAGCGCGGATGCGACCGTGCTCCAAGCGTTGGCGACCTCGGGCATGAAGCCAGAGCAGCTCATTGCCTTTGCGTTCCAAGAGCTGGCGAGCAAGGCGGACAAGATCGGCCAGCTCAACATCTCGCCGGATTTGCTGCGTGAGTTGCTGGACAAGCCTGCTCCGCGAAAATGAACCGGCTCACGGAAACGAAGATCATCCTCGTTGTGCGCGCGACGCGGCTGGCGGATTTGAAGGCCAAGTTTGCGACAAAATCGCAGGCGCGGTTTTATGTGAGCAATCTCGGCGGTGATTTCAGCGACTACGAACGCGAGGACGCGGCCTACCAGCAGGCAATCACTCAAGCTCAGCACACGATGAGCGAGCTGGGCCGCGTGCAGGTAGTGCAGCGGGCGTTTTTGCCGAACTTCGTGTTTGGTGAGCAGGACATCGTGGTGGCGCTGGGCCAGGACGGGCTGGTGGCGAACACGCTGAAGTATCTGAACGGTCAGCCGCTGGTGGGCGTGAATCCTGACCCGAAGCGCTGGGACGGGCAACTGCTGCCTTTTCATGTGGAGCATCTGGACAAGGTGATGCGTGAGGTGTTGCGCGGTGGTCGCCCGAAGCGAGAGGTGACGATGGCGGAGGCCAAGCTGAACACGGGACTGAGCCTGTGCGCGGTGAATGATTTGTTCATCGGTATGAAATCACACGGCTCGGCGCGGTATCGCATCGCCAGCGGAAGGGTCGCGGAGAATCATTCTTCGAGCGGTGTGATCGTTTCGACTGGTCTCGGCTCCACGGGCTGGTTCAAGAGCCTCATGGCCGGTGCTGCAGGCGTGGCGGTAGCCTCAGGCCGCGCGGAGGCAGCGCAGCCTCACGACTCAAAGTTTCCGTGGGAGTCGAACTACCTCTACTTCACGGTGCGCGAGCCGTTTCCGAGCAACACGACGGGCACGTCGCTCATTTTTGGCAAAGTCACACCCCAGCAGCCGCTCGTGCTCGAATCGTTGATGGGCGAGAACGGAGTCATTTTCAGCGACGGTATTGAGCACGACTTCCTGGAATTCAATTCGGGCACGAAGGCCACGATTTCGATTTCTCAGCGGAAGGGGCGATTGGTGGCGTAGGCGAGCGTTAGATCGACACGATCACCTTCCCGAAGTGCGCCCCACTGGCCATGTGCGCATAGGCCTCGCGTGCTTCATCAAACGCAAACACTCGGTCGATCACGGGCTTAATCTTCGTGGTTTCCAGGAAGGTCACGAATTGCTCGAAGGCTTCGCGATGACCGACGTAGATACCGTTCATGCGGGCGTTCTTCGAAACCAGAGGGAAGAGTGATGTCGGGGCTGGATCAAAGCCTGTGAGCACGCCGATCTGGGCCACGTGGCCACCCGCTGCAACACTGGCCACGGACTTGCCCAAGGTGCCTGGGCCGCCGACCTCCAGCACATGATCGACGCCGCGCTTGTTCGTGAGGTGCAGCACTTCCTTTTCCCAGTCGGGCGTGGTCTGGTAGTTGATCGTTTCCCAGGCCCCGAGGGCCTTGGCTTGCGCCAGTTTTTCGTCGCTCGACGAAGTGACAATGACTCGACCACCGGC